>Ga0180216_1001783_pt1 | contig 18688 bp, 22 predicted proteins | sample eDN3rd37CBELigMG_FD_128879 | JGI IMG/M metagenome (GOLD analysis project Ga0180216, IMG submission 128879) | Enriched Miracle-Growth compost microbial communities from Emeryville, California, USA - eDNA 3rd pass 37_C BE-Lig MG (version 2)... ...
CGCCCGCACCGCGCCCGTCCTCGCCCGCACCGCGCCCGCCCTCGCCTTCGCCCCCTCGTTGCTCATCCACGTGGCCAAATATGACGTCATCCATCCACACGATGGACGGCGCGGGCGCGGTGGGTGCGGCGCCGCCCGCGGACGCCCGCGCGGACGCGGCCGGCGCCGCGACGGCCGCCGACACGCCCACGGCGGTGCCCGAGGTGGTGGTCGAGCCGGCCGCCACGCCGGCCAACGCAGACGCCATGCACGAGCATGAGGACGACGAGGGCGACGAGCACGCCAGCGCCGCCGCCGAGCTGCGCCGCATGACAATCCTGAAGCAGCGCGTCTTGCGCGGCATGCTGCTCCGCGAGTTTGCCGTGTTCAACCGCCGACCGGCCATGCGATACGAGGTCGGCACGCTGCTCCACAGCGTCTACGCGTTTCTGTACACCTGCCCGCTCTTTCAAGGCCGGCGCCGCGTCTCGGTGACCGCCGAGACCGCACCACCGCCGCCGCCCTCGGACCGCCCGGCGACAGCGCCGCGCACGGGCGCCGACGCCGACGCCGACGCCGACGCCGCGCTGACCGACCAGGACCTGACGAGCGTGTCGGAGGAGGCACTGTCGCGCTTACCGACGCACGAGACCGACGGTGCGGGGGCGCTGGACGAGCTCTTCGCCGAGTGGCCCGTGCTGGAGGACCACATGCGCCGCGCCATGCGCCGCGACATTGGCAAGGCGCTGCGCAAGCAGCTGGCCGACCTCATCGCGTTTGGCCAGCGCACCGAGCTGGAGCGCCGCCACGAGGACGAGCTGAGCGCGCTGTACTTCGAGTGGCTGGGCGGCGCGGGCGACGGTGCCACGCCAGCGGCGTCGCCACGGTCACCGTCGCCACGGTCGCCCTCGTCGCCCTTCGCGGCCTTGTCCCCGCCGACCTCGCCGCAGTCGCCCGCGGCTGCTGAAGACGATGCGGTGGCTGCGGCTGCAGCTGGCGGCAGTAGCCGGTCGCGGCTCGCGGCGTGGTGGCACAAGGCGCGGCCTGCGTCGCGGTCCCGCCGCGCGTCACCGGCGGCCAGCCCGAGCTCGCGGTCCGTATCATCGCCGCCAACGGCGGCGGCGGAGCCGGCCGCAACGCTCGCACCGCCGGATCCGAGCGCGGCAGCCCTGCACGCCAGCAGCGCCGCCCATCTGGCCCCGCTCGGCGTGGGCGGCGGCGTCAGCGCACCCGAGCAGGCGCAGCGCCGCCACGTGCGCCAGGCGCGCGCGACGCTCAAGGCGCTCGTGCTCGCGTGCATGGACGACATGGAGAAGCACGGCGGCGTGGTGCGGCTGCTGCAGGTGCTCGCGACGGCCAAGTCGCCGGCCGAGCTGCCGCTGCCGTACCGCGACGCGTTCCGGGCGCTGCGCGTCGTGCTGGAGCCCGGCATGCACTCGGCGATGGAGGACCCCGCGCGCCGCGAGAAGCTGCGGTCGCTGTACCACCGGATGCCGCGGCGGCTGATCGTGGCGCTGTTCCGCCACACCAACCCGTTCCTGCTCATGTCGGGCATGGTGCGCCTGCTCACGTGGCGGCCGCTGAACGACAAGACCATCCTGCAGCGCGTACGCCGGACAGCTCCCGGATTCCGGCCCGCAATCGCACCCGCGTGACTCACGCGAGCCTGGCCGCTGCTAGCGTTGGTGGGATCGCCAGATGGTCATCATTTTCAGCGACATGGGCCGCACGGAGACGGAGCTGTCGCAGGCGTGCGAGGGCGTCCCAGCGGCCACCGTGGCCAAGCTGCAGGCGTACGTCCACGCGCGCCTCGACCGCGAGGCGGCGATCGCCGTGAGCGCCTACGCCGCGGGCGGCGAGGTAGGCCGGCGGCCAGAGCGAGCCGCGAGGCCTGGTGGGCGGCTGACCCACCGCAAGTCTTGCATAAAGGGGATTGCGCCCGGTGATGCCAGGCGGCGGACGCGGCCATGGGCGCCTTCGATGGCATCACGCTAGACGACGTGACCAAGGCGCTGTCCCCGGCCGAGTGGGACGCGGCGGACATGCGCCGTCGCATCCAGTACCTGCGGATCATGTCGCTGCAGGCGCGGCTGCAAGAGAAGCGCGACGCCGCCGACCTCGTGGGCTCGCCCCGGGTCAACAACATCCTGCAGCACATCCTGCCGGTCCTGCAGCAACCGCTGATGGAGATCTACTCGGCCGGCGACCTGGGCGCGGTGGGTGGGCGCGCGCCGACGGTGGGGTGTCATCGTGCGGTGGCTCACTGGCTCGCTCGTTGGCAGCCCCATGCCCGTTCGCATCCGTTGCGCACACACAGCTGGTGGAGAAGACGTTCAAGCTGCTCAAGGCCATCGTCGACATTGGCGACGACGCGCGGCTCTCCCACGAGGCCAAGATCGAGCGGTACCGCGGCACCGCCGAAGAGCTCGAGCTGGTGCGGACGCGCGGACGTCGCTGCGTCTCCCTTTTTGGCCCGCTGGGTCTTGACCTCGGTCCCGCTACCACGGTGGCTTCCGCTGCTGTTGACCAGCTGACCTACTCGTTCCTCCACAAGATCGCGCGGCGCCGGCAGGGCCCGCTGACCAAGCTGCTCACGTGGGCGTTCGACAGCTGGCGCCAGAGCGACCACTACTGCCCCCTCGACGACGCGCTGGCGCAGGTGCGTGGCGAACCGGACGGCTGTCACGGAGGACAAAGGCGCAGAGCCTCACGGTCCGCCGCAACCGCCACGGCTGCTGTGGCCCTCGCAGCTAACGGACGACGAGCGGCACGCTGTGTGGGCCGAAGTCGACGAGGTCGTGCGGGCGTCCATAGCGGGCCTGCCCCTCGACCACGTGCCCGTATCGCCGGCGATGGACCGCCTGGTCGCGCTGTCGGCCGAGTTTTACCGCCGCCACCAGCGGCAGCGCGCCGCTGCCGGCGCCGCATAGTAACAGCGTCTTGTTGGCGGGTAGTGTACAGTAGTTGTACAGATGTTGTATCCTTCATGCGCATTGCGAGCAATGCCACGTGCCCTTGGGCAGACGGTCCAGCCGCGGCACGGCGCAGAACGTGTGGCAGCCGCGGTCGCAGCCGTCGCAGATCATCAGCAGCTCCTCGTTGCCGGGGTCGCGGCAGACCATGCACATCTGGCCGGCGGCCGCCGAACCCGCCCAAGCGCCGGACGCAGGGTCAGCGTGCGCGACTACGCTCTGCGGGCTCGGACCATCGCAGGTCCCAGACCTTGTCGTCCACGCATTGCCAGGCATACGTCAGGGCCTTGGCGAAAATGGCCGGCTCCAGCTCCCAGCAAGCGGCGTGGCCGAAGCGCTGGCAGGTGATGCACTGCAACAGCCGGTCTTCTGGCGTCTCAGGCTTCTCGCACGCAAAGCACACCCGACGAAGCCGCGCGCCGCTGGGCGCGACGAGGTTGGACGGCGCCGAGTCCGACTGCGTGCCGACGCACAAAGAACCGACCAGAGCGCTTGGGCGATTAGGGAATCGGGAATACAACCGAGGTGCTCCACAGCTGCTTCTACCTTGATGGTGTGCTGCGGGCACCGACCGCCCGGCCGGTCGACGTGGGCGGGGCAGTGCTGCATCGTCTCCAGCGGCTCGCCGCACAAAAACGCGCCCCAACGGCCCGGCTGACCCACCCAGAGTGGATGAAACAGCCGGGCGACGCCCAAGTTAGCCAGCCGCGCCTCCAGCCACGAACCCCCCGGCAACGACGACGGTGCACGTACGATCTTGTGCAGGATGCACCGGTCGCCGGGCTTGGCGACGGCGCGCCCGCACGGCTGGCCCGAGTTCATCATGATCTCGCACCGCGCCTGCGGCGCATGCGCAGCCGCCACCGCGGGCGATAGCGGCGCCGCCGTGTTGGCGCGGCGCTCCGACATGAGCGTCACGCCCTTGGTGACGCCGGGCACGACTGCAACGGTGCGCAGCGCGGTGGGTGCGCAGGCGGTACGGCACGGTGAGCGTCCGACCGGCGGAGGGCGCGCGCGGCCTGGCACTGCGTGGGCGTACTCCAGTCCTTGTGCTTTAAGCAGCGGCCAAAGTGGTCGCCCGGCATCTTGCACAGCCGACCGCTCGGCATGGTCACGCCGCACAGGCCAGCCTCCATGTGCCGTTGCGCCTTCTTGTACGAATCTCCCAGCGAGCGGCCACCAAGGTTGGCCACCGGATCGCCGACCGTCGCCCCCCACGTGCGCTGGGCCCGCACCTTGCCCGAGAGCGGCTTGACGATGGTGCTGCCAGGGGCGATCGGCGCGGGCACCAGGCCCTGCGCGAGAATCGTGGCCACGGCCGTCGCGATCGCTTCGCTCGTGGGCGCCACCAAATCGGGCGTCAGCGCGCTGCCCATCACCCGGACGCCCTCCGTCGGTCGGCCCTGCAGCGGCGACGGCACGACCGCGACCGGCTTGAGCTCGCCGCGCTTGTGCAGCTCCTCCACCTCGGCCAGCCTGCAGGCGGAGGATGCAAGCACGCCGCGACCGAGATCGCTGAGCGACCTGGCTCTGCCTAATAACCAGGCGCGCGCGGGGCACGCACACGTCCGGCTTGTACTCTTGGTAGTGGCCCGGCAGCAGCGCGACGGTGTACTCGCTCGCGGGCCGCCGGTCCAGGATCACCGGCGAGCGGTTGTACGGCACGTGCTTCAGCCGCGTGTGCATATCGTAAAAGTAGGGCCGCTGCCGCCGCTCCTGTAAACGGCGCGTCAGCTCGGTTCCGCCCGCGGGGAGCTGCGTTGGGCATCGGGCTAGCTCGCGCGTTCACCCGCCGGCGGCGGCACCGTACCCGCAGCAGCTGGCTGTTGTACTGGCTCGCGGCCACCGCCAGGTCGGCGAGCAGGAGCCGCTTTTGCTCCTCCAACATGCGCTCGGCCTCCTCCTGCTCCTCCTTGGTCGGTGGCGCGGGCGACGGCTATGGCGCTGACACGGCAGAGCATACCGGCCGGAACCGTGTTAGCAGCCGCGTCCAGTCCGCCCACGTTGGCGCCAGGCCGGCGTACGCTGTTGGCCGCGGAGCTCTCGTGGCCGGCCTCGCCGGCGCCGTTCACCGCCATCGCTGATTCGGTGTCGGTGCCGTCCTTGCCAGGCTCGGCGGGGGCCGCGCCGTTGACGGCGTCGACCGCCATGCTCTCCCGAAGCGCGGTCGGTTCGGGGACCGCTGCCGCGTCCGCCCCCGGCGGTGGCGGCGGCATGGCGGCGGTGGGCTCTGCGTCGACCGGCATGGCGAGCCGTCCGTCGGGGGTCCAAAAGCACAAGAATCGAGCGAGCAAACAAGACTAGGTCGACGGTTCATTCGCTTTTCCCCGCACCGCCCTGTCCCTAGCCGCTTCGCCCGCTCTGGACGTTGGTCGTTCGCCGCCGCCGGCTGCTGACTCGCTTTGTGCACGCCTTGCGACGTTGCCGTCGCTCTCTCCGCTATCCACCCCCTAGCTCCACTGCGTCCAGGTCCTCTACGTCGTCGTCCTCCAGCAAGCGCGGCCGTCCTCTGCGTCGGCCTTCAGCAGGCGCGGCCGTCCGCGTCGTCCGCGTCGCCCTCGTCGCCGGCGTCGGCCGGTTTCGCGCCAAAAACGATGCTCAATTAGGGTTTGGTCGATCGTCCGATGACGTCATCGAATGTGTTAGGGTTTGGTCTATGGCCGCCAGAGGGACTGGCGCTGAGGACTGGAAGAGGACGCTGCGGGACTGGAAGAGGACGCTGCGGGACGACGCAGAGGACGACGCCGCGGGCGACGCAGCGGACGACGCAGCGGACACGCGCTGCTGAGAACCCACGGACAATAAGGGAGACTTGCACATCATAAGGTGGAAAGACCCAACGACCCAACCACCGGCCAGGAAAGAGCCGACGACCCACCGAGGAACGGCAGACGAACCTGGCAGCCCTGCGGGCGGTTCAGGCGCTCGCCATGGAGCGCGTCAAGCTCACACCGTCGCTGCTCTCGAGCCTCGCGGTCGCCCAGGCGCACCGCGAGCACAAGGGCCGGATCACGTCCATCGACTTTGACTCGACCGGCCGGTACTGCCTGACCTCGGCCGAGGACGACGCCATGTGCCTCTACGACGCCGACGTCGGCCGCTTCGTCAAGCTCATCAACAGCAAAAAGTACGGCGTCGACCTCGCGCGCTTCCTCCACCGCAGCACCAACGTGCTCTACGCCTCCACCAAGAACGATGGTAGCGTGACGCGGCCAGTGGCCTGGCGCACGCAGCAGGCCCGCTCATTCACCAAGGCTCGCCCGCCGTCGCCGCCGTGGACGGCACTCCCGCTCCATTGCAGACGCGCTGCGGTACATGTCGCTGCACGACAACAGCTACATCCGCTACTTTCGCGGGCACACGGCACGGTATGAGCGCAGGCCACGCCGCCAACGAGTCTCGGGTGCGACGCTGACTGTACAAAAACCGCGCACAGCGCCTGCCTACGGCCATGCAGGGTCACGTCGCTGGACATTAACCCGGTGAACGACCAGGTCATCTCGGGCGGCGAGGACCAGACCGTGCGGCTCTGGGACACGCGCTCGCCGCATTGCCAGGTGCGCTGGTAAACGGGACGGCGGAGGTAGGCGCTGGTCGGAGGCTAACAAGGCGGATGGTCGGACCCGGCGGCTGCTCTGGCGGAACCAGGGCATGGTGGCGATCGGCACGACGCCGTGCGTGGCCTTTGATCCGCACGGCCTCATTTTCGCCATCGCAACGGACGCGTCCACGATTCGGCTCTACGATTCGACCAACTTTGACAAGGGCCCCTTTGAAGTGTTCCGCAACCTGGACGTCGCAGCCGGCCGGCCCAACCTGCAGTGGACGAGCATCACCTTCTCCCCCAACGGCGCCTACATCCTCATCACCACCGACCAGGACGTTGTCCTGGTCGTCGATGGTGCGTGAGCGAGCGCTCACACGCGCCGCAGGAGCTGAGAAGCGGCTAACGGATGTACGGCGTAGGTGGCCGCACGTACCACGGCTGCAGCGTTCACGGGCCAGCTCGTCAAGACGCCGCTCACGGGCATCGTCAACCACGACCGGCTCCGGCTGCTGGCGTCGTTCACGCCCGACAGCAAGAGCGTCGTTTGCGGTAGGCCCGAACGCGCGGGGCTGCATCTTGTGTTTTGCCACGTCGACGTCGGCTAAACGCGGTTCACTCCCAGTTCACTCCCGTTGGCCCTGGCGCTTGCCGGCGCCGCACAGGCTCGCAGGACGGCACGGTGCACGTGTGGGACCTGGAGAACCACGAAAGCGTGGCGGTGCTGCGGGGCCACCCGAAGGCGTGCAACGTTGTCAAGTTTAACCCGCGCCTGGCCATGATGGCGTCTGCGTGCTCGGAGCTGGTGCGCGGGCGCGGCGGCGGGGGCTTGAAGCGCGACGCAGCCGCGGCGCTAACCCCGGCCACGTCAGCATGCTGTCGTGTGTGCGTGCATCCGCAGGCGTTCTGGCTGCCGTCGGATGCGGACGGGCCGCTGTACGGCGAGGACTTGGAACGCCGCGCGAACGCATAGACCGCGCCGCTGTCGCATGGCGGTGCTGTGTAAATGTACTATGCCATAGAACCTGCCTGTACAGTATGAACAATCGGCACGCACGACACATGCACAACGAACACCGAGCCGCGCCAGGCGGCCTATCACCATGGACCTTCACTGTTCACGCGTGCCCGCGCGCCGGCCGTCGAAACCGGTGGGTGGAACTGAGCTTAATTGCTGTAGAAAACTATGCAGGTTGAAAGCGGTCTGGCATCTGGTGTGGCGCCCTGGAGCGCTGCATGCCGCTAACAATGTCACTTGGCGATCTCGACGGTCGGCCGCGGGTCCTCGTCCGCGGCGGCGGCGTCCAGGAGGTAGGTATCGCGGATGGCCGGGTGGACGTCGTTGAGGGTCACGTCAGTGCGCCATGCGAGCGGCGACGTTTCGCACGCGACGGCGTCGCGCGGGACGCCGCAGTCGCCGAGCTCGATAATATTGCCGTCGGGATCTTTGCAAAACAGCTGCGTCAAGTCGAGGTCCGCGTGGTGCAGTTTCAAGTAGGGCACGTGGTGCCGCTCCAGGTGCCGCGCCGCCGCGTCAATGTCCGCCACCAGGAAGCTGATGTGGTCCCGCTGGTCCAGCGGCCGCTCCGCCGTCCACGGCCGCGGCGGCTCGGTGCCCACCAGCAGGTGCAGTGACGCACCGAGGGCCGCTGCACCGTTGCCACGGCAGGGGAGATCGGCGGCAAAAAGAGCGTGAGCACGGGCCGCCGCGGCACGGCGCGTCACACGCAGCGGCGTACGGTGGTGGAGCCAGCGCCCCGGCACTCGGAAGGGCGGCCGTGCGGTCACACTGAACCCGAGGACGTCGCAGTAGAAGGCGCACGCGCAATCCAAGTCTTGGACCACGCGGGTGAAGTGGTTGAGCGACGTCAGTGTCAGTGCCGCCGCCGGCGGTGCCGTCGTGGGGACCGAGCCGCCCGTCGGCTCCAGCGCCGCGTCGGCGGCCGCCATCGTCCTCGCGTCGTTGCCGAACCTGTCTGCCTCACTGCGTCACTTGTATGCGGCGCACGGGGCCCAAAACATGACGTGATGGGGTCGCGCCGTGCCACGCCACGCCGCTGGAGCGGACGTGGAGTGCGGGCTGCAGGGACCCTACGGCGACGCTCGCGGCCGCTTGCTTGTGGCTGTTGTGCCCTCTGCCCTCGTAGATCTTTGGGATCGTGGCGAGGTTCGGTCGTCGAACTTTTGGATCTATAGCAATTCCCAGAGGAACACGCTGCGGCGCTAGGCACCTAGCGCGTGTTCGCGCTGCATGAAGCTTCCGGACTTGATCGTCGGCTGTGCGTCGTCGACGCTGGTTGGCGCGTAGATCTCGCGCAAACTACGGCCGATCGACGGTGCGCAGTGTTCTCGCGGACGTTGCGCAAAACACAAGTTTCAAACGTGTTTTCGGAGCGGGTTTCCACGGCATACATTTTGCCACCAGTTCGCGTGATCGACACGGCCTCACCGGCCACATGCTGGGGGTGGGCACGCCCGTACCTTGGGTCGATGCTGCGCATCCAGAGCTCTTTGGGGCTGTGAGGGGCTCCCATATAGCGTGTACTACTAACTAGATGACATTGTATGTTACAGAAATCGTCAAAAAACACGACCGCCGCATCACAGAATTTGGGAGATCTTGAGCGTGTCGAAGAGCGAGTCCTCGTTCTCCGCCTGCTCAATCTTCTTCTGCGTCGCCACAATGAGCTTCCGCGACGTCTCCTGCAGCTCGCCGGCAATGAGCAGCTCGTCCAGCAGATAGTACGCCTGGCCGCATCCGCCGTCCACTGACGCGCGGCAGCCCCAGCCGCGTCAGCGCGCGGCCGCTCCCACCCAGCAGCGCCGCCCCCGGCGGCTCGCGCTGCGCACCTTGTCAAAGTTGAAGACAATGTCGAGCTCGCAGACGTTGCCAAAGTAGCGGTCGAGCGTCTCGACGTAGCGGTGGATGATCTCGAGCGTCAGGAGCTCGTTGTCGTCGTTGTCGATGCACATGGCAAAGTACAGGCTCGCGTAGCGCTTGTACACGATCTTGCGGTCCTGCCACTCGAGGATGTTGCACATCTTGGTCTTGCGGGAGAGCACCGTCGTGACGATCTCGCGGGTCAACTTGGTCGCCTCCTTGGCCGAGTGCGGCGTGAACCACTTGGCCAGGCGGACCTTGCCGTGGCGGCTGAACAAGAGCAGGTAGTGGATCTGCGGTTGGGAGAAAGGCACCGGCCACGGAGGAGCGGGAGGGAACAGGTGCGTTAGGGCAGCGTCATTCACCGCGCCGCTCGCGGCTACGTCGCACGCACCATGGCTGCGGGCCAACGACGCCGCGGCGCGGCGGTTTCGTCCAGCCAACGAGCGAAGCGACCTGCACCATGGAGACAGGCAGTAGAGTGAGGGGTCGACGCGTTAGTTTTCCACGCGAGCGGAAGAGTCGCCACAGATGGTGCCAGGATAGAGGTGGGCAAAAGTCGCTTCTCCTGGCGACGCGCGCAGCGCCCAGTCCACTACAGCACACTCGCGGACACCCTCCGGTTTGCCGCCTTCATCATTGGCGCAGTACGAGCCGACGCAAGGGCGCAACCCAGTAAACTGTAGTGGCCGTTCTGCACGCGTCATCCAGTGCAGTCACGCAGCGAAGGTGCGGTCGCGACCGCTATTGCGGCCGCAGCTTCACAGAGCCGGGCAGGGACGCACTGCAGTGCAGACCCACAGAGCCACACAAATTCGACCGCAACCAGCCGCCACAGCTGCAGACCATCCACCCACCGAGCAGCCGTCCCGCTGCTCCCCTGAACGCTTCGCTCAACAGCGCCAGTCGCCGCCGCCGCCGCCGCCCTTCGCAACGCCACACACAAGTTTGACTACAACGGGCCGCAGACCAGCCACCCACCGATCAGCCGTCCCGTCGCTCCCCTGAGCGCTTCGTCCAACAGCGCCGGTCGCCGCCGCCGGTCGCCGCCGCCGCCGCCGCCGGTCGCCGCCGCCGCCGCCGCCGGTCGCCGCCGCCGCCGCCGCCCTTCGCAGACGCACCGCAGACGAAGCAAAGCAGGTTTCTGACCAGCTGTGGGATCCCCACGGCCCATTGCGCGGGTGCTCCCTGTTACGCGCCCTGAAAAATGGGTAGCTCCCCACAATCTTCGATGACGTCATCGCATAGGCACGGTGCGGCGTCGCGCCGGCGCCGGCGACGATGGCGGCGCCCGCGGGCGGCGGCGACCTCGAGAGCGCCTTCCGCGCCTCCCTGCGGTCCTTCCGGGAGAGCAGCGGGACGGCGGGGCCCAGCGATGGCGGCACGGGCACGTCGTCGGTGACGCAGTCGCTATGGGCCACGCTGAACGCCGCGCGCGATTCGGTCCGTCGTGCGCCGTCCGCTGTACCTGAAGCATGACACGAACGCCAACGCGGGGAGACCACCTATCCATTCGAGGGCGCACACGACACGGCAGACCTGGTCGACGCTGACGGCCGCCACAAGCACGGTCTCAAGCACGCTGGGCGAGGCCGTCCCGACGCGGCTCAGCGAGGCGCTCTCCGATCCCATCGCCAGCCAGACCTGCGGCATGTCGCGCTTCCAGGTACGCCCGACGCGCGCCCCGTTCCGCCGCTGCGCCGGAGCTAACCCTGGGGGGCCACAGTCATACCGCCTGCTGACTATGGGCGCTTGTGCAGCGCATTGTGACGTTTGTGGTCTTGATCCTCGCGGGCGCCGGCTGCTTTGCCATCGCCCTCTTCACGCTTCCCATGATCGTCCTGCGGCCGGCCAAGTTTGCGCTGTCCTACACGGTCGGCAGCCTGCTGATCTTGACCAGGTCCGTCAGCCTGCCGCCACGCCACGGACACGGGCGGATCAGTGAGCTCGGCTCTCAACTCGATGCGACGTGAACGCCGCTGCGTGCCGCTCCAGCTTCGCTTTCCTAAGCGGGCCCATTACGTTCATTCGCTCGCTGGTGGCGACGGACCGGCTGCCGTTTACGGCGGTCTACGTGGGCTCCCTGGGCATGACGCTCTACGCTGCGCTCATTGTACGCCGATCGCGCTGGCCGGCGGAAGCCAAGGCGGCCGTTAGCAGCTGACGGGGCTGCCTCCGTACTTGCGTTGGCGTTCTCAGTCGCAAACCTATTTCTTGATCCTGCTGTGTATCCTCGTCCAAGTTGGCGCGCTCGCGTGGTACGTGGGCGACGCGGGCCGGTCTCGTTGCGGACCGCGCGCCCTTACGCGGACGCCCCTTTCGGGACGCGCCGGTGCCGGCCTCCAGGTACTTGGCCACGTACCTCCCGGGCGGCGTCAGCGCGCTCTCCTACCTCACGTCGCTGTGCTCCCGCTCGGCACGGACCATCTTGCCGCTGTGATCGCTCGAATCTAATGTGTATTGTACAACAAAATGCTGTGTGGCTGTACAAAACCTGTTGCGATTTGCTCTATGTACCAACGCGAGCACGCTCGTCAAGGTACTGGCGATGGCACGCAAACAGGTTCGCACGGGCCCGGTAAGTTTACCGCTGTCCTCGTTATCACTCCAGCACGATTGCGGCCGCGTACCGAGTGGAGCACGCGGGCAAGGCTGCCTTCGTCGTGGCCCAGCACGGCCGCGCTCCGCTCCGCCAGGCCCAACACCGCCTGCAGCTCGTCCAGCAAGTAGTTGCTGCCTAGCTCGGCCAAGTGCGGCGCCAGGGTCTGCCGTGGCGCCAGCCGCGACCTTGCCTTGGTCGGGTAAGCACCCGCACCGTAGCAGCCCCGCCCCGCCCTCTCGCGCGACTGGCGCGTACCTCCATGTCACAGTTGAGCACCGCGTACAGCTGCCGCGCGCGGTCCAGCTGCGGCTCCAGCATGGCCACGGGCGCCATGGACTCGCTGAGGCAGTTTTGCAGGGCAAACAGGTTCCGCGCCATCTTGAGCGCGCCGTGGCGGTTCATCTTGCCCACGTGCCGCGCGTTGAGACACAGCAAGGAGCTGATCAGCGCCCCCAGGTCGTGGTAGACGTAGCTGGGCACGGCGGCGCGGGCGTGACAACACAGGTACAGCAGCCCTTCATTTTGAGCGGTCCCCGCGTGCTCCCCTCGTACAGCCGCTGGCGCCCGGCCGTACGCCAAGCTCGTGGGCACGAGCCGCCGGGACAGCGCGTCCTCCGTGGCCAGCAGGTCCTTGCACAGCGCGCCGATGTACGGATCCGGCTCAACGGCCTCCGTCGCCGGCGTGTATTCGACCTGCTGACCAGAATGGGCGAGCAACGTGAACCAGCATTGAGTGCGTGAGGCATGCACGTAGGACATCCGCGACGGCATCGCCATACCTCGCGGACCGCCAAGTCGATGAAAAAGTGGACGTGACAGCGCAGCTCGACGTGCAACAGCATCGCGCAGTGCTCCGCGTGGCCGCGGAACTGGCTCAGCAGCGCGGCAAACCGCCTGTGCACGCACCCCCCGGTTGAAACCGCGTGGACCGGTTGTCAGGAGCGATGCCACCGCCGTCGCGCGCCCCAACGGCATATCCCGCACCCCTGCGCCGCGGGGTCCAGCGGCAGGTGCTCCTCGGCGGCCCAGGGCGCCAGCGAGCTGACCGGGTTCGCTGCCGGCGCCGCCGCTGGGGCGCCGGGCGACGCCGGGGCGGCCACATGGTCACCAATGTGGTCCAGGTCGACGATCCACGGCGGCCGCGGCCGCCGCGCCAGCGCCTGTGCGGCCTGGATAGCGGCCGCGAGCGGGTTCTGCGTGGCGTCGGCCGCCACTGGCCGCTGCAGCGCGGACAGCTCGCCCACCAGCCAGACCTGCCGCCGTGACGCCCAACCGAGTGAATCGGGCCAGGGCCCATCAGATGCGCCGGAACAGTCTTTGCGCTTCGCGCCCGACGCCGGCGCGCACCAGGCTGTGGTGGATGGTGGCGACCAGCTGGAGCTTGGCCGGGTCCCACGTCAGCTCGTCGCGGGCCAGCAGCGTGTTGCTACGCAGGGCCAGCTCGGCGGCGACCAGCTCGTCCGGCGCGGCCCCAGCGGCGGCCGCCACGGCCGCCCGCGATCCCGGCGGCGCCGGGGCGGCTCCGACTGGCACGCTGCCGCTTCCCAAAGACGGTGCGGCCACATCGTTGCCGGCCGCCACGGCGGCGCGGAGCGCGGCATGGCGCTGCAGGCGCAACCGAAGCTCCGCGGTGCGGAGCCACCGCTCGCTCAAGATCTCCGTGGCGGTGGCGCGCCCGTCCGCCGCCGGCAACGTGGTAGTGGCTGCGGCGTTGCACACGCGGGCCCAGCGCACGGCGCCTGCGTAAGCAATCGGTGTGGGCACAGTGCGCCGCGCCTGCTTGGATGCTGCGCCCACCGTTGATCAGCTTGTCGCACGTGGATGCGTACTCGGCCAGCAAACTTTCCACGAGGGCAAGGTACTTGTCCTGGTGCAGCGGGATCGCCGCCATAATGCGGCACAGCTCGCGGACCAAGCTCAGCACCAGCGACGCGCTCTGCGAGGCGCACGCACGCCATGGAAGCATGGGACGGAGCGTTACGCCTCCTTGTGGACCACAAGAAACGGTTGGAGCCCCACTCTGCCGGTCGCCGGCGTACCTTGAGCACCGGTCGCGGCGACGACGGCAGCACGACGAGCTCGGTCCGGTTCGCGTGGCTGCCTTGGCCCGCTGTTCATGGGCAGCGGCCAACGTAAAGGAGCGGGGGCGTAAGCAAACATCCCACAAGGTTGTTGCGCTCAGCGTTGCTCGGCGTACTGTAGGCAATGTAGCGCGCCACCTGGCGCTGAAAGTGCTCCTTGATCAGCGGCACGAACGTGCTCAGCGTAAAGTTGTTGAGGTACGCCATCAGCTGGCATGCCGCCCTGAGAAGCGGGCAGCGGATCAGCAGCGGTGTCCTCGTACCCTTAGCAGCCCGCACCATGCTAGCCCTTGGCCCCCCCAAAAAGGCTGATGGCGTACCCAGGCTGCCCGGTCGCCATCTCGTCGACGGTGGCGGCAAAGAGGAACGACAGGCCAAACGCCACGGTCAGGTTGCTCGGGTCCGCCGGCAGCAACAGCCGATGGCCGCCCTTGCCGGTGGCCTGGGTGAGAGAAAGAACACCAAAGGGTGCGCTTGGATCGCACGTTGTTGCCATCCACCCAGGCCCGCACCGGTTGCAAGCAAGCGATGCGCACCTTGCCAAAGTACATGTCGTCCAGCACGTCGTCTTCCGACTGCAGTGCCGATTTGGGGCCGTCGACAGAGACCAGCGCGTTCCCGCTGCGACGCCATGGACCATCCAAGTACCAGCAAGACAGTGTTTTAGCCACTTGTACTCTGCAGCGACCGCACCCCGTCCATGAGGGGGCGCGGGCCCCACCCGTCGCGTTCGCGTCGCCGGTCGCGGTAGTAGATCGCCATGTTGATCGCCGCTTCCGTGTTGGAGAACGCAAACAACTGAGCCGAGCGCACACAGAAGCACGCCCTGGCCCGGCAATCAGCACCGTACTGCGCCAGGCTAGCTGTGAAAGCGGCACGCACTTTGGAGCTCTCCTTGCGCGAGGCGCCGGGCCGCAGGAGCGCGCCAGCCGGCGCCGATCGTGCTTCTTCCATGGCAGCGCGCTCCGCGTCCGCCGCGCTCTGCGCCAACGGGTCCTGCAGGTAGTCTTGCAGCAGCGTCTCCACCTTGTAGGAACACGGTGATGCATGCAAACGACGCATCGTTAGCGCGGCGGAGGGACCCGTTGTGTCGCACGCATGCCGCCGTACCTCTTCTTGGATGGACACCCACACCGACAACGCCGAGGGCACCTCGTAGTCCTCGGGCACTGCATCGGGACACGGCCAACGCACGCACGCCGCCAGCAGTGAGTTGCACGGCAATCTAATCCATGGCACCAAGGGCGCACGTTCCGTACTGGCGCTGCGTGCGGCGGACTTTTGCGACGCCGTCTGCGGGTGGACGCTGGACCCCCACAACGCGTCCCCGCTTTGCTTAGCAATGGCCGCGCCTCACGACACCCCAGGCACCTCGGCGACGTACATAGCCGGGCGGCGCCGGCGGCATCTGGCGGGCGATCCGCTCGAGCGCAAACTGGATGCGGCGGAAGGACCTGGCATAACGCCCGTAGAGCGCCGTCAGCAGAGTCTGGAACAGCTTGGCCTGCGCGTGCCGCGACGACAGCCGGCTCCACTCTGCGCGTAGGCCGCGGTGGCGGGGCGGCCGCCACTGGGTGATAGTCAGCCAGCACGCCCCACTTTGCCCAGGCCCAGCGACTGTGCGCGCACCGGTCATGTGCGACTTGTAGGGGAACTGGCCCAGCACGACTCGCGACCATTCGTCGTCGCCGCCCGTGGGCGTCAACGTGGTGATTCCGTCCGCTCCAGCATCCACGCCATCGCCATGCAGCGGCCCACGCGGCTCGTTCGCCCTGGTTCGAGCACAACGGCAGCGCAGCTGGTTCCCGCATCGGTCAGGGGCGCCCCGCGCCACCTCGTGTGGTCGCGCCCGCGCTTGCGCTTCGCACCGGTGGGTGGCTTCTTCCATGGCCACCTGCGCCAGGTAGAAGAGCTCAAGCTTTAGCGTGCGCTTAAAGGCCGCCACCGCGACGGGCAGCTTGCGCAGGCGCGCGAGCGCGTCCACCATGATGGCAATGAATCGGAGTGGCGCCGCCTGCGGGTCCACGGCTTCCGTGTCGTCCACCTGCCCGAGGCCCGCGCAACCCTACCACGGAAGCGCCAAGTTAGGGCAATGAACACCATAGTCTGTGCATCCACATCGGCGGCCGCCGTACGTCCAGGTCCGCCAGGCGGTGGCTACCAGCCGCCACGCTGGCCGCTGCCGGGGGCTCTCTTTCGGTGACGCTGGACTTGGGCGGCGACCGCAGCAGCTCTGTCAGCAGCGCCGGCGCGTTCGTGCTGAGCACGCCAGGCGCCGGCGAGAAAGGGGACAGCAGCTTGTCGCTGCGCCCGCCGCCCGCACCCCCGGCCCACTCCGGTTGCGCGCCTTGAGCTCACCAGGCCGCCGCATGCGGTGCAATGCATGGCCAACAGCAACGTACCTCGCAGCCTTTGCTCCTCCGAGGGGCGCGGCGTCCCCTTCGCCGCAGACGCGCTGGCCTGCGGCGGCGGCTGCCTCCTGCGGCGCCTGCGGCGCCTGGCCGTCCACGCTGAACAGCGCGGGCTCCGGCTGCAGCCAGGGGCCAAGCGCCTCCGTTGCCGTGGCGGGCGCCTGCGCGCGGGGGGACCGTAGGAACAGCTCGGCTTGCAGATCGTCGATGATGCGCTCGTGCATCGACTGCGGTCCCAAACGGACGGACGGCGCCACGCCCAGCCGTCAGCAACGTGCGCGAACGGCCCGTGCCATCAAACCAAGGACGCACGTTGCGCAGCAGGGCCAGGCTCCGGCGCAGGTCCGTCAGCGCGCCGATGCTGGTGAGGCCTTCCGACTCGAGCTGCTTACTCGCGTCCAGCACGGCCTTGGTCGCCAGCAAGTAGTGTTTCGTTTGCAGCAGCGCGTCCACGCGGCCGGGCACGCGCTTCAGCTCCTCGCTGTGTCGGCGGCGCTCAGCGTCTGTCGGGGCGCACGTCAGGTCAGGGGCGGCGACCAGAGCGCTTCTTGTGCACAGCGGACAGCGTACATTTGCGCGAGCAGCTTGAGCGACTCCTTGTACTCGAGGCTGCGGTGCCATAGCCGCGCTAGGCCTTCCCGCTTGGCGACCAGCACTTGCAGATCGCGGTGGGTGTCGAGCATGTTGCTCCGCAAGCTGCGCACTTGCTCCTGCGCATCTGGGGTCGCCGCTCGACAAGGATGCATCATGCCGCGCCCGCCGGATGAGCGCGCCACAGCGAGTTGGCCCACGGGGACGCTGTCCTGCTGGCAGCGTACCGGTGACGTGGAGCACGATGCTGCTAAACTTTTGGATCGAGTCGTTGAAGCCGTGGTGGTACTCTGTGCGCGGCAACGCGCACGTGCGAGGCCTCACCAGTGGTTACACCCGCTATGGCCTGACTGCGCCATTGGGGGACCAGCCGCGCGCGTACTGTCCACGATCGCGTTGCGCGCCTTTTCCAGCTCGTCCGCGCGCTCCTTCAGATCGGCCACGGTGCGTCCATTGGAGTCGCCGGCCACCAACTCGAGCGCCAGCGCCACGGGATTGTACTGCGTCACGGACGGCGTGGGAAGAAGGACACACATTGTGCAAATGTCAAGCGCTGGCAACGCATCCATCCCGACTTGATTCTGTAAATGCGCCTGACCTCTTCGGCCGGCGCAAAGAGCTCGGGCCAGTCCGCCTTGCTCGCCCGCAAGAGATCGCGCACGTCGTGGTCGATGTCGCTTCCGCCTTCCAGCACCAGGTCGTCCTCCGGCGCCAAGCTCGCCGGCCGTGGCGTGGCAGCGGCGCGGTGCGACCGGTCACGTGCGGCGTCGGCTTCGTCGCCGCTGTCCTCAAAGGGGCCCCGCTCCCTCGCGCGGGGACGTGCTTCGTCCTCCGAGTCGCTGTCGCCAAAGGGATTCGCGCGCGCGGCACTCTGCTTGGCCGGAACCGACGCCTCCGTGCCCAGGCTCAGGACGGCGGGCGCGGCCGTCCGCGCCGGCGTGGCCACGGCAGCAGCGGCCGGCTGGGGCGACACCGGCGCGCGCACCGCCGGCTTGATGGCGCTGTCGTCGCCGTCGTCGTCGTCAAACGGGCTCGCGCCTGCGGTCGCCGCCGCCGGTTTCGCGGGCACCGCGCCGGCTTTGGCGGGAGAGCGCGCCGGTGCGGGCCCCTCATCGAATGGGTTGGCGGCCGCCACCGTCGGCGCCGCCGGCAACGGCGCAACGTCGTCATCAAACGGGCTCTTGCTGCTGGCTGCCTTGAAGGACGCCGCTGGCTTGCTCAGTGCCGGCGCGCTGGGCGCGTCGTCGAACGGACTCTTGCCGGTGGCCGCCGCCGCCGCCGGCTTGCGGGGCGTCGGCGCGCGGACGTCGTCGTCGAACGGGCTCAAGCCAGCGGTAGGCTTCACAGGCACCGCGGTCACGGTCGACCTGCTGTGCAGCAGGGGCGGCTTGGCCGGCGCCGGCGCACCCGCGTCGTCGTCAAAGGGGCTCTTGCCCGCGGCAGCCAGGCCAGCGGCCTGCAGCGCGGCCGGCGTGACCGTCGACGCGCTGTGCAGCAGCGGCGGCCGGCTCGGCGCGCCGTCGTCAAAGGGGCTCTTGCCCGAGCCCCCCGTGAGCGCCGACGCCGTCACCGTCGACGAGCCCCGCAGCAGCGGCGGCCGGCGGGCCATGGCGTTGCCCGTGCTCGC
>Ga0180216_1001786_pt1 | contig 18660 bp, 12 predicted proteins | sample eDN3rd37CBELigMG_FD_128879 | JGI IMG/M metagenome (GOLD analysis project Ga0180216, IMG submission 128879) | Enriched Miracle-Growth compost microbial communities from Emeryville, California, USA - eDNA 3rd pass 37_C BE-Lig MG (version 2)... ...
GCGATAATGCCTGCTGTACCAGCTACGGCTGGAACTGCTGTTTGGTTTTCATCCCATAGTGCAATCTCTTGTGGAATGTAGCCCTTGCTATGCCAGTCATGCAGCAGCGCTAAGCCGTCCTTCATGCCTGGATGAATGGATCCATACTCCAGCGTTCCGTCCGCAGCGACATTCCATTGCTCAGGCAATGTTCCGAATGCGCCAAAGATCCAGGACGGGTCACCCATCCAAGTGTTAAGCTTCATCTTCGTTCCCATACTTAATGGAGTAACCTCGCTTGGCGATAGACCAGACGGGTTATTATTCTTGAACTGCTCTAGTACATGCTCTAGCTCAGCAATTGTTTTTGGTGCTTCAAGCTTTAATGCATCTAACCAATCCTGACGAATCCATAGTAGATAGTCATGGTTGTAAGCATAATCTAGTACGGGTATTCCCATACGTTCACCGTTACGTGTATATGGGTTCCATACATTGTCATCGAGTGCCATCGCTTGCTTCCAAGTGTCGTTGGCATATTCATCAAAAAGTGAGCCTACCTCACGGAACAGACCAGAATCGATCAGTTCGTGCGCTAGCTGTGCATCTCCAATCGTTACAACATCTGGAATGTCGTTGCCTGAGTTAAGAGAAAGACGCATTTTCGTTTGAAATGCATTGTTGGAATCGGTTACAGACCATAGCGATTTAATCTCGATCCCTAATGTATCTAGGGCCCACTTTGTCGCTACGTTATTTTCGATCGTCTCATTGTTTTTGAACTTAAGCTCTGGGTCAATGCCCCAAACTGTAGAAATCGTAACAGGCGGATCATACTTATCCTTATAAGCAGATTCATTGCTCTCGTTACCTGTTTGATTCCCTTCCTGTGTTGCTTCAGGTGTCTTTGTGCTATTCGTAGTTGTATTGCCGCCATTATTACTGCCGCTGCATGCTGCTATCGTCGTCGCCAGCATAATGAGGATCAATAATAGTAATGATTTTTTCATCTTTGTACCCCCTTACGAATAATTGCTACACTTTAATTATAGATTGGGGTCACAGGTCAGCCTATGTTACTCTCTCAACATTTCTGCACCTTTATCAACCTTTAGTGAAGAAATCAATATTCGACGCCGATTAAGCTACTTATGAGCTACATCGTGATCAAGCCTGTACTTATTGAGCTACATCTTCCAATAAAGGTTCAAAAAGTTCAGGCTTCAGCACCAAGAAGATGGAGGAATACTAGAAAGCGAGTAGCGCAGCGTACGTTACTTGGTACGTGAGCATCGGAGCTTTCGGTAGTACTCCATATTCGCCGCCGATTAAGCTACAACGAAATGCATCGTGATCAAGCCTGTACTTATTGAGCTACATCTTCCAATGAAGGTTCAAAAAGCTTGGCTTTCAGCACCAAGAAGGTTGGACGCTAGTAGAAAACGAGGAGCGCAGCGTACGAATTATGTACGTGAGCACAGAAGTTTTCGCTAGCGTTCAAGATTCGAAGTCGAATATACTTCTAGTTTTACATCGTGATCAAAGCTGAGCTTTTTGAATTACATCTCCTATTGGTCGCGGTATTCGTTGGGTGTGCAGCCATAATACCTCCTGAAAACCTTACTAAAATACTGTGGGTTCTGGTATCCTAGCTCAGTCGTAATTTCGTAAATTTTCTTGTTCGTATGCTTCAGCATATAAACCGCCTTTTCCATTCGAATACGGATAATATAATCGCCAAGGCTTTCGCCAGTCTCTTGCTTATATAGCTTCGATAAATAAACCGGATGTAAATATACGCGATCTGCTATCGTTTTTACTGAAGTATCTACACCGAGCTCCTTACTTACAAGCTCTTGCACCTGTTTAATAATATGCTTTTTATGGTACGAATCACTTTCGTCATATTGGATGGAAAGCAGATCAAGCATCTCATTAGACCATGCACGCAAATGAGTGGCGGTTAGCATAATTGATCGGTCAAGCAGCAGATTGACACCTTGTGGATCGATGCTATGCAGATCAACCCCCATTTTGCTAGCAACGTAGATCAAACCGTTAGATATGGCAATAAATGCTTCATATAGCTTTTCACGAGTATGCTGCTCGCTGCTGATAAAAAATGCATCGAGCTTATCTTTAGCCGCTTGCCACTGGCCACTCTCTAGCAAATTAATAAAGGTCGGTGGTTTATGCAGCTCCTCTAACGCACTGTGGTTGGACAGCTGCATCAAACTAAGTTCATCCATCATGACAAGCTTCGGCTCATCCAGTCTTATGCGATAAAGTGTCGTTAACGCTTCCCGATAATGCTTGCTTAACTGTTCCGGGAAGCTAAACCAATCCGAAGCTACAATTGAAATTTCTCCATCTAGATAGCTCATAACCTTCTGCTGTAAAGATTCGCATAGCCGCTTCATCATTTCCTTACTGGAATAGCTGCTCGCTACCCCCTCCCTCAAAGCAAGGAGGATAACGACATGATCCTGTGACGAGCTGCTATGCCAAACAAGATAGGGATCACGGAAGGTCTCCTCCGCAATATTCCCAATCGCATATTCTATTAATTCGATCGACGGTCGGTCCATTTCCATAAAACGCCCTGCCAGCTGTACCGTTAGTAAGGTGCATGCCTGGTCAACCCTGAATCCGAGCTCATATTGCTGAAGCAGACGATTCAGTAATGCATCTGGCCGTCTTCTTCCGAGCAGCAGCTCCTGCATTAGCTGACTACGAAGCACCGCTTGCTCAGATTTTCTCGCATATTGTTGACTTTGCTCCTCTTCCATCCGCTTTCTTTCCTCCGTAAGCACCTTCACCTGCGAGGAGATGCAGCGAATGAACGCATCATCATCTACTGGCTTAAGCAAGTAATCACCCGCTCGAAGCTTGATTGCTCTCTGTGCATATTCGAAGTCCGAGTAACCGGTAAGCAATACCGTCTTCAGTCTTGGCCACCTGTCCTTCGCCTGCTCAATAAGCTCAAGACCAGTCTGCTCTGGCATCCGAATATCAGTAACAAGTATGTCGATATGCCGCATCATTAGCACTTCAAGTGCCTCAGCCGCAGAAGCAGCTTGATATACACCATGTACACCGATCTCCTGCCATGGAATCGTCAAGGCAAGACTTTCTGTTACATACGTTTCATCATCAACCAGCAAGATGTCCACCATCGATAGGTTCCCCCTCATTATCTGTATCCTGCTTATCAGTAGCATGCCAGCTAATCGTAACGCTCAAGCCCCCAAGCCTTGAGGGCTGTATCGTAATTCCCGCATTGTTGCCATAACGTAACGTCATCCGTTGATGCACATTCCATAGACCGCAGCCCATATCTTCCTGCATCGGATAATTCAATCGTTTCATGAGAGCAACGATATGTGCCTCGTCCATTCCTTTACCGTCATCCTCTACGGTAACTGTAACCCTATGTCCCTCTCTAGCGACAACAATCGCAATTGTACTCGCCGTACTCGATCGCTCAATACCATGCAGAACTGCATTCTCCACTAACGGCTGAATCGAAAGCGGCGGTATCATCTCAAGCAACAGCTCGTCTGGGAGCTCAATATGATAGGTTAACCGCTTCATACGCATCACGCTAATATCCAAGTAGTGCTGAACAAACGTTAGCTCCTCCTGCAGAGTGACCAGCTCTTTCTCCTGTCTCGTCGTGTAGCGATAATAATGTGATAGGTTTTGAGACATCGCGATAACGGCACTGTAATTTTGCAGCTTGGCCATACTAGAAATAAATGAGAAGCAATTATAAAAGAAATGTGGGTTTATTTGGGATTGTAGCTGCTTAAGCTTGGCCTCTCTAATATGTATCTGCTCGAGATAAGAGCGTTGAAACAGCTCCTGAATCTGAGTAACCATTGAATTAAATCGTTTGAATAAGAAGGTAAACTCCGTATTGCCCTTCGGCTGGAGTCGAACCGAATAGTCCTCTTTTTTAACACGCTGAAAGCTCATGATCAGCTGCTTTATCGGTACTTGAACCTGAACATAAAGAAGGTACACGACGACAGCAGCCATCAATAGAAGAGCAGCCACCGATGCATAAAACAACGTATTGCTTTGGGTTATAGGAAGCATCATCTCAGAGAGTGGTAAATAATCTACTAAAATCCACCCTGTCGTCGTCGAGCGCTCCATATTGACGAGATACGATTCGCCCGCCAGCGTCACGATTTCATAGCTTGACTTTTCAAGGTCCTGCAGCTGTAGATTTTCGAGCAATTGTGCTACAAGCTCTTTATTGGCTGCACTATGATAAATAATCTCCCCTTCCTTCACATAATAGAAAGGATTGCGCTGCCCATCACCGCGAAAGGCATCCAGCATCTGCTTAATATTTCCGCTGCTGAATTGAACCTCTAATACTAAATTCGACTTCTCTGGATTACGCGAGCTAGAAAAAGGAGATACCGTAACAAGAGAAAACTGATGCTCGCGCTCCTGCTCTGACACGGAAAAGCTAGTCATTTGCCAGCCCTTAGCAGATAAAGACGGCAAATATGTCTCATCCAGATGATTAACTTTGCTTGATGTAATGATTCGCTGTAAGGAAGGAGAATAAATCGTTAGCTGACTTGCCCAGTTCACCGAGTTTTCCTGGATGCTCAGCTTTTTTTGAATTCGCTTGATAAGCTCTATCGTTTCTAGATCTAAGTGGTCGCCAACTGGATGGTGAATATCCTTCAAGTTAGATATGTCTGGATCATAAATTAATAGATTGGGCCATTGGCTAATGGAATGTATAACGGTATCTATCTGCTGCTGAAAAAAGTTAAGCTGGTCACGACTTGAGTTTTGCAGCTCTGCACGCAAAACATCTGTACTCGTTTTATTGGAATACACGTACAAAGCGATAATTGGTATAAGCATTAGTACTAGTACCGTAAGCATTTTTCGATATAAATTAAATGTTGGCATGCTGCCTCACCTCGTTATCTAAAGATCGTAACGGAAAATAAAACGCTTTCATAGTACATTTTATTAATATTTATGGTAATTTTTAAGGCATTTTATAAAAATTCGAGAAAGCTTTTCATGCTAACGACAAACAACCCCCAGCTTCTATTCGGGATGAGCCAATAAGCGGTCTCGATCCGAAATACTGCAGGGGGTTGCTGCACTAAAAATTAGTTCTAATATTTTCGATGGTCAATTTCTAGATGAGCATACTCTTGTGTAAATATATCCTCGGGCGGAATGATTCGTTTAGGTAATGTGCGGCCACCCATAATCTCTCTAGCTGCTTGCATCAGTAATGAGCCTTGTAGTGGGTTACATTCGATCACTGCATTGATCTTACCTTCGATCATCATCTCAAATGCTTGACGAGTTCCATCCACCGATATAATGATGATATCTTTACCTGGTTCAAGTCCAAATTCCTCGATCGCTTGAATCGCTCCAATTGCCATGTCATCATTATGTGCGAACAACAGCTGTGGTGGTTGTTCCCCAGCCTCCTGCAAAAATTGCTCCATCACTTTCTTACCGCCCTCGATTGTAAAATCCGCGGGCTGACTCATTATTATTTCCATATCATCTCGCTCTTGAATCACATCACGGAAGCCTCTTCCACGATCAATGGACGGCGTGGAGCCAACTGTTCCTTCAAGCTCAGCGATTCGAATTCCCCCTGGTTTATTTCTCATTTTATCTAGTGCGTATTTCCCTGCCTTAATGCCTTCCTCATAAAAGTCCGAACCGATAAATGTAACATAAAGTGAAGTATCCTCTACATTGACAGAACGATCAATAATGACCACTGGAATCCCTGCTTCTTTAATTTCCTGTAAGATGTTCTCCCAGCCCGTTTGAACGACGGGAGCAATGGCGATGACATCCACCTGTTTTTCAATAAAAGAACGAATAGCAGAGAATTGCGCTTGCTGCGATTGCTCTGCATTTTCAAGCAGCAACGTAATCCCCGCTTCCTTTGCCGATTCCACGATAGATGCTGTATTGGCTAAACGCCAATCACTCTCGCTTCCTAGCTGGGAGAAGCCCATGACAATATCCTCGTTCATATGGCTCGGATACAAGGAGCTTATATTGATTGTCTCTGTAACGACTGTTTCAACGGTTGGCATCTGAGATTCTACCGGCTTATTCTTTGAAAACGCAAAGCATCCTATAAGTAAGAAACATAAGCATAGCAAAAAACATAACGTAGCCCTTGTAGTCGTTTTAAATAAATGCAATGAATACTCCTCCCTCCTAGTTCCGCGATAATGCTAGCATGCTTTCACCTTATCGAACGCATTTCTAGATAGCAATATAGTTTTTTTTGTTGTATGTGTATTTTTTTTCGAAATTCACCTGTGCATTGCCTGGTTTTTCCACAAACAATATACGATTAGAATATATTTAGTGAAAGGTATAACTTTCTTCAATTGCTTGAAAACGTTAACATGAACGATCTTATTTGTTATATGATGTGAATATATAGACTGTTATTCAGCAAGGAAGGATTGTATCGGATGAAGCAGATCTTAGCTAGTCTTCGTGCCAAGCTGCTCGTTATGTTTATTATTTTAGCATCAGTGCCCTTACTAATTGTTGGAGTTGTCTCTTATCAAAAATCATACCATACACTATCAGACCATAGTAAAGCATCCACTCTGTTATATGCAGATCAATTAGTCAGTGACATTGATACATTGTTTCTAGACACACAGAAGCTGCTAGAGCTTGGAACAAACCCGACGGTACTCTACTTTTTAAGCTCTCAAACCGAAACCTATACGGAAGCAAAAGAAATTGTACAAACATTAGATATTTATCGTGGCACCTATCAGTACGATAGTGTTCTAAATATTCAAATGGTTAATCTATATGGAAAAGGTATTAGCGAACGTAAAGGTGTTTTTCAACTAGATCATAACCCACTCAGAAATCCTCACTTCGTATTATTATCTGAACACCCAGATGAAATATTAATAATTCCACCAACAGAAGCTTCAAGCTTTGACAGGCTCGATGGCTTTACATACCCAGGGGACAATGTTATTTCTATCATCGCGCCTATCAAGCAGCGCGTGACGCATGAGGTCATCGGTTTTATTGTTATCGATCTCGACGATCAAATGATTGAGCACTATTACAACAATATTACGATTGGAAACACTGGTTTTTTCTTTGTCGCAGATCAATCTGGCAACCCTATTTTTTGGCCAGAAGCAAGAATAGGAGATCTTCCCTCAAGCAAAACGTTACTGACACATACGACATCACCTAGGGGAAGCTTTACTGAAGAGCTAAATAACGAGAAGCAGTTTTACGTCTACGCTACATCTGAAATGACTGGCTGGAGCATCGTCGGTATAGCTCCACTTAAAGAGATTATTGCTGATGCGATTGAAATTAGATTGCTAATTCTATTAAGTGTTGGGCTAAGCGCAATATTCGCCATTTCCCTCTATATTTCATTAACTCAACGTATTATTAGGCCGCTTCAGCTGCTCAAAGCAAAAATGCGGAAGGCAGCTGACGGTTACCTTGAAGCAAAAATAAAAACAAGTGGACAGGATGAGATAGCTGATTTAAGCGACAGCTTCAATACTATGCTGGAGAACATTAAACATTTAATTGAAAATAATAATCGCGAGCAAGAGCAAGTAAAGAAGGCAGAGCTCAGAACACTCCAAGCACAAATTAACCCGCATTTTCTATACAACACGCTGGAATCCATTATATGGATGGCGGAATCAGGCAAAAACGATAACGTTATTAAGCTTGTTAAGGCAATGTCTCAATTTTTCAGAATCTCCTTAAATAAAGGCAGAGACTGGGTAACGATTCAGACTGAGCTGGAGCATGCTAAGAGCTATTTAACCATTCAGCAAATGCGATATTACGACATTTTAACCTATGAGATCGAGGTTGATGATGCGCTTTACTCTTATCCAATTCTGGCTATGACGCTTCAGCCTTTGATCGAAAACGCTCTTTATCATGGAATAAAAAACAAGCGTGGCTTAGGGAAGATTCGTGTCAGTGGACAGATAGAAAATGATTATTATATTTTGCTGACCGTTGAGGACAATGGAATTGGGATTTCGTCTGAGCGGCTGCAGCATATTAGGGAGAGTTTAACCTTACCTATGGAAAGCTCCTCATCAGAGCAGATTGATGAGGAAAGTGAAAGCGGCTTTGGCTTGTTTAATGTCCATCAAAGATTACGTCTCTACTTTGGCGAGCCATGCGGTCTTATGCTTGAAAGCATCTACGGCGAAGGTGCTCGTGTTTCTGTACGAATACCACGGAAATAAAGGGAGTTACATCGAGGCTATAACAATGTAGCTACGAAAAGTTTTAGCTTATGCTTCCGATGTACTTTTCGTTGCATCGGAGATCACAAATCGTAGCTACGAAAAGTTTTAGGAGGGTCCTATGAAAAAGATCATGCTGGTGGATGATGAGATTTTAACTCGTGAAAGTATTAGAAACTGTGTTGATTGGAAAAGCAATGGATTTATCTATTGTGGTGATGCGGCGGATGGCGAGATGGCACTGCCATTAATTGAGGAGTGGAGTCCGCAAATTGTCATTACTGATATAAAAATGCCTTTTATGGACGGCTTGGAGCTAGCTTCCATTGTTCGCAAAGCGTATCCTCACATCAAAATCATTATTTTAAGCGGGCATGACGAATTCCATTACGCACAGCAAGCTCTCCGTATCGGTGTTGAAGACTATTGTCTTAAGCCTGTTGGATCTACTGACTTAATCGAGCTGCTGCAAAAAGTTAGCAAGCAGATCGATTCCGAGCAGCTTCAGAAGGAAACAGCTGCCTATACAAAGGATAAATTGCTCTCAGATATGTGCGGAGGTTTAATCAATACGTCCAAGGCAATTGAAATCGCAGCAAATTATTCTATTTCCTTGATCGCCCGTTATTATGCTGTGATCTCTATCGACTTTTGTTTCCATGAAGAATTATTAGATGATAACTCTTATAAGCTTGCTGCGGAACAGTTTATTTCTTACTTTCAGTCAGACGTAGATGTATTAAGCTATCGACCAAGCCGTAGTGAGTTGGTCTGCCTCGTTAAATCCAATAATGAGTATGTGCTGCAGCAATGCTTAGCAGAGCTGCCTCAACAAACCAAGCCAATGCTGCAGCTGCTTAACTGTAAAGCTTTACTTGGTATTGGCTCAATTGAACAAAGACTGCAGAGTATTCATCAATCGTATCTAGTTGCCGATCATGAAAAAAACAAACAACGATTATTGCAGAACAGCCAGCTGGAAGCTAATACTTTTTTGCAAAATGCAACGGTACAACAACCGCTCATTGATCGAGCAAAGTTTATTAATTTTGTTAAGATTGGCACCACGGAGCAGCTACATGAATTTTCCCACGCATTCTGCAAAGATATTGAGCAGCTATCATGGAGCAATTCGATGTACGGCATATACTTGTTTAACGAACTGACGCTTGAAGCATTCCACACCGCAAAGCAATGCTTTGCTGACATTCCAAATTGCAGTGAGCTCGTTGCACAGATGCAGCAACGAGTTAGAGAGATTAATTCTTTGGAGCAGTGCAAGTCTTACCTAATCGAACTTTTATCGTTGCTATGGCAATGGAGATCAATTGGCGCTAATCAATATAGCGAGCTAATTCTGAGAGTAAAGCAATATATTACCGAGCATTATCACAATAAGCAATTATCACTACAGGAAGTATCTAGACATGTTGGAGTAAGCCCAAGTCATCTTAGTAAAGTGTTCAGTCAGGAAGCTAAGCAGACACTTACTGAATTTATTACGCGTACTAGAATTCATAAAGCTATGGAGCTGCTCAAGACGACAAATAGCAAAACATTCGAGATTGCTTATGAGGTAGGCTATCAAGACCAGCATTATTTCTCTAACATTTTCAAAAAGGCGACAGGAATGACACCAATTGAGTTTCGCAAGCAAGGCAGTGCAATGACCGCTGAGACCTTTTACTTTGCGGGAGGGGTAAAGCATGCTGCAGCTCAGAAAACTTAGCGCTCAACTCTTAGGCATACTCGTTATCGTTTTGCTTGCAAGCTGTACTGAGCAGGAAAGAAGCCATATGATTGGCATAACGGGAGAAGTAGATCAAGCCATAGCGGAAAGCTTATCCTTCGGTATAATATTTCCAATGGCTGATCCCTCTTATGAATTAATTACTGAGCACGCAGAAATGATGGCTCAAACGCACAACATCCGTTTGCTTGTTGCAGCCCCGGACGAGGCAAATTTAGAGCAGCAAATCCGCATCATGGAATCGATGATTAGACAAAAGGTTGATGGCATTGCCATATCTCCTGTTGATGCTGAAGCGCTCGAGCCTGTCATTAACCAAGCTATCGACAATAATATACCTGTGATCTGCTTTGAATCAGACGCTCCTAACAGTAAACGGCTTAGCTTTATCGGAGCCGACAATTATGAAACGGGTCGCCAGCTTGGAATTGCGACAAACAAGCTGCTAAATAATAAAGGGATGATTATCGTTGGAACTGGCATGTCTGATATGCTTAGTCTAAAACAAAGACTGGAAGGGCTGCTTAATTACATTAATGAGGAGACAGAAATCGAAGTACTGCAGGTTAAATATAATGAAGGAAAGAAAGATATTGCTATTGAAAAGCTCGAAGAAATGATTAACGAGCATCCTCATTTTAGTGCTTTCTTAAGCCTTGATTCTGTATCTAGCTCTGCCTCAATTTTAATTTGGAAGGCCGCAGGCATGAACCGGTATGTGTTAAGCATCGGCAAAACTGCTGAGTCAGAAACGGCGATTCACAACGGACAGATCCATACGATCATTTCTCAAAATGAGCATAGCTGGGGCTCCACAATCATTGACACACTTATGAAGGCCAATCAGCAAACCGTCATACCATCGTTCATTGATATGGGAATAGAAGAATTGAACACTACTAAACAATAGAAGCAGACATGTGTCTGCTTCTTTGCTGCGCATACAATAACGCTACACATACTACGTTATGATTTAAATATCGCTTGCCTTGCACTAAGCACCTTCTGCAGTAAAATAAAAAGACAAAGCAGCAGGCCAATTACAATTTTCGTCCACCATGAGCTAAGCGTGCCTTCAAAGCTAATAATCGTCTGAATAATGCCCTGGATCATCACTCCAAAAAATGTGCCTACGATATAGCCAACACCGCCTGTCAACAGCGTCCCTCCGATTACGACGGCTGCGATCGTATCGAGCTCCATCCCCACTGCGTGCAGCCCATAGCCTGAAAGCATATAAAACGTAAATACTACACCTGCAAGAGCTGAACACAAGCCACTAAGCGTGTACACTAATATTTTTGTTTTTGCTACTGGCAAGCCCATTAGCAATGCCGATTGCTCACTTCCCCCGATCGCATATACATTTCTGCCAAACGATGTGTAGTGCGCGATATAGATAGCTGCTGCAACTACAACAAGCGCAATAATTACACTTATTGAGATGAAGCTGCCACCTGGCAGCCTAATCTTTGTTTGTGCCATTGCTGTATAAAATGGGTTGTCGATCGTAATCGTTTGGATGCTAATAACATAGCAAAGCCCGCGTGCAAGAAACATACCTGCCAACGTAACGATAAATGGCTGTATCTTAAAATAATGTATAATTGCTCCCATGCCACAGCCCAGCAAAGCACCTATCAGCAATACTAGCGGAATAACGATGATAGGAGACCAGTTCAGCTGCTGAACGAGGCTGGCTGATATCATGGTCGTTAATGCAATGACTGCGCCAACAGATAAATCAATGCCACCTGAAATAATGACGAATGACATGCCTACCGCCACAATCAGTAAAAAAGCATTATCGATCAATAGATTCAAGAGAACCTGTGGCGAAAAAAAACCATTGTAGCGAAACGAGCCTGCTATGAACATGAGCAAAAATAATGATGTCGTAACCACAATAGGTACATATTTTCTATTGATTGACATGACTCGTTGCCTCCCTTTCTGCTGTATAGTGCCTTGTATTCCAGCGATGAACGAGTGTTTTTCTGAATGTTTCTGACTGAATCAAGCATACGATAAGCACGACGCACGCTTTGACGACAAGCGTAATCTCAGGCGGAATACCAATCATATATATCGTTGTTGTGAGTGTTTGAATGATAAGTGCACCAATAATAGTACCAATGAGATAAAAGCGTCCGCCATTGAGTGAGGTCCCGCCAATAACGACGGCCAAGATCGCGTCAAGCTCATACCAAAGCCCTGCATTGTTACCATCTGCACTTGATACGTTGGAGCTGACCAATAATCCAGCAATTCCTGCACATAAGCCGCAAAAAACATATACCAACATTAGCACCATCACGGAGCGAATACCGGATAGACGACTCGCTTCAGGATTACAGCCTACTGCTTCAATAAATAACCCCATTGCACTTTTACGCGTTAATAACAACGCAATGGCTAACATTAGAGCAACGACAAACACAGAAACCGGCAAAGCAGCCAATGCACCTGTACCGATAAAAGCATATTTAGGACTGTTAACTGTAATAATTTGTCCGCTAGTAATGAGCTGTGCAATCCCTCTTCCTGCAACCATCAGAATAAGTGTTGCAATAATAGGCTGAATACCTGCTTTTGCAACGAGTAAGCCATTCCACAAGCCTAGAAAAAGGGAGAGCAACAAGGCCATTCCCATAGCTGACAGCACTAAAGATAAAGTGTTTTGATCATTTCCTCTGCTAATAATCAGGCAGCTTAGTGCTCCTGCAATCGCTACGATCGAGCCTACAGATAGATCAATGCCCTTTGTAGCGATGACAAGCGTCATCCCTATAGAAACTAGCATTAATGGGGCTCCAAAATTCAATATATCAATTAAACTACCGTACAGCTTTCCATCTCTAACAACGATACTAAAAAAGTCAGGTGAATATATGAAATTAAACAACAATAAAGAAAATAATATGGCAACCGGCCAAAATAAATGATGTTTATAAAGTTGTCTCATCTACACTAACCTCCTGCGATCGTCTTCATAATGGAGTGCTCTGTCATTTCCTGGTCGCTAATCTCCTTAATTTTACGACGATCTCTTAGCACAGCAATTCTATGGCTGACACGTAAAACTTCTTCCAGCTCTGAGGAAATAAAAAGAACGGACATTCCTTTTGCCGAGAGATCCAGCACTAAGCGTTGAATTTCAGTTTTTGCACCAACATCGATCCCTCTCGTTGGCTCATCCAATATAAGCAGCTTTGGTTGCGTTAACAGCCAACGTGCTAAAAGAACCTTTTGCTGGTTGCCTCCGCTTAAATTTTTTATGAGCTGCTCTGTATGTGGAGGTTTAATATTCAATAGCTGAATATAATGCTCTGCGATCTCATTTTGTTTTTTACGTGAGAGCGGCTTATACCAGCCACGTGTCGATTGTAGTGCCACGATAATATTTTCTCTTACCGTCAACTCATCCAATATTCCTTCAGTTTTTCGATTCTCCGAGCAGAAAGCAACACCATGCTCGATGGCCTTTCGAGGTGACTGAATATGCTGGTTAGCCTTGCTCATTCGTACCGTACCTTGGTCTAGCGCATCAGCTCCAAAAAATAAGCGAGCAGTCTCCGTTCTTCCTGATCCAAGTAATCCAGCTAGACCGATGACTTCACCTTTACGCAGCTTTAGATCAAATGGTTCAATTGCTCCCTTACGTGCTGCTTGCTTTGCCTCTGCAATAATCTCGTTCCCTTCGAATTGCTCACTAGCTGATTTGCTAGGAAGCTTTTCGAGCTGCGTCAAATCCTTCCCTATCATCTGTGAAACGAGCTCCAGCTTCGGCAAGTCCTTTGCCATATATTCACCTACTAAATTTCCATTGCGCAAAATTGTAATACGATCAGATATTTCATATACCTGATCAAGGAAATGTGTAACGAATAAAATAGCTAATCCATCTTGCTTCAAGGTTTGCATAATACTGAACAGCTGCTTTACCTCATTAGCATCAAGGCTTGAGGTTGGCTCATCCAGAATTAATACTTTTGCTGATATGCTCAATGCACGTGCAATCGCGATGAGCTGCTGTATTGCAACGGAATAAGCATGTAATGGCAGCGTTACATCTATATTAAGCTGCATTCGATCCTTCAGCAGCTTGTCAGCATTACGATTCATCTGCTTCCACAGAATACGTCCAAAACGTCTCGGCTCTCTACCGATAAAGATGTTTTCAGCAACCGTTAAATTCGTACAGAGATTAACTTCCTGATATACGGTGCTTATTCCAGCTTCTTGCGCTTCAAGTGGGCTTTTTAGTGATACGGGTTGATTAGACAGCTTCACAGCACCTTGATCAATGGAATAAACACCTGTAAGAACCTTAATTAAGGAGGATTTACCCGCTCCGTTTTCGCCCATCAGCGCATGTACTTCACCAGAAAACAGCCTAAAATCTACATTACTAAGCGCCTTCACTCCTGGAAACTGTTTATGAATACCACGCATTTCGAGTACTGGTTGTTGTTCCATCTGTCTCACTCCCAAAACATGTCATAGTTATACAAGAGAAAGCCACTCTAGCAGGCTGTAAGCCAATTGGAGTGACTTTCTCACATCACATTAGTACTTTACTAGTACGCTCGTGTTGGCAATGCTTCTAATGCCTCTTCCGAAGTAAACGTTGCCTCCTCTGTCGCTACACGTCTTGGAATTTCTACACCGTCAACAACATCCTTCACCATTTCCATTAGCTGTGGCCCTAGCATTGGATTACATTCCACGATGAAGTTGATTTTGCCTTCACTTGCAGCAATCATGCCATCTTTAACCGCATCAACCGAAATAATAATAATGTCCTCCCCTGGCTTTAAGCCTGCTGCTTCAATCGCTTGAATGGCGCCAAGTGCCATATCATCATTGTGGGCATATAGTACATCAATATCTTTGTGAGCTTTCAAGAAAGCTTGCATAACCTCTTTCCCTTTGGCACGTGTGAAATCTCCTGTTTGTGAAGCAATAACTTGAAGATTAGCTTTTTCTTTAATGATTTCTTCAAAGCCTGCCTTGCGATCATTGGCAGGTGCCGATCCCGTTGTACCTTGCAATTCAACAATATTAATCGTTTCACTCGCATCTTGGAATTGCTCTACTAACCATCGGCCAGCTTTTCTGCCCTCTTCTACAAAGTCAGATCCGATAAAGGATAAGTAAAGTGACTCGTCTTTAGAATCTACAGCACGGTCAACGAGAATAACTGGGATGTTTGCATCCTTCGCTTCCTTCAACACTGTGTCCCATCCAGATTCAACAACTGGCGAAAATGCGATGACATCTACCTTTTGTTGAATGTAAGAACGAATGGCTTTAATTTGGTTTTCTTGCTTTTGCTGAGCATCAGAAAATTTCAACTCAAAGCCAGCAGCTTCAGCTGATTCTTGAATTGACTTAGTGTTCGCCGTACGCCAGCCACTTTCCGCACCAACCTGGGCAAAGCCTAATGTAATTTTCTTGTCACTGCTAGAGTTATTATTGTTTGTATTTTGTGCGTTTGTCGTTGTTGTCGTGCTACCGTTATTCGTCTTCGTTGAATCCCCCGAATTTCCGCATGCCGCTGTAATAACCATCATGATGGCTAGCGCCATTATCGCACCAAACTTGCGATATGTTCTCATTATGATTCCTCCTCTTTATTGATCACCAACAGGTGTATCCAGATTATAAACCGCTTTCACAACCCGCTTATACGAGATGACATACGGTATTTATTGAATATTTTTTGAAGTTGAAGCGTCATAAAACCAAAAGTGTATTATTTTGTTTAGTTTTTGTAATTTTCATGCTGTAATAGCCGTCCATTGACGAAGATTTGTTCAACATGTAAACAAATGCAGCAAGTACAAAGATTTGCACATTGTTTGCAACGCTTTCATTTAACATAATTAAAGCGTATTCATTTTGTTGTTGTACTGAGCAATATATAGACCATGTTTATACAGTAAGGGGGTAACCGTTTATGTATAACGTTCTTCTAGTTGGGCCTAATCCGGTAACGTTAAAGGAAACGGAAGCTATCATTCAACGATTAGATGTAGGCTACCAAGTTCATGCCAGTATAAGTACATATGATGAGGCAATGGATCTGCTCAATGAGAAAGCCATTTCACTCGTTATCATTCCGATGCAAGGGTATAACGCGAGCGGTATGTTACTATGCAGCCGTATTCGACAGCATAGCCGAGTTCCAATTCTACTGCTAGGAGGTAAAAACGACTTCCAGCTTGCTAGAAAAGCGCTCACCTATCAAATTAGCGATTATTTAGCCGAACCTTTAAAAATTGATGCCTTGGAAGCCAGCCTACTAGCCATTCGGAAAGAGCTTGAATACCATTACACCTTCTACTCTACGACACTCATTCCTCAATCCTCTGCGATCAAGAAGAAGGATGACGCGTCTAAAGCAGTAATTGACTCCGTAAAGCGCTATGTACAAGATGAATTAAATCAAAATATTACATTGAAAAAAATATCAAGAAAGCTGCATTTTAACTGTGCGTACTTAGGACAAAAATTTAAGCTGTATGAAAACATGTCCTTTAATGAATATTTGCTGCAGCAAAGAATGGAAAAGGCGAAGCTGCTGCTAACAAGAACGGATCTTAAAATCTACGAAATTGCCAATGAAATTGGCTACACAGAGATCGATTGGTTCTACAAGAAGTTTAAGGAATACACCGGCTTGAGTGCCAACATGTACAGAAAGCAATACGAATTGTCTCGCGCTAATTAAAAAAAGAGCCTGCTGGTTGACTGATATCTCTCCCTCGTTAAACAGATTACCTGTCTAACTAAGGAAAGCGTATCAAACCAGCAGGCTCTTAACTTTCAGTAATTATCGGATGAGCTGAAACTCACCGTCTACCTTTTTCCAATAGTGGAAATAGTCATAATCTACATAACCGCCCGATTGCGCAGTTGCGTAGTTAAACAAACCTATTCGATAGCCCATAAAATGATCTAACGTATATCTCATTTTTAGAGGCTGACCGATGCTCATCCAATCTCCCTCTGATGTTGCATAATAAAAATAAGCTAGATCTATGCTATCCTCAAATTCAAATTGTATTTTGAAGTATACGACTGGCGCGTCACAAGGTATCGTCTCTACGATTTGCTCTTGTCCGTCTCCGTCATTTACTGTCATTACAACCGCTCGTTTTCCTTCACTATCGACTTGCATCCCCACTGTGCCAAACCAGTTCTGCAAGGCCACTAAGCCGGCATGGTCACCTGGCTTCATCTGCGTCACATCAACTACAACCTCGCCTATACAGGATGGTCCTTCAGTACGCTGGGTAATGGTGTTTCTTGCTTCAAGCACACTGTGAGCTAATGCGCCTGTCGTAAGTCTTAAATATCCTGTCCTCTCCGTCACAGACCATAGCTGCTCGTTCGGGCGATGATTCCATTGCCACTGTAAAGCTAGCTTATTTTCCTTATAATCAAATTCGTCACTACATACGATCGGTCTAGTGCTTGTATAGGGAAGCGATACTTCAAACGACTCTGGGACTTTACCGTTTACTCCGAATACGGGCCAGTCCTCCTCCCACGTTACTGGAACGACAACGGGGATTCTGCCCACGGCATCATGATCCTGGAATAGCATCGCATACCACTTGCCATTAACATCCTTCACAATGCCGCCCTGAGCTACGCCATGATTGCGATATCCCAAATTATCATCCAGTACAACTTTAAGCTCGAACGGGCCTAGCAGGCTTTCCGAGCGATAGCAAATCTGTCTGCGACGCTGGTTGCCATCTCTTGGCCATTCGATAAAGAAAAAGTAGTAATATCCATTTAATTTGTACGCATGACAGCCCTCAGCGCGCAGCCCCATCCCTTCTGACTTCCCTTCAAGTAGCAGCTGATTCAAGCCACCTTCCTTGACTGAACGTAGATCAGAGGTTAGTTCCGTAATGTGAATGTTGCCGTTGCCATGAATGACGTATACACGATCCTCATCGAATAGTAAGCTTGGGTCGTGGAACAGCTGTTTAATAACCGATCGCTTCCACTCCCCTTGCTCGATGCTGCTTGATCGATATACATAAAACTGACGTGTATCATTGCTGGAGAAGCACACATAAAATACGCCATTATGCTCTCGAAGACAAGTAGCCCATGAGCCTTTACTATATATGTTTTTCCCATCGACCATATTGTGTTGATCATTATCCTCTAGCGTATCAAACACATAGCTAATAATTTCCCAATTAGCCATATCTCTCGATCTCATAATCGGACAGCCCGGCATAGAATGCATGCTTGTGCTTACCATATAGAAATAGTCACCTACTGCGATGACACTTGGATCTGGAACATCAGCCCATATAATTGGGTTTTGAATCATCGTGCTGCTCATTGTGATTGATCCTCCTTTAGTTCTCATATGTATGAATAATATCTTGTACCTTCCTAAACAACAACCTGCCAGTTCACGGCTTTTATACCTGCTGAAATATGGATAGCCCGTTATAATATATCTCTAAGCAATCGCTGGCTATGTGCATCCAGCTGCCTCCAATTAACAATATCGCAGCGTCTGCCATCAAGGTCGGATAATAAAATTCGGTCTCCTCCTGGAAATTGAATATGATCATGTAAATTCCGCATAATGATACGAATCGA
>Ga0180216_1001787_pt1 | contig 18658 bp, 31 predicted proteins | sample eDN3rd37CBELigMG_FD_128879 | JGI IMG/M metagenome (GOLD analysis project Ga0180216, IMG submission 128879) | Enriched Miracle-Growth compost microbial communities from Emeryville, California, USA - eDNA 3rd pass 37_C BE-Lig MG (version 2)... ...
CAGCCTGAGGAAGTAGATCGGGTTACGACTGAGGTTAGAAATGCAGGAGGAACAATAATACGAGAAGCTAGCGATGCATTCTGGGGAGGAAGAACATCATATTTTATGGACCCGGAAGGGAACGCTTGGGAAATTGCTTGGAATCCAACTGCGATCTTTGATGATCGAGGGGCAATGATTAGCTTTTAGTTTCTTTATAACTGATGAAATTTCAGAAAGACCGGAGGGGAAAATTGAAGAAATTCTATGGATTAGTTCTTTTAATCACAGGAATAATGCTAGTTGGCTTAAGCGGCTTAGAAAGAATTATAATTTATGTGGCTTTGCATGATAGGGTAGGCGATTATCGGCACTTAAAAATGATAACACCCAATGAAATTTGGAATATAGCGACACTCACATTAACTTTAGGAATACTGCTTTCGATTATTGGGCTGATTGCTTTATCGTGGAAATACATAGCTACATATAGGAATGAAGTTAAAGAAATAGAACAAGGGTTGAAGTCGGAATGAAAAAGAACGTAATCTTAGTTCTAGTTATTTTTATACTTATCGTTGCTGTAATCATGTTATTGCTCTATCAAAAAAGTGAGCGAGAAAGATTAGATATTATTAAAGAAAGACTAACCTTTAATTTAATCCAATTACAGTTGATCGAGCTTAAAAATGTGATAAAGGAACAGTCGACAAGTCACTCGATTGATTATGAAGAGATAAATGAAAAGTTTGAATATCTGACTAAAGGAATAGCTATAACATTGTCGGTTTCCAGTCTAGCTAAAGGGATAAGTAAAGAAGACGAGGAATTACTCTTTACATTATATGAACATTTCAGTCATTACGTCGATAAGAGTGAAGGTGTAATTTACTCAGAGAGTGAATGGATTGAGATTATCAAGATTGGTGAATCTATAAAATTATCAGGGTTTGATGAAAGTGAGACGATCTCAGAGAACTGGAGCGACACTATAATTAAATTAAGAAAGTTATCAGCTAACATAAATGAATGAAACCTGCCAATTTTGATATCAAACGTTCATCACTGTGCTAGAAAAAATGAGCAAGCTCATACATACACAACCACAGACGCCCACCTAGATGAGACTATCTACGGTGGGCGTCTGTCATTATGTTAGTAACAGTTATGCTTAAACCATTTCACTAAAGGAGAAAAGCTAAATGAATATAAGAGAATACAATAGCAATGATCTCCATGCATTAGTTGAATTAATGGGCGAGCTAGGTTATCCGACAGAAGAAGAGATCTTGAAAAAGCGAATGGAAAGAATAGAGTGTGATCCTATGTGTTTTACATTTGTAGCAGAGGTGCACAGTCAAGTCGTGGGAATGATAGGTATTAGGCAGCTGTATTCATATGAAATAGATGAAGTGGCGACACAAATCAACGCATTAGTTACAAAAAAAGAGTACCAAAGAAAAGGAATTGGGACAGCACTTATACTTTATGTGGAAGAATGGACAAGGAATAATGGATCGGAAACGATTGTTTTAAATAGTGGTATTAAAGAAAGTAGAAAAGCAGCACATGAATTTTACAAAGCATTAGGATTCGAAGTAACAGGCTACAGATTTATAAAAATGGTAACGATGCGCTAGATGCTGATGGTGATAATGAATAGAAACAGGAGGTAATGTCATGAATAGACATACGCATTTGGGCGTATACGGCATCCTAATTAAGGATGAAAAGATATTACTGATAAAAAAATCTAGAGGTCCGCATAAGGGGAAGTGGGATTTGCCGGGAGGATCGATTGAATTCGGGGAAGAACCATATGAAGCACTAATCAGAGAGCTATATGAAGAAACGGGGATACAACAGTTTTCTGCAACGATTAGAGCTGCAAAGTCATATACGTTAATATATCCGATTAAAGAGAATCAATTAGAAGAATTGCACCATATAGGTATCCTCTATGATGTCGAGTTAACTAGTAAAGCGTTTGAACTTAAGATAGATGGGGATGGAGAGGATTCTTTGGGTGCCGAGTGGGTACCACTTGAAGAGCTTGAACATATGGAGACGACACCATTTGTTAAGGAAATCTTTTAGATATTAGATGCTCTTAGAAGGAGTTAATACGTATGTATAGTATATTCGAACAGGTTCGGACCGATGAAATTATCAATCGTATTCTACAATTACGACCAGATTCAGAGCCCCTTTGGGGGAAAATGAATGTCACACAAATGCTGGCTCATTGCTCATCCTTTCAGGACATAGCGATAGGAAATTTAACTTCTGCAAGAAGCTGGCTTGGAATGGTAATAGGAAGATTTGTGAAGCCCATGTTTTATAACGATAAGCCACTGCCGCAAAACATGTCCACCATTCCTGATATTATGATTACAGATGAGAGAGATTTCGAGTTTGAAAAGGAATCCTTAATCCAAAAAATCATTACGTTCCAACATAATGGACGAGATCAATGGACAGCTCCACATCCATTTTTCGGTAAACTTTCATCGGATGAATGGGGTAAGGGGATATATAAACATTTAGATCATCATTTAAGACAATTTGGTGTGTAATGTATGTGAAAGAAGAGAAGGGGGTATTAGTAGTGGAGAGAAAATTACCTTTGTTTATCGTAACGGGTGCAAGCGGGTCAGGTAAAACATTTGTGATAAAAGAACTACGGAGAATATTGCCAGATTTTGATATATTTGATCCAGATCATCTTGTAGAGTTTATCGGGCATGATTGGGAAAAAATGCGTAATATATGGCTGCGCGTTGCACGGAATATCGCTCAGGGTGGTCGAATGACGATATTATGTGGAACCATGATGCCTTGGGATATTGAAAAATGTGTAGACTTTCCATTTTTTGATCATGTATATTATATAAACTTACATTGTAACGAAGAAATTCGTGAGCAGCGTTTACGTGAAAGAAACTGGTCAGATGAAGAAATAGAAAATCATAAGCATTTTGCAAAACGATTGCTAGAGATTGCCGATGAGGCATACAGCCCGCCTATGCCTACAGTCGACACGTCGAATACAGATGTAACTGAGGTCGCATCCCAGATAAAAGAATGGGTGCTTCAATATGCTTATTAGTAAAAACGATGAACATCTCTAAACAGTCGCTAGCATCACTTAATAAATACCTGAAAGTAATTAAAGAATGTGACACGGAGGATGTTATGATTTGGCTATTACAGTAATATTACTTACTATTGCTATCGTGTACTTGATATCCTTACTTATTAAAAGAAGCATAATAAGGGCGCACACGGCTGAAATTAATAGAGTAATTAACAAGAAAGGGGGAGAAATAATTACAATTGAGAGTTATATACTAAGAAAATTTATTCATTACAACATAAACTATAAAATGAACGGAAAGATGTACTATGCGGAGTATCTTTCCTCTAAAACAATCAATAATGTTCATGTAAAAGCTAGATTTGGAAGAGGAGAAGAATGGACGTTTTATAATGACGAAATAAATTAAAATGAAAGAGGAAGAATACTAAAATGGCTACTCTTATCAATTGTCGTGTATGTAAAAAAACAGTCTCATCAAATGCAAAACTTTGTCCTCATTGTGGAGAAAGATCTCCAGAGCCTTATATCGACACATTAAAATACGGATTAATAGGTTTTACAGTAGTTATTGTAGTTGTCTTAATTTTAGCTGGTCTACTCAATTATATATTGTAATGTAATCATGATGAACTGCTACGGTCCAAATGAGTATAAGATATGCACACGCAAGCTCACCAACGCGGACGCCCACCTAAGATAAGAGCAATCTGAGGTGGGCGTCCGTCTATATGCATACGGGGTAGATGAAGCTACTCAGAATTAGATTAAGGCGGTGGATGAATGAAGTCTTGGGAAACAGCATTAGATCAATTTCTTGTTAATTGGAAGCACAGAAAAGAGGTTATTGGGATAGTCGTATGCGGCAGCTATATCACGGGAAATCCTTCGAAACGCTCAGATATTGATGTTCATATTAATATACAGGATGAATGCGACTGGAGAGAACGTGGCAATCAAGTCGTGAATGGGTTCTTGATCGAATACTTTGTAAATCCACCTAAGCAGATTAGAAGCTACTACGTAGAAGACTTTAATGACCGCAGAACCATGTCGATGGTTCAATTTATGACAGGTAAAGTTATTCAGGATAAAGTTGGAGCGGTAAAAGAGCTTATAGAAGAGGCACATGTTTGGAAGGAAAAGCAGTATGAACCAGTAAAAGCGCCAATAGCCGAATTAAAAAAGTACGAATTGTGGGATACACTTGATAACTTATTAGATTGTTACGAAGAAGGCAGAAGCGATTTTAACTTAGTGTTTTATCATGCACTACAAAGGCTGTATTGCGTCTACAGTTCATTGCTATGTATCGAGGAGATTCCATACTACCAGTTATCCCGTTATTTCACTGATCCTAACTATCTAAAAAAGTATATGAAGGAACCGTTTCCCGATACGTACTTTTCTCAACGTTTTATAAATGCAATGACGGCAGAAAATCAGGATGAAAAAATTAGGATCTTTACAGAGCTAACAGAGCATGTGCTTCATACATTCGGCGGTTTCGATATAGATGGTTGGAAAATAAAAAGTGAGTTGAGCCTTCTGTAAGCGTAAGCCTTGTGGGTGCGTTATTACTCGGTTAGTCATCTCAATAAAACGTAGGGTGGTGTAAAGTGAGATATTTAGCGGCTATCATGGTTATTTCAGCAATGTTAATGACTGTAGGTTGTGTTTCTCCCGAGTCGAAGTCTAGCACTCTATTCGAATTAAGTAAGGATGAAACGAGAATATACGAAAGTCTGAAACAAGATTCAGATGTATCTGTATTGCATGGTGTCGATCCGCTAACTATTGCAAAGCTCTATGTATTATCCCTATATGAATCTAGCTATGATGTCACATATGAATTGTATACGCAAAGAGAAGGGTATGTAGCATGGACAAAAGAGGAGGATCAGCAAATACCGGTAGAGCATCGGGGAACGAAAGAGCAAATTAAAGATATTTACAACAATATTGAAGATGGAAGGTTTGTGCAAACGAGTGATTATGAAGGGTATATAGAGTATGAGGCTGAGAAGGGTGAGAAGTCTTTTTTTGGAATGATTCAAGATGAGAATGGGATATGGAAGGTATCGTTCATGCCAATTCAATAGAAAGTTGGACTATATCAAAAAGGGATGAGTTATATGAATAATCATTTAATCTTGGTAAAGCCGCAAGCGGAGCTTAAAGAGGAGTATTTATCTTATTATCAAGAATGGATAGATTCAGGGGAAGCAATGATCCCTTGGGTTATAAGCAAGGATCCAAGCGAATTTTCAACAATGCTGAACTGGCTTTCTGACCATGAGATTGGCAAAGGTTTGCCTGATGGGTGGGTGCCGTGCTCTACATTTTGGTTAATCGATTCAAATCGTAGGATACTGGGAGTTGTAAATATAAGACACCAGCTAACCGAATTTTTGTTTAATGCTGGTGGACATATAGGTTATGGCATTAGGCCGTCAGAAAGACGCAAGGGAAACGCTACTAAAATATTGGAGTTAGCCCTTATAGAGGCTAAAAAACTCGGCATAGATGACGTGCTAGTTGTATGTGATGCGAATAATATAGGCTCAGAAAAAGCTATTGTAAAAAATGGAGGAATACCAGACTCGGACTACGTTGAAGAGGATGGAAATGTCATTAAAAGATACTGGTTAAAAGCATAATGAAAATTAGTTGATGTCTTAGGATTGATGAAATGCAAAGCAATAGTTCAAGAGGTGGTAAGAATTATGCGGATCCACATCATTGGTGGTTGCGGAAGCGGGAAAACATACATAGCTAAAAGACTTTCTAAGGAACTAGGAATCGAACATTATCAAACAGATAATCTAGTGTGGGATCGAAGTGATCCCAATAATCATATCAAAAATCCTAAAAGTATCAGAGATGAACTTCTTCAAAATATAATCCTACAAGATTCGTGGATCGTTGAAGGTGTACATCAAGAGTGGGTACATAGTAGCTTCGCAGAGGCAGACTATATTTTCATTATAAAACCTAGTTTATTTATTCGAAATAGGAGAACATTAACGAGATTTATTAAAACAAGATTGGGAATGGAAGAGCGTAACTATACGCAGGACATAAAGAACTTATTAGTCATGTTCCGCTGGAATCGTGATTTTGAAAGAAAAAATATCTATGAAGTTATGGAAGCAACCTCACGATTTGCAGAAAAGCGACATATTGTTAAAAGCAATATGGAAATTTTAAAGCTGCTCAATATTTAGAGTGGAGAGAGTGGAAGGAAAGGGTTCATATGAAGTGTATAGGATGTCAGTTGGCGAACAAAGAAGTTGAAGCCTATGTAATTTACGAAGATGAATGGATAACTTGTATTCTTGATATTGATCCTATACAAGAAGGACATACTTTGATTCTGCCTAAAAAGCATATTGAAGATTTACGTCAATTAAATAATGAGCCTAGTCAGGCAATCATGAACGCTTCTATTAAAATTTCTCAAGCATTAACGAAACGATATAAACCAGATGGTATCACCGTCATTCAAAATAACGGAATATTTAATGATCTTAATCATTATCATATGCATGTATTTCCGCGATACCTAGAAGATGGATTTGGATGGACAGAGCCTAACATAGAACAATCCATATCACTGAACGAAGTAAAGAATAAACTTATTCAATGTTTTTAGAGGAGTGAAATTCTGTGTTAATTTCCCGCTCAATTTGGATTTCCCGATTACACATTCGTTGCAGATATAGATAACCCAAGACCATTTATAGTGAATAATGAAGCGAGCAGTATTACTTTTTGGGATGGCGAAACGGACATAGGATATATCAATGAAATTGATAAAGAGCTATTAAACTATTATTAGTATCGTTAAGTATATATAGAATGAGGCGGATATATGAGTAAAAGCAGATCTGCAATGTATTCAATAGTTATAAGTTACTAGGTTCTATGAATCACAACTAATGAGAATGCGAGAAGCACTTGGAATCAGAATTAAAGGGAGGAGCTAGTTAACATGAATGTCAAAGAAACCCTTAGAAGCAGCTACAATCAAAATGCAAAATTAAGAGACAAACCTGATGTGGTGTCGTGGAAATTACTAGAGCGTGATCATTTTCTTTCACTCCTAGATAAGAGAGAACAAACGACTATTTTAGACTTGGGGGCAGGTACTGGTCAACATGGAAGGTATATGGCGGATCATGGCTTTGACGTTACCTGTGTTGACCTAAGTCCGAACATGGTTGATGCATGTATCCAAAAGGGACTAAAAGCTATCGAAATGGATATGTATCGTCTGAGCTTTGAGGACGATGCTTTTGATGGTATATGGGCGTTAAATTCATTGCTTCACATTCCTAAGGCAGATTTATTAAATGTGCTTAGAGAAATAAGACGCGTGCTGAAGCCTGGTGGTGTTTTTTATATGGGTGTTTATGGCGGATACAATAGCGAAGGAATTTGGGAGGATGATCCATACCAGCCACAGCGTTTCTTTTCCTTTTATGATGAGATAGCAATGAAAGAGACAGTCTCCCAAGTATTCACGCTTCAAGAGTTTAGAACCGTTTCACTGGATGGGATGAAGTTAGATTTTCAAGGCATAGTGTTAAGAAAGTGAGTGGTGGATTGCTGCATGAAACAAAACTAGAAAAATAGGGGGCATATATGATATCGACGAATAAAATAAAAGATCAAATTTCAACAGTTCTTGAACAAGCCAATTTCAAAGGAAGCTTTTTGGCTGCTAATCGTGAAGGTATCATTTATACTGGCTCCTACGGATTAGCTAATGCAGAACTTAATGTTCGAAATACAACATCAACAAAATTCAGAATCGGGTCCCTGACTAAGCAGTTCACTGCTTTATCCATCTTACAACTAGTCGAGAATAATTACCTAACCGTAAATGATACGTTAGATCGTTTTATACCGGAATATCCTAGCGGGAAAGAGATCACCATTCATCAACTACTTTCGCACTCTTCGGGGATCTATAACTTTTCGAATCGAAGCGATATTATGGAATGGTACAAAAGCTCAATGACAATTAAAGAAACCATTGATAGCTTTCAGCACCAACCAACAAGCTTTAATCCTGGCGAGAAATACGAATACTCAAATTCAAATTATGTTCTATTAACGTATATTATTGAACAAGTATCTGGATTGAGCTATGAGGTATATCTCCAAAATAATATATTTAATGTTCTTGGAATGAACGATACTGGATATGACAATGAATCAGAAATAATTATCAATCGTGCTACTGGCTACTATTATAAAGATGAGATACTTAATAATGCGCCCTACATCAATATGAGTATTCCGCAAGGAGCGGGAGGACTTTATTCTACAATAGAAGATTTATATAAATGGGATCGAGCACTATATTGTGACAATTTGTTGGGTGAGAAGATAAGAGCGGATTTCTTCACTCCTAAAATCGAAAGTTATGCATACGGCTGGATGGTGCAGTATTTTGGAAATATGAAAGTGCTGTTTCATACAGGAGGAATTCATGGGTTTAGCTCATTTATTTGTAGATTTCCTGAAGAACAAGTGTGTGTTATTGCCTTAAATAACTATTCGCAGGATATTAGCGGTATTGCTGTTCAAGTTTCACAAATGATTCTTCGATGATCTACGGATCAATAGTCTAACGACGTGCAAGTGATCGTAAAGGGTACTTTCAAAAATGATGTGAGGTGAGCTTTATGGTGGAGTACTCTTTAGAGAAAGCAGATATGGATTTATTTGCGGTGTATCAGGTTATATACTCGGGTACAGATATTGAAATGTGGTTTGATTGGAATACTCGCTTGAACGATACCAAGTTTACTGATCATTGCTATTGGATTATGCATGAAGATGTGAAAATAGGCGGAGCAATTATCAACAGCGATACAGTAATATATCCATTTATCATTCCTCCTTTTTCAGACAGATTCAAGTTTTGGGACATTCTATTAAAGTGTTGTAAGGAGATAAAGCATATTAATGGGATGCTGCACGATGATGTTAACATATTGCTTTCGTCAGGCTTTAAGGTGAATGTAGTACGGCAGGTTATGTGTCGTCCAGCTGATATAAACAATAAAGTAGATCTTCCGGATGGATTTTCAATGTATGCGTTGAATGAAGCGGTTCATGTCAATGAATTATCAAAAGTTATAATAAGTGGTTATGCTGGAGGAATTGATCATGAGATCTATGGTGTTCCTAATGAGGATCAAGTAATAAAGGACAATAAATATTTAATGGAAGTTTATAAACATAGAAATCTATCTATATATATCGTTAATGAAATGAACCAGGAAATCGTAGCACTTTGTATTGCTGGTATTAGTGAGAACATGCCATTAGGCTTTGCAGAAATAGGCGAAGTATGTGTTTTACCCCAGTATAGAAATAAAGGAATCGCTGAATTTATGCTCCGACATATTATTGCGACTGCATTTGATTACACACCCGTTGTTAAACTCTGTGTAACTGTGGGGAATCAAGCAGAGAATCTTTACCGAAAAGTAGGATTTCAACCTGGACCGCGATTCGCAAATATGAGCAAAAGATAACGCTGAACTATGAAAAAATATATCAAAGGAGCTGAGTCGTATGAAGGCCATGAAATTACGTCCCTTTATTCCGTCTGGCACGGACTACCCTCGTGCCGTACAATTTTATATCGACCTTGGTTTTGAAAAGGTTTATTACAGTGATGAGCTTACAATCTTCAAATTCGATGATATAGAATTTCATTTGCAGAACTATCAAAACACAGAATTACAACATAATTACATGGTTGAACTATGCGTTCAGGACTTGGATGCATGGTGGCAGCATATTCAAGACTCCGAGTTAGTGAACAAATACGATATTAGAGTGAAGCCCCCTCAGATTCAGCCATATGGGAAACGTGCTATCCATCTTATCGATACTGCAGGTGTTCTCTGGCACATGACTGAATAGGAGAGGAGTTCACCGACTTGAATAAATATAAGATTCATAAAACTAACAGCAATTATTGGAATACAAAAGGCAATGACGTGTTAGGAGCAATCGTGCTTCCACTCTATGGAGCATATATCTCAGAAGACAAACATCAGCTTTTTGGGGATGTCGCAGGGAAAAACATGTTAGAGATTGGGTGTGGAAACGGACACTCCTTGCAGTATCACGGAGAGCGTAAAGCAGCCGAACTATGGGGAATAGATATATCAGAAAAACAAATTGAAAAGGCAAATCAGCATTTGACTGACTGTGGACTTTCTGCAAAATTAATCTGTACGCCTATGGAAGAAGAGTGTGGCCTACCTGTCGATTATTTCGACTTTGTATACTCAATTTATGCCCTAGGCTGGACAACCGACCTAGAAGGTACTTTTTCTCGGGTTGCTTCTTATCTAAAAAGAGATGGTGTATTTATTTTCAGTTGGTCTCATCCTATACACAAATGTGTTGTTGAAGAAAGTGATCGTTTTGTATTTAACAAAAGTTATTTCGACGATTCCTGGTATTCCGTATCTCCTGACTTTTGTGAAGGAGCATTAACCTTATCTGACCGCAAGCTATCAACCTATGTAAATGCGTTAGCGAAGGCAGGGTTTGTCATTGAACAAATGATTGAGGAAACGGACGATGAATTGATGCCGCTTCGCGATGAAAATGATCGTCTTGCAAAAAGAGCGAGGATGTATCCGGTTACCTTCGTTATTAAGGCAAGAAAGCTTTAACCTACTGAAGAAAGTGTCAATAAGTTCGAGAGGAAGAGCAATTAATAAATGCATCCAAATACGAAGTGTTTGGGAAGTACCGCAATTTCTTCAGATCCATTCTCAATTAGCGGAAGATCCCAATAATGTGACGCTTAGAGCAAGATTTAACCAGTTGGAGCATATTATTGAAGTTCATAAAGAAATGCTTGCAATCGAAGTGCCATCATCATAATAAGCAAGCTCACAAGTCGAGACGCCCACCTAAGATCAGAGCTATCCAAGGGGGGCGTTTGTCGTTCATGCATAATTTGATGGAAACGTGCGCCAAATAGGCTAGATCGGCTAGATCAGGCATAAAAACAAGGAGAGGATGCTCATCATGTTCCTATATCATTTTAGTGAGGAATCAGATATAAAAATATTTCACCCTCGTAAAAGCTTGCATCATGAACATTTGCCACCTGTCGTTTGGGCGATAGATGAGGAGCATTCCGTCAATTATTTATTCCCAAGGGATTGTCCAAGAGTAATATTTAGAAGGTCTGAACGTATGAGCAAGGAGGATGAGTTGCATTTTTTCAGGGATAGTCATGCTGACACAATTATAGCTGTCGAGAATGACTGGTTGGAGCAAATAAGCAATACTAAGCTGTTTAGATACACATTTCCAAAAGAAAGCTTTGAGATGGAAGATGGCATTGCTGGCTACTATATCTCAACAGTATCGGTTGAACCGCTGAGGATAGAGCCGATAGAAAACCTACTACTAGAGATCGTAAAACGGAAAGTTGAGCTAAGATTCACACCAAACCTTTACCCAATTAAGGAGTCGATTTTATCGTCATCAATCGATGATTATTCCATCATTAGATTTAGAAATGCTAAGCAGTGATGCAGTGATATAAAGAAGAGGAGGAAAAACAATGGGTGAAAATGAGGAAGCTAAAGTGGGAGAAAGACTAGAGGACATTACCGGTGTAACTTGTATCTATGTTCCGGTAAGCGATGTTTACAAGTCTATTAAGTGGTATCAGGAGAATTTAGGATACCAGCCTTCAGACAAAGAACGAGTGGAGCCAGGGATGGTCACGGCTATACTAAATATTCCTAATCGCAATCGCAATGGAGATATGCCTATACCCGGTTTAAGGCAAGTAGTGCCTGCATTGTTCCTTCACCAATCAGATGAAGAGGGTGGGCGACTTCGCTTTACCTGGTCAATGGACGACAGTGACAAACCGCATGCAATGGCGTGCTTTATCACTCCACGGATAGAGGAGCTTATTAATCGTTTCAAGGATAACGGAGTCCATATTATAAGCGAACGGATGACAAGTGGACCCAACATAACTTTCGCTGACCCTGACGGTAACGTCTGGGAGGTTTGGCAACCATAAAAAGATAATCTCATTAAATTAAGTATAAGGTGGTTTCGTTTATGGAAGTTATAACTGAAGAATATATGATTAGCTCCGATAAAAATCTGTTAAATTATGATGTAATATATGATTTACTATCAGGATCATATTGGGCTAGTCATAGAAGTAAAGAGAGGATAGTTAACTCAATAGAACATTCATTGTGTTTTGGGGTATATCAATCAGGTGAGCAGATAGGCTTTGCGCGGGTAATTACAGATTGGTCTACGATGTATTGGTTATGTGATGTGATCATTGACGAAAGGCATAGGGGAAAAGGAATAGGGAAAAAGCTAGTAAAAACAATCATTGGCTGTGAAGAATTAAGAGGTTTATCTGGATATTTAGGAACCGCCGATGCACACGGGTTATATGAACAATATGGATTTGAAAGAAATGCGGAAAGATTTATGGCTAAAAGACCCAAATGAATCCACTTATTGTACGGACAATCCGAAGCAGTAATTCATGGGGAGTTATAACAAGTATGTAATCCCTCCCTAATAATAAGTTACATGGAGGTGTTATCTGTGGGAATGTCTGATTATTATAAAGACCTCAGAGAACTTATTGGTGACGAACTAATATTTATGCCAGCTGTAGCAGGAATTATAAGGAATGCAGAAAAAGAGATTTTATTCGGTAGAAAACATAATGAATCTAATTGGGGGTTAATTGCTGGAGCTATTGAAATTGGAGAGACGCCCGCAGAAGCAATGGTAAGAGAAGCTTTTGAAGAGACAGGACTTGTTATAGAACCAGAGCGAATTATTGGGATTTACGGAGGAAGAGATCATCGTTTTATTTATAAAAATGGCCACAAAGTTGAATATTTAACAATTGTGTTCGAATGTAGCATTAAGGGTGGAAATTTAAACAGTGATAACGAGGAAATGAAAGAACTGCAGTATTTCTCTGAAAATAATATACCTCCAATAGAAAATAACTACCCAACATACATATTTAGATCTCAACAAGATGAACGAGCACATTTTGAACGTAACTCTAAATGAAAAGGAGGTCTAGTGGTGAGCATCAAGCAGTCATTCTCAAACAAGGTCAATGATTATGTGAAGTATCGTCCAACATATCCAAGTGAAGCGATAGATTACTTATATGATATTGTCCACATCAATAGGAATTCGACCGTAGCTGATATTGGAGCTGGTACGGGGAAGTTATCGAAGTTACTCATCGAAAGAGGTACTCCTATTATTGCAGTAGAACCTGATGAGGAAATGAGAGCAGCTTCCAAACAATTACTTGGCAATGAACCAAACTTTTGTGCTGTAGCGGGATCAGCAGAAAAGACAGGCTTGGATAATCATTCCGTGGACTTTATCGTATGTGCACAAGCCTTCCACTGGTTCGATCGTAATGTAACAAAGGTAGAATTTAAGAGGATTCTAAGAGAAGGCGGTAAGGTTATTTTAATCTGGAACACACGTCAAACGACGGGTACGCCGTTTCTAGAAGGGGTAGAACGCTTATTGCATAACTACGGCATCGATTACGCCGAGGTCAATCATAAGAACATTACAGAAGATGAATTGCGTTCATTCTATAAAGAAAATACTATGGTTAAATCCGTTTTTAAGTTACAGCAGTTGTTGGAGTATGAGGGGCTGCTCGGACGAGTTTTGTCCTCTTCCTATACTCCTATGCCTGATCATCCTAACTACAGACTTATGGTGCAAGAGTTAGAAAGGTTATTCGAACAATATGAGGAAAACGGTAAAGTTGCCTTACAGTATGAGACAGAGCTATATTTCGGAGAAATATAAAGTTCTTCTAGAGAACATAAGCAAGATCTTTTTAAGTATGGAATATAATGGTACAATAGGGAGGAGTATCAGATAATTGTATAGGCATTAATAGTGATTGATCGTATATAAAAAAACAAGCAAGCTCGCCAACACAGACCCCCACCTAAATGATAAAAACTATCTAAGGTGGGGGTCTGTCATTAATGGTGGAACATCTGGCAGAACATATGAAGCTTTTATGAGAGGAGAACAATCCAATGAAGTACAGAGCTGTTGCACTATGTCTAGTAAAAAGTGAAAATCAATATTTACTTGTTGAACAGTATGATGAAGTATTAGATGTAACCTATTACAGGCCTGTAGGTGGCACCATTGAATACGGAGAAGATAGCAAGAGTACAGTAATACGTGAAGTACGAGAAGAGATAAGTGCTGAAATTAGTGAGCCCATATTAGTATCGGTCATTGAAAATATTTATCCTTATGGAACAAGTATAGGACATGATATTAATTTCATCTATGAAGCTGGCTTTATAGATGAAAGCTTCTACACTAGAAAACAGATAATTGGAACTGAGGGGGAAGAGTCATTTAATGCCATCTGGATAGACCTTGCTACCATCAATAAAGATGATAAAAGGAAATTGGTCCCAGAAGGCTTAATGACAATCCTAACAGAAGAAAATGATAGCAAGTTAAGCGAGATTAAACATTATCGAACAAGATAAATATCGGGTGCGTTACGTATTAGAGACCATAATATACGTAACAAAGCAACAAGATTGCACGAGATAGGGGGCAAAACTCATGAAAATTGGGATATTGAGAAAGTTTATCTCTAGCATGATTACAGCGGTAATATTATCGATCATACTCGTGTTTGTCCATGGATATGCTCCTTTTTTAGTCTATTTTATGTACAGCGCAATTGGTTGTCTAATAATAGGAATGCCTTGTTCTATTCTAGCAGAGTTCATAGTGATGAGGGTGAAGCATAGTATTTTACGCCTATCAATAGGTTTAGCATTACATCTATTTCCAGCGGGAATTATTGTTCTTCTGCTTTCTTTCGACGAACCTGGTGGAATCATGGTGGTTCTCAAGTACGGCAATATTTTTGTGTATTCGATCATTACCGCGGCTACAGTCTTATGGCTTGTTGATGCGGTATTAAAAATCGCTATAAAAGGTAAAGAGGTGAGCTACTAATGGATATCGTCTGGTCTAGTACAATTATTACACTAATCGCCGCAGCAATTGTAATAGGTAGTATTGCTTTGCTGATCGTATTGTTGATCAATTCAAAAAAGAGAAAAGCAAGAATTGAAGAAAAGATAGATCGTTTATTAGATCAAAAGGAATAGAACTATGAAAAATATAGATGATCTAGAATGGGAAAAGTGGGACGTCATTAGACGTAAAGGGAGATTCGTATATATCCTTGGGAGGACATGATGGAAGCAAAAAGAATTGCTGCTGAAAGAGCTGTTGATTACATACAGAACGATATGATTGTAGGTTTAGGTACTGGCTCAACCGCCTATTGGGCAATACAAAAGCTAGGCTCCAAAATACAAGAAGGTCTTAATATTAGAGCGATTGCTACATCTAAACAATCTGAAGAGCTAGCGGAAAAGCTTAGAATTCCAATGATTTCTTTTTCAGAGATTAGCGAAATTGATATCACAATAGATGGTGCTGATGAAGTTGACGATCGCTTTAATCTGATCAAGGGTGGCGGAGGAGCGCTATTGCGAGAGAAGATTGTGGCTGCAGCAACGAAAGAGTTTATCGTTGTGGTCGATGAGAGTAAGGTAGTAAAGCATCTCGGTAAGTTTCCGCTACCCATAGAGATCGTAAAATTCGGTTACGAAATAACGATAAGAAAGCTTCAACAATTAGGATGTGAACCTGATTTACGAAAGTTGAACAACGAAGCTTTCGTAACAGATAACGGCAATTATATCGTTGACTGTAAGTTTGCCAAAATAGAAAATCCAGAAAATCTTCATCATAGCATTAACCTTATACCGGGGGTTGTAGATAATGGGTTATTTATTGATATGACGAAGAAGGTAATTGTCGGATATAAAAATGGTGAAGTAAAGGAAATTCAGAAAAGAAGCTAAATTATGTTGATTTGCAAGGTTTCCCTAATTTCATAGAGGGATGTGTTCATTATGATCATTGAGAAGGCAAATAAGAAAAATCTCGATGAAGTAACCAGCTTAGCGATAAAGCTGTGGCCAGAGAACATATGGAGTGAGCTCAGGGCTGAATTTGAGAAACAGTTAGATTCCAAGAAAGACGTTGTTTATCTAGCGATCACTGAAGGTCGCTATGTCGGGTTTATACATATGTCGCTCAGATATGACTATGTCGAAGGCTCGAGTTCAAGTCCTGTTGGATATATTGAAGGAATCTATGTAGATGAAAACTACAGAAACAAAGGCATCTCTAAAATGCTCGTTGAAGCAGGAGAGATTTGGTCAAAATCGTTAGGCTGTACAGAAATAGCCTCAGATACAGAGCTGCATAACGTTGGAAGCCAACAATTTCATAAAAGTATAGGTTTTAAAGAAGCGGCAAAAATCGTAGCCTTCATTAAAGCTATTAAATAAGCTAACTAATAGTAACTACGGTAGAACAAGCACAGAGCTAGTAATATATCATTCATCGAAGAGTATAGAGCAAGCCTAAGCTCACCAACGCAGACGCTCACCTAAGATTAGTTATCGATGGTGGGCTTTTTTCATGGAGGTGTACGATTGATTATTCGCGCTAGCAATAGGAATGATATCGATCAGCTAATTAAGCTTAGATATGATTTTACTGCTGAATACAAGGCAGTAGATCCCGGTGTATACGGGGCATTTTCACAAGAATGCAGGGAGTTTTTTGAAAATATATTCGCTTCAAAACAGTGGATGGTTTGGGTTGCAGAGATAGAAGGTAGGATCATAGCACATGTTTTCCTGCAAATTATTGAAACGATACCTAGGCCAGGGAGACAGCGATCGCCATACGGGTACGTCACGAATGTGTACACCATACCAGAATACCGTTCACAAGGGTTCGGAAGTGGAATCATGGAGGAACTTAATCGCTGGGCGCAGCAGAATCAGTTAACGTTTCTAATGGTATGGCCAAGTGAGACAAGTGTTGATTTTTATGAAAGACATGGATTCGAAAAAGCCCTCGAGGTGATGGAGAATCATTTATAAAAATGCTCAATGTTCACTTTCCTATTAAGAAATAATAAAAGCTATGGAGGTCGGCGAAATGGCCAATATCGTTGGTTATATAGATTGTGTTTATTTACCTGTGTTGGATCAAGAGGAAACAATAAAGTGGTATCAAGAGAAGCTTGGGTTTGATTGGAATGGACATTGCTTTGAGCTTGGATACGGGCCAGACATCATGCTAGTGAACGTCAATAATAAAGAAGATGTAAAGTTAACTTATAATACGGACCACTGGGAAGGCGAAGATTTCGAAATGTATATCCTTACATACAAATCGCCTAATATCGAAGAAACCTATGAAACCTTGAAGGAAAGAGGAGTAAAGGTATCAGATATTAAAATGTATGACGGCAATCGAAAATGTTTTAGATTCTATGATCTCAATGGACATCGATTTGATGTGTGGTCAGGCTGGCTTTAATTCATATTTATGCTGTAGACGCTGTAGTTATAGTAATGTGAGTGTGCCTGGGGAAGTGGAGGTTATATCCGTATGTATTATTATAATGGACACATAGATGACTTCTTACATGGCGTTATGAACGATGATGTTGGTCCAAGGGAATTTGAGAGTTGGATAACAACTAATAAAGAGCTACTGGAAGATTACATCGGAATGAATGAATATCAGCGTTTACTAGCGATTGATTATACGACAACGAGTGCTATTAATCACATAAAAGAGCAAGTAAAGCTGATACTTGATACCCCAACATATGATCACGAAACAATGTGCGCTCTACTTACAGAGTTACTAGAGAATAAAGACGCATATGTAAAATGCTGCCGTCAAATTTATGAACATTACTGTAACGGTTTTGATTTTTTCAAGGATATTGCACTTACTGCAATATGCTACGATTACGATCATCGGTTAGAGCAACCAGATGATTTAGTAGGATTTTTTAAGGAAAGAGAATTTATTGTGAAAGAAGCAACAAAGATATTAGAGTATTTGAAATCAGGTGAAATTAGAATAGTAGAGACTTACTACTACTTGGATCGAAGAATTACAGGTAAAAGGCTGTAAAGGGGATTATTATGGTATGGATAAGGATGATAAGTGCATTAGTGACTTCATTCATCATTAGCTTAGTGGTGGTTTTGAGTGGAAATAACTCGGTAAATCAATCAGAGACAAATCTTGATTCTACAAGTTTTATAGTAGAATTGTTAGTTTTATTTATACCGATAACCTTTGTATTTTTAGTTATCGCTGTACCATATTCCTTGTTTGTAGATCGTTGGATGGAAGGTTTACAATGGAGTCGTTTAAGTCGAGAAAGATTTGCTGCCCTACTATACATTGCAGGAGGAGCCATAAGCTTACTTACCATTAGCTTGCTAATAAGTCATTCTATTCGACTCGTTAGTATAAGATGGATGTTGGTGCTTGGAGGATTAATGTCTCTGACATACTTTATAGTAGTAAGAATACTGGTATTTATTTTTCGTAAGA
>Ga0180216_1001789_pt1 | contig 18624 bp, 9 predicted proteins | sample eDN3rd37CBELigMG_FD_128879 | JGI IMG/M metagenome (GOLD analysis project Ga0180216, IMG submission 128879) | Enriched Miracle-Growth compost microbial communities from Emeryville, California, USA - eDNA 3rd pass 37_C BE-Lig MG (version 2)... ...
TGTGCTGATGCAAATATTCAATTGGATCCTCTAATGTGATGATATGTTTATTTGCAGTATCATTTAGATATCGAACAATGGAAGCCAATGTCGTAGATTTACCGCTGCCTGTAGGGCCTGTGACGAGAAACAATCCCTGCGGACGGTCTGCCATTTTGCGGACGATATCAGGCAGTCCCAACTGTTCCATCATGGGGATGGTGTGAGGAATGGTGCGAATCGCGAGGCTCGTCCCACCACGTTGCCTATACACATTGATCCGAAATCTGGAGACGCCGCTAAGACCATAGGAGAAGTCAAGCTCACCCTGTTCCTGAAATTGGAGCCATTGCACTTCGTTCATTAACTCCTTGGCCATTTCCACAGCTTGCTCTCGAGTACAAAGCGGATGGCCAAAGGATGTCAATTGTCCATTAATGCGAAAAGTAGGTCCGGCACCGATTGTAATGAGTAAGTCAGAGGCACCTCGTTCATGCGCTTCCTGCAACAATTGTAAAATATTCATTCGCCGATTCCTCCCTGGCCAAGACTTTCATTAATCGTTACCCTCAATAATTCAGGGATCGTTGTGAGGCCTGCTGCAACCTTTTGCAAACCATCAACAAACATCGGAGCAAACCCCTTATTCATCGTCCATTCTTTTAATTCACTATCGGTTTTCCCCTGCACAACCATCCTTTTTACCCGCTCATCAGGGGCAAACACCTCCTGAATCGCCAAACGTCCGCGATACCCTGTGTAGTTACAGTGAACACAGCCTTTTCCCATATAAAGCTGGCTATATTTAATTCCATATGTAGCAAATAAATCACTAGCTTCTGGGGATATTTCAATCTCTGTCTTGCATTCCGGACAAATTCTTCGTACCAAACGCTGACCGACTACACCCAGCAGGGAAGAAGAAACAAGGAAAGGCTCGACCCCCATATCAATCAACCGATTAATGGCGCCGATAGCATTATTGGTATGCAATGTACTTAACACGAGATGTCCAGTCAGAGCCGCACGAATTGCCATTTCTGCTGTTTCCTTGTCACGAATTTCCCCAACCATAATGATATTTGGGTCCTGCCGCAAAATCGAACGCAATCCGTTGGAAAAGGTCAGTCCCGTTGATGTATTGACCTGTACCTGGTTGATTCCTTTCAGTTGAAACTCTACCGGATCCTCAACGGTAATAATATTTACGTCATCACGATTCAACTGGCTTAATGCAGCGTATAAGGTTGTGGTCTTTCCACTTCCCGTCGGACCTGTGATGAGAACTAGTCCATAAGGAGCTGCAATCATGCTTTGAAAAAGCTCGTAATTCTCTTTGGAAAAACCTAAATGACTTATATCTTTTTTCATCTGCGAGGCATCTAGCAGTCGAAGGACTACTTTTTCCCCGTGAACTGTTGGGAGTATAGAAAGACGGATATCTACCTTGTGTTGATCCACATTTAATTCAAATCGACCATCCTGAGGTAATCTTCGCTCAGCAATATTTAAGTTCCCTAGGATCTTTAAACGCGCTGTGATCACATTCAGCATATTAACTGGGTATTCTTTGACTGTACGGAGGACACCGTCCACACGAAATCGAATGTTGCCGCCATTTTCGCCGGGGTCAATATGGATATCGCTAGCCCCCAGGGTTACTGCCTGCATAATCGTTTGATTGACCAACCTGACAATAGGAGCAGCATCATTTTCGACGTTAACCTCTTCCAGCTCCTCCTCTTTCATTTCTTCAAGTACAACCTCCTCCGACTGATGAACACCGAAATAACCCGAAATTGCACGTATCAAATCATCCTTCGTAGCAATCACCGGTTCAATTGGAAAGCCCGTACTTAAGCGCAATTCATCAAGGGCATAGTAGTCGAGGGGGTCTAGCATCGCAACGATCAGTTTCCCATTTTCCTGCCTAAGGGGCAATGCCATATATTTTTTAGCCATCTGCTCCGAAATTAACCGCACCGATTTTTCATCAATCTGCTGCCGCCGAATCTGAACATGGGGAATTCCAAGCAAAAACTCTAGTAATTCTATTTTTTGTTGTTCTGTAATATAGCCTCTTTCAATCAGCAGATCTCCCAGTTTCATTCCTGTTTCCTTTTGTTCACTCAATACCTGGTTCAGCTGCTGCGGGGTGATTAAACCTGATTCAACGAGCAAATCTCCTAGTCTTTTTCGCGCTTCCAAAATGGTATTCCTCCCCGGGTTAAGTAAAAGCTATCCCTATTTTATTACACTCTTGAATGGAAATGGATAGGAATTATCTGTATTTACTTCGCTTCCAATACTAATGATATAATAGATTCGATTCGTTAGTCACTTCATAGAAGCCGAGGTTAGGATTTCATGATTAATCATGACAAGGGGTTCACCTTAATCGAAGTTTTGGCCGCTTCAGCCATCTTGGGGATGGTTGTTTTGTCGTTTGCGTTTTTGACTAGTTACACAGCAAATTCTAAGATGGGGCAAGATTATTCAAGTAAGGCTTTGGCGATTGCAAAAAAAGAAATGACTGATTTTCGAAGTCTGTACACAAATCCCATCAACCGAATTTCCGCATCCCATCCATCAAATATCATAGACATAGATTTTGAGGATGATCCAGCCTATCATATTTCTGTTCACCATTTCCCTCTTGACACAAATATTTCGTTTAATCCGAGTGAACATTACAATATGGAATCAATTCAGGAAAATTCAGTTTCTTTACAATCAATCCTTCTTGTCACGGAGGATGACTGCCCCATCCCCCATTTATTCACAGTCACAGTCTCCTGGAATGGTGACTCCCAATGAAAAATCAACAAGGATATACATTGATTGAAATTTTGGCAGCTCTCTCCATTTCGATTCTAGTATTTGGGACGGCTTCCTTACTTTTCCCTTCCATTCAATTAGAATGGAATTCATCAACCCAGGCTTTTCAAGACCAATCCCAGGTTAGCTTCACCTTACGTGAATTATCGGATGAGCTTTCCCATGCTCCGGAAATCTATTCTGTAGGACCAACGGAATGGAGATATAAGACGGGAGAAGGGGCAAGAGGAACAGAGAAGTACCGATATCGATCCCTTGTGTACACGGTGGATGTGGGGGAGGCCGGAATCCTAAGCCTATATGAAATTGACAAGGATGAGTATGATGCGGTTGCTTCGATTGATTATACAAAACGTCCCAAAATTGTGTTGACTGACCATCTAACTGCAGACCCTCCTAAGATTAAATTCCAGGATCAGGATGGAAATTGGATGGATAACCTTGAAAATGCAATGCTTACAAGGGGGCGTCTGATTAAAATCGAGTTGCACTTTACAACAGAAGATTTTGATGTAAAAGGGGGGCGTAATGCCGTTACAAACACTAAGGTATTGCAGATTAAGTTAATTAAGGATGATTTGGGGTAGGTTGATCTCCTGTCCCCGGTTCCCTCCTGAGCAGAAGAGAGATTGTTAGGCTAGAATGGCCTCGCGGTGTGGAGGCTGCAAAAAATAGCGGAAGAGTTTTCCGTTATTCATTATTTTCGGGCTAATTGCGATAGAATAGCAGAAAATATTTCCCCTAACCAATTCCGAAAACGTTTACAATCCGTTGAGAAAGATCCATAACGAAAAGATTTTCCGCTATTATGCCTATTTTTATTAAGATCTGGCGAATAGCGGAAATTTCTTCCGTTATCACCCCCAGCCCAATAATCCCCCTCACAAAATCCCCATTTTTGTGAGGAGAAATGGACACAGAATGCGTTAATCGGTAAAAATCCTATAAAATTACCACCTTAAACAGAATGTATGTCCGTTTGATCTCTTGAATGTGGCCTTTTTAAACAAACAACAGACTCATAGTCCACTAGACTATTGATTAATTTTCGGACTCCACGGCGAACCGCTGGAATTAGGGTATTTATAAATATAATCGTTGTTGTTCCCTATTTCCGGAAGTTTGGACCAGGACTCCATTCCCCCTGTTCCAGACCCAAAGGTTCCTGTTACGGTTACCGTTGAGTTTCCTCCCTGTTGATTGTAAGTTGCTGTTTCTGTTACAAATACATTATTTGCCCTTAAGCTCCCGGTCGGATCAACCCGCAGGTTCCCATTAACCAGAAGCATGCCTTGAGGCATTGATAATAATGCTTTATTATCTATCAAGAAATTTGCACTGTTAAAATAGAGAACTATTTTCTTATCAAATGAGAGTTTCCTATCTAATGTGAAATCCTGATTAAAATCACAAACAATCGCAATCGTATCATACGGCTGCTTCGGTTTTGCCTGTTGCACGTAGGACTCTACCTCTCTTAAAAAAGCAGCAGGACTTGTATAGACTTTTACCTGTAAATGGGTCGCATCTGGGATCAATTGATTAAAATCGGATTGGTAATTTGGATACGAATCTCTGGTGATAAAGCCATCTGGATTAACGTTCACCCTTGTTCCATCTTGTTCGGAATCTAAAAGCCCTACGTTCTCCGGACTTACCGTAATTCCATCCCCGTTTCCACCACCGGAACCTGATCCTGAAGGCACTGTAATTTGGTATTTTAATTCTTTTGATGCCTGCAAGGGGTCATTTCCTACAGTGACACGAATTTTTATATTCGATTCTCCCACTGGCACATCTGGATTGCTAATTCTCTTCCAATCTGTACCAACCATTGGTCCAAACTCGTAATGAACCTTTATACCCTCCGGAGTCCGAATCACATAGTCCCCCCACCCCGGATAATTTTCAAAATACGATTCATAATCCCCCGACGAGGCAGGCTTCTCCTTAAGATACACCAAAAAAGATTCAAATCCACTGATTGCCAGTTGATTCGCTATCTCCTGATTTTCATCCTGTACCATATGAAAGTGCGTAGCAGAAGTCATTTTCAAAATAATAGGGGTAAATACGACCAGAATTAGCGACAGAAATAATACATATATTAATGCAATGCCTTTTTCATCTTTCAACAGCGAAAACAAGCACGAAACATCCTCTCTTTGATCTGACCGTTGATTAAAATTATAACTGAAAAAAGCATGATTTTAATTGACAAAATAATGCACAAAGGGTGCCAAAGTTAATAAGGTTTATACCTTGAATTTCCCTATTAGCATCTGCAAAACTTCTGCCATTTTAGATAAAGTACAGGCCGAGGAAGAAATTTTCTCCATCGATGCCAATTGTTCTTCGGTAGCTGCGGATACTTCTTGTGTGCCTGCTGAAGTTTCTTCCGATACTTGTGTGATCATTTGCATGGGTGAATAATAAAAAAAGAGGGATTAAACCTCCCCCCTTATTTCCATATTCAAAATTACTTTGGTTGACTTATTAGCGCCTGACGATTATCTGCCTGTGGAGGCTCCTCCAGCCAACCATGGGTGATCAATATATTGGCCCCATCCTCGGCATACAAAGCAATTTCTCCCGCTAACCGAGCGTACATAGCACTCAGGTCCATTCGTTGACAAGTACCTGCTGCGGTTCCATAATTCCCAATCCCTGTAGCAATCATCAATGTCGTATGAAAGGTCATTAGTTTATCAGAAAACGGGGCCACCGTGCTGTCCGTCACATGGGAATCCCAAACCATCGGAGACGGCAGATCCTCATCAGTAAGTGTCTTACTAAATTTTTTAATATGTTTATTGGCAATTCCTTTTCCTTCCAAGAAGTATTGTTTTACATCCTCTGCTTTACATACCTGGGCAAAAGCCATCATCATTGCTTTCCCTATGGCATTGGTCTGGATATTAAGGAATAGGTGTGTAATTTCAATGGCTGTTAAAGGGCGTGTATTTTTTCCTAGAAAGTCAAATAAAAACCCTTGTCTTTGTACAAAATCGACCTTCTCTGGCTTGGAAATATACGGTGGACGAATGTAAACCCCTTTTTCTAAAGCAACCTTTCTTGTTTGATCATGTAATTCCGCACCCGCGTCTAACATTTGTCTAATAAAATCACTGACATCAGACCGAGCGCAAACACCTATTGCGACCCCTGCCCCTGCCATTACAATGATTGACATATTTCGTAAATAGGTCAATATAAAGGTGTCTGAAAATAAGCGCGGGGCGTTTATATTTACGTCTTCATCGGTAAAGCCAAGGGGAACTGGATGGTTCTCATGTTTAAAAATGTCCTCAATAATTTCCATATTTTTTTGAGCAACACTTAAAGCATATTTAATGCTAGGGAGGACCTGCTTATCCTCACATATATTTGCGAAATATTTTAAAACACAGGTTGCCAGTGAATCATTAAGATACTGTGTCCAAAGAACACCCAATTCCGCTGCGGTGAGTCGAATATTGTGGTCTGTCATGACTTTTTCTTTAGTTGTTGTTGTTGCATTGACCATCCTTTTTCCTCCTTTTAGAGTCTGTTATCGAACGGAAACTCCTCCATTTTTTTGTTGTTGGGTATATTATTGGTTTATCTGACATTTTTAACATAGAGCATTGAAATTTACTTCTATCTGAACTGGACTTCTTTCCCTTGACCCAAGACAGGTCCAAAATCACAGATTGTGTAAGAAAAAGACCGACTACCCAAAAGTAGTCGGTCTAAGGATTATTTGATCAATTGTTCTGTTCCATTCACTTGCGTGAAACGGTGATCTTGGGATGCTTCTTCAATTTCTTTAAACGCCCAATGTTTGGCAGGCACATCTTTCCACATCGGTTGTTCAACCCCATTCAATGGACCACGCTTCAAGATGCGATTGAAAATAGTCACGGCTTCTGCACGGGTTAGTGGTTGATTCGGGCGGAATGTTCCGTCAGGCATACCCATCATGATTTTCGCCTTTTCAACCTGCGCAATTACTTCCTCTGCCCAGTGCCCATTGACATCACTTCTGCTTGAAGTAGATGATCCCCCTAGTTGCAGCCAACGAGCAATAACGGCAGCCATTTCGGCACGGGTGATTGATTTTCCGGGAGCGAAGGTTTGATCCGGATAACCAGACATAAGGCCTGTATTTTGAGCAGCCTGGATCGCTTCTTTTGCCCAGTGTCCATTGGTAACATCGGGATAAGACACTACATTCGATTTTGTTGGCGATCCGATATATACACGCGAAAGTAGTGCTGCCATTTCAGCACGGTTAATTTGAGCTGATGGCTTAAATTGTCCATTTGGATATCCGGCAACATATGCTTTATGCAGGCCATCCGTGTTCTGGGGTAGAGGCTGCTGTTGCTGCTGTTGTGCGGCAAAGTATTCCCGCCAATTTTCCATATAGACCATTGTAAATGTACTAAACTTTTCAATTCCAAATTGTACGCCAAGGGTGTTCTGATCATAGGAAACAACTGTCCCCTTGACTAATTCTTTTGTTCCATCATCGTGCTCAATAAAGATAACAAGGTTTTCTAGTAATTCATCTCGCTTTTTCGGGTCTGATGGTAAAGAATCTTTAAGTGGTAAAACAAGATCCACTGGGCGACTTTCCATATTTGTTTCGATCGTCATCGGACGACCATAAACTTTTACGGTTTTATCTCCCGCTACCTCCTGGACAATCTGCTCTTTCTTGGCCCGATCTTCTACTTGCTTACGTTCATCCTCATCTTTAATCGGGACAACGCGGAAATATAGATCCTGATTAAAATTGAGAAGTGAATTGCTTGGAACGGTAATTCTAGCATTTTCTGTATGAATCTCTAAATTTATTTTACCCGTATTTAGCGATTGGATAGCCTCTTTTGGCACATCAAGCCGGATTTCAGAAACCTCGTCTTTTTTATCCGGGATAACGATTCGGGCGGTATTTTGCCCTTGTTCCTTAAGTTTATCAACGGTTTGTTGTGCATTTTCCGCAGAAAATTCTACTTGATCTTTCACGCCGTTTCCATTGGTCGTACGGTTGATGGTGGTTTCCGAAACAGTCGTTCCACTTTTGCCGCTTTCAACGGGAGCTGTGATTTTCTCCGGTTTAGGTGCTGGTGCTGGCCCTGGCCCACCCGGACCATTACTACTGCTGCTTTCCCTTGCTTTCACAATAAACGTGTCACTTGCAATATCATCGTTCTGACCGACAATCACCTTGTAAGTACCGTATATCGCATCCTCGGCAAGCGTAAAGGATTTACTATACTTTCCTTCTGACACAGGGATGACATTAACATATAAAATAAGATCATTTGCATCAAAGACCTTTACCACAACTTCTTGATAAGATGTTGCCCCTTTAATCGTAACTTGTTCTCCCCGATATTTATCCGTGATGTCTGTGACGTCCACATTTGCACTGGCTTGTACAATGGAAAAAGGTACAAGCAACAGCATCGTAAGACAGATCACAGAAAAAAATGATTTGATCCTCACCTTTCATTCCCCTTTCTGATTTCAAAACCTTAAAATGGTGGGTTACCGATTTTATGGTGATGAAATAAGCGGAGTTTTTCCGATTATATTGCTCAAAAGTGTATAGTAGCCCAAAATAAACGGAGTATTTCCACTAATCTTGGAAAAAATGGATATTCTACGTTACTTTTCTTGCCTTAATCGGAATTTATCCGCTTATTTCCCCCTTTTTGACTATAGTCAGGACCAATAGCCGGAATTTCTCCGATTATTCCTAGATGAATCGGTCATGATTATCGCCGAATGGTGAGCGTCATCGGTTCAGCTAAGCTTCTTCCTACTTCAGACTGATTATCCAACTCTTTGTCGAGCACGTTTACGATGACAGAATAATTGGAACCTGTCACATTGAAGAAGGCAGATACATTATCAGTCGTTTGCAAGCCTTTCTCAATTGCCACTACGCTGATTGGTGTAGTCCCTTTCATCAACTGGAAAACAACGTACTTCGTGCCGGAAATAGGATTCGCATTATCTGCCACCTTTATTGTAGCTGTTGCTTTTAACCCTCCTTGGGATGTCAGTTGGCCAGTTAATTGATAAGGCTTATTTTTCACCACAAAAGTTTTGACAACTTCATTGCCTGCTTCATCCCGAATGTATAAGGTGTATGTTCCCTCTTGATAAACATTGAAACTATTACCATCAATAGCGGCTCCACCTGTTCCAAAATCATGAACAGAACGAGATCCTTCTAACCATTTCTTCTCAACAATCCGGCTGCCCCGATCATTCACTCCAAAAGATATGGTTGCTGATCCATCACCATAATTTGGTGTAACGCTAATATCGATGGTCGGTTTTTTTGATGAAAGATCTGAAATTTTGTTCTCACAAGCTATGAGAGTTGCTAGATTCGTAATATCCGCATCTGTTGCACCTAACCGCTTCGCTGCATTGACCTGGTCCCGTACACTTTGAACGAGCTCTCGATCGCTGTACGCTAGATCTTGCGTTGACGGAAGCTGTGAAATCGCCAATATAGCGTCACGAATGGCATCCGCTTTAGCTTGATTTGAATTTCTTTCTTCATCTACATCCCTTTGAACTTGGTCGATTCGCTCAAGCAAGCTTGTTTTCTGTTCACCTTCGTCTAGCTTGCTTACAAGCTCTCTTGCAACAGCTATATCCCCTTCGGATTTTGATCCTTCTGCCCTTTCTACAGCGGCAATGGCCTCCTGGATTTGATTCCTTTTTTGGACTGCGGAATCAATTTTTCCCTGGACCTTCTGAGAAAGCACTTGAATGATTGTTTTTAAATCATTGTTATCATCCAATGAATCGATAAAACCTTTATTGTCATCGACATATTGCTGGGCGCGTTCAAGGGATATCTCGTATTTTCCTGTATCCTCATCCTTGAATTGCTCTAACTCCTCTTTAAGAAGTTGGAAGCGCTCCAAAATAGCATTCTTATTGGATTCTTCATCCGGGAGATCATGAATCAAGCCCTCTGCTAAAGCCATATAATCTGCCACTTGATTACTGTCGAAAGTTAACTTATTCGGTGATTCCTCGAAATTCTCGGCAGCTTCCCTTGCTGCGTCCAAGCGATCCTGTAATTGTAGCTTTTGATCTGAGTCAGAAAGTTGATTAAGCAATTCTTGGGCCCTTTCAACGTAGACCATTGATTTGAATAGCTCCGCTTTTTGAACAGCTTTCTCAGCATTAGCTAGTTGTTGTTCTTCGTTGGTTCGTCCTACTTCATTTGTTACCGACCTACCAACAAATGAATCAAGTGGGTTTCCTGCTTTATCCACAACATTCCCATTCTCTTGGGTATAGGATACTGTAACGCTCTGACCATAGGAGATCGGTTGATCCAGTGTCAGGGTAATTGTATTTCCGTCGCTAACAGCTGTTTTGATGAGAATATCTTGGCCGTTCACGTTTACAATAAATCCATCAGCAGTGCTTACCTCTACATTATCATTAAATGATAATTGGATTTCATATGGATTGGATACGTTCACCACAGGGTTCTCTACTGCTGGAGCCTCCCGGTCAATGTTCGACACATAGATGGTTTGTACCGCTTCATTCCCGGCTTCATCCATCACATAGACGGTATAGGTTCCATTCTGGTCCGCTTCGAATGTTGTACCATTTATGTCTTCGCCGACATTTCGTTCTCTAAAATCCTCTTTTGTGTGCGTTCCATATGCCCATTGTTTGATTGGAACAGGATTTTTATCGATCGAAACATTAATTGTTACATTTTCATTTGTTGGTGTATCCTCCGCATCTAAAGTAATCGTCGGAGTATTATGATCCACATTGCTGACATGGATCGTTTCCAAAGTAATATTCCCTACATTGTCTTCCACATATATCGTATAGTCCCCGCTTTGATTTACATCAAAGAGAATACCGGAGAACTGTGTCCCCACAAATTCGGCGGGATCAGTAATTATTCCGTTCGCCCACTTCTTTACTTTTACACCACTGCCACTGTCGGTAGCTTCGACACCGATCGTAATAAGATGGTTTGTCGGGTTTTCACTTGATTTATAGGCTCTAACAACTGGTGGTGTCCGGTCAATCCAATTTACTGTGATCGTATTTACCGTTTCATTTCCAGATTTATCTATTGCATAGACTGTATAGATTCCATTTTCTGTCGCCTCAAATTGGGAATCTGTTAAATCTGAACCATTATTTCCCTGATCGAAGTCGGACACTTTTTTCTCGCCTTTTGCCCATTTTATAGCCTTAATATCATTATTGTTATCTGTGATCAATGCTGTAACGGTTACTGAGCCGCTTGTCCAATTTTCTGGTTGATTCAAACGGATCACAGGTGCATTTGTTTCAATATTATTGATGGTGATCGTTTTCAATGCGATATTTCCAGCGTTATCTTTGGCAAAGATTGTGTAATCCCCATTTTCCGTAACAACAAAGCTACTTCCTGTAAGTGGTTGTCCATATTGTTCAAAATAAGAAGCAGGACGATCATCTTTTGCCCACTTAACAACACCTATCCCACTCCCGCCATTTTCATCATAGACATTCACCGTGACTGTCACCTTACCATTTGTCCTAGTTTCTGGTGAAATCGAGGTCTCTAATGTTGGAGCAGTTTGTTCAATAGAATAGACTGTTACAAAATTAATCGTTTTATTTCCGGCTTTATCCTCTGCATAAACGGTATACGTCCCTGGTTCCTCCACTGCAAAGGTATTTTGGGTGAATTCGGTTCCGCCGCTGCCAGTAAAATAGTTCGAGTCTTTTACATCTTTAGCCCACTTTTTAACCTTGATACCACTTTTGTTATCCGTAATATCGGCTGTTATAACTACCCTACCATTTGTCCATCTATTGTCAGCATGTAGGTTTATGGATGGAAGTGTGTCATCAAAGTTGTCAATCGTTATATATGATACAGATTCGTTCCCAGCTGAATCCTTTACATATACTGTGTAGGTTCCATTGGTCAAACCAGGTATTTCTTTGTTCTCAAGTCTTTGCCCTTTGGAGATAAAATAGGCCGGATCATGGATACCTTCATCCCATTTTTGAACGGCAATTTGATCTTCTTTTGTATAGGAAACTTTAACGGTAACCCTTTCGTTTGTTGGGTCAGTTGTTGATGCTTCTAGAGTAATTCCGGGTAAATCTTTATCAATATTTGATATGTTTATTTCTTTAACCGTCTCATTTCCCGCAACATCCCTAACATAAACATAATACGTTCCCTTTTTTCTAACATTCAAGAAAACTTCAGTGAATGGGGTACCCCCTTCTTTAAAGTAATCTGCGGTAAGCTCTCCCTTTTCCTCTTCTTCCCCTTCTTGGACAACTCCCCATTTTTTCACATCTATACCACTTAATGCGTCAGAGGCTTCCACTACAATTGTAACTAAACCATTCGTTTTATCTGTTACGGCTGAGGTTAAAGTTACATTAGGTGCGTTTCCATCAAACTTTATATCATTAATTGTTCCGGACTTAACTTCACCAGCATTTCCTGCTAGGTCTTGATAGGTAATACTGTAGGTTACAGTTCCTTCTTGCTCCGAACCGGTTAACTTGTAAGTTGCCTCCCATTGCTCCGGTTCATCACCCTTTTTGGTGACTGTTGCAGATTCACCTTGGATTACTACCGTTGGCGGCAAGAGATTTTCATCAGACTCGAAGGTAACTGTGACTGTATCCCCTGGTTTGACAAAACCTTTTTGAATATTATTATCGGTCGTGATGTTAACAGAATCGATCTTCGGTTGGGTTCGATCTATCTCAACTACTACGCTTCCAACATCGCTAAGATTTCCAGTCCTATCCTTAGCCCTGTAATATAATGTTGTTTTACCTTCTGCAGTAATCGTCGTATTTGCAGATGACTCCCAATTTTCCCCATCATAACTATATTCATAAATAACAAATCCTGAATTATCTGTTGACCCAGAAAACGTAATTTGAACATCCTGCGTTGTGGGTGTACCAGTTATATAATCTTTACCGTCTTCCGCAGTTTTCATAGAAATAATAGGTTTTGTTGGCGTACTAGTATCAGTGATTTCATACGGACCAAAATATCCTATTTTTGTATTCCCAGCATGATCTACTGCTTTGTAATGAATATACCAAGTCCCCGCCTCATTAAATTGAACGGTTCTTACATTGTTGTATCCAGGTGCACCCCATTCGGTGGGTGGCGTTGTATCACCATTCACAACAAATTGTTGGTAATTAAGGCCGCTGTCACCTGTATCGTTAAAAGTTAAACCAATTGATTTCGGTAGATTAAATTCTCCCTCAGAAATATCTGCGGTAACAGTAGGTGCTGTTTGATCGTCAATAATTGTAAGTACCCGTGAAAATGCCTCGGATTTAACACCATCAGCATTTTCTACAATTAAAGAAATAGTATAATTCCCAGCTGATTGATTAGAAAAATCCATCTTACCATTTACTATAGGAACATTTATAGATGTAGTTCCCTTTTTCACTGTCCAGGTACGACTAGCTATTGACTTTCCAAATGGGTCATAACTTAAATCATTTACTTCAACAGTTCCAACATGTTTATATTGTGTTGTCTGTGAGAGTGTAAATTCCGCAATCGGCTTTACATTTATACTTGTCGAAGTATATTGAGAGTACGATGTACTCCATGCACCCTCTTGGTCCTTGACCATTAATTGGATGATATAATTCTCATTTTCCCCCAATGTTGTTGGCTGACCCACTGTCCAGCCTATATCTGAAGTTTTCTTGTATCTCCATTGTCTTTCAACTATCCCTTTATTTGGTTCACTTTGATGATCTGGATCGTACGATTCATCTCCAAATGTCAAATTATTATTGAAATCCTTGGAAATGGTGAAACTACTAATAGGCTTTCTATGAACGTATATCGTCTTCACAAGCACATCTTGATAGTAAATCTCGTATTTGCCTGGTTTATTGAAATGTACATCCATATTGTTTAGGTACTGGTGGTTGTAAGAAACTTCCCCTTCATTGTTTACAAATGCTAATGGGTCGTGCTCCACTCTCCATTTTCCATTTGGCCAGTCCCCATCTGCAGTATTAATAGCCTTTTCTGGTGGAGTTACATTTAATTGATAGTTTGTTCCATCAGGGATATATTCTACATTGCTTTTTTGAGACTTTTGGTATTCGTTTGCAATGTACTGTGCAATGGCATTTATATCCTGTTCTGTAGTACTGTTTAGCCTGTTTACAAATGTCCCTCTACCATTGTTTTTACTAATAAAAGAGGATGCCTGTTCGGATGTTTCATCGTCAGCTTTATTTGGATCATCATTTCCCCATCCGATATAATGAATATCATCATTATCCATTCTTGATAAAATCTCACCCATTGCAACTGGATTTTCAAAGTCGCTAACAGTTGTATCATCCAAGTTTACAATGAAGCTTTTTGCTGTTTTCCTCCATTCAGGTTGTCGTAAAACTTCTAAGAAACGTTTTACAACTTCTGTTGACATCACAATATTTTTATATGTAAAGTGCGTTTCAATACTACAGTAATGACTTTGATATGCCGCTAATGGACCGAACCCATATTCACTGTAATTCTTATCTAACGGAAACTCAGTATGATTACTTGAATCAACTACTTTAGTCCATGTTAGCGCATTACCATTAACCCACATTTTGACCTTCGATGGAGAAGCTTCAATTTTTATCAATTTAGTACTATCGTTTGATTTGGGAGCGGTGGCAATCTTGCTAAAGCCAGTATAATTATATATTTGTTGGCCAGTCGTAAAATCACTAAAGTTTTTGACATCAATATTTTCAAATTGATATAACTGCATTTCATTAAACAAATAACTTACCAAAACTAAATATCCAGACATTTTTTCTCTGCCATTAGTATCAGTCCATTTTTTTGTGTTAAAGAGAAATCCTGCACCTTCCAAAGTATGTGAACTTACCGTGTTCTCATTGATAGTAAAATCAAATGTCTTCTTGGTTGCCATACTATCCGACATAAACATGAAATCCTTAAACCCTTTATCACCATATCCATGCATGTTTATATCTTGACCATCTACTTCAATATGATTGGGGTATTTGGGGCTACCATCTCGGTTTTTGATATTAGGATCGAGATAATTTGCATGTTCATAAACTTGCCAGGAAAAGTTATTCTTAGCATCTACCTCCGTAGCCTCAACGGCAGTAATTTTAATACTATCAAGAGGAATTCCCCCGCTTCTCAACTTTTGTCTTAGATCTGCTTCAAAGCTACTTACATCCTGATCAGATGAACCAACAGATAATACAACATCCACATCGTAATCCTGATCGACACTTATATTTACAGCAGCATCTGCAGAATCAACCTCTTCAACGTTTTCACTTCCTGGCAAATTCTCGGCCTGAGCCACCTCTGGAATATTGACTATGACAGGTGTCGCCGCCATCGTTGCACTCATTAAAGTTAAGACACCCTTTTTACTTAAAGGCACCCCTTTTTTCAACTCTCCTGGTTTTTCCATTTCCTCATCTCCTCTTACTTTTGCTAAAAATATTATTTAAAGTTGTTGTTCCTTCACCTGCAAAACCCTCCAAGTATCCTCCGGGTACTTCACCAGACTCACTTGATAGACTGCTTTTTTCTCCAAACTCCCAGGCTCTTGGTAAAAAACTTCTAAATTACTTCGATAAATTTGCTGCGCTTCATTTGTCATCACAACTTCATTGTGAAGGGAGTAGCCCTTTTCCCATCCTGGCTCAATTGCTACCGTTCCTTTCTCAAATTCCTCCAGGTATCGGTCCACGATGTTCATCATTTGCATCTGTTCTAGCAAAGTTAATATGTATGTCTGTGCTGGAAGTTGGGCTTGGGTGATTTCGGTCGTTTCAGCCTCTTCCATTTTTTCTACAGTCTCTTGTTTAAAAAAGCTAGTAAGCCTCGCCCATATTTTTGCGGCCATTTTATCCCCCCATGTAGTATTAAGACTTGGATTATTGGGAGCACTAGCTTATCGATGGTTCTCTCTCTCAAAAGGCTAGTGAGAAATAACGGAGTTTTTTTCCGCTAATGCTATTTTCCTAATTCATTCAGGAAATATAACGGATAACTTTTCCGTTAATAGGTATTGTGGTCTCCGGGAAAGCCCTAACTTGGCTTCATAACGGAAAAGCTTTCCGTTATTCCATCTATTTTTAATGATTTTTTTCAATAACGGAAATGTTTTCCGTTATTGCCTCTGCCTCCAATAAATCAAGGAAAACTCCGAAGTTTATCGATCTGATTTCAATAAAAAATCCCTGGTTAGTAATTATCCAGTTTTCGCTTCTTGACTACTCTCGATTTGTTTCCATCTCCCAATCCACTCCAAAGTCCATCGGTAGACTTTAATCTGAATCTTCTGCTCCATCTCTTGATATAGCAACCAAGCTTCGTCATTATAGATTACTAGTGGATTTCGCTGTTCTAAAGCGCGGTAATGAATACCTTGTTTTAAGTGTTCTAAGATTTCCAAATGGTAAACCCAAGCATCATCAAGCATTCTTAAAAATTCCATCCGAAGCTGGGATTCCTCTAGTCTAAAAGTGAGAAAGGAATTTTCCACTAAGGATAACCAATATTCAATGAGTGCCTTTGTTAATTCTTTTCTACTATCTAAAAAACACTCATTCCACGTTTCTTCAGCAGGCATCCCTAATTTCAAGATCCACTGCCTGAAACTAAGTTCCTCCTCAACCTGGAAATGTTCGTCTAAAAACTGATCAATATAGGCCGCAACAAGTCTATTAATGATTGGAAATAGTGCTCCCCCCTCAAGAATCTGTTGACGGTGCTGGTAAAACATTGTTCGTTGATCATGCACCACTGAATCCAACACGTTGATAATGCGACGGATTTCGAAATGCTGCTTTTCTACCATCGTTTGTACGTTCAGGAAAAATTGCAAGACATCTCGGTCCCTAATCCCTATCGAACTCAATTCATGCCATTTATCTTTAAATTTTTCCGCCTTTTCTCGAGCAAATCGTTCCACAATTTCATCTTCCAGTGAAACGAAGAAACAAGATTTTCCAACATCCCCTTGCCTTCCTGACCGTCCTCGCAACTGATGGTCAATCCGCCGGCTTTCATGATGCTCGGTCCCGATCACATAGAGTCCGCCTAATTCCACAACCCCCTCGCCCAGGCGGATATCGGTCCCTCTTCCGGCCATATTCGTAGCAATGGTAACTGCTCCTTTCTGACCTGCATTTGCTATAATTTTTGCTTCTTCCTCTTCGGTTTTCGCGTTCAATAGTTGGTAGGGTACTTTCTTCAATTGAAGTCGATTCGCCATTTCTTCAGATTGTGCGATCGATGTTGTTCCGATTAGCACAGGCTGCCCCCTCTGGTTGGATGCTTCGACCTCCTGCACAATCGCCTGATATTTGGCTTCCTTTGTAAGAAACACTTGCTCATCATCCCGGCGAATCACAGGTTGATGGGTGGGGATTCGTAAACCATGCAACTCATAAATTTTATATATTTCTTCTTCCTCCGTTAGAATCGTTCCCGTCATTCCAACGACATTCCTATATAACCCAAAAAACTTTTGAATCGTAATCGTCGCGTGCGACTTATTTTGATCGCTTAAAGAAACATTCTCCTTGGCCTCAATCGCTTGATGTAGGCCATCATTTAATTGTCTACCTTCGAGAATTCTTCCGGTATAGGTGTCAATTAATTTCACTTTTCCCTGAGAAACGATATAGTGAACATCTCGCTTCATCAAAGCCTTGGCTCTAAGACTTTGCAATAAATAGTGATAGATGGATACATTCTCCAGCTCATAGAGATTATCAATTAGAAGGCTCGTTTCGATTTCCCGAATCCCCTCTTCGGTAAACATCACCTGTTGCAGTTCGCGGTCATATTCATAATCTCGTCCTTCCTGCAAACCCCGAACGAATCTTGCACATATGTAATAAATATCATTTGGACTTTTGGTTGGGGCAGCAATAATCAAAGGAGTCTTTGCCTCGTCAATGAGCAAACAATCAATCTCGTCTACAATAGCTACAGCAAGTTCCCGTTGCACTTGCTCCGCCGGATTCATCGCAAGCCTATCCCGAAGATAATCAAAGCCAAATTCACTGCACACACCGTAAGTTATATCTTTTTTGTAGGCTGATTTCTTTTCTTGAACGGATAAACTAGAGAGATTCAACCCAACGGATATGCCTAAATATTTGAAAACCTTTCCCAATTCTTCATAATCCCGACGGGCGAGATACTCATTGACGGTCATTAGATGAACCCCTTTTTCCTCTAGCGCAAACCAGGCCGCTGGAAGCACAGACATCACTGTTTTTCCTTCGCCGGTAGCCATTTCCGCTACTTTTCCTTCTGCAAGGACCAGTCCGGCTATCACTTGTTCATCATGCAGTTCAATTGTTAAAACCCTTTTTATAGCCACTTTCGCGATGGCAAATAATTGGATTTTTATATCTTCCTGCTTTCCTCCCGCCTTCCGTTGTTCACGCAGACTTATCATTTGGATTCTTAGATCCTCTTCTGAAAATCTACTAAATTTATTAGCAAGGTCATTCACCTTCTGAACGGATTGCCAATAAGCTTTTAATCTCCTTTGATAAATCCATTGATCTACAAAACTTCGCAAGTTGCACCACCCTACCAAATACCCATCATATTAATTGAAAAAATAATTCAAAAGTACTATCTTTAATTTTCCTGTTAATATGTTTGCCATGTTAATTACGCTACTTTTCTACATGATTCTTCCTTATTCTACAAAATTCTTCTTAACAAATTCTTAACAA
>Ga0180216_1001790_pt1 | contig 18624 bp, 13 predicted proteins | sample eDN3rd37CBELigMG_FD_128879 | JGI IMG/M metagenome (GOLD analysis project Ga0180216, IMG submission 128879) | Enriched Miracle-Growth compost microbial communities from Emeryville, California, USA - eDNA 3rd pass 37_C BE-Lig MG (version 2)... ...
CCCACTGCTTGTCGTTGAGCTCGTATCGCTTCGTCATGCGCTGCGCTCCGAATCAGTTAATGCGAAGCGCAATGAATCAGAATGGATTCCCGATGGGAATCCTGAATGTCGATTGGACCTAGTATTGAGAAGTTAAATTGCAAATCTTCTCTGCGGAAGAAATGGGACCACCCGCTACGAGTGCGATGTGAACTGACGCTAGCAAAGAGGTGTGGAATCGCATGCTTTTCGGGCGAGGGGTGGCCGACTTCCTCAAGGGAGGGGCAGGGCCTCGTGCTCTTTGAGAACCTTGCCGGACTCGGCATCGACCTCGAGCATCTTCACGCGGTATCCCCACAGGTGGGCAACGTGCTGCAGGGTACGGTCACACTGATCCTTGTCCAGCAGAACCCCTCGACGCACCCGATGCTGCAGTGTCAGCCTGCGGCCACCGGAAAGGTCGGCGTTGACCACCTGAATGTCAGGGTCGCGCGCGGCAGCATCGTACTGCTCAGCCAAGACGCGGCGAATCTGCCGGTAGCCGGCATCATCGTGAATCGCCTTTACCTCGACAAAGGACGATCCGGTATTGTCGTGGATCTGGAATAACCGGAAATCCCGCATCAGCTTCGGTGAGAGGTATTGCAGGATGAAGCTGTCGTCGCGGAAGTTTGCCCAAGCCTCTTTCAGATTCCCTAGCGCATCGCCGTTTCCGGCGATATCAGGAAACCAGTCGCGATCTTCGGGACTCGGTTCTTCCGAGATGCGCTTGATATCGCGCATCATCGCAAATCCAAGTGCGTAAGGATTGAAGCCGCTGAAGTGCTTGTCCTCGAAACGGGGCTGGTAAATCACTGAGGAGTGGCTGTGCATGAACTCGAGCATCGCGCCTTCGGTGATGAGCCCCTTGTCGTAAAGACGGCTCATGATCTCGTAGTGCACGAATGTTGCGCAGCCCTCGTTCATGACTTTGGTCTGCCGCTGGGGATAGAAATACTGCCCAAGCATGCGGACGATGCGCAAAAGCTCGCGTTTCCAATCCTCGAGCTTGGGGGCGTGCTTCTCGAGAAAATAGAGCAGGTTTTCCTGGGGCAGACCGAGCGATTGGCTTTCCTCTTCCGCCTCTCTCGCTTCGGGCGTAATCGGCTTCTCCTGTCTTTGCAGGCGAGGAATCGTCCGCCAGAGCTCGTTGTAAGTCGCCTCGTGATACTCCCTCCGTATGATTTCGCGCTCCTGCTTGTCGGTGCGCGATTGCCGGCGGACAGGATGGCGGCTGATCCCTTGGGGCATCAGAGCATGAGCGCTATCGAGAACAGCTTCGACCGCATCGAGCCCGTACTTTTCTTCGCACTCGGCCACGTACTCTTTGGCGAACCGGAGATAATCCAGAATGGCCGAGGCGTCGGTCCACTGCTGGAACAGGTAATTGTTCTTGAAAAAATGATTGTGGCCCATGGCGGCATGCGCCATGACGAGCATCTGCATCGTCATGGTGTTTTCTTCCATGACGTAATTGATGCAGGGGTTCGAGTTGATCACCAGCTCGTAGGCGAGCGCACGGGCGCCCTTTCTGTAAAGAACCTCTTCGCGGGCGAAATGTTTGCCGAATGACCAATGCCGATACATGTTCGGCATGCCGATCGACGCGTAGGCGTCGAGCATCTGTTCGGCTGTGATCACCTCGATCTGGTTGGGGTAGAGATCGAGGCCCATCTCCGCCACGCCGATCTCTTCGATGGCATCATAGGCTTTCTTGAGGAGTTCGAAGTTCCATTCCGCCCCCTCGAACAGAGGGCGACGCGTAAGCACTGCCGTCATCTCGCGGCCCTCTCTTCGCTGCCGGCCGCGGTGCCGGAAAACAGCTCGCGGAAGACCGGATAAATTTCACTTGGTGAAGAGACACGCCGCATGGCGAAATGCGGATAGCTCTGGGCCACTTCGCTGTAGCCGGCCCAGGCGACGCTCTGCATCGGCGCAATCTGCGCTTCGGGCATGACCTCGATGTACGCGAAGTACTGGCAGATGGGCAGAATGTCCTGCTCCAGCATCGTCACGCAGCGTTCCATGTCGTCGTCGAAATTATGCCCGTCAGAAGCTTGCGCTGCGTAGATGTTCCAATCCTCCGGCGGATAACGCTCCGACACGACGCGCAGCATCTCTTCGAGCGCTGTTGAAATGACGGTGCCCCCTGACTCGGTATCACGGAAGAAAGTGTCCTCATCGACTTCCTGGGCCGTCGTCGTATGTCGAATGAAAACGATGTCCACCTCTGCGTAATGTCTCGAGAGGAAAAGGTGGAGCAGCATGAAAAACCGCTTAGCCAAGTCTTTCAGGGACTCCGTCATTGAGGCGGAAACGTCCATGAGGCAGAACATGACCGCCTGCGTCTTGGGCTTCGGCCGCCGCTCGTGGCGATTGTACTTGAGATCGATGGGGTCGATATAAGCGACCACTTTGCGCAAATGAACGAGGCGGGCCAAGCGCGCACGCAGCTTGGCTATCAGCTCATGATCCTGCGTGTCGCGGAACTCTTCCTCGGCAATCTGGGCCTCGAGCTCCTCGATCTCAGAAAGTCTCGGTCGACGCAGGGCGATGCGGCGTGCCAGGCTGTTGCGCATTGTTCTGATGCGGTTGAGCTTTGCCGGCGGGCCGTCGGTAGTCAGGCCCGCGCGAACAGGCTCCGGCGAGCGCAGGTCCTTGAGCTTCGCCTTGACAAGGTTCGGCAGCTTCAGGTCGTCGAAAAAGAGGTCGAGAAATTCTTCACGCGTCAAACTGAAGACGAAGTCGTCCTCACCTTCGCCATCCGGGCTACCCTTCTGACCACCGCCTCCCGCGCCACCTTCCGGCTTGCGGATGACATCGCCAACCTGGTACTCGCGATTTCCTGGGAGGACGAAATCGCGCTCCCCCGTGGTCGAGCCCAACGCGAAAGAAGGCTCTCGCAGGCCTTTAGACCGAATGCGAATGTTTTCGCCGCCATCGACCTCCGACACCTTGCGCCGCTTTAGGGCATCACGAACCGCTTCTCGAATTTCGGCCTTGGCGCGACGGAGAAAACGCTGGCGGTTCCCAAGGCTTTTTGACTTGGGATTTAGACGGCGGTCGATGATGTGCATGCCCCGCTCTCGACCTCCTCACCCCGATTTCTTGACCCGCATGTACCACTCCACGAGCCGCCGGACCTGGCGGTGCGTATACCCGCGGGACACCATGCGGTTCACGAATTCCTCATGCTTCTTCTCGGTTTCGCCATCCTTCTTGGCACCGAAGCTGATGACAGGAAGCAGATCCTCGACCTGGCTGAACATCCGCTTCTCGATGACTTCGCGGATTTTCTCATAAGACGTCCAACTCGGGTTCTTTCCGCCGTTTTTCGCACGCGCCCGAAGTGAGAATTTCACAACCTCGTAGCGGAAGTCCTTCGGGTTCGCGATGCCGGCAGGTTTCTCGATCTTGGAGAGCTCCTGGTCGAGCAGCTGACGGTTCATCAACTGACCCGTATCTGGATCCTTGAAGTCCTGATCCTCGATCCACGCGTCCGCGTAAGCCACGTAGCGGTCGAACAAGTTCTGACCGAAATCGTGATAGGACTCGAGGTAAGCTTTCTGGACTTCGTTGCCGATGAAGTCGGCATAACGCGGTGCGAGCTCTTCTTTTATGAATTCGATGTACCGGTTTTCGGTATCTTCTGGGAGCTGCTCCCGGCGGATGGATTGCTCGAGCACGTACATAAGGTGAACAGGATCGGCTGCCACCTCGTGCGTGTCGTAATTGAACGTCTCGGACAGCACCTTGTACGCGAAGCGCGTCGAGGTTCCGTCCATGCCTTCGTTCATGCCGGCGGCATCCCGGTATTCCTGGATCGTCTTCGCGTGCGGATCCGTGTCCTTTAGGCTCTCGCCGTCGTAGACACGCATCTTGGAAAACAGGCTTGAGTTCTCGTGCTCTTTCAGGCGCGTGAGGACAGAGAACTGCGCCAGCATCTCGAGCGTCCCGGGAGCGCATGGCGCGCCGGAAACCTCACTCTGCGCCAGCAGCTTTTCATAGATGCGCTTTTCCTCGGAAACCCGGAGGCAGTAGGGCACCTGAATGACGCAGATGCGGTCCAGGAAAGCTTCGTTGTTCTTGTTCGACCGGAAGCTCTGCCACTCACTCTCGTTCGAGTGCGCGATGATAATACCTTGGTAGGGCAGGGCGCCGACGTTCTCAGTGCCGACGTACGTGCCGTCCTGCGTTGCTGTGAGCAACGGGTGCAGCATCTTGATTGGCGCCTTGAACATCTCGACGAACTCGAGAAGCCCCTGCGTCGTACGGTTCAAGCCGCCGGAATAGGAGTAGGCGTCGGCATCGTTCTGGCCGTGGAACTCCAATTTCCGAATATCGACCTTGCCGACGAGGGAGGAAATATCCTGGTTGTTTTCATCCCCCGGTTCGGTCTTTGCGACACACACCTGACGCAGGCGCGATGGATAGAGTTTCACAACCTTGAACTTCGATATGTCGCCGCCGAACTCGTCGAGGCGCTTGACGGCCCAAGGAGATATCCGACCTGTCAGCTTGCGCTGAGGAATGCCATATTTTTCTTCGAGCACGGGGCCCATGGTGACCGGGTCGAAAAGGCAGAGCGGGCTCTCGAAAATCGGGCTGATCTCGTCGCCGGCCTTAAGTACGTAGACCGGGCATTTTTCCATCAATTCCTTGAGCCGTTCGGCAAGGGAGGACTTGCCGCCTCCGACCGGTCCGAGCAGATAGAGAATCTGCTTGCGCTCTTCCAAGCCTTGAGCCGCATGGCGGAAAAATCCCACGATCCGCTCGATCGTCTCTTCTAGGCCGAAGAAATCCTTGAATGCCGGATAAACCTTGATGGTCCTGTTGAGGAAAATCCGCCCAAGGCGCGGATCCTTGGACGTGTCGATGTAATTAGGCTCGCCGATCGCCTTCATCATGCGCTCGGCGGCGGTGGCATACAGCATCGGATCTTCGCGGCAGCCCTCGAGGTATTGCCGCAGCGTCATCTCATGCTGGCGCTGCTGGTCGTACGTCTGCGCGTAGATGCTGAAAATCTCATCTGCGGAGGTCATGCTTGTTCTCGCTCTCGCGATCTCACCACTTCGTGACGGCAGCCCTCGCGCCATCACCTCATATCACTTGAAGTGGGTTGCACCACGCCAGTTGGCAACTTGCCCGCCTCAAATGTCATCTTTTCGCTCACTGTTGTTTGACATCCTAACACAATCTCGAGCGTGCCGAGTGCAAGTATCGAAATCTTGCATACCAACACCCAGGGGGACCGATCATGGTGCCGCCCACTTCTGGCAAAAGTGAGCCGCTCTGATGAGCGCGCTGCGCTTCATCGCCGATCCCCTCACCATGAACGGCTTTTCGGCTAGCTCCGGACTCGAATGGACGCAGCTAATCAAACGCACGCTCGCGCTTTTTGGTTCGGCCAAGTCTTCGAGTGGCTCCGATTGGTATCGCCGATGCACCCCGTTCAGCGCCAAGGCCCGATACCCGCCTGCGACCATCAAAAAGATCGCAGTCCCAATCCATTCATCTGTTTCGATACTAGACTGATTCCGAGTATCCGGCTGCGGCGCAATCCCTTCCTATGTTGAGGACGCAGTTTGCCGCGTGAAGTTCCCAACCAAGCTGCGAAACGAGCAGACTTGGGCATTTTTGCCAGTTTTCTTCGGAGATTCCGAAACTTGGCTATAGGTCGCGTGGCCAATTCCGGTTCCCGGACCTGTTGTGTGGCAGTGTAGCCGAAATCCCGCAGCTCGTTGAAAAAATGTATCCGCACCCTGGAGGGCGGCAATGCGCTTTGCTTGGGAGATTAACTGGTGAAGGTGAAAAGTTTCTGACCCGAGCTGCATTTCGGCAAGTGCACGAATGCGAAGGAGCTCGGCCGCGTAGAGCATCAGCCCTTGCCGTTTTGCCACATCCCATCCTTCGGACGCCGCCCGGATCGCGATGCGGGGCCGATTGCAGGTTAGAGCCGCTTGGGCCAGCAGCAGCAAGGCATAGGGCAGGGCCTGAACCGCGCCCGTGCGCCGGTAGGCTCGTATAGCCTGCTCGATCGGGGCCAGCCCCGCGCGATCGGCCTGGGTCCAGCCAAGAATGATGTCCGCCCAAGCCGACCAATAGGGGAATTCATGCCAGTTTCCCAGGGTCTTACCTGCGAATGCAAGAATGGAAGCTGCCTGCTGCTCCCCGAGAGTTTGGGCGCGCGCGGCCAGGACACACAGGACGTGCGCGCTGGTGTGCGGATGTCGAAGCCGGCACGACAGCTTCAAGGCTGCTTCCGCGTGAGCGGATGAACTTTCCATGCGGCCAGCGATGGCCTCTCCCCACGCGAGGTGCGCATAGGCGAGAGCCCCTTGGTCCGAACCGTGCCGAAACCGCAGCGCCGCGTGGCGGCGTTCGTTGTAGAGTTCCAGCACTAGTCGGTAGTGAGCGAAGGATGCCTCGAGCTGACCCGAGAGCAGCTGGGCGAGCCCCTGCATGCGGTGGGCCCGAAGGCGGCGTTCCTCAGCTCCGGTCTCGTCCGCAATTGCGGTCAGCTTCTCCCCGATCTGTAGCGCCTGGTTCATTTCGCCACGGACGAGATAGCAGGAGTGGAGCGTCCAGAGCGCATCGAAGTCAGCGCCCCCGGGCAGCTGCCGCGACAGCTCGAGGCAGCGCTTGAGGACCTTGATCGCTTCCGGGGATCCGTTTCCTTTGGCCGTGGCGAGCTGCACCCCCAGCAGGCGCAATACCTCGACTTCCTCCTGCAAGCTGCCCGCGGATGGGTCCCGGTGCCGGGCCCGCAATGCCCGATTGAGATGGCTGATGGCGATGCGCTGGGAGGACAATTCTGCTGCGCGCACGCCGGCCTTGAGCCACCAAACGAATGCTCCCCTGCAGTCTCCAGCCGCCTCGTAGTGGCCCGCGATAATCTCGGGCGCTTCAGTCGCGACTTTCGGGTCGTTGGCGAGCACTTCCGCCGCCCGACCGTGAAGCTCACCCAGCCGGGAGGCGATCACGGATGTGTAAGCGGCATCGCGAAGCAGGGCATGTGAAAAGCGATACCAAGCGCCCTCCGGGCCGAACTCGGGCTCGAGAATGCCGTGCTCGGCAAGCGAGTCGAGGTCGAACAGAAGTCTCGAGCGATCCATTTGCAGCATGGGGGCCAGGACCGCGGCATCGATCCGGGGACCAAGTACTGAGGCCGCTTGGGCGAGCGGCTTGAGCGATCCGAGCGAGTCTAGGCGGGCCGACAGGACGAGATTCAGCGGACCTGGTTCGAGTAGCAATTCCAACTCGTTCCGAGTGCAGCGACTGGTCGCGAAGATGCGGGCCAGCTCCTGGGCAAATAGCGGAATCCCCTCGGAGCGCAGCGCGATCCGGTGCTTCAGCGTGGGCGTAAGTGCCTGGCCGTTGTAAGCGGACTCGAGCATGCGATGGATGTCATCAGCGCTCAAAGGCGCAAGCTCCAACCGCGCCTGGAAAGCTTCCGTTTTGAAGCCTCGAGGCTCTGGTCGCCGGGATGTCCAAGCGAGGCAAACAGGCCCCAGATGATAAAGCCGCGCGCCCACGTGATGGATGAAGTCAAGAGTGTGCCGATCAGCCCAATGCAGATCTTCGAAGGCCAGAGCGATGGGCTGGCGCCTAGCCCGGGCCGCAACCCAGTCGAGGAGCAAGTCGAAAATGCGAGCCTGTCCCGGAGCCTTCTGGTCGGTGTCCCCCGCGTCGGGCGAACTGGGTACGTCCAGCAGACGCTCGATCAGCTGCCGGTCCGAATGGTCGACGGGCGCGATAGGCCTTTCCAGTTCGTGGCTGGCATATAGCTCTCTCAACGCCTGCCGGATGGGATGGAGAGGAACGCGACGTGTTTCTGGGAGGCAGGTGAAGGAGATCCAGCAGGTCGAAGCAGTCTTCGCTCTCTGCTCCAGGTATCTCAAGAGCTGCGATTTGCCGATACCTGCTTCACCCGAGATCGAGATGCATGCCGCCTGGCCCCGCATGATGCAGTCCCAAGCGTGATCGATGGCGCGCCGCTCTTCAATGCGGCCGACGAGCTCGTTGCCTGAATCTTTGGCGTGCTCCTCAGGTGGTGGGAGCGCTCCGGCAACGCGCCAGGCGTTCGGAGGACTGGCATTCGCGTAGATTGGTTCGAACGCGTAATACCGATCGACCATGACGCGGACGGCATCGCTTGCAATGACCGCGCCCGGGCGTCCGACGGACTGCAGCATGTGCTCCATCCGGAGAACCAGTGCATCGAGCTCATCGGGGAACTCCGAGGCGATGGACGGAACGGAAACGAGGCCGCTGTCGAGCGTGGACGCTATTGGGGGGTCGGGTTTGTAGAGGGCGAGGAGATCGAATGCCGCCTGGAGCGCCAACCGCGGATCGTCCTCCCGCGCATGAGGGTAGCCCCAGCAGGCGACCAGGCTGGAGGGTGATTGGCAGAGGACCAAACCGCCGCGATTGAGTACGGTGCGCCGAGCCTTCTCGCGAGGGATGGGCGGTGCTTTTCCCGTCAGGCGGCCGAACGCGAGCAGCGTTACTCGGCGGCGCTCCATCAGTCCGACCTGTCGGGTAATCCAATCCCGTGTGAAGTCTTTGTCGCGCAGGCGTGTGCGGCGTCGAAGCGAGCTGGCTTGCGCGTGGCGAGACATGCTTGGCCCACAGTTCAGGGCAGTGCTGAGAATTCGAAGGTTTTGCTTAGATCTCCATTGATTATGGAATTGCAGCTACGAAATCCGGAAGTTGCGGCGCGGGATGGAGTGAACGCGGGGTTAAGGTAGCGCTACCGGGATCGGCATGGTGGGGGACGAGAGGGGCACTGCGGCGCCCGTCGACGAAGTCGGGCGCCGCAGTCCCTGTTTTGTCGTCAGGCCTTCGGTTCAATCTCAGGCGTGCGGTGCCGAAACCGACTGTAGCACCTCGCCCGAAAGTTGCTGCGGGGCCGCATGCGAGATGTCGCCGAGGCTCAAAATCCCGACCATCCGCTTGTCCTGGTTGATGACGGGAAGCCGGCGTACCTCGTGCTGCTCCATGATGCGGACGGCATCGTCGAGTTCTTCCTCGTCCCGACAGTAGATGATGCCGCTCGACATCACATCTTGCGCGGTCATCGTCGAACAATCGAAACCCTCCGCGATGCCGCGACAGACGATATCCCGGTCCGTTATCATGCCGACGAGTCGATCGTTCTGTCCGACCGGAATTGCCCCGATGTCCTGGTCACGCATGACTTTTGCAATTTCCAAAATCGACGTGCCGGGCTCAACCCAATGCACGCCTGGGTGCATCACATCCCTCACCTTCATGTTCGCTTCTCCTTCGCCCGGTAAAGACTGCGTGTGCTCGATGGGCCCAAAAGGCCCCACCCCATTGCAACGCGGCAACCGGTAACGGGTTCGCCCGATGCCTCGTTGGGCGAAGGGAGTGACCGAGAGGCGATCAGCCGCCCTCGCGGAAGGTGGGGTAGAGCGTCATGCCGCCGTCGACGAACAGCGTCGTCCCAACGACGTAGTCCGACAGATCGGAGGCCAGCCAGACGGCCGCGTGCGCCACGTCCTCAGGCTCTCCGATGCGACCATAGGGGATCATTTCCAGCAGGGCGGCGAGAGCGGCTTCTTCTGACCAGGCCGGGCGGTTGATGGGCGTTCTTATGGCGCCGGGAGCGATCGCATTCACGCGGATCTTCTCGTGGGCCACTTCCTGGGCCAGGGTCTCCATCAGGAGCTTCATGCCGCCTTTCGAGGCCGCATAGTTGACGTGCCCTGCCCACGGGATCACCTGGTGCACCGAGTTGATGAAGATGATGTTCCCCCGGGCCTTGGCATTGGGCAGTGGCGGCTGTTGACGGAAGCGGCGCACCGCCTCCTGGGCGCAAAGGAAGGCTCCCGTTAGATTGATGTCGATGACGCGCTGCCAGTCCTCAAGGCTGAGCTCGGTGAACGGTGCGTCACGCTGAATTCCGGCGTTGGCAACGAGGATGTCGAGGCGACCGAAGCGCTCGACGAGCTGTTCGACCATCTTCTTGCAGTCTTCCGGTTTCGACACATCTCCGCCAAGTGCGATTGCCTCGCCGCCCTGGTCCTCAAGCCCGCGGACGACCTCGTCGGCAGATTCCCGGCCGGAATGATAGTTGACCCCGACTTTGACGCCGCATTTGCCGAGCTCCTCGGCGATCGCCCTGCCAATGCCGGAGCTGCCCCCCGTCACAAGGGCGGTGCGGCCTTCGAGACCCAGCCAGTGCATCCGAGCTTACCCTCCATGCTGATTGTAAAGGGCGCGCTTATGGATTGGCGCGCGCCCTCGGTCCGCCTGAAAACGAACGCTGAGGGGAGCGCTGGGGTTCGAATGCGGCTGGCGCGCTTCAGGCTGGCACCTCTGGTTTCTTCTCCCGCAGAGCACCGCGCGATTTCAGTACCTCGGTTATTTCGTCGAGGATGGCGGGGTCGTCGATCGTGGCTGGCATCTTCCAGGGTTCGCCGTCGGCAATCTGGCGCATGGTGCCGCGGAGGATTTTGCCGGAGCGTGTTTTCGGCAACCGCTTGACGACCATGACATTCTTGAAGGCGGCCACGGGCCCAATGACTTCACGGACGAGCTGAATGATCTCGGCCTCGATCTCTTTGGGGTCACGGTTCACGCCCGCGCTGAGGACCACAAAGCCGGCTGGGATCTGGCCTTTGGTTTCGTCGTACACGCCGATCACGGCGCACTCCGCCACGTCCTTATGCCGGGCGACCACTTCCTCCATCTGGCCCGTCGACAATCGGTGGCCGGCCACGTTGATGACGTCATCCGTTCGCGCCATCACGTACACGTAGCCGTCCTCATCCCGGTAACCGGCATCGGAGGTCGTGTAGTATCCGGGGAACTCGGACAAGTAGCTCTTCCGGAACCGTTCGTTATTGTTCCACAGCGTCGGCAGGCAGGACGGTGGCAGCGGCAGCTTGATAGCGAGCGTTCCAGTCTGACCTGGCGGTAGCGGCTGTCCCCTATCGCCAAGCACATGCAAGTCGTATCCTGGCATTGGCACGGTTGGTGAGCCGCGCTTGACCGGGAGCATTCCGAGACCGACAGGGTTGCCGCAGATTGCCCACCCGGTTTCCGTCTGCCACCAGTGGTCGATCACAGGTACGCCGAGCTTTTCCTCCGCCCATTTGATCGTCTCGGGATCTGCCCGTTCGCCGGCGAGGAACAGCGTCCGGAACGCACTGAGGTCGTATTTCTTGATGAACTCTCCCTGCGGATCTTCCTTCTTGATCGCGCGGAAAGCGGTCGGCGCTGTGAACATGGCCGCCACGCCATGCTCGGAAATGACACGCCAGAAGGCGCCCGCGTCGGGGGTACCCACAGGCTTGCCCTCGTAGAGCACAGTCGTGCAGCCGTGCAGTAGAGGCGCATAGACGATGTAGGAATGGCCGACCACCCAGCCGACGTCCGAGGCTGCCCAGTAAACCTCACCGGGTTCCACGCCGTAATGGTTCTTCATGGTCCACTTGAGCGCGACCATGTGCCCGCCGTTGTCGCGCACGACACCCTTGGGCTGGCCCGTCGTGCCAGAGGTGTAGAGGATGTAGAGCGGGTCGGTGGCTGCGACGGAGACGCAACCGGCCTTCCGCCCGCGGGTCTTCGCGTCAGCTACCAGCGCATTCCAGTCGTGATCGCGTCCGAGCACGAGCTCGGCTTGGTGCATCGGCCGCTGCAGGATCACGCAGTGCTGCGGCTTGTGCTCGCTGAGCTCGATCGCCTTATCGAGGAGCGGTTTGTAGGCGACGACACGGCCAGGCTCGACGCCGCAAGAGGCCGAAACCACCGCAACCGGCTTGGCATCAGTGATGCGTGTTGCAAGCTCGCTCGCGGCGAAGCCCCCGAACACGACAGAGTGGATTGCACCGATGCGCGCGCAGGCGAGCATGGCGATGGCGGATTCGGGCACCATAGGCATGTAGATGATGACCCGGTCGCCTTTCTCCACTCCGAGGTCCTTCAGCACGCCCGCAAACGTGGCGACTTCGTCGGTCAATTCGGCGTAGGTGAAAGCTTTCTTGGTGCCCGTAACCGGGCTGTCGTAGATGAGCGCGTTCTGATCGCCACGACCGCTTTCCACGTGCCGGTCGAGGCAGTTGTAGGCCGTGTTGCATTCCGCCCCGGCGAACCAGCGGCCGTACTCGCCCGTGTAAGGGTCAAAGACTCGATCCCACAGCTTGTACCAACTGATCTCCCGCGCAGCTTCTCCCCAGAAGGCTTCGGGGTCCTTCTTCCAGCTGGCGTAAACCTCTTGGTATCGGCTCATCTCGATCTCCGCTCTGCGCAGGGCCTGTGCGATCTCCGCGCAGTATGAAAGAGCCGAACTCAGCCAAGTGCAATAGGAGCTTAGGCAAAGACGATACGCCGGCGTAATTGCGGCAGTGCAAATAAGCCGTTGGCGGAGCATCACTCCGCCGACGGAATCCCTTCGGACCAAGTGCAGCTACTGAGCTTGCCGCACCTGAACCTGCTGCTGATCCTGAGCGATCGAGTAGTTCTGATCACCCATGCGGTAACGCGGCATGGTCCGGAGTTGCGACTGGGTCAGCCCCGGAGCGTAGATATTGCCGCCGCGCATCTGCAGCTGCTCCAGCGGGACGATGTACTGGTCCTCACCTAGACCCAGAAAACCGCCTCGACCAATTACGGCGTGCTGCTGGCCTGATCTGTCGATCAGCACCTCGTTGATGCTGCCCAGCTGCTCGCCCTGTGCACCGTAGACGTTCTTATCAGCGAGCTCGGAAACAGCGATGGCCTCGCCTTGGCCCATCTGCTGCTGAGCCTGCCGTTGCTGCCCTTGTTGCTGCATCTGGGGCTGCTGTTGTGCCTGCTGCCGCTCCTGCTGCCACCGTTGCTGTTGTCCTTGCTGCTGGGGCTGTTGCTGTTGCTGGCGAGCAGACTGCTGCTGCCCCATCTGCTGCTGGCCCATCTGTTGCTGGCCTTGCTGGTCGGCCGGCATCTGTTCGAAGCGGATCTGTGGCTGACCTTCAGCCTGCTGGTACTGAATCCGAGGCTCACCCATGCGCTCGACGTGCACTTGCGGCTGACCGGACCTCTGGATCGAGGGCTCGATCTCACCCTGCGGAGGCTGCACTTGCACTTGGGGTTGCGTCCTTTGGACCTGAACCTGGGGCTGCTGCTCCGGCTGCCTGACGGCTACTTGCGGCTCAGGCATCTGCACCTGAACCTGTGGCTGCGGCATCTGCACTCCGACTTGGGGCTCCGGCATGCGGACCGTGATATGCGGTTGAGGTTGCTGAACCGTGATGGTCGGCGGCGGGATCTGAACCGTAATCTGTGGCTGCGGTTGGCGGACGGTCACTTGCGGTTGGGGCTGCTGGACGGTGACGCGAGGAGCCGCCGGAGCAAATTGCACCTCAGGTGGACGTTGCTGAACCGTTATCTGCGACTGCCCCTGGTCCTCCTCTCCGAACTGCAGTTGGCCCGGTTGGGCGAATTGCTGCTGACCTTGTTGCTGCGTGCCGGCCTGCCGCATTTGCTGCAAAGCGTCTCGACAGGCCTGCTGATTGGCTTGCGTTCGGAACTCACGCGCCTGCTCCAACGTCACCGGGGCTCCGGAGGGGTCTCGCTGGAGGCGTTGCATGAGTTGCTCGCAGGGATTGGCCGTTTGAGACTGTTGTTGGCCAAGCTGCTGCTGAGTTGTGCCTTGTTGCTGCCCTTCTTGCTGTCGTGGCTGAACCTGGGATTGCGGCTGTTGTTGCGGCTGCTGCCCTTGCGTCTGGGCAAGCGCAGCCGGCACGAAGGCGGTCGTCCCGAGCAGAGCCGCCGTGAACAGGATTTTCATTTGCGCACCTCTCATGGGGAATTTTCTCACGTTGGCCGGCTAACCGCGCACCGATGCGATCGTTCCGTCATGGTTAAGGACAGGGCAGCGGTGGAGGTCTCAATCTCGCTGGCTGGCGGCAACGCGAGTGTGTAAGAACGGCAGGCCCTCAAACCCGCACAGCCATCGCGCAGCCCATGATCACCGATCCCTGGTTCTTTGCTGTTGCCATTCCAGCGATCGTGCTGACCGGCCTTTCGAAGGGTGGCTTCCTCGGCGGCATTGGCGGACTGGGCGTGCCACTCATGTCGCTCGTCATCTCGCCCGTACAGGCGGCTGGCATCATGCTGCCGATCCTGATTGCGATGGACTGGATCGGCATCTGGGCTTATCGCCGGGAATGGAGCGGCCCGAACCTGAAGATCCTCTTGCCTGCAGCCACTGCCGGAATCGTCTTCGGCTGGGCGACGGCCGCATATGTCACCGAGGCGCACGTGCGTTTGCTCGTTGGGCTGATCGGGGTGCTTTTCACCATCGACTACTGGCTCAAGCTGAGGCCGCGCACGGTGACTCCTGGCCCGAACTGGACGAAGGGATCGCTGTGGGGCGCCGTCGCAGGTTTCACGAGCTTCGTAAGCCATGCCGGCGGGCCGCCGTTCGCGGTTTACATGCTGCCTCAACGGCTGCCGAATGTCCTTTATGCAGGTACCGCCGTCATGTTCTTCTCGGCGGTCAATCTCATCAAAGTGCCGCCCTATCTCTTTCTTGGCCAATTCAACGCGGCCAATCTGAAGACGGTCGCGGTGCTCGTTCCGCTGGCTCCGCTCTCGATGCTAGCCGGCGTTTGGCTAACGCGCCGCGTGCCGCAAGAGCCGTTCTACAAGATCGCCTACGCCTGCCTGTTCATCATCTCGACGAAGCTCGTTTGGGATGGTGTGCGCGCAACATTTGGCGCGTGAGCCACGCCAGGAACCGCCGAGTTGGATATGGCGTTGCGCCCAAGCGGTAACTCCCATCAGGCGAAATGCAAACTTACGACGTCATCGTCGTCGGCGGAGGGGCGGCTGGGTTGAGCGCGGCGCTGCTGCTCGGCCGGTCGCGGCGAAGCGTGCTCGTTTGCGATGCCGGCAAGCCGCGCAATTGGGCTTCTTCCGCTCTGCACGGGTTCATCAGCCGGGAGGGAATGCACCCGGCCGACCTGCTCACGACGACACGGCGGGAGCTGCAACGCTACCCGACGGTGAAGCTCGTCGGTGACACGGTCGTCGATGCCAGCCGGCAGGGCGATCGCTTCCAGGTGACGATGGCGACCAACGGGCGCGCCACTGGGCGCAAACTGCTGCTGGCCACCGGTATTGCTGACGAATTGCCGGCGCTGGGTGGCATCGAGACTTTCTACGGCAAGACGGTCCACCATTGCCCGTACTGCGATGGCTGGGAGCACCGCGACGAGCCGATCGCCGTCTATGGTGGTCGGGAAAAGGGCGCCAAGTTCGCGCTGATGATGAAGCAGTGGAGCGCGGACGTCGTGCTGTGTACGGATGGGCTACCGCTCCCGAGTGCCGAGACTCGCGCGCAGCTAAAGGCAAACGGAATCCCCGTACGAAGGGCCAAGATTGAGCGCCTCGAGGGGACGGGCCATCAGCTTGAGCGCATCGTCTTTGCGGATGGCGAAGTGCTTCCGCGGCGCGCATTGTTCTTCACGATCGGGCAGTTTCAGCGCTCCAGCCTGTTTCAGCGCCTCGGGGTGACTGTCGGCGCCAAGGGAGGGCTCAATGCGCGCTGGCCGTCCTGTTGCACGGAGGCGGAGGGTGTCTACGTTGCGGGCGACGCCTCGCGGGACGTGCAACTCCTCATCGTTGCCGCGGCAGAGGGGGCTTGCGCTGCGCTGGCCATCAACAAGGCGCTCATAGCCGAGGACGGTTTGGGCTAAGGCGGCATTGTCATAAAGCTGAATTGCATTGTCGCATAGCTTAATTGAAGTCGACGCCCCGCTGAGATAGCGTCGCCGCCAGTTTCCAACATTGCGAGCGCTGCTTCGCCGATGAGCCCATACGACCAGCATCTCGACCGCAATCCTGCGAACTACCAGCCGTTGACACCGCTGACACTGCTGGAGCGGGCGGCGATGGTTCATCCGGATCACACGGCGATCGTTCATGGCCGCCAGACCTTCACGTATCGGCAGTTCTATGAGCGCTCCCGGAGGCTGGCATCTGCGCTGGCCGCACGCGGCATCGGCCGCGGGGATACCGTGTCTGTGATGCTGTCCAACACACCCCCGATGCTTGAGGCGCATCACGGGGTACCGATGACGGGCGCGGTGCTGCACTCCATCAACACGCGGCTCGACGCCTCGGTCATCGCGTTCCAGCTCGACCACGCAGAGTCCAAGGTGCTGATTGCGGATCGAGAGTTCGCGCCGACCATTAAGGCCGCCCTGGAACAGGCGAAGGTCCGGCCATTGCTCATCGAGTACGATGATCCGGAATTCCCGCAGCCGGGCGATCCTCTTCCCGCCACGGATTACGAGACGTTCGTTTCTTCAGGTGACCCCGCTTTCGCATGGCGCATGCCTGACGACGAGTGGGATGCGATCGCTTTGAACTACACCTCAGGCACGACGGGCAATCCGAAGGGCGTTGTGTATCACCACCGCGGCGCGTACCTGATGTGCTTCGCCAACGTGGTCGCGGCGGGCATGGGCCGGCATCCGGTCTACCTCTGGACACTGCCCATGTTCCACTGCAACGGCTGGTGCTTCCCTTGGACCCTGTCCGCCGTCGCGGGCACGCACGTCTGCCTGCGCTGGGTGCGCGCCAGGGCCATGTACGACGCCATCGCTGAGCATAAGGTCACGCATCTCTGCGGCGCGCCGATCGTCATGTCGACGCTTCTCAATGCAGCGCCGGAAGAGAAGAGGCCGCTACCTCACAAGGTTCAGTTCGTCACGGCCGCCGCGCCGCCGCCCGAGTCGGTTCTCGCAGCCATGGCGGAAGCCGGCTTCGACGTTACGCACGTCTACGGCCTGACGGAGACCTACGGCCCCGCCGTCGTCAACGATTGGCACGACGACTGGGACGCGCTGCCACCATCCGACCGCGCGGCGCGAAAAGCGCGGCAGGGTGTGCGCTATCCGACCCTTGAAGGCCTCAAGGTCATGGACCCCAAGACGATGACCGAGGTGCCCGCGGACGGCCAGACCCTTGGCGAGGTCATGTTCCGCGGCAACATCGTCATGAAGGGTTATCTCAAGAACCCGAAGGCCACGGAAGAGGCATTCGCGGGCGGGTGGTTCCACTCGGGCGATCTGGGGGTGTTGCACCCGGACGGGTACATCCAGCTCAAGGATCGGTCGAAGGACATCATCATCTCGGGCGGTGAGAACATCTCATCGATCGAGGTCGAAGACACGATCTACAAGCATCCCGCCGTGGCCTATGTCGCCGTCGTGGCCAAGCCCGACGAGAAATGGGGCGAGACGCCTTGCGCCTTCGTCGAGCTGAAGCCTGGTGCTACGGCGACGGCGGAGGAGATCATCGACTGGTGCCGTCAGCGCCTGGCCCGCTACAAGTGCCCGCGGCACGTCGTTTTCCAGGAAATTCCGAAAACCTCGACGGGCAAAATCCAGAAGTTCCTGCTGCGCGAGCAAGCAAAGAGCGTCTGACGGCCTGCAGCTTGCCAGGCGCGCCAAGAGCGATCAGAAATCCGGCTCTACGCTCGCGGTGCGCCGGGTATGGCGCATGTGCTGCCAGATCGAGAGAGCAACGGAAATCACCGCGACGAGCAGCAGACCTCCCGAAATCGGGCGGGTGATGAATAGCCAGGGATTATCATCCGTCATGATCGCCCGGATGAGATTGAGCTCGATCTGCTCGCCCAGGATGAGCCCAAGAATGAGAGGCGCGAGCGGAAATCCGGTTCTCACGAGTCCGTAGCCGAGGACGCCGAAGATGAGCAGCACGTAGACGCCGTTCATCGTGTTGTTCACGGCATAGGCGCCGACCACACACAAGACGAGCACGATGGGGGCGAGGATCGAGAGCTTGACCTGCGAGATCCGCAACATGATCGCAGCCGCGACGGCCATGATGAGCACCATCAGCGGGTGTGCCAGGATGTATGCGGCGTAGATGCCATAGGCGAGATCGGCGTTCTGCGAGACGAACAGCGGACCCGATTGGATGCCGTGGATCGTCATCGCACCGAGCATTACAGCGGTTACTGCGTCCCCCGGTATTCCGAACGCCATGATCGTCACCAGCGAGCCGCCGACGTTGGCATTATTGGCCGACTCGGAGGCGATGATCCCCTCCGGCGTTCCTTTCCCGAACCGTTCCGGGTGGCGCGAGAGCTTTTTGGCCTGGTCATAGGCGAGCATGTTGGCAGCGCTGCCACCGACAGCAGGCAGTACGCCGATGGCGATGCCGACGATGGTGGACCACAGCAGCAGAAATGGCCTGCTGATAATCTCTCCAATAACCTTCAGCTGAGATACGCGGAGTGATCCTCGAACTTGAGCCGACTCCCGCGCCGTCTTGGACCGGCCGAGATTTTCCACGTCGGTCATGATCTGTGAGAAGGCGAAGATGCCGATCAGCACCGGGAGAAAGGGAAATCCGCCGCCCAGGAAATCGGATCCGAATGTGAAGCGTGGGATCCCTCCGACCGGATCATTCCCGAACATCGCAATAACAAGGCCGATCCCTGCCGAAATGAGGCCCTTGGTCAGCGAGCCCTCTGCAAGCCCCGCAACCATCGCCAATGCCAAAATGAACAGAGAAAAGTATTCCCACGGGCCGAACTGCAGGGCGATGGCTGCAAGCGGA
>Ga0180216_1001791_pt1 | contig 18623 bp, 21 predicted proteins | sample eDN3rd37CBELigMG_FD_128879 | JGI IMG/M metagenome (GOLD analysis project Ga0180216, IMG submission 128879) | Enriched Miracle-Growth compost microbial communities from Emeryville, California, USA - eDNA 3rd pass 37_C BE-Lig MG (version 2)... ...
CGGTGAGCAGGGCGTCAAAGACGCTGCCGTACACGGCGACCGCCGCGGCGGCCAGGAGCGCCACGTCGGCCGCGGCCGCCGCGTCGGGCGTCAGGGTGCCCTCGCGCGCGAGATGCTGCACCGCCCGTCGGCCGTCGGCCGCCGCATCCAGAATCTCGTCCACCGGCGTCGCCGGGCCTGTGGACCCCCGACGGCGTGCGCCATGCGCGTGAGGTCGGGTCGCCCTGTCGTGGCAGAGCTCCCCGGCGTCGTCGTACCGCTCAGAAGGGCAAAGGCGTGCTGCACGGCTCGGGACGGCGCCAGCGCCTCCCAGCTGTCCACGCCGAGCGCGTCGAGGACGGCGCCACGCAGCCGCGCCGTCTGCTCCACGACAAAGCTGCCGCCGGTGCCGCCGCGCCCCGCCGCCGCGCCCGCGCCGCTGGCGGCGTCGCTCGCCGCCGCCGCCGTGGCCGCCGCCTTGGCGGTCGGCCGGCCGATGGCGACGGCGCGAAGCGTGTGGTGCAGGCGGTCGATCGCCGCGCGTGCGGCGCGGCGGACCTCCTCGGCGCTGGCATCGGCCATGGCGTGGGTAGATGCGATCCACTGCTGAGGTAGCGCGCGCTACGTCACGATGACGTCGGCGGTCGGGGCTGTGCGGAGCGGGCTGGGCACGGAGGTATGCGGGCGCGACCGATAAGCCCACCCCACAAGCCGTTGCTGCCCGCACCCTGCAGCCAAGCGCACCTGTAAAGAGACTCGACGACGACGCCGACGACGGCCCGCTATCGCGACGCGACCCAGCTGCGAGGAGCCACCGGACGGACGCTGGCCGCTCCTAAACCTTTTTGATCTGCAACTCGCACTGCTCGCCGTACGAAGGCACCGCCACCATGCCGCTGCGTGTGAACCCGCCAGGGCCGCGGTACCACGAAATGATCGCCCCCGAGGACACGGGCGCGGGCCGGCTCGTACGGGGCAACATGGACGTCAAGGGCGAGGACGTTGGCCCCACGGGCGTCGAAACCCAGGAAGACGTCTCGAAGGCGCCGCGCCGCGGCATGAACATGCCCGAGTCGCAGCAGCTGCTGCACGAAGCCAACAACCGGTCCGCCAGCGCCGCCGAAGGCGCCGGCGGCAAGGTGCTGTGAGCGTGTTTCGCTGGTGATAGCCCGCTGCGGCGTCCCGTCCGCGGCGTCGACGCTAGCGTACGCGCCCTGTACCCGGCTGTAAGTACCTGTACGTGACTGTACGCTTCACCCACCCTTTGCAACATACACGGCACCGCCACGCCACCGTCCGCGTCGTTCTGCTCGGCCGGCTGCTTATAGTCGCGGCCGCCTGGAGGAAGCCGAGCTGCTTGGGGGCCAGGCCTACGCTAGGCTGGGTTAGGCTCGTTCTAGAGAGCACCACAAAACGTGACACCGTGACCTGCCCGGCCTATTCAGTGCCTACGCCGCGCGCGATGAAGCAGGTCGCGAGGCCTGCGCGGACGCTGGGGCGGCCTGCTTGGGCGCGCGCGCGCGGTCGGGCCGAACCGTCCAGGGTCGGTAGCCTGTCCGTGCCCCGGTTCCAAGCCAGCCAGCTCGTTCCGCCCGCTTGCTAGCGCGCCCACGCCGTGCTGCCCGTGCGGGCTAGCCCCTACGGCGCCGTCGGCGGCCGCTTCGACGCCGCCGGCCGCCCGCGTCGACCGCCGCGTCGCCGCCCGCCGCCACGCCCGCCATAGGTGACGTCATCACCCCCTCTGACGTCATAAACCGCCACGTGAGGGACCGGTCACGTGTACCGCTTGACCGGACGCGATCAGGTGGGCGCCACAGCGCGGTCAGCGCGGTCAGCGCGCGCGAGGCCGGGGATGGCTGCCGGCGAGCGGGTCCCCGGCCTGCTGTGCTACGCTATTCGGCAGGCTGCCGGTGCGTCTAAGGTGGGGCGCGCAGCTAGACCCTCTCTCTCTGCCGCGCGTCGGCTCGAGCAAGTGGGCATGCGGCGCATGCGGCGCATGGGATCCACTGTGATCCCTTGGTGGCAGACGGCGGTGGACGGCGGCGGACGGCGGCAGAATCGCCCACAGGTGGTTTGGCTGGCGCAGCGGCAGAATTGGGTGAGCGCTCGCATTGCTCCGCCGCTCCGCCGCGCGTTGCCGGTGTGTGATCACATGGCCGATTCTGCCGGGTCGCCACCGGCAGAATCGGCCTGTGGCAGCCGTATGGGCGAGCGGCAGAATCGGGTGACTGCGCGGAAGGGTGGAATAGGGTCGCCAGCGGCAGAATCACGGTATGAGCGCCGTGCGGCTGATCGGCAGAATCGGGTGCGCCCTGCACGCGCTGCGGCCGCGCTTTTTTCCCTTCCCTCCGCCGCCGCGTACGTTGTCCGCGCCGCCCGCGCTGCCCCTGCCCTGCCCTGCCCTGCCCTGCCGGCGTTCGACGCTGCCCCGCCTGTGCCGGTGCTGACACGCTCGCGCGGGACGGTGAGGCAGGCTCGCGCGCGGAAAAAATCGCAGCAGCGCGCGGGCATCCTCGTGGCACCCCGCCGGCCGGACCGCTGCGGACCGCGCTGCTTGCGGACCGACTCGCGAGCTCGAGGGGCCGCCGCACGACGCCGCAGGCCGGCGCATCGAGACGAAGCGCCAGAGAATGAAGACCGCGCCGTCCGACTACGGCGCGTGGGCTGCCGCCCACGGCGATGGCGCCGACGACGGCGACCCATTCCTGACCAAGTCGACCGGCGGCATCAACGCCGACGACGAGCCGCTGGCTGGCGAGGTCCACCGCTCTGCGTCGCTGCTGGAGAAGGCGCTCTACGTCTTCCTGCTCGTCATCTTCGGCTCCGGCATGACGCTCATCGTGTCCGCGCAGGACCGCTACTGCATTGAGAACTGCTACGGCCGCGACGAGACCTACCACTACCCCCAGGCCATCCCGCTGTGCGCCGCCGCGCACGAGTGGGACATCCAGTACGTCGAGGCGTGCAGCAATGGCGAGGCGCTGCCGCCCATGCACCCCATCGAAGATGAGGCGACCGAGGCGCCGACCGGCGCGCCGCCCGGCACCTGGACCGCAATGCTCCGCCAGCTGAACGAGGCGCTGCCGTGGTCGGCCGGCACTTCGCAGCGTGCCCCGGCCGCGGGCGAGCCGGTCTACTTCCTGACGACGCGCACCCCCTACGTCTACACCTCGATGGCCGCGGACACCGGCGACGGGCACGCGTGCACCGAGGAGTGCTTCGCGCTGGACCCGAGCCAGCTCGAGTTCAACAGCACGGTCCCGCGCTTCCCCAACTCGACCTACGAGGAGTGCGTCCAGGCGTGCTGCACGCCGCACGCCTTCCACCAGCCGTTCATCCAGCTCTTCCAGATGGGCTGCGGCCAGGTGCTGACCGGCCTCACCTACAAGCTCTACAAGCACGCGCCGGCGCCCGGCCAGGAGGCCATGGCCGAGCCGTCGTTCAAGCAGTTCGCGCCCAAGGCCGCGCTGGCCTCACTTTTCGACGCCCTCGCTGAGGTCTTCATCATCCTCGGCCTTGGCCTCACCGCGCCCGCGACCGCCGAGATGATGAAGGCGACCCTCGTCATCTTCACCGGCCTCGTCTCCAGCTGGTTCTTCAAGGACTTCAAGCTCACGTGGAAGCAGTGGGTCGCCACGGGCATCATGCTCGTCGGCGCGTCGCTCGTTATCATGCAAGAGTACATCTACGTCAACGACTGCGCGCTCGACGAGGGCGAGTCCGGCCCGCTCCGCGAGGTGATCGGCGCGCTCTTCACCGTCGTCGCGCAGATCTTCTACGCCTTCCAATTCATCACCGAGGAGTCGCTCATCGACGAGAACAAGGTCCGCAACCAGCACGTCAACAAGGCCCTCCTCGTCTTCTGCGAGGGCATCGTCTCCATCCTTGCCGCGTTCACCCTGCAGGTGCCGTTCACCTACATTGCGGACCCCGACCAGTGGGAAGGCTTCGTCGACGACTTTATGATCTACTTCCACGACCCGATCCTGTTCGGCACGGGCATCGGCCTGTCGGCGTGCGTCGCCGGCTTCGACATCTGGGGCCTGCTCACCGCCGAGCACATGGGCTCGGACCTGCGCGCCGTCGTGTGCGCGTCGTTCCAAGTCGTGCTCGTCTGGACCATCTCGCTGGTCGTGCCCCACTTTGGCGAGTACTTCAACCCGGTCGCCCTCGTTGGCTTCATCATCATCCTCGTCGCGGGCCTCACCTACTCGTACACCGCGCAGGGCAAGGAGGACCCGCGCTCCAAGTCCAAGGAGCGGCTCCTCGACAACGCGCACTAAAGCTTGTGCGGGGGAGACGCGCGCGCCGTGATGCCGCGCGGCGGGGACGTCTTGTCTGCGCCCGTGCACTTGTACTAGTTCTTCTGGCAGCCTTTTTTTCCTTTTCGCCTCTCTGTTTGGTCGCTCGCTGTCGCCCCCTCCCCAAGCCGCAACGCCATCCTTGTTTTCGTCGTCGTTTCCTTTTTGGCACCGCCGCCTGGGGCGCTCTGCAGCGCAGGCGCGTCACCGAGCTGCCGCTGCTCCTGTGCCACGGGTTGCCGTTAATGTGGTGGCGCGAGGGCGGCAGCAGCCAACCGGCGGGGGCGGTGGCGGAGGGAGAGAGTAAGACGCCGGACTTTTTTTGCGCGGGGCGCACGGCGGCGCGGCGGTGCTTTTTTTGCAGCCTGCGAGCCAGGTTGTCGGGCTGTTGCATGACCTGCGTTGTTTGTACGAAAGATGGAACTTTCCTTCTGGGCGAACCCCCAGGCAGCGACGTCCTCAAGGCAAACCGCGCTACAGTTCTTTTTCGCTTTGTTGTTGTACGCAACAACCAACTGTAGAGTACACATTTTACAAGAACTTTTCCCGCTTGGCCACCTCTGCGGTGATGCGCAAACGCCGTCGTGGGCGGAGCGGCGAGGCGTTAGCCGCAGCGCCCGGCGCCACCAATGCCATGAGGGCGTGCGCGCGTACGGCCTTTCCCGACGGTGGCGCCGTAGCTGACCTCGCAGTCTTTGAGGTTGCAGTCCTCGCCCAGCGTGGCGAACGAGCCCACGACGACGTTCTCCAGCGTCGCCCTAGAGTCCGCAACAGAAAAAAACAACAACACTGGCATCGGAGCGCAATGGCACTCAGCGTGCTTTGGTGCGACGGCGCGGTGCGTGGCGCCGCCGCCGCCGCACCTGTCCGGCACGGTGACGTGGTCCATGAGCACCGAGTTGATGATCTTGACGTCGCGGCCGATCACGCACTGCCGCCCGACCACCGAGCGCTTGACGACCGTGCGCTCGTCGATGCGCGTGCCGTCGCCCACCATCGAATCCGGACCGACCTGCACCAGGGAGCAGGCGAGGGTCGGCGTGATCGCCATTTGTCAGGCAACAACGCGATAGAGTGGCTGGAAACGCGATGCACACACCTGGCTGTCCTTGTGGAGCTCGGCGCTCTTGGCGATCCGCTCGGGCGGCGGCGGCACGCCGCCGGCGGCGCGGGAGACCTGCCGCTCCAGAGCATCCATTAGCGGCGAGCAAGCGGGGGTAAGCCTTGTGCTGGGACGGCGCGAGCGCTCACAACCGACGCACCTGGCGGTTCACTTCGCAATACGTGGCGATGCTGTTGGCCCGCTCGCAGTAGTGCGTGTCGTCGAGGACGAAGACGCTGCATCGCAGCGGTACCGTCTGCCGCTCCGTCGTGGAGAGCGACGAGGCGACCTGGAAGGGGTTGGGCGGGAAGAGGTGCCGCGCTGCGACGCACGTCTCCCAGGCAGCGCCCCCCACCGGCTGGTGGTGAGACGCCGCAAGCCGAGCATAGCGTTGTGCATCGCCGGCGCGTACCGTTGCTCGCGGCGTCGATCGCAATGTCGGAGGCGGCGGCGTCGGGGTTGGCCAGCGCAATGACGCGGTCCTGGTTCTTCACCAGCAGCGGCAGGAGGTCGCGCTGGATGGAGCTGATGGACTTGCGTTCGTTGATCAAGTGAATGACCCAGTGCTTGAACACGAACAGGTGCGCCAGGTACAGGTTGCTGTAGACGTTGACCAGGGGATGCCTGCCCGCCAAGATAACGAGCGGCGCCGCGAGCCCCACGCGTCAGCATCTCGCGTGGCTCCTTGGGTGCGCCCTGGGCGTCCGCGGTACCGCTGCAGCAGCGCCGTGCGCAGCTTGAGGCCGTTCTCGTCCACCTTGCTGCCGGGCCGCACCATCAGCAGCTGCGACATGCTCGCGTCCAGGCCAAAGTAGTCCACCGCCTCTGCGGGGAGCACCGGTTCCGCATGGGGCCACGGGGGCTTTTGGTCAGGCGCCGTGGGCTGCTCCCCGTCTCGACGCCGCGCCGCCGCGTACCCGGCGGGCGCTTCGCCAGGTCCTCGCCCCGGCGCTGGTACAGGACGGAGGTCACGGTGGCGTCCTTGACGCGGTGCAGGTCCACGATCCGGTGCAGCGGCGCGTCCGTCACCAGGTCGCAGCTCACCACCATAAAGTCGGTCTAGGCCACCAACGGCCGCGGGCGCTGGGGCGCGACGGCGGCGGCGTGAGCACGGCCCTGTCCTCTGCACCATGCGCGCCACGCGGCCCGCACCTTGATCTTGCTCTGGATGCCACGCAGTGCGTCGGCGCTGCCGCCCTCGCCGTCGGTGGTCGCAAGCTCGAACCGCAGCTTGGGGTGCACTTCCTTGAACTTTTCAAACAGCGGCGCGTAGATCGTCCGGGTAACCACGACAATGTCTGCCACACGACGCCGCCGGCGCCGGCGACACCAGCGGTGAGGCACCGCCGTGCGCCTGCCCCACCTCGTCCACCGGCGAGGGGCGTACCGTCGTAGCCGTGGCGGTGGAGGTGGTCCAGGCAGTACCAGAGCATGGGCCGGTTGGCGACCGGCAGCAGCGCCTTGGGCCGGCCCTCGGCGGTGAGCGGCTGCATGCGGGTCGCCGCGCCGCCGGCGAGCACAATGACCTGGATGTCCAGCACCGGCTTCACCGGCCGCGGCCGGTCCAGCGAGAACTCGGCGTCCATGGCGCCACCCAGCCGGACGCGTCCGTGCACGGAAGGACGATGAGCCCGCGCTTGTCTGTCTACCAGCGCGCAGGTCTGAGGGGCTGCCCTGCTTCAGTGACGCCTTCCTGAACGCTTTCTGCGTCTGCTACGTCGTCGTCTGCGTCCTCAGCCGGCGTCGTCCTCAGCCGGCGTCCTCAGCCGGCGTCCGCTGCGTTCGTCCGCCGTCCGCCACCGCCGACGCGCCGACCGGATCGGATGGACCCGATGACGTCATAAATGGCCACGTGGTGGCGGCCATGTGGCGCAGACGCTGCCGCGGACGACGACGCGGACGACGACGCGGACGGCGAAGACGGGCGCCGAGGAGGACGCCGCGGACGCAAGCGGACGACGCGGACGACGGTGCTCAACCGGCTGTCGGGCAGGCTGCCGGAGCAGGCTTGCCGATCGGCCGTCACCATGCCGAAGGACCGGCCGCCCAAGGCGCACCACAGCGCCGTGGCGCCTAAGCCGTACGCGCGCCCGGCCAGCGCCGCCCGGCCCACGGGCACGGGCGCCGCCGCCAAGAGCGGCAGCGCGCCGCCCCAGGTCGTGGGGCCGGCGCTGAACAAGGACTTTGGCCAGCACTTGCTGGTCAACCCGCTCGTCGTGAACGGCATCATTGAGAAGGTGCGGCCCGCGACCTGTGCCGGCCGCGTGCAGCGACCGGGCCGCGTGGCTGACGCCGGCAAGGAACCGCCGCGGGGGACCTGCGTGCGCTGGCGTCGTGCAGGCACAGATCCGGCCAACGGACACGGTGCTGGAAATCGGTCCCGGTACCGGTAACATGACGGTGAAGATGCTCGCGGTCGCCAAGCGCGTCGTCGCCGTGGAAGTGGACACGCGCCTCGTGGGCGAGCTCCAGAAGCGCGTCCAGGGCACGTACGTGTCTGCGCGGCGGCGCCCACATGCCTTGCGTGGGACGCAGCTGACGGCCGGGGTGGCGCGCTCTGGACGCGGCCACGCGCAGGCCGTACCAGAACCACCTGCAGATTCTCGTGGGCGACGCGCTCAAAGTGGACTTTCCCTACTTTGACCTCTGCGTGGCCAACTTGCCCTACCAGGTCGGCCGCCGCTTGTCGTCGGCGAAGGGCGGCGAGCAGGGCACCGTCGCTGACTCGTCCGTGGCAGCCATGCTGGCGTGCGCGCGAACCACCAGATCTCCAGCCCGATCGTGTTCAAGCTCCTGCTCCACCGGCCCATCTTCCGGTTCGTTCCGGGTGAGCGCGTGGTTTGCCGGAGAACGCACCCGCTAACTGCTTCCGTGACCGCCACGCGGCCGGCCCCGCGCGACCAGGTGCGCGCTGCTCATGTTCCAGCGCGAGTTTGCGCTCCGGCTCGTGGCCCAGCCGGGCGACGAGCTGTACTGCCGCCTGTCGGTGAACACGCAGCTGCTGGCCAAGGTGACGCACGTCATGAAGGTCGGCAAGAACAACTTTCGGCCGCCGCCCAAGGTCGAGTCGAGCGTCGTGCGCATCGAGCCGCTCAACCCGCCGCCGCCGATCAACTTTCAGGTCCGCCATCGCCGTACCACTGGCGCGGTGCGGGGACAGCCGTGGTGCTCAACAGGTTGCGCGGGACCGCACGCACGGCGCGGCCAACAGGAATGGGACGGCCTCGTGCGCATCGCCTTCCAGCGCAAGCACAAAACGCTCTCGGCCAACTTTAAGACGTCCACGGTCTTGGAGATGTTTGAGCAAAACTACAAGACCTACTGCGCCGTGACCGGCAAGGTGGGTGGGCGGCCGCCAGCGTGTGAGCGCCTCCGCCGCCTGCTCCGGCGCTGATGCACGGGCTGCCGCGCTGGGTTGTCGTCGCCCCGCTCGTCAGATGATCGATGAAAACATCGACATCAAGGCGCGCGTGACGGACGTGCTGGAGGCGACCGGCATGGCCGAGGCCCGCGCCGCCAAGATGGACATTGACGATTTTCTCAAGTGCGGCGCCGTGGTTAGCGCACGTGAGGTGGTTGCTTTCAATACGAGAGGCTGACGTTCGTGGGTAGCTGCCCAATCCCGCTTTGCCCACAGGCTGCTGGCGGCGTTCAACGACGCCGACATTCACTTTGCATGAGCGAACAAACCGTGTTCTGTATGTACAGTGCCGCTGGCCGCCCGCCTGATTGTACATAGTAATCCAGTTCATCGCAACAGCTCGACAGTTCTCACTCGGCAGTGTCCGAGGCGTCGTCGTCCTCCTCCTCCTCCTCCCCCTCCTGGTTGGCGGCCCACTCTTCGAGCAGCTCGCGGAGCGGCTCCGACAGGCTGGTCGGGTCGATCGCGTCCGCCCGCTTGAGCGACTCGATGGCCGCCTCGTAGGTAGCGATGTCGTCGTTCAGCTCGTACTGCAACATCTGCGCCTCCGCCAACTGGTGCCGCCTCGTGCCAAAGACAGGTCTGATCTGCGGTAAGGCGAACGCGCGAGCGTGACCGCGCAAGCATCCGGCGCTCAACGCACCCAGCACAGGTACCGCGCCCGCGTCTGCGTGACGGTCTCCTCGTCGTCGTTGTCCGCGGTCGCCTTGGCCGCCTCCACCAGTTGCAGCGCCCGCGTCAGCGACGCCACGGCTGCGAGCCAAAAGCGAGCCATACAGTATTCGCGCGATCGTCAGACCGCGCTGCGCGCCTTTTTGCGCCTAGCGCGGTGGCGCCGTGCCTTTGGCAATGTGCTCGGTCGCTTCCGCCTTGGCTGCGTCCGTGAGCGGCGGCGCGTCGTCGTCGTCCTCGCCGTTTTCGGGCCGCCCCGCCGCCATGACCAGGTTGGTCCGCGTGATGTAGGTCAGGCCCTGGCCGGCCAGCGCCGCCTCGCAGTCCGCGTCCTCTGCGACGCCATCGCACTGCGCGCGAACCCTCCACCGAGGTGAGATCGCCACCGGGGCGACCCCCAATCGATTCAGCGTTGCATCGGTCCGCACCGGTCAAAGCCTCGGCATAGGTATCCTGCGCCAGCTGCAGGACGGCGGTGTCGACGTCGTCGGCGCGGTCGGCGAGCTCGCTAAGGATCTGGCCAAACTGGCCAATCATGCGGGCGCGCTCACGCGCGTCGTCGACGAGCGCCGTCGCCTTGCGCAGCGCCGCCAGCGCCTCGTGGGCGCGCGCCACGACGGCGGCCGAATCGCTCGGCGGCACGTACGAGGCCTGAGGACTATCACAGATGCGTCTCCCGCAGCCCATCCGATTAGCGCCAGCCCGATTGCAGCAACGCTGCGCCGTGCGCACGCACCAGGTCGAGCTGCGCCTTGGCGCGCGAGTGCAGCGCCTTCACGTTCTGCGAGTCCAGCTCCAGTGCCGTGTCGTACCGAAGCAGCGCGGCCTCCACAAACTCGGCCTCCTGGCGGATCCCACCGAGCTCCCGCAGGGCGTCGCCGTAGTACCTGAGCGCCGGGGGCGCTCCGCCGCGCATACCGATGGTTGCCGCGTGAGCCGAGCCGTGAAGGCCCCCGGTTGCCGTCCCCATACACACCGGTAAAACTCGCTGTTGCGGTCCTCCTCGGGCCGCTGCCGCATGAAGCGGTCGTACTCGTGGATGGCGCCCTGTAGCAGCGTCTTGGCCTCGTCCACCTTACCGTCGTCTGCCGGCGATGGAGACAAAGGAGGACCTTGCCGACACCCCGGTCAGCCTGCCGGACGACTATGCGGCCAACTGAGGCGGCAGGGCGCTGTACTAAGGTGGGCCACGGCCGTCTCGTAAATGGTGTGCGCCTCCTGAATCTCGTCAATGGGCTTGCCGTCCTCGTCCAGCGGAATCGACAGCTCGACCTGCACGACAACCCTCACACAAAGCGGCGGACAGGCGTTAACCCACGACTGCATTCAGGGGTCGCCACTGCGCAGCACGCACCTGGTCGCCGGCGTCCGCGTCCTCGGCGACCTCTTCGCGCGGGCGCTTGCTCTCGGCGTCGGCCTCGGCCGCCTTGGATCGCTTCAGGCCGCGCGGCCGCTGCGGCTGCTCGTCGGCCATTCTCGCCGCCGCCGTTGCTGATGCCGGCCTGTCGTCCGCCTCGGTATCTGCCGACAACGACTGGTGCCTTTGAGGAACCGTTTCGACACTAGCTGCACTATCCTCGTCCGCTGCGTCGCCGTCCGCTGCGCCGTCCGCAGCGCCGTCCGCTGCACCGTCCGCAGGCGTCGTCCGCGGCGCCGTCGTCCACTTTGGGATCTGCGCCGCTGCGCGCCACGTGGCGTCTGATGAGCGCCTTTCCTACATCGACGGGGCGCCAGCGCCATTTCAAACCTCAGCCCGAAAACGCCCGTTCCCTAAAAACCACGTCTCATGACGTCATCATGAGATGACGTCATAGCCGGATGACGTCATTGGCCGGGCTGGCAGAGGGCGGGGAGGAGGACGAGCAGGCAGAGGACGTCGCAGGTCGTCGCCGGTGCGGAAGCGGACGACGGACGGCGCAGAGGGCGAAGAAGACGCAGTGGAGGATGCAGATATGGAGGACGCAATAGTGGAGGACGCGATGGAAGACGCTGATAGAAGCAGAAGAGTGGCGTAGGCCAGCCGCTGACGCACCATGATGGGACGACGTCGTAGAGCGGACGAAGAGAGCAACGAAGCGGATGAGGGATAACGCAGAGGGCGAAGAGGACGCGTGGGGAGGACGCAGCAGTGGCGGACACAGTGGAAGACACAGTGGAAGACACAGAAGAAGAAGGCGGGAGAGTCGCGCAGAACGAGTCAGCCCGGCGACGGAAGTGCCGTGACTCGGACGCCGTGGCTCGAGCGGGCCGGGCTTCCCAAAGGAAGCACCATGGCCAGTCCGCCGTCGGAAGCGCCCATCCGGGCGGTCATTTTTGACCTGATGGACACGCTGGTGTACGACCCGATCCACTCCGAGGTGTCGGCGTTCTTCGGCCTGACCAAAGCCGAGTTCTTCGCCGCCGTCGACCACGGCCTCTACATGGATTTTGAGCGCGGGCGCGTAGACCGCGCTGCCCTGTACGCCGGCTTCTTCCGCGACGGCCGGCGGATCGACGCCGTGGCCTTTGAGACGCACCTGCGCGCCAGCTTCCGCTGGGTCGACGGCGTCGAGGTGCGCCGCTGACCGCGGAGCAAGCTCACCCGTGGGTCCTTCTCAACACCCTGCCCCTTTGCACTCGCCCCGTGCAACGCACAGGAACTGCTGTGCGCGCTGCAGCGGCACGGCCAGGTGGAGCTGTGCCTGCTGAGCAACTACAGCTGCTGGTACGAGCTCGTCGACGCGCAGCTCGATCTGCAGCGCTTCTTCCCGCCGCACCGCACAATCCTCTCGTACCGCATCGGCGTGCGCAAGCCGGAGACGCAAGCGTTCCAGGCGGCTTGCGACGCGCTCGGCCTGCCGCCGGCGCAGTGCCTCTTTGTGGACGACCGCGCGAGCAACTGCGCGGCCGCGCGGGCGCTGGGCATGCGCACTGCGGTGTGCCGCACGGCGGCGGACCTGCGCGACGCCCTCGTCGCTGCCGGCCTCCTTCCCGGCACGGCGGCGCTCTCCGCCGCCCCTGCCCGCGGCAGCGACCTGACTGCCGTCCTGTGAACCTGAGGGTTACGTGGAAGGTGTGCCACCACCAACTATGACCATCGGTGCAGCAGCCAGCAGCGCTTCGACGTGCGCGGTCAACGACCCGCTGCGTCCAAATCGACCGGCGATGCACAGGCTCTCATCGCCGTCACGCGCGAGGTACCAAGGACTTTTGTATGCGTGCGGGCAACTGTACAGAGAGATCAATGACGGGAAAAGTCTAGAATACAGCGTTTCGGGTGATCCGGACCCAGTGCTCGCCGTTGGGCGTATCTAGCCGCTTGTGCATGTAGAGCAGCAGCTGCTCGACCGGCATGTACACCACCTCACCGTCGCTGACCTGGATGGAGAACCTGCGTCGGCGGCGGCGCGCGCGCGGCGGCAGCAAGGCATGCCGTTATGTGAGCGCGCACACCCCGGCCCTCCACTTCCCGCAATGCGCGGTGCCGCACGTGGCCAGGGACGCGCCGTAGTGGTAGTGCGGCACAAAGATCTCCGTGCAGTCCACGTCGGTCGGGCAGTACCGGTCGTTCTTGAAGGCAAAGTAAAACTCGCCGGTGTGCGGATCGAAGCGCATTGCCTTCGGAATGCCGGCGACCTTGAGCGCGTACGGCCGGATGGCCGCCTTGAGGGCGCGGCCGCCGTGGTCCAGCGGCCGCGGGTGCTCGGGGAACATGCCGAAGGCGCCCATCTGCCAACCACCCGTCCAAACAAGTGTGCCCATGTACGTGAGCGTCTGAACACCAGCATCCCCCACGAGTGGCCGTGCATCGCGTACGCCAGGCAAGGGTTGCGGGTGGACGGGCACGTTGCTCGGCTGGCCGACGAGCGCCGCCAGGCCGCTCGTGACCGCGAGCGCGCGCACGCCCGGCCGGCGCGCCCCCTCCGCGTGGGGCGCGGTGGGGAGTGGCACCCGATCGCTCAGCGCGTTGCCGGGCGTCGGGTCGTCCGTGGCCCCCGCCGCCGCCCTGAGCGCCCCATCGCCACCGCCGGCGATCACTGCAGTTGGCGGGGGGAGGCGTCAGCGCAAGCACCAACACAGCCCATCAGCGTTGCACAGAGCGTACCGGGCGTCAGTGTCAGAGCTCCCGCTGGACGCCAGCACGTTCAGCGGCGGGGCGTCGCGCGAAAACAGACTAAAGTCCTCGCCGTTCCTGCAGGCTCCCCACGCTTCGACGACGCGATCGGTGTCCCTGTCTCAGCATGCCTCCGTGCTGCTAGGTGCGCGAACGCCACACCTGCCAGCGGCCGTACCAGTGGTCGCCGTGCTCATTGGTGTTGTGGGGCGCATAGTTCCAGAGCGTGAAGCTGACGAGGTTGCGCTCCATCGCCTGCAGGGTGGCGTTCAGTGCTCGCACCTGCGCACAACGAACCACAGGCGCGATGGCGTGGCCACCGGCGTGGTGAGGGTTCCCAGCAGGATACAAGGTTGTCAAGGTTTGGCGGTGTCCTCCGCACCTGAGCGCTGTAGTTGTGCGTGCGGTAGGCCAAGCGGTCGTCGAGGTCGAACGGGATGCCGGTCTCGCCGATCACGCACGGGTAGCGCCCGACAAACTCCAGGCCCTCGCGCCGGATTTGCTGAATCTGCAGGGCAAAGCTGACGGGGATCGCATGCCGCAACGACAGGGCGCAAGCGTGCCCAGTGAGCGAACGACCAGCCCCAAGGCGGCGCACCGTTCCGTTGCTATGCGGGCCGCACCCGCGAGCGATGGACTGGTCGCCGAGGTGCAGGATGTCCATGCCGCTGACGGTGCCGCGCAGCATGCCGATGAGGTTGACGTTGTAGAAGCGGAAACTCTTGCCAAAGAGCGTCAGCCCGTCGTACCAGTGGGGCGCGTACACCAGCGGGCCTGGGATGGGCGCGTCCTCGCCCGCGCCGGCCGGCGCATCTGGAGGCGGCACTGGCGGAGGCACCGGCAGCGGGGCGGCGGGGGGCGACGGCGGTGCTTCCGAGGGCGGCGACGGCAGCGACTCGGCGAGCCACGGCTCGGCCTCCTCCAGCGGGGGCGATCCGGAGGCGCTTGGCGGAGTGCGCGGCAGCGGCTTCTCCATCTGCGAGGCTGACTCCGCATCCTTGGGCGGCAGCTTGGGGCTCGTGGCGATGCCGCTATCCGCCGGCGGCGCTGCGTCGATCGCGCCCGCCCCGCCGGCGGCGGCGGCGGCGGCGGCGGCGGCGGCGGCGGCGCTGGCGCTCTCGTCGATGCTGAATCGCGACGTCGAGCCCCGCGCGCCGGGCTTGAGCGGGCGTGACGAGCTGGGCTTGACGCCCGGAAAGCGCGGCGGCTGCTGGTTCACCTCGGGCTCTACGAAAATGATCGCCTGCAGATCCAACGTCCACCAAAAGCATCGCAAGGATGCATGAGGCGGCGGCACACCCTTGGCATCCCGGCTGCCGCGGAGGCCGGCGTACGTTGGGATGCGCTCCGCGCAGCTTTTCGGTGAACCTGCGCACGAACGGCAGCCAAAAGTCGGCGAGAAAGTTGTACGGCCGGCCGTTGGCGTCGCGCTGGAAGTAGTACGGCTGCAGCAGCTCTGGCTGGCCGCTGTTGCCGACACCCCACACGCCGTGCTGCTTCCAGATGCAGCTGTGGCCCGGGAGGAAGGCGGTCGTGCCCTTGGGATCGATGATCACCCGCCGGCACTCGCGCGTGCCACCGTAAAACACGCGGTCGTAAAACGCCACGCTCTGCGCAAACCCGCTGCACAACGACGGGCGGAGGCAAGCGATCCCCGCACTGGTTAGCAGAAGCACGGCTCACGCCGAGCGGTGCTGCGAGCGCCCACCTGGCGAGCGCCATCGCTTGGAAAGGCGTGGGCGACTCGTGCATCTTGAGCGGCTGCGCCTCCAGAAGCTCCGCCGCGTGAGCGCCAATGAAACCCGCCGACGGCTCGTTCATGGTCTCGTAGCCGACTGTTCGGTGGGGCAACCGGGAACGATGGCGGCACACGGTCAGCTCGCTGCGTTGCCAGCGGATGGCGCACTGCGGGGCGGGCGGGCCAACTTACGGACGCAGCTGAGGTGGCACACCCGGCGCGCCAGGTGCGCCAGAGCGTTAAAGTAGTGCTCCTGCAAAAAGTCCTGCAGCGTGGTATCGGTGCCCGGCACCTTGGCGTTCGGCGCAAACCTGCCGGGCCCCGGCCCCAGACGGCATGCTGACCAGGTCGCTGAGCCATTTGCCTGGAAGCCACAGCAACGTGGATCGCTTATGCTGCGTACGTGTTGCCGCCGAAAAACAGGGTGAACATCGTGGCGCAGGCGTACTTGCCGTAGTTGGTCGGCCATACCATCTTGGGAAACGGCTCCGTGCCGTCGCCCCACGTGTTGTGCACGATCGCCGCCTGCGTGGCCCTGAACTTGCGCGGATCCAGGCCGGCCAGCTCGAGCGTCCACCCGGGCGCGCCAGAGCCGCCGGAGAGCTGCAACACGCCCGGTAAGGAGGGTTGTAACACTGATGAGCAGTCAGCACGGGGGCGGCTGCCCGCCGAGCTGGCGGCGCCGCGCGGGCGCGTACGCGGCTCCAGCAGTCCTGATGCGGATCGATGAAGACCTTGAAGCCGTGCCGCTTGGCCACCTCCAGCACGTGCACGACGTAGTCGATGTACTCGTCGTCGTATATGCCCCTGCAGCGTCACGTCCGGCGCCGTCACCAGCACCGTACAAGGTTTAGGAGGCCACCCGCTGCGGCCACGGCGGCATCGCCAGCCAGGCGTACGGGCCGCTGTGCTCGATGGCCTCCCAGGTCACCAGAAAGCGAACAAACAAGAAGCCCCAGCTCTTGAGGCGAGAGAAATGCTCCTCCGCCTCCTCCAGCGGGAACGGCCTGCGTCGCGCAGCGCCATGGTGAAAGCTCGCGGGTCAGCAGCGGCCGCTGCCGCGTCCGGCGGCCTCGGCCCGGAATGCCTGCCTACCGCCCGACAAAGCTGACGTTGCGATGATCGAAGAACACGTCGAGATCGCGCGTGAACGTCGTCACGTTGGGCACGGCGGGCGTCTTGGTCGCGCCGCTCACGTTGATGCCGCGCAGCAGCAGGACGCGCCCCAGCTCATCCTGGGTGCACCGCGGACGCCGTGCGACTATGTGACGTGGTAAGCGACAAGGCTAAATGGGCGCCGCATACGCCGGTGGGCCAGCCCGCCAGCACCAACCTTGAACCAGGGCCCGTCGGCCCGCACTTCGCCGTACAGGCCGGGCGGCGCGAGGTGCGGCAGCCGCATGCTTGGCGCGTCGGCGGGCGCCGCCATAGTGCCGGGGCCGGCGCCGACGAAGGCGTGTGTGGCCAACGCCGACAGACAACCGCTCCTGCGCACAATTTACGCGTGCCCTTGGTCGTACGCGTCCTTGAAAGTGCGCGTTATAGCGCTCCGCTGCATTCGGCGGCACTTGCCGCGGCAGGCGCAGCGCCGCCCAGCGCCCTCCTGCGCCGACGTCGATCTCTTCCTCCCCCTCACACCATCCAGCGCAACTAAGGCGATCCCCACGCTCAGCACCCGCTTCCCTACCAGTCTCGCGCCCGCCCACGGAGCTTCATAGGCCGCAAGCGGGCGCCGTCCGCCGGCCAAGCGCACGCCGCCGCCGCCGTGCGCCGCTCCGCATCACGCCACAGATGACGTCATCGTCCAAATCTGGCGCGAACCTTTGAAGGCGGCGCCGTCGACCCTCCCGAGTCGCGGCCGCAGCCGACGCCGCTGCCGCTGCACGGGTGCGAACGCCAGGTAAACGGCTTTGGCCGTTCGAGGACACGTAGATCTCCCCAGTGGTGCAAAAACGAGCGGCAAGTTACGCTATCGCTAGTTCGGCTTTGGTTGGCCGCCGACAACGCGACCATGGAACCAGCACCGAGGCCGCTGCTGCCAGCAGCCCTGGCTGCGCAGGAGCCGATAGAGACGGTCGAGATGCACACAGGTGCGACCAGCCCAAGACAGAGTGCGGCAATGAGCCATCTTTGACGCGACCCACCTGCTGCAAGACGACAACGTCGTTGCAGACGGCGAGCCGGTGCGCATTGTTGTCAGCGGTCTGCCGCCCATCCGGGGCCGCACGCTGCTGGAGAAGCGCGCCTACTGCCGCGAGCACCTCGACCACCTGCGGCGGCGGCTCATGCTGGAGCCGCGTGGGCACAACGACATGTACGGTAGGTGTGCCATTCGCTGCCACAGGACGGCCGTCTCGCGGCCTCGCCTGACTGAGCTCGGCGCGCCGCGCGAGGCCGACAGGCGTCTACATTGTTGCGCCGGACCACCCGGAGGCGGACCTGGCCGTGCTGTTTACGCACAACGAAGGCTATAGCACGATGTGCGGCCACGCCACCATTGCCGTGGCCCGCTGGGCCGTGGACACCGGCCGCGCGGCCCGGCCGGCGGCGTGGCCACACGAGGACGCGGTGGTCCGCGTCCAGTGCCCGTGCGGCCTCGTGACCGCGCGGGTGACGGCGGCGGGCGCGGTGCGCTTCGAATCCGTGCCGTCCTTTGCGGTGGCGCTGGACGTGCCGGTCACGCTGGACGACGGCCAGCAGTACGCCCTTGCCAGGGGGACGTCTGGTCGCGCTGGCAGATCTGAACCATGTTGCATGGTCACCCGCGTTGCTCGATCGCAGGGTTGTCGTGGACGTCGGCTTTGGCGGGGCGTTTTACGCGGTCGTCCCGGCGGCGCGGGTGGGGCTGGACCTCGGGACGGCCACGGTGCGCGACATGGTGGACTGGGCCGAGCGCATCTCGGCGGCGACGCGCCGGGCCGTAAGGCTGCGGCACCCAACGGAGCGGGACCTCGAGTTTCTCTACGGCACGATCCTCACCGACGGCACCGACGGCCTGGACGGGCGTACGGTCCACGCACCGCGCGCCAGAGGCGCGGCGCATGAGGCTCTCTAACGCCCTCCGCCAGCGTGCGTAGCCGTGGCGGGGTCGCCCTCCAGCGAGCTTGAACGTGTGCGTCTTTGCTGACGGCCAGGTGGACCGGTCGCCGACCGGCAGCGGCGTCCAAACGCGCATGGCCCTGTACGCCGCGCGCGCCAAGGCCGCTGGACGTCTCGCGGAATCGTATGCCCGTTCCCCGTGGTTTGCGGTGCCACGTTGAGCAGCGAATCCAATCCGTCATTCTTCGCGGGTGGGCAGGGTTCGACTCTGGGTGGGC
>Ga0180216_1001793_pt1 | contig 18574 bp, 18 predicted proteins | sample eDN3rd37CBELigMG_FD_128879 | JGI IMG/M metagenome (GOLD analysis project Ga0180216, IMG submission 128879) | Enriched Miracle-Growth compost microbial communities from Emeryville, California, USA - eDNA 3rd pass 37_C BE-Lig MG (version 2)... ...
AACCATCCGCCATATATTTTCTTATCCAATCACGAACAGTGAGTGGACTAACGCCTAGCTGTTTCGCTTCATAGGTTGGATTGGATTTGTGTTCTAAACATAGCTGTACGACATACAATTTCGTTTCCAAAGAGGTTAGACTTCTTTTAGACATTAGAAAAACTCCCATCATTGTAGCAGTAGAAGGTTTTTGTTTTTTCTACTGTCTACTATGATGGGAGCATATCAGTAAGCGGTAGGATACGCCTTTTTATTATTCGATTTCCTTGGCGGATATAATTTGCTGCTTGTTTGGATCAAAATAATTGTGAACAATCGAGATTTCTACACGTCTATTTTTAGCACGGCCTTCACTCGTATCGTTCGTTTCAACCGGATGATACTCCCCGTACCCAACAGGACTGAATCGCTTTGGATCTAGGTTTGTGTTCAGCAATATAATATCTAGAAACCGTACAGCACGCATAACGCTTAGATCCCAGTTAGATCGATAGGTTGCGTTTCGAATCGGTGCGTTGTCTGTATGGCCAGCGATTACGACGTTAAAGTCAGGATAGTTTTCAAGCATTTTAGCAATGCTGACAGCCAACTCGCGACCGTCTTCCTTAACTGAAGCTTCCGCTGAATCGAATAGGGCATTGTCGCGAATCGTAATGAGTAGCTGTGACATATTCAGTGATGTCTCAAGGCTGCTTGTGAGACCGTTATCGGCAATATACTCATCAATTTCTTGCTTGAGTGTATTTAGATCATGTTCGCTTTGCTCAAGAAGCTGTTCGATCTCTTGCTCCGATAATGGTTCTTCATCAGTCATTCCTTCTAAGTCGGAATTCTCATTCCCGCCGTTCTCTGCATCGGCATCTGGGCCGCGCTCTATAATAGAAGGCATATCCAATACCCCTTGTCCATTACTGAACGCAACACTGAATGCTTGGGATAGATCTTGAAACTTTTTTGCATCTACTTGGCTCATTGAATATAAAACGATGAACAGGGCAAGCAGCAATGTCAGGATGTCGGCATAGGGGACTAGCCATGATTCATCGATATGCTCTTCGTGGTCCTCATGTCTACGCTTTTTGCTCAACGTCTCCTTCCTCCTTCGCTTTCATTGCTTGACGTTCAGTTGGTGTTAAGAATACAGATAGCTTTTGTTCAATCGCAATGGTAGATACACCAGATTGAATAGAAAGCAATCCTTCTAGCATCATCAGACGAATTTGAATTTCTGCTTTAGATAGGCGTTTTAATTTGTTGGCCATCGGATGCCATAAAACATAACCTGTAAAAATACCTAGCAGCGTTGCCATAAAAGCAGCTGAAATTGCGTGTGCCAGTGACTCCATGTCGCTCATATCGGCAAGAGCAGCGATCAGACCGATAACAGCGCCTAGAACCCCGAGTGTTGGCGCATATGTACCTGCTTGCGTAAAGATTAAAGCACCGGCTTTGTGGCGCTCTTCTGTAGCGGAAATATCCTCTAGCAGTACATCTCGTACAAGATCCTGATCATTTCCATCAATAATCATACGCATACCATTTTTAAGGAACGGATCCTCGATATCATCGACTCTCGCTTCGAGTGCAAGCAAACCTTCACGACGCGTAATTCCAGCCCATTCAACAAACTGCTTTATCAGATCTTCGCGTTTCACAAGCGGACGCTCTGTGAATAGAAGCTTGAATAGTGTGCCAACCTTTTTTAGCTCTCCTAGTGGGAAGGCAATGGTAACGGCGGCAATCGTACCTACGATAATAATCATGAATGCTGCTGGATTAAGGAAGGCGCTTAAGCTTGCACCTTTCAGTACCATACCGATAATTACAGCTGCAAAACCTAAAATTAGACCAATAATTGTTGAATTCTTCATTATACACCTCTATTAATCCATTTTCGACAAAGAACTACTATTTCTATTATCGTCAAATAGGCATTCTGACATTAGAGTAAATGGTAACGATATTTAGAAGATTTAGATTTGTAGTGAGGAAATTAAGGAAATACTGTGAACAGTAGCGCAATTTTCGTTCATGCTTGCTCGAAACGGTGAGCATATATCGAGGACAATTTATGCTGCTTATGTCATAATAGACAGAAATACATAAAACAGGAGGATCACTTATGGGTGTGCGCCACGCGCGTGAATATCGTGATATTTTACAAGAGCTAACAGATGCAATAAGTAATATTGAGGATTGCTATCTGTTTTTTGAGATGGATGTAGAAGCATGGAACGAGCTGCAGGGGGAAGAAAAGCATGAGGTGCTTGAGGCTCTAGCAGATGATGTATTCTATGGACTTGGCGAGCATCCGGAGATTGAGGTCGGAAGCGGGCAAGTGATATATAACTCTAAGCTGCATCACATCGTAGTGAAAACGAATGATCAAGTGTATCACACCGTTCGGTTAATCTAACAACAGGGGCATGCGGAGCATACCTGCATGCCTGATTTAAAGGAGTTTAGACGTGAAAAAAATATTGTGGCTTGGCTGCCTTTCATATCTTGTTATCGGAATTGCTCATATTATCGGTGGATCGATTCTAGAGCAGATCGTCACGCATTATGAGATCTCATATGCCGATGGCGGCCAATGGATTATGAATCAGTTTTTAGGCTTTTTAGTGGGGGTATTATTAGGACCTTCTCTATCGACAAGACTAGGGAAAAGAATTACCATCGTCATTGCTTTTAGCGCTTTAACACTGGCAGAAGGGATATATAGTCTGCTTCCAGCGTGGGAATGGATGCTAATCATTGCGCCTTTTGCTGGATTTGGCTTCGGTATGATTGAATCAGTAATCGGGGCATTGATCATCGACTTGTTCAAGGATCAAACCGCGACAGCGATGAGTAAAATTGAAACATTTTTTGGATTAGGTGCACTATTTATTCCGCTAACAGCGGCTGTACTTATTCGATATCATATATGGGAATGGTCATTCCCGATCTTAACAGCAATAAGCGGCATAACCTTGTTGCTTTGGCTTTGTCTTTCATTCGGTAAAGACCTCGATGATAAAATTTCACAGCCTTCTAAGCAGGAGCGTGCCGCAGTGCTGCATAAACCGAAGTATCAGCAGCGAGCGTTGCCGTTTCTCATTCTGGCTATGATGTTCTTCTTCCTGTATGTTGGCGTCGAGATGAGTGTATCGAACTATTTACCATCGATTATGATTGAGCGAAGCGGACTCTCTGAGTCAAGCGCTGCAAGCATGCTTAGCTTGTTCTGGGCATTTATGGTAGTTGGTCGTGTGTTCTGCGGCGTGTTGGCTGACCGTTACGGCTATATCAAATACTTAATCGTGTCGATGGCCGTTGCTGTCATTGCCTTTATAGGTATGGTGTTCATTGAACAGGCATGGGCACAATTTGTGATGATTGCATTAAGTGGTTTAGGGTTTGCAGGAGTATTTGGCATTGGTCTTGTGTATGTGAATGCATGTCTACAGGGCATGACAGATCGCACAACGAGCTTGCTTGTCGCGTGTGGAGGCGTAGGGGGCGCATTGTTCCCTAAGCTGACGGGATGGTCTATGGACCAATATAATGCGGCAACTACGATCACCATTGTTGCGGCGTTAGTAGCTATTATGCTAACGTTCATGATTGTCATGATGGTCTACGGTGGCAATCGTAATTTACAGGAAGCTTTACCAGCTACTCATAAATAAATATTAGTCATCATGCAACAAAGGAACGATGCTTATCGTCTATAAGGGTGTTCAATCAATGATCAGGACTAAGCTTAAAATAAGCTTATAGGATTGAACAGACAAGACAAAGCATCGTTCCTTTTTACTTGCGAGTGAATAGGTACAGGCAGTCATATTTGTACAGGTTGTGCATACATTTATAATACAGCTATCCTAAGATCGGAAAATAAAAAAGAGATACGAGTGCTCTAGTAGAGCCATCCTATCTCTTTGTCACTTATTTACTTGCTTCTACGTAATTTTCGTACTGTTCATCGGATAGTACACGTCTAGCCGTTACATAACGCGGCTTGTAGTAAGAAGAGTCTAGAGAGTCAATAGTAACGCCTTTGCTTGTAGAAGCGTGAGCGAATTTACCATCGCCTATGTAGATTCCTACGTGCGTAATACCTCCGTTGTTAGAGCCGCTTGTATCAAAGAATACAAGATCGCCAGATTTCAAGTTGTCTTTAGCAACTTTTGTTCCTTCAGATGCTTGATCTGCAGAACGGCGAGGTAGCTCAACATCCATCTTTTCGAAAATATAACGAACAAATCCAGAACAATCAAACCCGCTAGTAGTATTACCGCCGTACTTGTACTTTGTTCCTTTTACATCCTCAATATTGGTAAGCATTGAAGACGAGCTAGCAGAAACGCTTCCTGCTGAGAACGCTAACAGTAAGGTGATCGCTAATACCATTATGCTAAGCTTTTTCACAATTTAAGTCTCCTTCCAGATGTGCCGACGAGGTTAGCTGACGGGTTCGGTTGAAGGTTCCCTATGAATCTACCGTCACGAGCACTCGCAACGCAGTTCAATTCACCCCAAATGGATCCCCCGTTTCTCATGATTTCTCATAAGAATTTGGCAATAGGCTTACTTGTTACTTGTCAGATGTTACAAGCAATATAATAAACTGAAAATCTAATTCTGTGTAAAATGTGAGAAGATTCTAATCGTTTTCATATTTCTCTCAGAATTGATAGGATAGAGAAATAAGATACGTATCCGTCAAAAACGCTAAAACAGGTTGATGAAACGGATGATTTGGTGTGTAAAATGGGTGTATTTTCATGAAAAGTTGTGTATCATAGAGGGATAAATACTCGCTTACGTGAAAGGTTGGTATAGATGGAAAACAGTAACGAAACGAAATCAGTTGCTTCTAATTTTATAAAACATATAGTAATAGATGATTTGCAGGAAGGAAGAGTAAATGAGGTCATCACTCGTTTTCCACCAGAGCCTAATGGATATCTACACATTGGTCATGCGAAATCTATCTGCCTTAACTTTGAACTGGCAGATGAATTTAAAGGGAAAACAAATCTTCGCTTTGATGATACGAACCCAGTAAAAGAGGATACTGAATATGTAAACTCGATTAAAGAAGATGTTCAGTGGCTTGGATTTGATTGGGACAATCTGTACTATGCCTCTGATTATTTTGAAGAGTTATACAACCGCGCGGTGCTACTTATTAAGAAGGGCAAGGCCTATGTATGTGACTTATCTGCTGAGGAGATGCGTACGACGAGAGGGACGTTAACGGAGCCTGGGCAAAACAGTCCTTATCGTGATCGCTCCGTGGAGGAGAATCTTGATCTGTTTGCACGCATGAGAGCGGGAGAATTTAAGGACGGAGAACGTGTGCTTCGTGCAAAAATTGATATGGCTTCATCTAATATAACGATGCGCGATCCTGTCTTGTACCGTATCGCTCACGCTCATCATCACCGCACAGGCGATGCATGGTGCATTTATCCGATGTATGACTTTGCTCATCCGCTAAGTGATGCAATTGAAGGCATTACACATTCGATCTGTACACTTGAGTTTGAGGATCACAGACCGTTATATGACTGGGTTGTTGCAGAGTGTGAGATGGACGCTCAGCCGCGTCAGTATGAGTTCGCTCGTCTTAACATTACAAATACGATTATGAGTAAGCGATATCTGAAATCTCTCGTCGATGAGGGTGTTGTAGAGGGCTGGGATGATCCTCGTATGCCGACGATTAGTGGGATGCGTCGCAAAGGCTATACAGCGGAAGCGATCCGCAACTTCTGTCGTGAGATTGGCGTAGCGAAAGCGAACAGTACGATTGAGGAAAGCTACCTGGAATATTTCATTCGCGAGGATCTAAAGCTGAAGGCTCCGCGTACGATGGCTGTACTAGATCCGATTAAAGTCGTAATAACAAACTATCCAGAGGGTCAAGTGGAATGGCTGGATGCAGAAATTAATGCTGAAAATCCAGAGATGGGCATCCGTCAAATTCCGTTTTCTCGTGAAATATATATTGAACGCGAGGACTTTATGGAAAATCCGCCGAGCAAATACTTCCGTTTGTTCCCTGGCAACGAGGTTCGTCTTAAGCATGCTTACTTCATCGTGTGCAATGAAGTTGTAAAAAATGAACAAGGCGAAATTATCGAGCTACGCTGCACCTATGACCCTGAGACGAAGTCTGGCAGTGGGTTTACAGGTCGTAAAGTAAAGGGCACGATTCATTGGGTAGAAGCATCGATGGCAGTTCCAGCACAGCTGCGTTTGTTCGAACCACTAATTGAAGATGCGCCGGAATTGAAGGATGTACCGTTCCTTGAGCGGATTAACCCTAACTCTATGCGCATCGTTAACGGATATATTGAGCCTAACATGAAGGATGCTCAAACAGGCGACAAGTTCCAATTTTTCCGCCATGGCTATTTCTGTGTGGATCCTGCTAGAGGCGAAGACAATCAGCTTGTGTTTAACCGAGTTGTCTCTCTAAAAAGCTCATTTGATCCAAAGAAGGCTTAAGGTGAACGATAAGAGATGTATCTTCAACTAGGCGGGGATATTTAATGAAGCATGAAATGATTGAGGAGTGAAGCAAGCGTGAGTAAATATTGGAGTCCCCTTACTGCCTCGCTAGAGCCGTATGTGCCTGGCGAGCAGCCTAAGGATAAAAAATATATAAAGCTGAATACAAACGAAAATCCATATCCTCCTTCACCGCTTGCCATTGCAGCGATGACAGATGCGATAAATGAGGATTTGAGATTGTATCCTGATCCTAATTGTGACGTGCTTGTCCAAACGCTTGCTCAGCATGCTGGTCTATCACCAAAGCAAGTATTTGTAGGAAACGGCTCAGATGAAATACTAGCATTTGCTTTTGCGTCATTCTTTGACCCAGGCAAGCCAGTGCTATTTCCTGATGTGACGTATAGCTTTTATAAGGTTTATTCGAAGTTTTATGGCATTACGCCTAAGCTTATACCACTAGATGATCAGTTTAACATCAATGTAGAGCAATATACTGGCGACCATGGCGGTATCATTATTCCTAATCCGAACGCCCCTACAGCGATGCCACTATTGCTAGAGGATGTCGAACAACTATTGAAGAATAATGCAGACCAAGTTGTTATTATTGATGAGGCTTATGTTGATTTTGGTGCGGAGTCGGCTGTCACGCTTGTTAACTCCTATTCCAATTTACTCGTCATTCAGACATTGTCTAAGTCACGTTCGCTTGCGGGCCTGCGAGTAGGATATGCGTTTGGCTCTGAGGAGCTAATCGAAGGTCTTAATCGTACGAAGAACTCATTCAATTCATATACCATCGATCGCGTTGCACTAGCCGGTGCTGTTGCCGCGATAGAGGATCAAGCGTATTTTAGAGAAATGACAGCGAAGGTCGTTGCGACGCGTGAACGAGTTGCTGAGACGCTAGAATCTCTCGGTTTCATTGTAACGCCGTCTAAAGCGAACTTCTTGTTCATTTCGCATCCTTCGTTTGCAGCAAAGCAGCTATTTGAGCAGCTGCGCGAGCAAGGTGTGCTTGTACGTTACTTTGCTTCTCCGCGTATTGATAACTTTTTACGTGTTAGTATTGGAACAGATGGGGAAATGGATGTATTCCTTCAATTAGTGAAGCAGCTTACTCATTAATTTGTTTTATTAGTGCGTAACTACGACCATAAATTAAGCCAAAAACGATCTCTTGCACTCAGATGCAGGAGATCGTTTTGTATGGTTAACGATGTATATTTGATTATCAACTGTTGAATCTTAATAGGCAGGAGTGGGGCGATATTGACAACTATAACTGTAACGTTTATTATTACAGTATAAAGCAGGGAGGCCCACTGAAGTGAATAGTGAATTTACAATTGCAGTGCATAGTTTAGTTTATTTGGCTAACCTACCGGATAGGATGGCCAGTAGCGAAATGATTGCTGAAAACGTAGGTACTCACTCAGCGCGAATTCGGAAAGTAATGAGTGGTATGCGACGCAGTGGCTTCGTTAATACTAGGGAGGGCTCTGGTGGCGGGTATCGTCTTACCATCGATCCAGATACGGTGACATTAGCTGATGTGTATCGTGTTATGTCACAAGGCTCTTTAATACCGAGCTGGTGCTCTGGAAATCCAGAAACGGATTGTATGGTAGGTTCGAATATGAATACTGTCATGTATGGTATCTTCTGTACTGCTGAGAAAAAACTGGAGGAGCATTTCAGCCATATTACAATTAGTGATGTACTGAAGCAAATCCATGAATGTTAAACACCTGTCGGTGTGTAGGGTTAAGCCCTTAATCATATTACATTAGTGATCAGAGAGGATGATTGTAATGGCAATCGTATTAACAAAAGATAACTTTAATCAATCTATCGAGAACGGTGTTTCTCTTGTAGATTTTTGGGCTCCATGGTGCGGACCTTGTAAAATGCAGCTTCCTATCGTTGAAGAGCTTGCTACTGAGCTAGAGGGTCAAGCAACTATCGGTAAAATCAACGTTGATGAGCAGCCAGAGCTTGCAGCACAATTTGGAGTAATGAGTATTCCAACGCTTATTTTGTTCAAAGACGGTCAACCCGTTGATAAAATGGTAGGTCTTCAAAGCAAGGATGCACTAAAAACGAAAATCGCCAACGTTTAATATTGTATTTTTTATAATGAGCTGTCCTTACAGTGTTTCACTGCAGGGGCAGCTTTAATTATGCATATCGATCATGAAACGGTGCCATTATACTTATAAATTCATAATCTACGTCTAACTTTTGAACATCGTAACGAATCTGGTTATGGTCTTTCTTTGTCGCCTAACCTAAGGTATAATGACGAAAGTTATGTTCTAAACGGGAATTTAGTGATGCTCAAGAAGTTATCATGAAAAGTTAAGCAGAAGCTTACGTAGTACTTTTCATGAACAAAAAGTATATCAAGAAGTTATCATGAAAAGTTAAGCAAAAGCTTACGAAGTACTTTTCATGAACAAAAAGTATATCAAGAAGTTATCATGAAAAGTTGTAGGAGTTGAAATTATGGGTCTTTCATGTGGGGTTGTTGGTTTGCCAAACGTGGGTAAATCAACCTTATTTAATGCTATTACGCAAGCAGGTGCGGAATCTGCAAACTATCCATTCTGTACTATTGATCCAAACGTAGGCGTTGTTGAAGTACCTGATACACGCTTGGATAAATTAGTGGAATTAGTAAAGCCTAACAATACTGTGCCGACAGCGTTTGAGTTCGTTGATATTGCTGGACTTGTGGCGGGTGCGAGTAAAGGTGAAGGTCTAGGCAATAAGTTCCTAGCACATATCCGCGAGGTGGATGCGATTGTTCATGTCGTTCGTTGCTTCCAGGATGAAAATATTACGCATGTATCCGGTAAGGTAGATCCGCTTAGTGACATTCAGACAATTAATCTTGAGCTGATTCTAGCTGATATCGACTCTGTGGATCGTCGCATCGAGCGCTCACGTAAAAACATGAAGGGCGGCGACAAAAAAGTTGCACAAGAGGTTGAGGTGCTGGAGAAGGTTAAAGAGGCATTGTACAATGACAAGCCAGCACGCAGCATAGAGCTATCAGAAGATGAGCTTACCCTTATTAAGGAATTACATCTGCTTACATTAAAGCCTGTGCTTTACGCAGCGAATGTTAGTGAAGATGATGTAGCTAATCCTGAGGATAATGAGTATGTGAAGATCGTTCGCGAATTCGCTGCTAACGAAGGCGCGGAAGTTGTTCCGATTAGCGCGAAGGTTGAATCCGAGATCGCTGAGCTTGATGGCGAGGATAAGGAAATGTTTCTTGAGGAGCTCGGACTTGAGGAATCAGGCCTGAATCGTTTGATTCGAGCTGCATATAAGCTGCTTGGTTTATATACGTACTTTACAGCGGGTGTGCAGGAAGTGCGCGCTTGGACGATTCGTAAAGGAATGAAGGCCCCGCAGGCAGCAGGAGTTATTCACACCGATTTTGAACGTGGTTTTATACGAGCGGAGGTTGTCTCTTTCGAGGATCTTGCCGCAGCGGGTTCTATGGCTACTGTTCGCGAGCGCGGTCAGTTGCGTCTTGAAGGTAAAGAGTATGTCGTGCAGGATGGCGATGTCATGCACTTCCGATTCAACGTGTAACAAAATAATTGTGCTTCGTCTCCAAACTGTGGATGGACGGAGCACTTTTTTATATTTATGTGTATATTATAGTAGGAAATAAACTAAACTGTGGATAACTTTATTAATTCATGTGTATATTTACCCAGAGTCTGTGGATGAATATGTGAATAGTGTTGATAACTTGTTGGTAAATGATTATTTTATAACTTCCAAAAAGCTATGAGTTCTAAGCTGCCTTTGGATATGTTATAATAAAAATTATTTTATTTTGAGGAAATGACAGAGGTGAATAACGTGTTAGATCGTTTACAGGCACTAGCTGATCGGTATGAAAAGTTAAGCGAATTGCTGTGTGATCCAGATGTAGCTAGCGATCCAAAACGATTGCGTGAGCTTTCAAAGGAGCAATCGGATCTTCAAGCTGCCTATGATGCCTATACTGAATATAAACAGGTAAGTCAGCAGCTCGATGACGCTAAGGAAATGCTAGCCGAAAAGCTTGATGATGATATGCGCGAGATGGTCAAGATGGAAGTTGATGAGCTATCTGAACGCAAAGTGGAGCTTGAGGAGAAGGTACGCATATTGCTTCTTCCGAAAGATCCGAATGATGACAAAAACGTCATTGTGGAAATTCGCGGAGCTGCGGGCGGAGATGAAGCCGCTTTGTTTGCTTATGAGCTTTATCGTATGTATACGAAGTATGCTGACGCTCAAGGCTGGAAAACAGAGCTGATGGAATATACAGAAAATGACTTGGGCGGATTTAAAGAAGTTATCTTTATGATTAATGGTAAAGGCGCATACAGCAAGATGAAATACGAAAGTGGTGCGCATCGTGTTCAGCGTATTCCTGTGACGGAGTCTGGAGGCCGTATCCATACCTCTACCTCTACTGTTGCAGTGATGCCTGAGGTTGAAGACGTTGAAGTTGAAATTCTTGACAAAGATATTCGAATCGATACCTTCTGCTCCAGCGGTGCTGGCGGACAGTCCGTTAACACGACGAAATCCGCTGTTCGTGTACTGCACGTACCTACAGGTATTATGGCAACGTGCCAAGACGGCAAATCGCAAAATGATAATAAAGCGAAGGCGCTACAAGTGCTTCGTGCCCGTATCTATGATATTCGCCGTCAAGAAGAGGAAGCGAAATATGCTGGCGAGCGTAAAAGCAAGGTTGGTACAGGGGATCGAAGCGAACGTATTCGCACATATAACTTCCCGCAAAGTCGTGTAACAGACCATCGCATTGGTCTAACTCTTCATAAGCTTGATTCTGTCATGAACGGTGATATGGACGAGATTATCAATCAGCTTACTGTAGCAGAGCAAGCAGAATTGTTAGAGAACGAAACAATGGGTGCATAATAAAGTAATGCGTAAGCGTGAGCCGGAGGCAGCTTGTTGTGAGAGGCTGCTGCAGGCTTACGCTTTTTTACTACCATGGCATGTATTTCGATTTGATAGTTATTGAATTAATTCTTAGAAGGAGGTGGACCTATTGACACAGCAACCTTCACTTATTGCAGCTTGCCAATCGGAAGGACATACCATTTTTGAGAAGCTTCAGCTTGCGACTGCTTTTTTACGTGACCAAGGTGTAGGTGAGGCGAAGGAAAATGCCGAGCTGCTGCTGTTACATGTGCTTAAGCTTGAGCGCGCACAGCTGCTCCTTCAATGGCAGGAGCTATTCCCGGCTAATCGCTTAGAGGAGTGGGGAGCGTGTCTAGAACGTAAAGGTAATGGCGAGCCGATCCAATATATTACGTCAGAGGCATGGTTTTACGGCCGCCGTTTTGCTGTATCGCCTGCTGTACTCATTCCACGTCCTGAGACAGAGCTGCTCGTAGAAGCGGTGCTAGAGCGTACGTCACAGTGGGCAGAAGCTTCACTCCATGTGCTTGATGTTGGTACAGGCAGTGGAGCAATAGCGGTTACGCTGCAGGCTGAGCGTCCTTCTTGGAACGTAATCGCCTCTGACCTGTCCCACGATGCGTTAGCGCAAGCGAAGCTCAATGCAGGGCAGCACGGGGTACTGGACAAGATGAGCTGGGTTCAAGGGGATCTGCTACAGCCCTTCCGCACAGCTGATGCATTACAGCATAACGAAAATATCATCGATGTGCTTATCTCCAATCCGCCATATATACCAGAGTCGGATATGGAAGGCTTGCAGCGTGAAGTAAAGGACTATGAGCCACATTTAGCGTTAGTTGGCGGTAAAGATGGCTTGGATCCTTATCGAGCAATGATTGATACGATAGCAGAGCTTCCGAATAAGCCAAGGCTCGTAGCTTTCGAGTTAGGCATTCACCAGCCAGCCATCGTTGCAGATCTGCTGCGTTCACTCCATGCATGGGACGAAGTGAGCATCATAACGGACTATGCAGGCATTGACCGTCATGTGCTTGCTATACGCTCGTAAATAAAACAAGCATGACTTAGATACTGATTAGGCACCACGTGCTACGCCGTATCTAAGTCGTGCTTTTTTGTTTTTATTTTGTAATAGGAGTTAAAAAGTTCAGTTTCAGTACCAAGAAGATGCCATGATACTAGAAATTGAGGAGCGCAGCGTACGTGGTGGGTACGTGAGCACCTAAAATGTTTTCGAAGAAAACATACGTCGTAAGCATCACATCGGTAGCGCATCATATTCGACGTCGACTAAGCTCCAACGTATTACCTCGTAATCAAAGTTGAATATTTTTAACAACCTTCAAATAAGAGTAGAAAAAGTAGGGTTTACAGTACCAAGAAGATGGCATGTTACTAGAAATCGAGGAGCGCAGCGTAGGTACTGACTACGTGAGCACCTAAAATGTTTTCGAAGAAAACATACGTCGTAAGCATCACATCGGTAGCATGACATATTCGATGTCGACTAAGCTCCAACGTATTACCTCGTAATCAAAGTCATACTTTTTCTACTACAATTAATAGATTGATAGGTTTATAGTGTGTTAATTTTGGACAAGATAACTGTAGAGACGTTCCGGGACGCAAGCGGTACATTTTAGCGGGTGTACGAAAGGGGCTTGTGTAGAATGATGCATTTATCTTCTTCTTTTTCATATCGTAAGGTTTATGGGTATGTTGCACTTATTTTAATGGTTTTAGTGATGAGCTGGGAATATCAAAAGGTTGATGCTGCGCTTCACACGAATGCAATTCCTGAGGAAGCGATCAGACTACGTATTTTGGCTAACTCTGATTCTGCTTCTGATCAATTTATTAAAGCAAAGGTCCGTGATGCTGTCGTCGAAATGATGAATGGCTGGGTTGATGAGCCCATGTCCATTGACGAGGCACGGGTGCTGCTTGCAAGTCGCGAGCAGCAGCTGCAGCAGGTTGTTGCAGATACACTCTCTAGCAATGGCTACCAATATGGATTTGATACAGAGATTGGACAAGTAGAGTTTCCTACTAAGATGTATGGACAGGTTGTATATCCTGCTGGGGAATACGAGGCGTTGCTCATTACGCTCGGTAAAGGCGAAGGCCGTAACTGGTGGTGTGTACTATTTCCTCCGCTTTGCTTTACGGATGCAGTAGCGGGTGAGGCTACAAGTGTTGCTAAGGTGTCCGCAGCTGAGGAGGCTGAAGCTGAAACAGTAGAACTGCAAGCTGACGCTGAGGCATCTGAGGAATCAGCTGAGATCGAAGTAAAGTTCTTTATCGTTGAGCTGCTAGAGGATCTTGGAGCTTGGTTTAGCTCGTTGTTTGCTTAACTAATAAGAAACACAAATGCCAGTCCTATTCCAACTATGCTATAATAGCGTGGCAAACGATGAAGAGGGATGGATGGACGTGATGATTCATACAAAGGTATGGAAGATCGATCAAATAAAATCCGATTGGCACGTACAGCTGGCTCAGCCGGCAGCACTGCTTTCAGCAGGAAAGCAAATCGCTTTTCCTACGGAAACCGTGTACGGACTCGGTGCCGACGCGCGAAGTGAAGAAGCAGTAAGGGGGATATTTTCTGCCAAAGGGAGACCTTCAGATAATCCGCTTATTGTACATATATATGATCGCAGTCAAGTTCATGAGCTTACAAACTGCACAAATGAGCTTGCTGAACGGTTAATGGATCAATTTTGGCCGGGGCCATTAACATTAATATTACCTGTAAGGCAGGGTGTGTTGTCTAATCAAGTGACGGCTGGTCTTCAAACAGTCGGACTAAGAATGCCAGATCATCCGATCGCATTAGAGCTGATGCGACAAGCAGCAGTACCTATTGCAGCGCCTAGCGCTAATACATCAGGTAGACCAAGTCCTACGCTGGCCTCTCATGTCCTTGACGATTTGCAAGGTAAAATCGAGGGGATTGTCGATGGGGGCGCTACAGGTGTTGGTTTGGAATCTACAGTCGTAGAGGTATCCGGTCAACATATTCAAATTTTGCGACCAGGTGGTGTAACTGTTGAGCAGCTGCAAGCCTGCTGTCCAGAAGCTAGCGTAACCCTAGAGACTGAGCTGGAGAGCAAGGAAGCTCCGCGTTCTCCAGGGATGAAGTATACGCACTATGCCCCGCAAGGAAAGCTAGTTATCGTGAAGGGTGAGTCAGCCGCCGTATCGCAATATATCGTACAGCAAGTTACAATGCATGCAGCCGAGAATAAATGTGGTGTATTATGCTTCGAAGAAAATGCACATCACTACGAACAGGCTGTTCTTGTCCTTAGCTTAGGTAGTGTCAATCAGCTAGAGCAGGCAGCCTCGCGGTTATACGAAGCGCTTCGTAAGTTTGATGAATATGGCGTTACACGCATATGGTCGGAGGCTAGTACGACAGAAGGCATTGGAGCGGCGTTTATGAATAGGTTGATGAAGGCGGCAGGTCACAACATTATTAACCTTTAGAAGATGAAGTCAAAAAGTACGGGCTTGATGACGAAGTAACTCGTGGAGATTAGTCGACGTCGAATATGAAGCTCTACCGAAAGCTCCGTTGCTCACGTACCAACACCGTACGCTGCGCTACTCGCTTTCTAGTATTGCTTCATCTTCTTGGTCCTGAAGCCCGAACTTTATGAACCCTTATTTGAAGATGAAGTCAAAAAGTACGGGCTTGATGACGAAGTAACTCGATGTAGCTTAATCGGCATCGAATCTTGAATTCAGCCGGGCCTTCTGGTGCTCACGTACCAACTACGTACGCTGCGCTACTCAGACCCTAGCTTCTTTCAACCTTCTCGGTCCTGAAGCCCGAACTTTATGAACCCTTATTTGAAGAGGACGTTCAAAAAATCCAGGCTTGATGACGAAGTAACTCGATGTAGCTTAATCGGCATCGAATCTTGAATTCAGCCGGGCCTTCCGGTGCTCACGTACCCATTACATAATAAGTTGTCAACTTTTCCTACTTGTTCGCATATGCTTGTACGAGTATATCGGACAAGGAGATAGGGAATATGGAGATGAATGTTTGGCTAGGACAGCTCATGACGATTACGATGATAGCACTCGCACTAGGCTTTGATGCTTTTTCTCTCGGCATTGGGATTGGGTTAAAAGGGATACGTTATCTGCATATATTGAAGCTCGGTATAGTGATCGGCTTGTTCCACATTCTGATGCCGATTGGCGGTATGTTGATGGGTAAGATGATGAGCGTTGTTCTTGGGGAATGGGCGACGATAGCTGCTGGGGTTTTACTTATTATTCTTGGACTGCATATGATTATTCACTCCTTAAAGGAAGAGGAAACACAGCTCTTTGATCATCGAACGATATGGGGCTTGTTGCTATTATCCTTTAGTGTAAGTGTCGATTCCTTCTCCGTAGGCATCACGCTTGGTATGTTTCAACTACCGCTATGGCTGACGGTGTTGCTGTTTGGATGCTTTGGTGCTGTGATGGCTATGCTAGGCTTGACATTAGGGAAGAGAGTTAGTCATTCCCTTGGAGACTATGGTGAAACGCTAGGTGGTGTCATTCTAGTCGTTTTTGGAATTTACTTTATTGTATAATAGAGAACGTAAAGGAGTTGGCGATGATGAAACAAATATTGTTCTTATGCACCGGCAATACATGTCGATCTCCAATGGCCGAAGCGTTTTTTAGAAGCTTGGCTCAAAAGAAAGGGCTGGCAGTTACCGTTCGATCCGCTGGCATCTCAACCGTTGATGGCATACCTGTATCAGCGAACTCTGTTCATGCTTTGCAGCAGCACGGCATTCAGCATCATGGGCATTCTACGGCATTGAATGATGAGGTGCTGCAATGGGCTGATCTGATCTTAACGATGACAGCTGGTCATAAGCGCGAAATTATTCGGCGCTATCCCGCAGTGATGGATCATATCTACACGGTCAAGGAATTCGCATATATGGACGATCAGCTTCAGGCTAAGCTTACAGAGCTAGAAGGGATATATTCTGATCTTCAAATGCAGCAAGCGTTAGGCCAGCCACTAGATGAGATGAAGCGTCAACGCGCAATGGAGCTTGAGCAAAGCATTCCAAGCTTTGATGTGGCCGATCCGTTTGGAGGTTCTCAATTCGTATATGACGAGTGTGCGAAGGAGCTAGAGGAAGCAATTCACAAGGTAGTGGACAGGCTTATATCGATGAAGACTTCTTAATTAGATGTGAATAATCATATCCGATAAAGTTAGCGTACATTTTCATCTTAGGTGATTGATATTTCAACAAAGATCGGATATTATAAATATAACATAACGGTCTTCGATGTAACTGGCGACTTCAGTGGGTAACCACAATGGAGCATCGAAGTATACGGCCGGTCGCCTGGGCAAAGAGCAGCGTGCTGTCATTCAGCATGTCTTGCTCTTTTTTCATTTTTTTCGAAAAAGCGTTATACTACTACTATAAATATAAGTTCAAAGTTCGACTTTCAGTACCACTTCGTGATCAAAGTTGGATTCTTTGAACAACCATAAGTATGACGTAACTGCATCAAGTTCCTTATCCTAACAGAACGAAAGGGTGTTTTACCTTGAAAATTGCAATAAGCGCTGACCATGGCGGCTTTCGCTTAAAAAATGAAATCGTACCGTTCATCCAGTCATTAGGACATGAAATTGTTGATTTTGGCTGTGACTGCGATACATCAGTTGACTATCCAGACTATGCACTTCCTGTATGCGACCTTGTTGCAGAAGGCAAAGCAGATCGTGGAATTTTAATTTGCGGTACTGGCATTGGGATGTCGATCGCAGCTAACAAGCGTGCGGGCATTCGTTGTGCACTCGTTTCTGATACATTTTCTGCCCATGCAACGCGTGATCATAACGATACGAATGTATTGGCGCTTGGCGAGCGTGTACTTGGCCCTGGCCTTGCCCTTGATATCGTTAAAATCTGGTTGGAAACTCCGTTCTCAAAAGGTGAGCGCCATGTCAATCGCATCGGTAAAGTGATGGAGATCGAAAAGCGCTACATTAAAGGGGAGTAGTTGTATGTCCTATTCACTAGATACAATTACTGCCGAGGTAGCTAAAGTAACGAGTGAATTAATGGAAAGATGCCAATGGACCAAGGCGAAGCTTTTCATCATTGGTGCCAGCACAAGTGAGGTAGCAGGAGCGCATATTGGCTCAGCTGGCGCAGAAGATATTGCGGAAGCGATCTACTCTGGCATTCAGCAAGTAGCTAGCAGCTATCCCCTTATACCTGTGTTCCAATGCTGTGAGCATTTGAACCGGGCGATCGTTATCGAGCAGGAGCTGGCTGAAAACCTAGGACTCACGATTGTACAGGCACGGCCTATCCCCAAGGCAGGCGGATCTATGGCTGCATATGCTTACAATCAACTGAAGCAGCCTTGTCTTGTAGAAAGCATAGCTGCTGACGCTGGAATTGATATTGGAGATACCTTTATAGGCATGCATTTGAAGCAGGTTGTTGTACCGTTCAGAGCATCGATTCAATCGATTGGATCAGCACATGTTACGCTAGCTTTTACACGCCCGAAGCTAATTGGCGGCGAGCGAGCAGTATATGAATAAATTGAAATTATTTAGGGAGGCATTTTAATGGAGCATTTACGTAAGCAAGACCCACAGGTTTTAGAAGCACTTGGATTAGAGCTTCAGCGTCAACGCGATAATATTGAACTAATCGCATCGGAGAACATCGTAAGTCCAGCAGTATTGGAAGCAATGGGATCTGTTCTAACGAACAAATATGCAGAAGGATACCCTAGCAAGCGTTACTATGGCGGCTGTGAGCATGTTGATATCGTAGAAGATATTGCTCGTGATCGTGCAAAAGAGCTATTTGGTGCAGAGCATGCTAACGTACAACCGCACTCTGGCGCTCAAGCGAATATGGCTGTGTATCTGGCGGCATTAAAGCCTGGCGATACTGTGCTCGGTATGAACCTTGCGCATGGTGGTCACTTAACGCATGGTAGCCCTGTTAATGCTTCCGGGCTTCTATACAATTTCGTAGCTTATGGTGTGCAAGAGGATTCCTTCACGATTGATTATGAAGAA
>Ga0180216_1001794_pt1 | contig 18567 bp, 18 predicted proteins | sample eDN3rd37CBELigMG_FD_128879 | JGI IMG/M metagenome (GOLD analysis project Ga0180216, IMG submission 128879) | Enriched Miracle-Growth compost microbial communities from Emeryville, California, USA - eDNA 3rd pass 37_C BE-Lig MG (version 2)... ...
CACCAAGGCCGCGGCCAAGACGGCGGCGAAGAAGCCCACCAAGGCCGCGGCCAAGACGGCGGCGAAGAAGGTCACCAAGACCAAGGCGAACGCCAAGACCACGACGAAGGCGGCCGCGAAGAAGGCTCCCGCGAAGGCCGGGGCGGCGGCGACCACCCGCCGCACGCGCGCCCGGTCCGCCGCCGCGGCCGCGATGGGCTGAGCGTCCCGCTTTCCGTCGGCCCCAAAGAGGGTATAAGGGAGCGTCGGAGACGAACCGACGGAGCTTTGGGGTCCGTTTTGCTTCGAGTCTTGGACGCAGCCTCGGCCATCCGCGTCGACGCCGAGAAGAAGGAGAGGGCACGTGCGGTGATCCGCGCGCGGAAGGGGGCGATCGTCGCCTTCTCCGGCGGCGTGGATTCGGCGCTCGTGCTGAAGCTCGCGCTCGACGAGCTGGGCGAGCGGGCGGTGGCGCTGACCGCCGTCTCCCCCTCGCTGGCACCCCGCGAAAAGGAGGCCGCCGAGCGGCTCGCCCGTGAACTCGGGGCGCGCCACCTCCTGGTCGAGACCGGCGAGATCGGGGATCCCGCCTACGTGCGGAACGGCCCCGACCGCTGCTACCACTGCAAGACCGAACTCTATGCGGTCTGCCGGAGGGCCGCGGACGAGCTGGGGCTCGAGGCGATCCTCGACGGCTTCAACGCCGACGACCTCGGCGATCATCGCCCCGGACGGCGGGCGGGGATCGAGAGGGGCGTCGTCTCCCCGCTGCTCGAGGGCGGGTTGACCAAGGCCGAGATCCGGGCGTGGTCGCGGGAGCTGGGCCTCCCCACCTGGGAAAAGCCCCAACTCGCCTGCCTGGCGTCCCGAATCCCCCATGGCACGCCGGTCACCGTGGAGCGCCTCGGCCAGGTGGCCCGGGCCGAGGAGGCCCTGCAGGACCTCGGCTTTCGGGTCTTCCGGGTGCGGCACCACGGCGAGGCGGCGCGGCTCGAACTCGGGGAAGAGGAACTGCCCCGCCTCCTGGGAGATCCGGAACTTCGGACGCGGGTGAACGAGAGGGTGAAGGCGGCCGGGTTCCGCTTCGTCGCCCTGGACCTGGAGCCCTTCCGCTCCGGTCGGATGAACGGGACAGCCTAGATGTTTGCGGTAGGTAGGAAACTGGCGTTGGCGCTTCCGGTCCTCCTGTGCGCGCTGCCGGCGACGGCGGCGGCCCGGGGCCCGGCGGTACACGGAAACCTCGTCTACGAGCACCTGGTCATCGCGACCAGCGGAGAAAAGAGCCTCTCCGTCCCCGGCCTCGCGGCCGACCTGGCGATCGGCCTTCCGCTGGGCCACGAGTCGACCTTCGGCAACCTCGGGTTGCGCGTCGGCCGCGGCGAGGAGGGGGACCGCATCGCACCCCATCTCTTCCTCCGCGTGCTCGGAGGCGACGAGCGGTGGAAGACCTTCTTCGACGTGGGCCTGTTGGCCCGCATCCAGCCCTCCTGGTCCGCGGGCGCCCGCATGGGGATCGGGGTCCAGCGCGAGCTCAACGAATTCGTGGGGCTCTACGCGACGGCGGGTGGTTCGGCGGGCTTCGGGAGTGGCTTCCACATCGGCTTCGACGGGGGGATCGGCCTGCAATTCCGCTTCGGCTCCTCCGATGTCCACGTCGACTACGTGCATTGAGCGTGGTGGCGCGTCCTCCTCAACTCGCTCGGGGAAAGGGATCCTCGTCCGGCGCGTAGCCGGCCTCCAGAAAGGTCAGTCCGCGCCCGGGCGCCCGCGCCCCGCGCCAGCGCTCGCCCTCGCCGCCGAGAAGGCGGCGGACCTCCGCCTCGTCCACGAGCCCGAGGCCCGCGGAGACCGTCATTCCCACGATGTTGCGGATCTGGTGGCGGAGGAATCCCCGGCTCCGGAAGGTGAATTCGTAGACCGCCTCCTCCCCCTGCCCGTGGACGCGCAGCGAGGCCTCGGAGAGGATGCGGACCGTCTTGCCGCGGGCGTTCGGATGCGCCAGAAGGGCGAAATCGTGCAGGCCTCGGCAGAGTTCGAGGGCGCGCTCCATCGCGCTGCGATCCAGTCGGACGGAATGGGTGAGTTCTGGAAAGCCCCGCGGATCGGGGAGGGCCCAGGTGTGGCGGCCGGCCCAATCGCCCGGTGCGGGCGAGGTCGTCACTCGGTAGCGATAGACCTTGTGGCGCGCCGAGAACCGGGGGTGGAAGGAGTAGGGCACGATGCGCGCCGCGATCACGACGAGCCCCTCCGGGAGGTGCGCGGCGAGGCGGTCCGGGAGCGCGTCCGGATCCACCGGCTCCGCCGTGCGGAAGGCGACGACGTGCCGGCAGGCGTGGACGCCGCGGTCGGTCCGGCCGGCGCCCTCCACGCTCGCCCGGATGCCGAGGCGCTCGAGGGCGGCCTCGAGCGACCCCTGTACGGTCGGGAGCGGCGGTTGCCGTTGGAAACCCGCGAACCGGCTGCCGTCGTAGGCGCAGAGGAGGGCGTAGCATTTCTTCACGGCGTGCACCTTAAGGGGGAGCGCGGCGCCGGGGCAACGTGCGAGGGAGGAAACGAGGCGTGAGGGAGAGGGCGGCGACACGCTGGGTCTTCAAGCAGGGCGGGCAGCTCTACGGTCCCGTGGACACCGAGTTCTTGGAGGCCCGGCTCCGGTCCGGTGAACTCGGCCCCGATGCGCTGGTCGCCCCGGAACACGGGCCCTTCGCCCCCATCGGCACCGTGGAGCCCTTCGTGGCGCTGGCGGCGGAGATGGCGGCCCGGCGGCGGAAGGAGGCCGCCCAGAGGTCCGCGCGGCGGCGCCTCGTCACGATCCTTTCGGCCCTCGCCGGTGCCGGGGCCGTCACCGCGGTGCTGCTCCTGACCCGGGAGGACCCCCTTGCCCACAGGGAGCTGCGAGCCATCACGATCGAGGCGCTGCCCATGGAGGTCCGCGTCGTGGACGCGGCGAGGGAGGACGAGGAGGTCTACCGAGACCTCCCCGGCGCGCCCTCGACCCGAAGCGTCGCCAAGGCGACGAGCGCCCCGCCCCGGCCGCCGAGGCAGGCGCCCGCGAAGGACGCGAAGGATTTGACGGTCGAGACCCACTACGACGGCGCGGCGATCGAGCGGGTGGTGGCCACCCGACGCGACCGCCTCCTTCCCTGCATCCGCGCCCAGGCGGAGGCCGATCCGGCCTTCCGCGGCGAGATCCCCCTCTCCTTCGTGGTGGGGAACGACGGCCGGGTCGCCCGGCTCTGGGTCGACCGCGTCGGGTATCGGGACGGTCCCCTCCACGCCTGCCTGCTCGCGGAGCTCCAGCGCTGGCGCTTCCCCTCCTTCGAGGGGCAGCGGCCGGCCATCTCCCTCCGCTTCCGCGTGGGGGGCTGAAAACGAGCGGGGGAAGGCTGAAAGCGAAGGCCCCGTCGGGGCGACCTGCTATGGTGGAAGGATGATCGCGGAGAGCAGAGAAGTCGGGGCCTCGGCGGAGTTTCGGGCCCAGGTGCAGGAGAGCGCGAGGCGGTTCAAGGCCTCGTGGGTGGACCTCGCGGCGCACCTCTCGAGGGTCAGGGACGAGGGCCTCTGGCAGGAGTGGGGATATTCCACCTTCGAGAGCTATTGCTCGAAGGAACTGCGGATCAAGCGCGCCACCGCCCAGAAGCTGGTCGCCAGCTACTCCTTCTTGGCGCGCCGCGAGCCCGAGGTCCTCTCGGACCGGGCCCGGCTGCAGAAGGCGCCCTCGTTCGAGGTGATCGAGGTCCTCTCCCGGGCGGAGGAGCGCGGCCAGCTCGACGACGACGCCTACTCCGAGGTCCGCGAGGCCCTCTGGGAGCAGCCCGTGGACGCGGCGCAGATGAAGCGGGAGCTGGCCCGGCGCTTCCCCGAGCCCGAGCCTCCGCCCCCGCCGGTGGACCTGGAGCTTCGGCGCTTCGCCTCGCAGGCCCGGAAGCTCGCGCGCGACCTCGGCGGTTCGTCGCGCATCCCCCGCGCCATCGCCGAGCGCGCGGCGGCCCTGGCCGAGGATCTCGAGGAGCTGGCCCGGGAAGGGTGAGGCCCGCTCGGGGCCGGGTGATCGGACCACCTCCTCGGATGGGACGTGAAGGCCCGATGCCCTATATTCATGGGCAGGGGCGTGCGCGGTCGACGATCGAAGAGCGGTCGGGCATGGGCTGTTATAGGATGGAATGGGAGGAACCCTCGTTCGTCGGGATCCTCCGGAGGCACAAGTGAGCCGGAACCGGGAGCACCAACACGGCAACCTCTCCTGCTCCTTCTGCGGAAAGTCGCAGCGGGAGGTTCGGAAGCTGATCGCAGGACCGACCGTCTACATCTGTGACGAGTGCATTCGGCTCTGCAACGACATCATCGCCGAGGAGAGCGAGCGGGACGAGAGCCGCCCGCAGATGTCCTTGCCCACGCCGGAGGAGATCAAGCGCTTCCTCGACGACTACGTGGTCGGTCAGGACCAGGCCAAGAAGGTCCTCTCGGTCGCGGTCTACAACCACTACAAGCGGGTGTTTTCGCGGCGCCCCTCGGCCAACCGGCCGGGGCGCACGGGTGACGAGGTCGAGCTCCAGAAGAGCAACATCCTGCTCATCGGTCCCACGGGATCGGGGAAGACCCTCCTCGCCCAGTCGCTCGCCCGCTTCCTGGACGTCCCCTTCACCATCGCCGACGCCACCAGCCTCACCGAGGCCGGATACGTGGGTGAGGACGTCGAGAACATCATCCAGAACCTCCTCCACGCCGCGGACTACGACGTGGAGAAGGCCGCCAAGGGCATCGTCTACATCGACGAGATCGACAAGATCGCCCGCAAGGGCGACGGTCCCTCGATGACCCGCGACGTGGGCGGCGAGGGGGTGCAGCAGGCCCTGCTCAAGATCATCGAGGGGGCGCGCGCCAACGTCACGCCCCGGGGCGGCAAGAAGTACAACCAGCAGGAATACGTCCAGGTCGACACGAGCAACATCCTCTTCATCGTGGGGGGTGCCTTCACCGGCCTGGAGCACACCATCCGCCATCGGCTGGGCGTGAAGGGACTGGGCTTCGGCGCCGACATGGGCAAGCGGGCCGAGGATCACTCGCTGGGCGAGGTCCTGGGCAACGTCACCCCCGAGGACCTGGTGAAGTTCGGCCTCATCCCCGAGTTCGTGGGGCGGCTACCGGTGATCGCCACCTTGACCGACCTCACGGAGGACGATCTCATCACCATCCTCACGGCTCCGAAGAACGCCCTGGTCAAGCAGTATCAGCGGCTCTTCGAACTCGAGAAGGTGAAGCTCACCTTCACCAAGGATGCGCTCCGGGCCATCGCGCGCGAGGCGATGCGTCGCAAGGCCGGAGCCCGCGGCCTGCGCTCCATCGTCGAGAACGCGATGCTCGACATCATGTACGAGGTTCCCTTCCTCGAAGGGATCAAGGAGTGCAAGATCACGGAGGGCGTGATCCTCCGGGAAGAGCCCCCGATCCTCTCCTTCGAGCGGGAGAAGAAGACGGCCTGATGGCCGGGCCCCCGTGTCGAATTTGCGACGCGGGGGGCCTCACGCTACAAGCGATCTCGGCGAACCCGGACCGAGCCTGGGGTCCGGGTGTCAGTCGGCCCGCGTGCGGCGCGTCTACGATGCGAGGACGTCCGGGCGCTCGCCTTTCCCCCGGCAACTTGGCCCCACCGATGACGCAGCACTCCAGGACGAGCCGCTATCTGCTCATCGTCGACGACGACCCGGCGGTACGGGAGGTCTTGGCGACCCTCCTCGTCGAGGAAGGGCACCGCTGCGCGACGGCGGAGGACGCGACCCAGGCCGTCCAGATGGTCGAGGGCGAGCCCTTCGACCTGGTCCTCTCCGACCTGAAGATGCCCGGCCGCGACGGCCTCTGGCTCCTGGAGGAGATCCGCCGGATCGCGCCCGCGATCCCGGTCGTGATCCTGACGGGCCACGTGGGGCGGGAGCGGGAGGCCGAGCTGCTCGAACGGGGCGCCGCCGGCTTCCTGCTCAAGCCGCCGAGCATCCCCGACCTCCTTCAGCTCATCCGCCGCGTGCTTCCGGGCTGACCGGCCGGGAGAATCGCCGGGGCGAGAAGGGCGAGAGCGCCTCGGGCTCCTTCCCCTCGATCACGGCGCGGGCGAGGAGGGCGGCGCTGATCGGGGTGAGGAGGATGCCGTTGCGATGGTGTCCGCTGCAGACGAAGAGCCCCTCGACCTCCGTCTCTCCGATCAGCGGGAGCCCGTCCGCGGGGCAGGGGCGGAGCCCGGCCCAGAGGGCGCGCGGTTCGGCCTTGGCGAGGGAGGGGAGGGTCGCGGTCGCCTGGTCGAGGATGCGCTGGACGCCCTCGGCCGTGACGCGCTTGTCGAAGCCCGCGCGCTCCATCGTCGATCCCGCCACCACGCGCCCCTCTCCCCGGGGAACGACGTAGCCGCGGGAGGAGAAGACGATCCGTCCGAGGGAGAGCCCCTCGTCGGCCAGCTCGACCATCTGCCCGCGCAGCGGCTCGACGACGCCGGCGGGGAGGGGGAGCCCCTGGACGAGGCTCGTCCAGGCCCCCGCGGCGACCACCACGTTCGCCGCCGGGATCCGCTCTCCCTCGACGTCCACGCCGACGACGCGCCCGCCCTCCACGGCGACGCCGAGGACGCGGGCCGCCCGGAAGTGGGCGCCGGCTCGCTCCGCGGCCAGGGGGAGGGCACGCGCCAGCGCGCGGGGGTCCACCCGCCCCTCGCGGGGGAAGTGGAGGGCGAGGGAGATCCGGGGCGAGAGCCCGGGCTCGAGGGCGCGGACCTCGTCTCCGGAAAGCCTTTCGACCTCCAGCCCCGCCTGCCGTTGCCAGGCGAAGCGGGCCTCCCACGGTGCGGGATCCTCGCCCTCCATGGCCACGTGGAGCAGGCCGCAGCGCGTGAATCCCACGTCGATGCCGGCGAGTTCGCGGAGCTCCTCCGCCAGGGAGGGGTAGGCCTCGCGGGATTCGAGACCGAGCTGGAAGAGGGGGTCGGGACCGTGACCCTCGATCTGGGGCCCCAGGATGCCGGCCGCCGCCGAGGAGGCCTCCGCGCCGGGGATGGAGCGCTCGAGGACCAGCGTCCTTCGTCCCGCCTGTGCGAGGCGCAGCGCGATGGCGCTCCCGATGACGCCGCCCCCGATCACGATGCTCTCGTATCCCATGGGGTCGCCTCAAAGCAGGGAGCCGGCCTTCCTGTCAATCGCCGCGCGCAGCCGCCCGCGGCGGGGGCCTTCTAGGCTTGACGCTCTACCCGCTGGGGCGTTAGCTACGGCCACCCCACTCTCTATCGGAGGGAGCATCTTGGCCGTCTACGATGTGGCAGTACTGGGAAGTGGCCCCGGAGGTTACGCCGCCGCGATCCACACCGCGAAGGCGGGGCTGAAGACCGCGATCATCGAGAAGCAGCCGCGGCTGGGCGGCACCTGCACGCTGGTGGGCTGCATCCCCACCAAGGCGCTCCTGAACTCCGCCGCCGTCCACGACGCGGTCCTCGGTGCCTCCGCGCACGGGATCGAGGTGGGCGCGCCCACGGTGAACATGGCCGGCGTGCTGGCCCGCAAGGCGAAGATCGTCGATCAGAGCTCGAACGGCGTCTCCTTCCTCATGAAGAAGAACAAGATCGACGTGATCCACGGCTTCGGCAAGATCGCGGGGCCCGGCAAGCTCGAGGTCAGGGGCGACGACGGCAAGACCCGGACCGTCGAATACAAGAAGCTCATCCTCGCCACCGGCTCCTCGGTCCGTGAGTTCCCCGGGCTCGAGAGCGACGGCAAGGTCGTCCTCAACTCGGATCAGATCCTCGAGCTGGATCGGGTCCCGAAGAGCATGATCGTGGTGGGGGCGGGCGCCGTCGGCATGGAGTTCGCCTCGGTCTTCGCCTCCTTCGGCTCGAAGGTCACCATCATCGAGCTCATGCCCCACCTCCTGCCCGCCGAGGACGAGGAGATCTCCAAGGAGATCGAGCGCGCCTACCGCAAGCGCAAGATCGACTTCATGGTCGAGACCAAGGTCGAGTCGCTCGAGCGCCTGCCGAGCGGCGTCAAGGCCACGGTGGTCGGCAAGGACGGGAAGAAGAAGGTGCTCGAGGCGGAGCTCCTCCTCTCGGCGATCGGGCGCAAGCCGAACACCGAGGGGATCGGCCTGGAGACCGTCGGCATCACCACCGAGCGGGGCTTCATCCCGGTCGACTCGATGATGCGGACCAAGGCCCCCGACATCTACGCCATCGGTGACATCGTCCCCACCGCCATGCTCGCGCACCTCGCGCAGCACGAGGCGGCGGTGGCTGCCGATCACATCGCGGGCAAGACCCCCGAGCCCATCCGCTACGATCGCTGCCCCGGGGCGACCTACTGCTCGCCGGAGGTGGCCTCCGTGGGCCTCACCGAGAAGGCCGCCCGCGAGAAGGGCTACGACGTCCGCGTGGGCAAGTTCCCCTTCTCGGCCAACGGCAAGGCCCGGATCGTCGGCGAGACGGGGCTCGTGAAGATCGTCGCCGACGCCCGCTACGACGAGGTCCTCGGCGTGCACATCATCGGTCCGCACGCCACCGACCTCATCGCGGAGGCCTGCGCGGCCCTTCGCCTCGAGGCCACGACGGAGGATCTGGTCAAGACCATCCACCCGCACCCGACGCTCTCGGAGGCGGTGGGAGAAGCGGCGTACGCCGTCTCGGGCGATACGCTCCACATGTGACGAAGGAGTCGAAGCGGTGTCGCAGAACCTGGTCCGTCTCGGAACGCCCAAGGGCGGGGGAGAGAAGAAGCGCAAGCCGGAATGGCTCAAGGTGCGCCTGCCCAGCGGGCCCACCTACGAGAAGGTCCGGCAGACGCTCAAGGAGCTGAAGCTGCACACCGTCTGCCAGGAGAGCCTCTGCCCCAACATGGGAGAATGCTGGGGCGGAGGCACGGCGACCGTGATGGTGATGGGGGATACCTGCACCCGCGGCTGCCGCTTCTGCAACATCGCCAGCGCCAAGAAACCCGCGCCGCTGGATCCCGACGAGCCCCGCAACCTCGCGCTCGCGGTCTCCCAGCTCGGCCTGCGCTATCTCGTCGTCACCTCCGTGGATCGCGACGACCTCCCCGACCAGGGAGCGTCGCATTTCGCCGCCTGCATCCGCGAGCTTCTGACCCACGCGCCGAACACCATCCTCGAGGTCCTGATCCCGGACTTCACCGGGAGGCAGGACTGCCTGGACCTCGTGGCGCAGGCCAACCCGGCGGTCATCGCCCACAACATCGAGACGGTCGAGCGGCTCACGCCCACGGTGCGCGACCGGCGCGCCACCTACCGCCAGTCGCTGGGCGTGCTCGAGTACGTCAAGCGGACCTACCCGCACATCCACACCAAGTCCTCGATCATGCTGGGGCTGGGGGAGACGGAGGAGGAACTCCTCCAGTCCTTCCGCGACCTGCGCGACGTGGGCGTCTCGGTGCTCACGCTCGGGCAGTACCTGCAGCCCTCGCCCTGGCATCTCGAGGTGAAGGAATTCGTGCCGCCCGAGCGCTTCGAGGCGCTCAAGCAGATGGCGGAAGAGATGGGTTTTCTGTACGTGGCGTCCGGACCGCTGGTTCGCTCGTCGTACAAGGCGGCGGAGCTCTTCCTCGCCGGTCTCGTCGAGCGCGAGCGTCGGCAGAAGGTAAACAGCTTCGGAGTCGCCATCGACTGAGCCGGGCCTGCGCCCCGAGGGAGTGGCAATCATGCCGGTTCTGAATCTGGTGCAAGCGATCAACGACGCTTTGCGCACGGAGATGCGCCGCGACGATCGCGTGGTGATCCTGGGCGAGGACGTCGGCAAGTTCGGCGGCGTCTTCCGGGCCACGGCCGGGCTCTACGAGGAGTTCGGCGACAATCGGATATTCGATACACCGCTCAGCGAGACGGGGATCATCGGGACCGCCATCGGGATGTCTCTTTATGGCTTGCGCCCGGTTCCCGAGATCCAGTTTCTCGATTTCATTTATTCGGGCTACGACCAGATCGTCAACGAGCTCGCCAAGATGCGTTATCGCTCGGGCGGGCAATACGCCTGCCCCATGGTGATCCGCGCCCCCTACGGCGGCGGCATCAAGGGCGGGCTCTACCACTCGCAGTCCACCGAGTCGGTCTTCATCCACCACGCTGGGCTGAAGGTGGTCGTGCCCTCCAACCCCTACGACGCCAAGGGCCTGCTCCTCTCGGCCCTCCGGCAGGAGGATCCCGTCCTCTTCCTCGAGCCCAAGCGGATCTACCGCGCCGCCAAGGGCGAGGTGCCGGAGGAGGACTACACGGTTCCCCTGGAGTCTGCCGCCATCGTCCGGGAGGGCGACGCCTGCACCGTCATCGCCTGGGGCGCCATGTTGCACGAGGCGAAGGCCGCCGTGGAGAAGTTGGCGGCGGAGGGGATCTCCTGCGAGCTCGTGGATCTCCGCACCCTTTGGCCGCTCGACATCGAGACCGTCCTGGCCTCGGTGCGCAAGACCGGCCGGGTGGTGGTGGTGCACGAGGCCGCGCGCACGCTGGGCCTCGGCGCGGAGATCGCGACCTTGATCCAGGAGCGGGCCTTCGTCTATCTGGAAGCACCGATCAAGCGCGTCACCGGCTGGGACACGCCGTTTCCGTACACGCTCGACGATGCCTACCTGCCGCGCGCCCCGCGGATCGAGCAGGGCATTCGCGAGACCTTGGACTTCGTCGCCTGAGAGAGGGAGACCGTAGCGATGGCAAGATTCGAGTTCAAACTCCCGGACATCGGTGAGGGTGTCGTCGAAGGGGAGATCGTGCAGTGGCTGGTCGAGGTCGGCGACACGGTGGCGGAGGACGCCCCGATCGTCGAGATCATGACCGACAAGGCCACCGTCTCCATCCCCACCCCCAAGGCCGGCAAGGTGGTCGAGCGCCACGGCAACGTGGGTGACATCTTCCCCGTGGGCGGCACGCTGGTGGTCCTCGAGACGGAGGGCGGCGTGGAGGCCGCGCCTGCCCCCGAGGCGCCGAAGCCCGAGGCGAGCTCCCCGGCCGCCGCCGCCCCGGTGGCCGCCGCCGCCGCGAGCCAGGTGCAGAACGGCAAGCGCGTGCTGGCGACGCCGGTCACCCGCCGCATGGCGCGCGAACTCGGCGTGGACCTCTCGATGGTCCCGGGCTCGGGTCCCCAGGGCCGGGTCCTCAAGAGCGATCTCCTCGGCTTCATGGAGTCGGCCAAGAACCAGGCCGTGGCGAAGATGGAGCCGGCCCCGGTCGCGCCCTCGCCCCGGATCGAGTCGACGGCGGGCGATCAGCGCATCCCCGTCCGCGGACTCCGGCGCAAGATCGCCGAGAACCTCGTGCGCTCCAAGCACAAGGCCCCGCACTACCACTTCGTGGAGGAGTTCGACGCGACCGAGCTCGTGGCCTTCCGCGAGCGGCTCAACCGCAAGCTCGCGCCCACCGGCGAGAAGCTGACCTACCTGCCCTTCTTCGTGAAGGCGGTCGTGGCGGCGCTCAAGAAGCATCCGCGCTGCAACGCCGTGATGGACGAGGAGGCGCAGGAGCTGGTGATCCGCGGCGAGTACAACATCGGCATCGCCGTGGCGACGGAGGAGGGCCTGGTGGTCCCCGTGCTGCGCAACGCCGATCGGCTGAGCCTGCGCGAGATCGCCCGTGAGATCCTCCGCCTTTCCGAGGCCGCGCGCAACCGTCGCCTCTCCCAGGAGGACATCGGCGGCGGCACCTTCACCATCACCTCGCTCGGCCAGACCGGCGGCCTCTTCGCCACGCCCATCCTCAACCACCCCGAGGTGGCCATCATGGGCGTCCACAAGATGCGCAAGCGGCCCGTGGTCGACGAGGCCACCGGCGAGATCGTCGTGCGCGACATGCTGATCCTCTCCTTCGGCTTCGACCACCGGAACGTGGACGGCGCCGAGGGGGCCGACTTCGCCTACACCGTCATCGACCTGCTCCGGGATCCCGATCGCCTGCTCGTGGAGATGAGCTGATGAAGACCGCGGCCAAGGGCACCAAGTCGAAGGAGCAAAAGCCGTCCTCGCCCTACAAGCTGGAGGGGGCCCAGGCCCTCTTCCTCTACCGGGCGATGGTCCGTCTGCGGACGGTGGACGAGCGGATGATGACCCTGCAGCGCCAGGGCCGGATCGGCTTCTACGGCGCCTGCACCGGGCAGGAGGCCTCCTCCTTGGGGGCCGCCTTCGCCCTCGAGCCCACGGACTGGATCTTCCCCTCCCTGCGCGAGCAGGGGGCGATGCTCCTCCGGGGCTTTCCGTTGGTGCCCTTCTTGGCCCAGGTCTTCGGCAACTCGCTCGACGAGACCAAGGGGCGGCAGATGCCGAGCCATCCCGCCTCGCGGAGCGTGAACCAGGTCTCCTGGGGAAGTTGCATCGGGACGCAGCTCCCCCAGGCCGTGGGCGCCGCCCTCGCCGCCAAGATCCGCGGCGACTCGACCGTGATGATGGCCTTCTCGGGCGACGGCGGCACCTCCACGGCGGACTTCCACGCGGCCCTGAACTTCGCGGGCGTCTACCAGGTGCCCGTGGTCTTCGTCGTCCAGAACAACCACTTCGCCATCTCCGTGGGGCGGAAGGGCCAGACGGCCTCCGAGAGCTACGCCATCAAGGGCGTGGCCTACGGGATCCCCGGCGTGAAGGTGGACGGCAACGACCCGCGGGCCGTCTACGCGGCCGCCAAGGAGGCGGTGGAGAAGGCTCGGGCCGGTGGCGGACCCACCCTCATCGAGTGCGAGACCTACCGCATGGGCGCGCACTCCACCTCCGACGATCCCACGCGCTACCGCGACCAGAAGGAGGTGGAGGCGTGGGCCAAGCGCGACCCGATCCTGAACTTCAAGAAGGTCCTCATCGAAGAAGGGATCTGGAGCGAGGAGCAGGACGAGGCGCTGCGCAAGGAACTCCTCGACGAGGTCAACGCGGCCATCGCGACCGTCGAGGCGGCGCCGGACCCGGAGGTCGAGACCCTCTTCGACGATGTCTACGCCGAGCTTCCTTGGCACCTGCGCGAGCAGCGGGAGGAGTGCCTCGCCTCGCTGGCCAGGGAGCGAGCGGGAGGCTGAGGCCCGGACGGTGGGAAGGTGGGCGTGCGGCGGAGGATGATCGTTCGGAGGCTCGGCCGGGTCGAGTACGAGGACGGGCTCGCCCTGATGCAGGCCTTGGCTCGCAAGCGCGAACGGGGCGAGGGCGAGGACGTGCTCCTCCTCCTCGAGCATCCCCCGGTCCTGACGCTGGGCCGCGCCGCCAAGCGGGAGAACGTCCTGCTCGGTGAGAAGGAACTCGCCGCCCGCGGGGTGGAGCTCTACGAGACCGACCGCGGTGGCGACGTCACCTACCACGGCCCCGGCCAGCTCGTGGGCTACCCCGTTTTCGACCTCAAGCCCGACCGCAAGGACGTCCGCAAATACGTCAGCGGCCTCGAGGAGGCCGTGATCCGCACCCTCGCCGAATACGGCATCGAAGCGGGGCGCGTGCGGAAGTGGACCGGCGTCTGGGTGGGGGCGGAGGACGACCCCCGGGCGGTGAAGGTCTGCGCCATCGGTGTGCACATCCGCAAGTGGATCACCACCCACGGCTTCGCCCTCAACGTCCGCCCGGACCTCGCACACTTCGGGATGATCGTCCCCTGCGGGATCCAGGAGCGGGGGGTGTCCAGCATGTCCCAGCTCCTCGGGCGGCCCGTGGACCTGGAGGAGGTCGCGGGGCGGGTGGCGGCGAAGATGGGGGAGGTCTTCGAGGCGGAGGTCGTGGAGCAGGGCTTCGACCTGGAGACGGTGAGCGTGGCGGTTCTTCGCGAGGCCCCCGAGGGGCCCCAGGTCCTGGTCCTGGATCGGATCCCCGAGCGGGGTGGCTTCCCCCAGATCGTCACGGGCCGGATCGGCCCCGGGGAGGCGCCCCTCGATGCGGCCCACCGCGAACTCCTCGAGGAGACGGGCCTTCGGGCCGACGTCCGCCCCCTCGACTACGTCCACGCTTTCGGGATGGGGGAGGAGCCCCTCGTCGTGCGGGAGCACGCCTTCTTCGCCACGGTCCCCGCGGAGGCCTCCGTGCGGATCGACCCCTCGGAGCACCGTGCGGCGCGCTGGCTCCCCCTGGAGGAGGCGGTGGCCGAGATGCCCTTCGCGGGCCTGCGGCGGGCGTTGCGCTTGGCGGCCCGGGCGGCCGGCCAGCCCCTCGCCCGGCCGTCGACGGGTGTTTGACAGCCCGCAGGCGGGCCGTTAGTTCTATTTCCTGGGTCATTCCGGGGAGCCGCCGTGCGGGACCAGTGCAAGGAGAAATCCAACGCGATGCTCAGCACGGGCGATCTCGCCCGGAAGACGGGCACCACCCTGCGCACCGTCCGCTTCTACGAGGAGGCGGGCCTCCTCGAGCCCTCGGCCGTCGGCAAGGGGGGCAGGCGGCTCTACACCGAATCGGACCTGGAGCGCCTGGCGCTCATCGCCGATCTGCGCGAGCTCGATCTCTCCCTGGAGGAGATTCGCCAGCTCCTGGAGATGCGCACCTGCTGCGGGACGGCTCCCGAGCTGGCGGAGCGATTCGGCGAGGTCCTCCACGAACAGCTCGAGCGGACGCGGAGGCGCCTGGCGGCGCTGATGCGGCTGCGGGACGAGTTCTCCGCGGCGCTCCGCACCCTCGGCGTCTGCAAGAGCTGCGACTCCCACTTCCAGGACCACGGCTGCACCTCCTGCGAGGTGGTCCACCGTGAGGAGACGCCCCGCATCATCAAGATCCTGGTCGGCGGGAACGGTGCGCCGGCAGGCGACGGTACGCCCTCCTGATTCCTCCTCCGCCTGCCCCCACTCATCGGGGTGCGCAACCTTCTCTCGAGGACGTTCGCGAGGAGGAGGCTTCATGCAGGTCGCACAGGGAGGTCATCCCTATACCCTGATCCATCCCGACGAGCTCCGGCGCAGGCTGGAGCGGGGAGAACCCTTCGCCGTCGTCGACGCGCGATCGGACGAGACCCTGCGCGAAAGCGGGCGGACGATCGCCGGCTCCGTGCGGATCCCGGCTCCCGAGCTGGTCGGGCGGATCCACGAGCTGCCGCGCGGACGCACGCTCCTTCTGCTCGCCGATCTGGCGGAGCAGGCGGAGAGGGCCCAGGAGCTTTCCCGAGCCGGAGTCACCGACGTCTACGTCATCGAAGGCGGATTCGACGCTTTCGTGCGGGCCGGGGGCGACACGGTCTCGATTTCCTGATACGCCCTTCCCGGATGATCGAAGACCGACCGACCCAGCCCAGACGCCCCCACGCCCCCCGCCGACGCCCCAAGGACGTGATCGGCATCGTCCGCCGCAAGCGAGAAGGCTACGGCTTTCTGTCGAGGCTGGACGGGGAGGGCGAGGACCTCTTTCTCCCACCCTACGAGGCCCAGCATCTGATGGACGGGGACCGGGTGCGCGTCCGCATCGTCCCCGGACGCTATGGTCGGGACGTCGCCGAGGTCGTCGAGATCCTCGAGCATGTGCGCCGGCAGCTCCTCGGGACCTATCGGTCGCGTCGGAAGATCGCGTGGATCGAACCTCTCGATCCCATGCTCCCCGAGCGGATCCCCGTCCCGCTCCGGCGCGAGATCGCCGATGGGAGCATCGTGAAGGCGGAGCTCGTGCGCCACTTCGAGGAGGGCGGCTTGCGCGCCGAGGTGGTCGGCATCGCCGGCAAGCCGGGGGATCCACGGCTCGAGATCCTCGAGATCGCCTACCGCCGCGGCTTCTCCGACGCCTTCCCCCCGCGCGTGCTCGCGGAGGCGAGGGCCGTTCCCCAACGGGTGACGGCCAAGGACGAGGCCGGGCGGGTGGACCTGCGGGAGGTCCCCCTCGTCACCATCGACGGCCCCGACGCCCGGGACTTCGACGACGCGGTCTATGCGCGTACGGTGCCGGGGGGCTTCCGGCTCATCGTCGCCATTGCGGACGTGGCCCACTACGTGCGGCCGGGCTCGGCCCTGGACGAGGAAGCCTTCCTGCGCGGAACCTCGGTCTACTTCCCCGGCCTCGTCCTCCCCATGCTGCCGCCCGAACTCTCCAACGGCATCTGCTCGCTCAATCCCGGGGAGGAGCGGCTCTGCATGGTGGTCGACATGTTCTTCGACCACCGCGGGGTCCGTCGCACCGCGGAACTCTACGAGGCGGTGATGCGCTCCCACGCGCGCTGCACCTACCAGGAGGTGGCGGCGCTCCTCCGGGGCGAGCGGACGCGACTCGAACCCTTCGGACCGATCCTCCGGAGCGCCGCGAAGCTCGCCGCGAGGCTGCGGGAGCGGAGGCTGGAGCGGGGCGCCCTGGACTTCGACCTTCCGGAGTCGAAGATCCGGCTCAGCCCGGATGGCAAGCCCGAGGGGATCGGCGTCGAGGAGCGGACCGAGGCGCACCGCATGATCGAGGAGTTCATGCTGGCGGCGAACGAGGCCGTGGCGACCCATTTCGATCGACTGGGGCTTCCCACCATCTACCGGGTGCACGACGTCCCCGATCCCGAGAAGCTGGAGGCCTTCGCCCGGCTCGGTCGCGCCGTGGGCATCGAGATCCAGCCGACCGAGGGCGGGCTCGGCCCGGCCGAGATCGCGGCGGTCCTGAAGCGCATCGAGACCTCGCCGCAGAAGAAGGCGCTGCACATGCTCCTCCTGCGCGCGATGATGCAGGCGACCTACGCCTCGGAGAACATCGGCCACTACGGGCTCGCCTCCGAGTACTACCTGCATTTCACCTCCCCGATCCGACGCTATCCCGACCTCTCGGTGCATCGCCTCCTCAAGGAGCATTGGGGGAGGCGAGGCCGCATTCCCGGGATCCGACAGCTCGCGTCGATCACGGAGGAACTCGAGGCGGTGGCGGTCCACTCCTCGGAGATGGAACGGGCGGCGATGGAGGCGGAGCGCGAGGCGGACCGCTTCCTCAAGTGCCTCTACATGGAGGACCGCGTCGGCGAGCGTTTCGACGCGACGATCGTGGGCGTGGCCGAGTTCGGTCTCTTCGCCGAGATCGACGAACTCCTCGTCGAGGGGCTCATCCGCGGCGAGGAGATCGGTACCCATTTCCGCTTCGACGAGGAGAGACTCCGTCTCGTCTTTCCGAGGGCCAACCGCGCCTTCGGGATCGGCGAGAAGATCCGGGTGGAGGTTGCGGCCGTGGACGTCTCCCGCCGGCAGATCCACCTCGCGCTCGTCGCCGACGAGGAGGGGAGGCTCCTCCCTCGCAAGCGTGGCCGGAAGGTGTCTCCCACGGACGAGCGCGCCGAGGCTCGCCCTCGGGGCCGCCGCAAGGAGAGGGCAGGACGGGACGTCCGCCGCCGCAAGGGGCGCACGCGCTTCCGCTAGGCCCCATCGGCAAGATCGCCGCGGCAGAATGCCATCTTGTTTCCTTTTCGCCGTTGTATTTGGATGCGCGCCATGATTGCCCGCGTCATTCCATTCGCCGTCATCCTGGTTTCCCTCGCCTTCGCCGCTTGCGGGGAGGAGGACGAGGGGAGGATCGAATTTCCCGAGGAGGCGCTCCTCCAGGCGCGCAGCGAGAACGGCTCGCTCTGGCTCGAACTCCGTTCGTCGCCCCAGCCGCCGGAGCAGGGGACCAACCATTTCGAGGCCTTCATCGTCCGCGCCCAGGGCTACGCGCCCGTGACGGGCCTCGACCTCGAGGTGGAGCCTTGGATGCCCGCCCACGGGCATGGCTCTCCCTCCTCTCCCTCGGTGGAGGAGCTCGGGCAGGGGCGCTACCTGATCCGGAACGTGGCCTTCAACATGGCGGGAGAGTGGGAGCTGAACATCCAGGCCCGGGGCCCCGTCGAGGATCGCTTCGTTGTCGAGCTTCTCATCGACTGAGACTCCCCTTCGGCTGGGGCTCCTCGTCGCGCTCGCCCTTGCCTTCCTGCCGAGGGCGGCCGAGGCCCAGGCCTGCTGCGCCGGCGCCGCGGCCGGACAGCTCGGGCGGCTCGCCCTCCACGAGGAGGCCCTCGTCGGCCTGGACCTCCGGGCCTTCCGCACCCAGGGGGCCTTCGGCGACGACGCGATCTTTCGCGCCACCGAAGTGGAGGCCCTGCAGTTCGAGCAGAGCCTCCTCGCCACCGTCCGCCTGGGCCACCCGGCGCAGCTCGGGGTGGTCCTCCCCCTGGTCCAGAGCTATGCCCGCACCCGGCGGGAGGCGGGCTTCGGCGGAGGCGTGGGCGACGTCCAGCTCCAAGCCCGTTACGACTTCACCTTCGCGGGGCAGTCCCTGAGCGTCCCCGGCATCGCCCTGGTCGGCGGGCTGGTCCTTCCCACGGGACGGGCACTGGAGGAGACCACCCATCCCCTCGGCGTGGAGGCGACCGGCCGGGGTGCGTTTCGGGCCTCGGGGGGATTGGGTCTCGAGCAGAGCTTCGGCGCGGCCTTCGCCCAGATCGTGGGCGCTTTCACCTACGACGCCCCGCGGAGCGCGGGTGGAAGAACCTACGACGCCCGGTGGGGGACGAGCGCCTCCTTCGTCCTCGGGGCCTCCCTGCCCTCGGAACTCACCCTGGCGCTCTCCGCGCGCCACGAGGCGGAGCCCGAGGCGCCGCGCCGCGGCTGGCGCTTCGGCCTGGCCGCGGGCCTCCCCCTCGCCGACTGGCGATTCCAGGGGGGCGTATTCGGCGACGCTCCCTTCGACGGCTTCGGGA
>Ga0180216_1001795_pt1 | contig 18563 bp, 16 predicted proteins | sample eDN3rd37CBELigMG_FD_128879 | JGI IMG/M metagenome (GOLD analysis project Ga0180216, IMG submission 128879) | Enriched Miracle-Growth compost microbial communities from Emeryville, California, USA - eDNA 3rd pass 37_C BE-Lig MG (version 2)... ...
CGGGCATCGCGGTGAAATCCTGCGAGAGGGTCTGCAGGTGGTGCTGGCGGGGGCTCCCAACGTTGGCAAGTCGAGCCTGCTCAACCAGCTCGCACGACGGGATGCAGCGATCGTATCGGCGGAAGCGGGTACCACCCGGGATGCCATCGAGGTGCAGCTTGATCTTGAGGGTCTGCCTATTGTCATAACCGACACGGCGGGTCTCCGCGAAACCGATCAAATCGTGGAGCGGGAAGGCATCCGGCGATCGCTACAGCGCGCAGACCAGGCAGATCTGATCATCTGGATAGACGATGCGGGGCAGGCTCCGGTCGAACCGCCGGAAAGCATCCGCACCCGTGCGGCCGATACCCTTTATGTCGTGAACAAGGTGGATCTGGCGGGTGAGGCTCAGGTTTGCCGGAGCCCGGAAGCGCTCGCCGTTTCAGCGAAGACCGGCGAAAACCTCGATATCCTCATCAAACGTATTGCCCGGGTGGCGCGTGAGCGTATGGCGCCGCGGGAAGAGCCGGCGGTGACGCAGGTGCGCCATCGGCAACATCTCGAAGAGTGCCAGCGGCATCTGGATGCTTTTGCCGAGGCCGTCGGCGACGATGGCGATGAGCTGGCGGAACTGCGTGCGGAGGAGCTGCGCCTGGCGGCGGCGGCACTGGGGCGCATCAGCGGGCGCGTCGATGTTGAAGATGTGCTTGATGCCGTCTTCTCGCGCTTCTGCATCGGCAAGTAGTGGGCCCTTCTGGCTGCAGTTGTTTCACGTGAATCTTTAGGTCCGACAAATTGTGAGTTGGATAAACCTGCAAATGTTTCACGTGAATCCATGAATGCGAGAACGAATTCGGGAGGCGCGGGTGGTGCACAACCTTGAAGGCATCTGACGGACCATCAAAATGCGCTGGCCTGAGAGAGGCGTGAAGCCGAGATTAGTCAGGGTCTGAGGGCGGCTGGTACAGAAAGGTAGCGCCTCGGCTGCAGATCGGGATTGCTGTTTGAGTGGCGCACCTTACGTGAGGCGAAGGCATAAGGCGCTTGTTGAGCCGGGCTACGGACAGTCACGCCACACGATTGAAGCAGTTTCTTCAGCGCTTCGGCGCGGCACGATCGTGACCGATCTTCACACGGCGATGCGCGATTTGCGCAGTTGTTTCACGTGAATCCGCCGTCTACATCCAGGTGTGTACTGCCGGTTTTGGGCCACTGTTTCACGTGAATCATTCAAGCACGTATTTGAGACTGTAGTCCGCCCCGAGAAGCAGGTAATGTTTCACGTGAATCCTTCCACTTCCTGGTGGTGGAAGGCTGATTCCTCGTATTGTTCGTGTTTCACGTGAATCATTACTTGGAGCAGAGCAGCCAGATCTGAAATTTTGACCCGGGGTCTCGCGGTTCTTATAGACGGAGATGCGAACTCCAACCTGGATTGATACGCAGATGACTCGCGTTGCAGACTTCGACGTCATTGTCGTGGGTGGCGGTCACGCCGGCTGTGAGGCGGCGGCTGCCGCCGCGCGGATGGGTGCGCGCACAGCGCTTGTGACCCATAAACGATCAACGATCGGCGAAATGTCGTGCAACCCGGCGATCGGCGGTCTCGGCAAGGGTCATCTTGTGCGTGAGATCGATGCGCTGGACGGCCTCATGGGGCGGGTGGCAGATGCCTCAGGTATCCAGTTCCGGCTTCTGAATCGTTCCAAGGGGCCAGCCGTGCAGGGTCCGCGGACACAGTCGGATCGGGCTCTCTATCGCAAGGCCATGCAGGCTGCCCTGGATGAGACGGAAAACCTTTCCATCCTGGAAGGCGGGGTGGAGGATCTGCTCGTGGAAAACGGGGTGGTGACCGGTGTTGTGCTTGGCGATGGCCGGAGCTTGCACAGCGGCGCTGTCGTCTTGACCACGGGTACGTTCCTCAATGGCCTCATCCATATGGGATCGACCAAGATTCCCGCTGGCCGCGTGGGTGATGCGCCTGCCCTGAAGCTTTCGGAGCGGCTTTATGGGCTGGGTCTGCCGATGGGGCGGCTTAAGACGGGCACGCCGGCGCGGCTCGCGTCGTCATCCATCGATTGGGCTGGGCTTGAAATGCAGGCCGGGGATGATCCGCCCGTTCCCTTCTCCTTCCTGACCGAGAAGATCACTACGCCACAGATCAGTTGCGGGATCACGCACACAACGCCCGAGACCCACGATATCATCCGGGCGAACCTGTCGCTTGCGCCGATGTACTCCGGTGACATCAAGAGCGTCGGTCCGCGATACTGCCCCTCAATCGAGGACAAGGTGGTGCGTTTTGCAGATCGCACGACCCATCAGGTGTTCCTCGAGCCAGAGGGTCTGGACGACGATACCGTTTATCCGAACGGGGTTTCGACGTCGCTGCCCGTCGAGGTGCAGAAGGCTTTTCTCAAGACCCTGCCGGGACTGGAACATGTCGAGATCAAACGGCCGGGCTATGCCATCGAGTATGATTATGTCGATCCACGCAGCCTGCAGGCGTCGCTCGAAGTGAAAACGCTGCCGGGATTGTTCCTGGCTGGACAGATCAACGGTACGACCGGCTATGAGGAAGCTGCGGCACAGGGTCTGATCGCAGGGATCAATGCGGCACGGCGGGCCGGTGGAAATCCGGACGGGATCACGATTTCACGCGCGGATGGCTATGTCGGCGTCATGATCGATGATCTGGTGACGCGGGGGGTGAGTGAACCCTACCGGATGTTCACATCGCGTGCCGAGTTCCGGCTGAAGCTGCGCGCTGATAATGCGGACCAGCGTCTGACCCCGCTCGGGATTGCGCTCGGTTGCGTATCCGGGTCGCGGGAGGCCGCATTCAAGGCAAAGGAGCTGTCACTGAGAGAGGGTCGGGCCTTGCTTGAGGGGCTCTCGCTGACGCCCAGCGAAGCCGAGCGCCATGGCTTGACCCTGAACAAGGATGGGCGAAGGCGGTCGGCCTTCGAGCTGCTATCCATGCCCGGGATCGATGCCGAGAAACTCAAGGGAATCTGGCCTGCTATCGGAACTCTGGCGCCGAAGATTGCTGAACAGCTCGTCGTTGACGCCAAATATCATACCTACGTGCAGCGTCAGGAAGCCGATGTCGCCAGTTTGAGGCGGGATGAAGCGGTCCGGATCCCGCCCGACTTCGACTATGGCATGATCCCCGGCCTCTCGAACGAGGCCCGCGCCAAGCTTTCGACGCATAAGCCCATGAACCTGGCGCAGGCGGCACGGATTGATGGCATGACGCCGGCCGCCCTGATGCTTCTTGCCGCCAACCTCAAGAAAAACACAGCACGGAAGTCGGCATGAATGCGGATACACGAATTCCTCTGTCTGTAGCCGGCCCGGATGAATTCGCGAACTACTTTAACATTTCACGTGAAACGATCGATCTTCTGAAGATCTACGAGGAAACTCTTCGGCAGTGGCAGAAGACAATCAATCTCATCGCGCCCAGTACGGTGGAAAGTATCTGGCAACGCCACTTTGCGGATTCCGCCCAGCTTCTTCGGCTGGCTCCGGAGAACGTGCGATCGTGGGTGGATCTGGGTTCCGGAGCCGGTTTTCCGGGGATGGTCGTGGCGATCCTGTTGGCCGGGCAGCGCTCACCGGGTGAGGGCTCGATCGTGCGACTCATCGAGAGTGATGCGCGCAAGGCAGCTTTCCTTGGGGAAATCGCCAGAAAGACCGCCGTAGCTGTGGACATCATTCACGGGCGAATCGAGTTATCATCGACTCAGTCTAGTTTCGGGGCCGTTGAAATCGTTTCGGCGCGTGCACTTGCGCCACTCGAGCGGCTGCTCGGTTTGTCGTCGCCCTTTTTCGGGCCGGACACGATCGGGTTGTTCCCGAAGGGCAGAGAGGTGGAACGCGAAATCGATACGGCTCGCAAGCACTGGGACTTTGATGTCCGGCTGGAGCAAAGCCTTACTGACAGAGAGGGGCGTATCGCTGTCATCCGGCAGCTCGCCGCTAAATCGAAAGGGTGAATCCAGTGACTGGCGCTATCCCTGCGGGGACGGGACCTCGAATTCTCGCTATCGCCAACCAGAAGGGGGGCGTAGGCAAGACCACCACGGCCATCAACCTGTCGACGGCTCTGGCAGCCATTGGCGAACGCGTGCTCGTCATCGATCTGGATTCCCAGGGCAACGCCTCGACCGGGCTCGGAATCGACGTGCCTGCCAGACTCGCGACGTCCTACAACGTTCTCATCGGCGAGAGCAGTCTTGTCGAGGCGGCTGTTCCAACGGCGATCCCGGGTTTGAAGATCGTCACCGCGAATACCGATCTTGTCGGACTGGAAGCAGAACTGATTTCAGAGGGTGACCGTCCTTTCCGATTAAGGAACGCTGTCGCAGAGTTGAATGCGAACTGGCAGAACCTGCCCGAGGCAGACCGGTACACCTACGTGCTGATCGATTGTCCGCCCTCGCTGAGTGTCCTGACGCTCAATGCGATGGCGGCAGCGCATGCGGTGCTTGTTCCGGTGCAATGCGAATTTTTCGCCCTGGAGGGTATCTCCCAGTTCAAGGCGACGATCGATCAGATCCGGGCAACGCTTAACCCGGTGCTCGATATCCAGGGTGTTGTGCTGACCATGCACGACGCGCGGACGGCCCTGTCCAGAGAGGTCGTGGCGAACGTGCGGAGCTTCTTCGGGCCCAAGGTCTACGATACCCTGATCCCGCGGAATACCCGCGTTGCGGAAGCGCCATCGCACGGGAAACCGCTGATCTTGTACGATTATGACTGTGCTGGCAGCCAGGCATACATCCGCCTGGCGAGCGAGATCATCGAACGCGAACGACACTACAGGGCCGCCTGATCAAGGCCGGCCGGACTTGCATCCGACGGAAGGGCATTAAGAGCGATGAACGCACCTGTGCACAAGAGCCGACTGGGTCGAGGCCTTGCCTCGCTGATCGGGGAAGCTGCAGCCGCAAGTGCACCCGTAGTCCCCGTGCAGGGTGTGCCTCCCATTCCGACGGCAGCAGTTGATGGGGAGCAGCGCATGCTTGCGCTGGACCAGATCCGGCCGGGCAAGCTCAATCCCCGTCGCGAGTTCCAACAGGAAGAACTTGCCGATCTGGCCGCGTCAATCCGGTCCAAGGGTCTGGTACAACCAATCCTTGTTCGTCCGGACCCTATGGCTCCAGGACGCTACGAGATCGTTGCCGGTGAACGCCGCTGGCGCGCTTCGCAGCTCGCGGGATTGCACCAGGTGCCGGTGATTGTCCGCGACCTCAGCGATAAAGAGGTTCTTGAGCTGGCGTTGATCGAAAACATCCAGAGGGCGGATCTCAACGCCATCGAAGAGGCGCTGGGATATCGGGAACTCACGGAACGGTTCAATTATTCACAGGAACAGCTTTCGGACATCATCGGCAAAAGCCGCAGCCATGTTGCGAATACATTACGGCTCTTGCGGCTTCCGGAGTCGGTGCAGGCGCTGGTGCAGGCGGGCAAGCTGACGGCAGGACATGCCCGGGCTCTGATCGGCCGCAGCGACGCGGAACGTCTGGCGGAGAAGATTATCGCTGATGACCTGAACGTGCGGGCCGTTGAAGCTTTGGTGCAGGGCACCCCGGATGTGGCTGTATCAGCAACACATCGCAAGGTTCGTGAGAAAGATCCCGACACCCGGGCCTTCGAAAAGGATCTTACGGATTCACTCGGGTTGAAGGTCGAGATCAAGCGCGGCTCGGGTGAGAGCGGAAATCTCATCATAAAGTACGGAAACTTTGACCAGCTTGAGTACATTCGCATGCGCCTGGCAGGCGTCGGCGGATAAAAGCTGTACTTGGCAGCGCGGCCTAAGCGGATTAAAGGCTTCGTCAAGGTTTCAACGTAACCTTGTTCCACACGCCCACTTGCTGGCTCTGGCTGACGTGACTTGTCGGCCAAGAGGGTCGCGCGTAACCGGAAAACACAATGACTGACGATGTTCTGCTTCGGCTTGCCGCCGTCATCGCGGAGCGGCGAGCCGCAAGCGCAGATAAATCGTACACGCGGCAGCTGCTTGATGAAGGCACGCCGCGTTGCGCCAAGAAGTTCGGGGAAGAGGCTTTCGAGACTGTGATTGCGTCGCTGAACGAGAGCGATGCTGCGCTCTGTTCGGAAGCCGCGGACGTGATCTATCATCTCCTCGTTCTGCTGGAGAGCCGTTCGGTGTCGATTGCTGATGTGCTGGCGGTTCTCGAGAGCCGCATGGGGACGTCAGGGCTTGAAGAAAAGGCGCGCCGTAAGGGGAATTGAGCCCTTGCAGCCTTTGTCACCGAGTAAACGCCGATGCCCTACAGCAATGTGCAGTTTTCCCCCTACCTGATCTTTACCAGAGATGATTGGGCAAGGCTGCGTGCCGATACGCCGATGACGCTGGCACCGTATGAGGTCCGCCAGTTGTCGGGTCTGATCGAGGAATTGTCGATCGATGAGGTGGAGGAAATCTATCTTCCGCTGTCTCGCCTACTGAACCTCTATGTAGCTGCCCAGCAGGAACTCGATTCCGTCACGACCACATTCCTGGGCCGGAGAGCCTCCAGAGTGCCTTTCATTATCGGGGTCGGAGGTTCGGTTGCGGTAGGAAAAAGCACGACAGCGCGTGTTCTGAAGGCGTTGCTGGCGCGCTGGCCCCACCATCCACGGGTCGATCTGGTCACGACGGATGGCTTCTTGCGTAGCAATGCGGAACTTGAACGCCTTAACCTGATGGACAGGAAAGGCTTTCCGGAAAGCTTCGATCTGCCAAGGCTGTTGAACTTCCTGGCCGAGGTGAAATCCGGTGTCTCTTACGTCGAAGCGCCGGTCTACTCGCACTTTCACTACGACATCGTGCCGGATCAGAAGATCGTCATCGAGAGCCCGGATATCCTGATTGTGGAGGGCTTGAACGTTTTGCAGCCGGCCGTACTGCCCAAGAACGGTTCGGCAATTCCGTTTGTCTCGGACTTCTTCGATTTCTCCATCTATATCGACGCAGATTGTGCGGTTATCGAGAAGTGGTACCTGGAGCGTTTTATGCGGTTGCGTCAGACCGCGTTTCGCGATCCCGCGGCGTATTTCCACCGCTATGCGCATCTCAGCGACGAAAAGGCAACCGAGCGGGCCTTGCAGATCTGGAATACGATCAACCGTCGCAATCTTGAAGAGAATATATTACCGACCCGGCCGCGTGCTCGATTGATTCTCAGAAAGGCCGAAGATCATCGGGTTGAAACGGTCGCACTGCGGAAACTGTAAGCCGGCAAAAAAAATAGGCCGCCTTGGGGGGACGGCCTAAGTTTGAGGCATGACTGAGTTCAGATCGACATCCGAATAGATGTGATCCGGGTGATTATTCGTACTGTTTTGCTCGCATCGAAAAGATGACAGCTCTCCTCCGCAGGACTCGAGAATACGATGAATTCCGGCGAAAGTTTTCCATGCGAGTATGCGGCACTCCAATACTCTTACGCTCACAGAGAAATCGATATTTCAATTGCGGCAGACCCTTGCGAAGTCGCAAGACATGTCTGCCTTGACGACATTCGGGTAAATGTTCGTTGTTTCAATTTATGTGCTGGTGCATTCCGGTTGTGAAACTGTCGGCTGCCCAGCGGCTTGTCGACAGGGTGGCCTGTCATAACCGGATTTCCGGGACAAGGTTCTGTACATCCGGAGAAAAGCCTCGGCACTGCCCGATGTCCGTAGCTGGTAACAGCCCTGCACGAAACCCGGTGATCTCAGCAGATTGCGTCAGTCCGCTCTGATCGGATCGCAAGCTGGTGGCAACCAAAGCTCTCTCCCTGATGACCGAAAGGCTTTCCGGGGCATGCTTTTGCGAAAGCTGTTCCTGGCTAAAGACCTTATATTTGTCGCGAAGCCGGCGAATGACGGAAGGTTCTGTAATTCCAAGACGGCGGATTGCAGTTGTGGGTTTCAGACCAGGATTTTCAGCCATCAATGCAGCAATCCGGAGAAGAGGGACGCGGTCGTCAATACCGGTCCCCTTCGGGCGGCCGCGGCGTTTCTTGGTCGTGGACATTCAAAAGCCTTCTTGAGGACGAGAATTTGATTCGCTTTAATTGATCGTTAAGTAAATCCGTAATCGGTCCAAGGAGAATAAATCGCTGATTGAGAAAAAAGTGAATCGGCGCATCTACAATTGTGGCTAAATCGCACTCAAAGGTACATGGCGGAAAAAGTATCGGGCTAATGATATGCAACTCACTATCCATAAGGATGGCGGCTTTCCGCCTGGGAGCAATTGATCTTGCGTGTGAAAGAAAGTCAATTGTTTGAGTTACCCAAGGCAAGTCGAGAGGCCGCCTCAATCCGCTGCAATGGTAGGAGCACTATAGAGATTAGTTCTATAATTGATATTTAATCCATCGGGGTGAGAATGTCAGAGCCTGGCTTCAAAGCAAGACTCGAAAGGCTCGGCCTACGGCAAAGCGAATTGGCCCGATTGGTCGATGTCAGTGCGCGGACAGTGAGCCAATGGGCTCGCGGGGGTGTGTCGGTACCGGGTACGGTCCTGGCATATCTGCGGGTTCTTGAAGTCCTGCCGCCGGAGCTTCTGGCAAGGGAATTCAATCGACTGGAGGGGAGGAGGCGCATGTTCGACGAAGGAATTTACAGCTTGACCTACCGGGCTGGCGATTGTGATCAAAGCTATGATGAGACGGCGCTGGCGGTACTGCGGAAGGGCAAGATTCTAGGATCGGATCGCCGGGGCGGATTGTTCACAGGGTCGTATGAGTACGATGCCGTGACGCAGCTCAACAGGATGCACGTGCGGCTACAGGTTCCACCGGATGGAACCTTGTTCAACGGTGCCGACGCCGGACCAGGTGGCGCTGTGGTCGATATTTCGGGTGCATTTGACCGGGCGACGCCAACGGCTCATGCGACGGTTGATATCGCAGGCGCCCGGGTGGAGTTGCGGTTGACCTATCTTGGCCCGCTGCCCAACTGACAAGTTGGCCGAGCAGTGCTGGCCAGGGGCACTGCAGGGCAGACGGAACCAGGTATGTCGAAGAAGAAAAACACCAAAGTATTGTTAGGACGCATCAATGGACCGCATGGCATCCGCGGGGACGTGGTGGTGCATTCCTATACCGAAGAGCCGGAAGCCATCGCGGACTATGGCGAACTCACCGACGCCGCGGGTGGACGTCCGTTGCGGTTGAAGGTCAGGCGGGTCACCCCGAAGGGCGTTATCGCATCAGTCGCCGGGATCAGCGACAGGACAGCAGCGGAAGCCCTGAAGGGTGCCGAGCTCTGGGTCGAGCGCTCCCAGCTCCCGGACCCAGAGCCAGGCGAGTTCTATTACGAGGATCTCGTCGGATTACAGGCGGTGGATCGCGAAGGTGCGCAGTTCGGTGAGGTCGCGGGAGTTGTGAACTACGGCGCGGGCGATCTTCTGGAGATCCGGCTGAAGGGCAGCCGTAGTACCGAGCTGGTTCCGTTTGGCGAGGCCTACGTTCCCGAGGTTGATCTCGCAGGCGGACGGGTTGTGGTGGAATGGCCTCTGCGCTTCGAGATTGCAAACGAGGTCGAAGACGCCGGGGCTGAAGAGGCCTGAACCTTTTTCCGTTAGGACGCCGACCAGGACAATCCTGTCAGAGTGACTGACCCTGCAAGAGGCGTGGCGGATTGCCCGTCAAGCCGGCGGCTTCCTTGACGAAGGCCGTCTTGGCCAGTGGCAGTCGATCAATCAGGCTCAAGCCCGCCTCCCGCAGAGAGCGCAGTATCGTGATGTCGTTGGAGAACAGGCGGTTCAAACCGTCGAACGCGGTCATCGACATCGTGGAATCGAACCGACGCCAGCGTTCGTAGCGCTCCAGTGCTTCCTGATCGCCAGCATCAAGTCCCAGGCGGATGCTATCGGTCACGCATTCCGCAAGAGCGGCAACATCACGAAAACCAAGGTTGAGACCTTGTCCGGCGATCGGGTGAACACCCCTCGCGGTATCTCCGGCAAGAGCCAGGCGCGGGCCGATAAAGCGCCGGGCGATGTGCATCGACAGGGGCCAGGAAGCGCGGGGACCAGAGAGCGATAACTGTCCCAGCCTGCGGCCAAATCTCTTTGCAAGTTCCTTGAGGAAAGCGGCGTCGTCGAGCTTCATGAGGGTATGCGCGTAATCCCTGTCTTCCGTCCAGGTCACGCAGCTGCGCGAGCCGGGCAGAGGCAGAATCGCAAATGGGCCCGATGGCAGGAAGTGTTGCACGGCCCGCCCGTTGTGAGGATGTTCGTGCGAGACGATCGTGCATATCCCGGTTTGCGGGTAGTCGCGGGTGATCAAGCCTATACCGGCAGCTTTGCGTATGGCGGAGCGGCGGCCCTCGGTGGCAACCAGCAGACTGCAATGGTAGCGGTTTCCGTCCGAGCAGGTCATAGCCAGTCCGCCCGGAATTTCCTCAAACGCGATAGCCTCGGCAGAGTTGATGACATGTACATTGGCGGCCCGGGCAGCGGCTCCACGCAGCGCAGCAGCAAGGCGCGCATCGGGGACAATGTAAGAGGCGGGTTCGCCATCTTCCAGGTGATTATCGTAGGTCAGGAGGACTGGGCGGATGCCGGCTTCCAGGCTCGAGTCCGTAATCTCGATCTCTTCGACGGGCTGAGCATTGGCAGAAAGGCCCTCCCAGATCCCCAATGCGTCGAGCATGCGCTTGGACCCGGACGACAACGCAAACGCGCGCGGACTGCTCATGGTGTCTGAATTAGCCGTGTCGACCGAAGACATACGGTCGAGGACGGCGATGGAGATGGTGCCGCGCAATCCCTGAGACAAGGCACAGGCGAGCGCCAGACCGGTGTAGCTGGCCCCCGAGATGATGATGTCGTAGCGCTTCGTCATTGCGGCTCGTGTGCAATCGTTTGAGGAATGGGGCCCATGCGCGCGTGTGCTTGCCCGGTGGTGGCTCGTATGCGAAACGAGGGTGCTGCTTTTCTACAGTTTTTCGATCAACAATGGGTAGGCCATTCCGCCGCGATGAGCAAAGACGAAGCCTCGAACACGAAAGAACTGCTGGCAACTCTCGATCTCGAACCTCTCGAGGACAATCTTTTTCGCGGCATCAGTCTGGAAGAAGGCTGGCAACGGGTCTACGGCGGTCAGGTTCTGGCACAGGCCCTTACGGCTGCAATGCGCACCGTCGACGACGCTCGCCAGGTCCATTCCCTCCACAGCTATTTTCTGCTTGCGGGTGACCCGGGCCGGCCAATCATTTATGAAGTTGAACGATTGCGTGAAGGAGGGAGTTTCTCCACGCGCCGGGTCAAGGCCATTCAGCACGGCAGTGTGATCTTCATAATGAGTGCCTCGTTCCATAAAGAGGAACAAGGATTTGATCACAGAAATGAAATGCCGGATGTACCGGGGCCTGAGACCTTGATGAGTGCCAGCGAGATCGTGGCTCAACGTATCAATGAGATCCCGAGCTCGATGCGGAATTACTGGAGCCGCCCGCAGCCGTTTGATATGCGGCCGGTAGATGTTGGTCGATATTTTGATGGGGGCAAGAGGCCTCCGCAGCAATGTATATGGATCAGATCGAAGGCTGAGCTGCCTGACGATCTGCGAATTCACCAAGTTGTTCTGGCTTACATTTCAGATTTTACCTTGCTGGATACTGCACTGATTGCACATGGGAAGACGTTGTTCGATCCTGATGTACAGCTGGCCAGCCTCGATCATGCTCTATGGTTCCACAGACCAGTGCGTGCCGATGAGTGGTTGCTTTATGCGCAGGATAGCCCGAGTGCCTCAGGTGCCCGTGGGTTTTGCCGGGGGCAGGTTTTCACTCAGGATGGACGACTTGTCGCCTCAAGTGCGCAGGAAGGGCTGATGAGGCAGCGTTCAACACGATTTTCAATTGGCTGATCAGAACTGATTCTAGAATATTTTGTGGCGTTATATTTCTTATATTTCGAACAGAATTATTGATACTTGGTCACGGCAAACATTTAATTTCAGACACTTCTATTATTACTTCAATCTTTTGAAGCGATCGTTTGGATTTTTACGGATATTCACCTTCGCGCCCTAGAACCCGTGAAATCTCATAACGCTGTTGTTCGGCGCATGTGAGCCGTGGCTGGTGACCGTCATGACGCTACCGAGCAGGATTTTTTCCCCAGTCCTGCTCCATACTAGGCCCGGAGCCCGTTGGTACCGGGCCATTTTTGCAACCACCCGAAACTTTGGCGGCGTATGTTCGTTGGCACTTCAGCGCCAGTGATGGGATCCTATGTGGAGATACTGACCAGGCCGCATCAGGCCAAGGAGGCGGTGAAGATCGGCGCGGTGTATGGCGACGCAGCCTTCGGTCGGGGCGAAGTCCGGCGTGGCGACATGGAGAAAGATGGCGCTGCCCCTGCAGCGGCTTCGTGGCCGATCATTGTAGCCAAGAACGACGACGAGGTCGTAAAGATGATCCTCGCGCCAGAGCCGCTCGGCAGTAGCGGGATAAGGGTGCGAGACCGGCCGATTGTAATTGCTGTCGCCGGGAGCATCACACCAACCGTCTGAAGGAGAAATCGGCCTGAGAGGCAAGCCCGTGTTCGGCCGGAGGACGCGATCGGGCCGATAGAAGGCCTGACGCAGCGGCCAGCGGCCGATTGGAGTGGCACCATCGCCTTCCATCTTGATGCTCTTCAGGCCTCCGCGGCCCAGTGCGCAGGGCACGCGGAATCCCGCAAATTCGAGTACTCCGGCTGAGGCACGCGGGTTCAGGGCCTTAACGATCATGCGTTGAAAATCCGGATCCACACTCATTCCCAAAGATCGCTGCTTCACTAAATGATCGTCATCAGCTTAAAGAATAGAACGAAAACTACTTGAAATAGTTTGCTATGTATTCACGGCGTAACTATAGCGCATAGATGCGTGCGGCGGGTTGAACCCTATGGTGACGATGTAACTGGTGATAGTGTTCTCGATACAGCTAACCAAGTCAGCGATATGGAGCTTCTACGATGAGCACGGCCCGCAAGATCCTCATTGTCGATGACGATGATGACCTTCGCGAATCCCTGAGAGATCAGCTCGCGCTGCATGACGAATTCGATGTGAGCGTAGCGGAAACGGCGGCTCGCGGTATGGATATCGCCAAATCCGAACACTACGATCTGATATTGTTCGACGTCGGGCTGCCCGACATGGACGGGCGTGAGGCTGTAAAGCAATTGCGCAAAAGCGGCTTCAAGAGCCCGATCGTGATGCTTACGGCCAATGATTCGGATGCAGACCAGATCCTGGGTCTTGACGCCGGCGCAAACGACTACGTCACCAAGCCGTTCAAGTTCGCCGTCCTGCTTGCGAGGATCAGGGCACAACTGCGCCAGCATGAACAGAGTGAAGATGCTGTGTTCACGATCGGCCCTTATTCCTTCAAGCCTGCATCGAAGCTGCTGGTGGATGAAAAAGGCGGCAAGATCCGGCTGACCGAGAAGGAAACGTCGATCCTCAAATTTCTGTACCGTGCCGGAGAGAAGGTCGTGACGCGGGATGTGCTGCTGCATGAGGTGTGGGGCTATAATGCAGGGGTTACGACCCACACGCTGGAAACGCATATTTACCGCCTGCGCCAGAAAATCGAGGCCGATCCATCCAATGCCGAACTGCTGGTGACGGAGACGGGCGGCTACAAGCTGGTGCCGTAAAGGGCCTTGCGAGCGCCCGGGTTCTACCTCGTTTCATCCGGCGAGCGTTTGTAGATGTCGTCGGAGCGGATGATGTCGTCCTCGCCGAGGTAACTTCCCATCTGAACTTCTATGAGCTCCAGTGGTACCTTGCCCGGGTTTTCCAGCCGGTGCCACTGGGTGGCAACGATGTAGACGCTTTCGTTCTCGCGAACGAGAGACTCGGTCTCGCCAATGACGACCTTGGCCGTGCCCTGTACCACGATCCAGTGTTCGGAGCGATGGTGGTGCATTTGCATGGACAGCTTGCCACCGGGCTTCACGTGCAGTTTCTTCACCTGAAACCGGGAGGAAACGTTCAGGGTCTCGAAAAAGCCCCATGGCCGGTAGTTGCGCAGATGCTGTTCGTGCTCCTTACGCCCGTTTTCCCTCAGACGTTTCACAATACCTGAAACATCCTGGGCCCGGTTGCGATCGGCAACGAGCAGTGCGTCGGGGGTATCCACGATGATGAGGTTTTCGACGCCAAGAGTGGCGACCACGGGCTTCTCGGAGTGGATATAACAGCCTCGGGTGTCCTCTATGACGGCACCGCCCTTGCCGCCGTTGACGTAGTTGCCGCTGGGGTCGCGGGGCGCGATGTCCCACATCGAGGCCCATGAGCCGACATCGCTCCAGCCGACGTCCATGGTCAACATGACCGCCCGGTCGGTGTGTTCCATCACGGCATAGTCGACGGAGATATTGGGTGCTGTCGCAAATGCCGAGGCTTCAAGACGGAGGAAGCCGAGGTCGCTTTCGGCCTGCTTGACGGCGCCGGCGGCAGCTTCGAGGACTGAAGGCTCATACTTGCCGAGTTCGTTGATGAACGTTGCAGCATGAAGGACAAAGATACCGCTGTTCCAGCAGTATCCGCCGGAAGCTAGGTACCCCTCGGCGGTGGCCTTATCCGGCTTTTCGAAAAAGGCGTCGACCGTGAAAACATCGGTGTGGTCAGGCAGCGGGGCACCCTGGCGGATGTAGCCGTATCCGGTATGGGCTTCGCTTGGTGTAATACCGAAAAGTACCAGACGGCCGGTCGCAGCGACGCTGGCGGCTGCGAGGATCTTATCGCGAAACGTGTCCTCGTCCCGGACCACGTGATCGGACGGCATGACGGCAAGTATGGCGTCGGGGTTCTGTCTGGTTGCAATCAGAGCTGCAGCAGCGATCGCCGGGGCGGTGTTGCGCGCCGATGGTTCCAGGACTATCGCATGCGGCTCGATCCCGGCGGCTTCCAGTTCCTCTTTGATGAGGAAGCGGTGATCATTGTTGCACGATACGATAGGAGCCCCGAAGCCCGAGGCAGGAGGCAGGCGACGCAAGGTAGCGCCGAGGAAACTCGTCTCCTGATCATCGAAGAACCTGATGAACTGTTTGGGATACATGGACCGGGACCGCGGCCACAGGCGCGTGCCGGAACCTCCCGACAGGATCACGGGCGTAACAGTTGGCAAGCTCGTCATGGGTCCGATACCTTCCGTTCAATTCCGAACACAAGCGACATCCTGCAAGCGTGTCGCGATGGCCGAGAGGTCTGCCAAGGTTTTAACAACGGAACTTCCGAACTTCGACCCGGAAGAAGATGAAAGGTCTGTATAGCCACGATCTGCCGCAGGCCAAGGTTCCGGACCGTACATCGTGTTTGTTGACCAGATTAGTGGTAGGAATTAGTTCTCGGCAATTGTTCACAGATACAGTCACGTCAGTCACACGCGGGTAGAGGAAGGCCTCAGCAGGGAGTTCCCGTGTAGCGCGACTTTATTCTAGCGAGCCCGAGCGTGCGTGACTGTCGTGCCCATGTAGAAGCCTCGAAGACAACGCGCGGCTAACCGGGCGACGGAAGTGCTTGATCGAAGGGGTTCAATTGAGCGATAAGCAGTTGTCCGGCCCGGCGCGGACCGGATACAACAGTAAACGCAAATGCCTAGTCCCGGTAGCTCAGCAGGATAGAGCACGAGATTCCTAATCTCGGGGTCAGGGGTTCGACTCCCTTCCGGGACACCACTTTGCGCCGCAGATCAAGTGATCTGGCCTAGAATTTTTTCGAGCGCAAAGTGGGAAGTTTCTCCAACCACCTGATGAAGAATGGCTGATTGCTGGAAGGCTCATATTCGGGCCCCAGATACAAGCCCGCGACCTTGATCCGGCCGCTATCATCAATGTCGCGAACGATCAGATCCATGCTGCCAAAGTCGACCCGGTCTCCGGGCTCAGGCGGACCGGACAGATGATCTTCCATATATTCGGCGATGGTTGTGCCCGGCGCAGCTTTCGTGCGTATCCCATACATCTGGGCCAGTCGCGCCACCGGCTGGGCAGGATCGAGCTGAAATTGACCGAACAGTGTCGGATCATCGTCGGGCGCCGGAGTGGCACTCGCGAACAGGCGATCCAGCAGCGGAACAAAACGCGGCGGGGTAAAAATATAGATCAGGTCGCCGGTTTGCAGGCGGCCGGCGTCATGTGGCCGTAACGACGTTCCATCGCGAAGTATAAGCGAGGGCCGGGCCCAGCGGGGAAGCCTCGCACCAGAGGCAATCGGGCTGCCCGGGATGATCCGGTACGACACCAGTTCATGAGAGCTGCCGCTGGGGAGCTCAAGTTCGATCTTCTCCAGCGGCCCCGTCTTGGGTGGCACGATCTGTCCCAGCCAGCGCGCGACGGGACGGATCGTCCAGCCTTGCAGGAGCAGCGAAGCCACCACCGCGATGAAGGTGATGTTGAAGTACAACTGACTGTCAGGCAGACCGCCGATAATGGGCAGCACGGCGAGCAGGACGGATACGGCTCCGCGCAGACCGACCCACGCAATGAACGCGGTGTCCTGAGGCCGGTAATTGAATGGGAAAAGGCATATCCAGACGGCAATCGGACGGGCGACGAAGGTCAGAATGGCTGCAACGGCGATGCCTTGAACGAGCGCGTCAGGAAACTGCGAAGGCGCGGCAAGCAGCCCCAGGAGCAAGAACATCCCGATCTGGAATACCCAGCTTACGCTGTCCTGGAAGCGGCGAAGCGAGGCCATGCCGCTGAATCTGGCATTACCGGCGATGACGCCGGCTATGTAGATCGCGATGAATCCGCTGCCGCCAACCATGCCTGTTATGCCGAAACAGAGAATGGCGAGACCCAGTGTGATCAAGGGGTAGAGCCCGGGCTCAAGGCGCAGCCGCGTGACGATGTGAATGATGGCGAGACCGCCCAGCACACCGAATGCCAACCCCAGCCCGGCCTGCTGCACTGCGGTGAGTAAGAAGCCGAGAAAGCCGGACGCAGTGTCCGGGCGCGCCAGCATCTCGACGAACGCCAGCGTCAGAAGGATGGCGATAGGATCGTTCGAGCTTGATTCCACCTCAAGTGTGGAGCGTACCCTGTCCCTGATGGTAACGCCGCCAGCGCGCAACAGGAAAAAAACGGCGCCTGCGTCGGTCGATCCGATGATCGATCCCAGCAGCAGGCCCTCGAGTATCGAGAACCCGAAGATCAGGTGCGTCGCGATGCCGACGACGGCAGCTGTCAACATCACTCCAACGGTGGATAGAAGGAGCGCCGGAGCGGCGGCCAGACGCAAGGATTGCAGCCTGGTGTTGAACCCGCTGTCATACAGGATCACTGCAAGAGCAATGCTGCCGAAGAAGTATACTGAATCGGCATCGTCGAACTTGATCCCGCCTGGTCCTTCCTCGCCCGCGAGCAATCCGATGGACAGGAACAGGAGGAGTAAAGGGGCACCAATTCTGAATGCGATGACGCTCGTGAGAGCGGAAATGATCAAGAGCGACGATCCGACAATGATAATCCCGTACATTGACGTCAGCATCGCAATTTCACTTCCTCACAGTCATCCCGCCAGACACCCAATCTTACGGACCCGCAGCGACGTGCTCCTGTCTTGATGGCCGGCACGGATCGCGGGTGACATGGTCCCCCAGTAACCGCATCATTGTGAACACAGACCCGATCAGTCCGGCGGAAGCCAGAATATGAAGGGTGTCAAGGATGACAGACCAACAACTTCATCGATGCAAGGAAGGCCCGTACTTATCGTGACGCGGGCATGCAGGCATGTCCAGCAATTCAAGCACCGGATCTATCTAAAATGTACGGGTACAAACAAGAAGCGGCAGACAATCTCAAGGATTGTCCGCGGGTAAAATGTAGAAAGTCTCTCTGCGCTTACGCCCGATTCACGGGCATGCGCAAATAGCAGCAATCGGCGAGAGTTTCGTGTGCTCGCCGACACCAATCGGCTGTTCAGGCAGCGCTGGGGCCTGGATCATCATCAAACCCCGCATCGGCCTCTTCGGTGGCAGGCTCTACACGGATGACAGTCATGGACCGGCGCTGGCCATCTCGTGTCATCCAGGAGATGGACTGCCCTTCGGAAAGGCCGATGAGCGCCGTTCCGATAGGGGTCAAAATCGAAATCTTGCCTTGGGCAATGTCCGCCTGGCCCGGGAAAACGAGCGTAACCCGACGTTCGCGACCGTCGTCAGCCCGGTATACTACGGTTGAATCCATTCGGACGGTCGTGGGTGGGACGGACGCGGCCGGAACGACTTCGGCTCGCTCCATTTCGCTCAACAATTCCTCGGCGATCTCCGGCACACGATCCAATGCCGATGTCGCCAGAACGGTCAAACGACGCTGATCGGCGTCACTTACGATGATACCGGGCTTGTTTGGAAATTGGATCGGTTCGGTCATTATTAGCCACCTTACGGTATTGTCCGTGAACGTGTTTCGTGATCGGTAACGAATGGGTGTTTGTGCGCACAGAGCTGCCTGCGCGAACTTTCCGCTTGTGAAATCTGGCTTTTGTATCTGCGCCCCAGGCTCGGTGGGTGCGCAATGGCCGAGCTGGGGCTGCTATCCCGCGGGGCGTCTATCCCGA
>Ga0180216_1001799_pt1 | contig 18523 bp, 19 predicted proteins | sample eDN3rd37CBELigMG_FD_128879 | JGI IMG/M metagenome (GOLD analysis project Ga0180216, IMG submission 128879) | Enriched Miracle-Growth compost microbial communities from Emeryville, California, USA - eDNA 3rd pass 37_C BE-Lig MG (version 2)... ...
CAACGGCATGGCGGGGCAGATCGGGCACGTCACGATCGACGAGAACGGCCCGATCTGCCGCTGCAGCAACCGCGGCTGCCTCGAGACCTACGCCGGCGGACCCGCGCTCCTGTCGCTGTTCCCGCCCGGGGAGGGCATGCAGCGCCTCGGCGACCTCCTGCAGGCGGCCGAGGACGGCGACAGCAGCTCGCGCCGCGTCATCGCGGATGCCGGCCGCCACATCGGCATCGCGGCGGCGAGCCTGTGCAACCTCTTCGACCCGCAGCTCATCGTGGTGGGCGGCGAGCTCGCCCAGGCCGGTGAGATCCTCATCGCGCCCATGCGCCACGCCCTCGAGCGCGCGGCGCTGTCGGGTCCCGGCGGTCTTCCCGAGATCGTCGAGTCCGAGTTCGGCGAGTGGTCGGAGACGCGCGGCGCGATCGCGATGGCCCTCGACCACGTCTCCGTCGGCGGAGCCCAGGCCCTCCCCCACACTGCGTGACATGAGCCGGCCTTCCCGGGCGCCGCACCTTCCGCGGTGGCGACGCGTCCTCGCCCTCCTGGGCGCCACGGCCCTCGCCCTGCCGCTCGCCGCCTGCACGCGCGCGGAGAGCGAAGGGGGCACCATCGCCCTCCTCCTGCCGGATGCCAAGACCGCGCGGTACGAGACCTTCGACCGGCCCGTCTTCGAGGACCGCGTCGCCGAGCTCGGCGACTACCGGGTGATGTACACGAACGCCGACGGCGATGCCGCCAAGCAGCAGCAGCAGGCGGAGTCCGCGCTCGCCTCGGGTGCCCGGGTGCTGGTGCTCGACCCTGTCGACAGCCGGGCCGCGGCGAGCATCGTCAACCAGGCGAACGCGCAGGGGGTCCCGGTCATCGCGTACGACCGCATGATCGAGGGCGGCCGGCTCGACTACTACATCTCGTTCGACAACGAGAAGGTGGGCACGCTGCAGGCGCAGGCCCTCGTCGAGGGGCTGTCCGCGGAGGGACGCGCGGATGACGGGATCCTCATGGTGAACGGCTCGCCCACCGACAGCAACGCGGCGCAGTTCCGCGCCGGGGCGCTGGAGATCCTCGAGGACGCGGGCCTGGACATCCTCGCCTCCTACGACACCCCGGACTGGAGCCCGGACAAGGCCCAGGACTGGGTGGCCGGGCAGCTCACCCGCTACGGCGACGACATCGCCGGCGTGTACGCCGCCAACGACGGCATCGCCGGCGGTGCGATCTCGGCGATGAAGGCCGAGAACATCTCACCCTGGCCGATCGTGACCGGGCAGGACGCGGACCTCGCGGCGATCCAGCGCATCCTCACCGGCGACCAGCACATGACCGTCTACAAGGCGCTCAAGACGCAGGCCGAGCGGGCCGCCGACGTCGCCGTGGCCCTCCTGAACGGCGACGAGGTGACCGCCCCGACGACGGTGGGCGGGGTCCCGGCCACGCTCCTGGACCCGGTCGCGGTGACGATCGACAACATCCGCGAGACCGTCGTGGACGACGGGTTCTGGACGATCGAGGACATCTGCACCTCCGCCTACGAGGACGCATGCGCGCGCGCCGGGCTGCAGTGACTCCGAGCGCAAGTACGCTCGTTGCAATGAACGGGACGGGCAGGTCGACATGAGCGGCGCCTCCGCGCGCGCGAGTCGCACGCGTGAGCGTGTGCTGACCATGCGCGGCATCGGCAAGCACTTCGGCGCCGTCAAGGCGCTCACCGACGTCGACTTCTGGGTCAACGAGGGCGAGGTGGTCGCGCTCGTGGGCGACAACGGCGCCGGCAAGTCCACCCTCGTGAAGATCCTCGCCGGCGTGCACGCGCAGGATGCCGGAACCGTCGAGTTCGACGGCGAGATCGTCGACATCCCCACCCCCGCCGACGCGCAGGAGCTCGGCATCGCGACCGTCTTCCAGGACCTCGCGCTGTGCGACAACCTCGACGTCGTCGCGAACCTGTGGCTGGGGCGGGAGCTCGTGACCGAGGGCATGCTCGACGAGGTCGAGATGGAGCAGCGCACGTGGACGCTCCTGCGCGAGCTGTCGGCGAAGATCCCCGACGTCCGCGTCCCTGTGGCCTCCCTCTCCGGCGGGCAGCGCCAGACCGTCGCGATCGCCCGGTCGCTCGTCGGCGATCCGCGCATCGTGATCCTCGACGAGCCCACCGCAGCCCTGGGCGTCGCGCAGACCGCCGAGGTGCTCAACCTCATCGTGCGCCTGCGCGAGCGGGGGCACGGCGTCATCCTGATCAGCCACAACATGGCCGACGTCATGGCCGTCGCCGACCGCGTCGTCGTCCTGCGCCTGGGGCGCAACAACGGTGTGTACAACGTCTCGGAGGTGACCAGCGAGATGCTCATCGCCGCGATCACCGGCGCCACGAACGTCGGCGCCGCTCCCCTTCCGACCCCGGACCCGGCGCCCGAGCCCGAGCCCGACGAGACGGGCGGGCGCGTCATCCCGATGTCCACCGCCTCGCGGCGCGGACGCAAGGGCGGCGCACGGTGAGCCCCGCCCTGCCCGAGCGGGGGCTCCTCGACGACGGGACGCAGGCCTCCGGCCTCGCGGCGCTGAAGGCCTGGCCGGGTCTCCTCGTCGCACGCATCCGCGGCGGCGAGCTGGGGTCGCTGCCCGTCGTGGTCGGGCTCCTCGTCATCTGGACGGTGTTCCAGATCCTCAACCCCGCCTTCCTGTCCAGTCGCAACCTCGTCCTGCTGACGATGCAGAGCGCGGCCATCGGCACGATCGCGCTCGGCGTCGTGCTCGTGCTGCTCGTCGGCGAGATCGACCTCTCCGTCGGCTCGGTGTCCGGGCTCGCCGCCGCGATCCTCGCGGTCGGCTTCGTGCAGCTGCGCTGGCCGCTCGTGCTCGCGGTCCTGGCCGCACTGGCCGTCGGATGCCTCGTCGGTCTCGTGTACGGCTATCTGCTCACCCGGTTCGGCCTGCCGAGTTTCGTCATCACCCTCGCGGGACTGCTCGGCTTCCTGGGGCTCCAGCTCTGGGTGCTCGGCGAGACCGGGTCGATCAACCTGCCGTTCGACTCCTGGATCGTCGTCTTCGCGCAGCAGCTGTTCCTGCCCGACTGGGCCTCGTACCTCCTCGCCCTCCTCGCCGCGGCGGCATATGCCTGGTCGCGCATACGGCACGCCCGACGCCGCCAGGCGGCCAACCTGGTGAGCCAGAGCTACACCGAGATCGCGGTGCGGGCGGGCGGACTCCTCCTGCTGCTGCTCGCCGCCACGTGGTACCTCAACCTCGACCGCGGCGTCGGCGCGATGTTCCTCCTGTTCGTCGTGCTGGTGGTCGTCGCCCACATCGCCCTCACCCGCACGCGGTGGGGACGCGCCGTCTATGCGGTGGGCGGCTCCGTCGAGGCCGCGCGGCGCGCCGGCATCCGCGTCGACCGGATCTACCTGTCGGTCTTCATGATGTGCTCGACGCTCGCCGCGATGGGCGGGCTCCTCGCGGCCGCGCGGCTCGCCTCGGCGAACCAGAGCTCGGGCGGCGGCGATACCAACCTCAACGCGATCGCGGCGGCCGTCATCGGCGGTGCGAGCCTGTTCGGGGGGCGCGGCACCGCGTTCTCGGCGCTGCTGGGCGTCATCGTGATCCAGTCGATCTCGTCGGGGCTGATCCTGCTCACCCTCGACTCGTCGGTGCAGTTCATGGTCACCGGCGTCGTGCTCGTGCTCGCCGTCATCGTCGACTCGATCTCCCGCCGCACGCGCGTCGCCACCGGCCGCGCCTAGCTGTACCTAGCCCCGACGCCGCCGCACCGCGGCACCGCCGCGCCCCGCCGCGCTCGGGTGTCACCCCTCGCCGCATCGCGGCGCACGATTCCGCACGTCGCGTCCCCCGAGTCATCCGCACCGCGGCTCCGCCGCGCTCGGGTGTCACACCTTGCCGCAACGGGCGCGCGGATTCCGCACTTCGCGTCCCCCGAGTCATCCGCACCGCGGCACCGCCGCGCTCGCGTGTCACACCTTGCCGCAACGGGCGCGCGGATGCCGCCAGAGGTGCCACCTGAGGCGCGCCGCGACGCCGCATCGGCCCCTCCTGGCCCCGTCGCGCGTGCCGGCGGCGCGTTCAGGCGCCGAACGATTCGCGCGCGTTGCCGAAGCGTTACGTTCAAGTCTTGACTTCAAGTGTTGAACACGGCGAAGATCGCCTACGACGGCGACGCAAGTCGTCATACCCGCTCTTCGACGATGAAAGAGGATGAGATGAAGAAGTCTTCACTGTTCGCCGCCGCCGCGCTCGGCGCGACGGCAGCGATGCTGCTCGCCGGCTGTGCCGGCGGAGGCGGCAGCACGCCGACCGACGGCGGCGGCGACGCGGAGGGGAAGCGCGCCTGCGTCATCCTCCCCGACTCCGCCTCCTCGAACCGGTGGGAGGACCTCGACCGCAAGTACCTGGACGAGGGCCTGAAGGCCGCCGGCTTCGAGGCGGACATCCAGAACGCGCAGGGCGACGTCAACAAGTACTCGACGATCGGCGACCAGCTGCTCACGAAGGGCTGCGGCGTCATGCTGCTCGTCGACTACCAGGGCGCCGCTCCCGCCGTCGCCGAGAAGGCCAAGGCCGAGGGCGTCCCCGTGATCGCCTACGACCGCCCGTTCACGGGCGCCGACTACTACGTGTCGTTCGACAACGTGAAGGTCGGTGAGCTCGAGGGCCAGATGGTCGTCGACGGCCTCAAGGCGCAGAGCAAGGACCCGGCCACCGCGGTCGTCGTGTACATGGGTGGGGACCCGACCGACGGCAACGCCGCCATGTTCAAGGAGGGCGCCGTCAAGGTGATGGAGGCCGCGGGCATCAAGCCGGCCGCCGAGCCCCCGGGGGTCTGGGACCAGGCCAAGTCCGCCACGAACTTCGAGCAGGCGCTCACCTCGCTCGGCGGCAAGGTCGACGCGGTGTGGGCGGCCAACGACGCCAACGCCGCGGGTGTCATCGGCATCCTGCAGAAGAACAACCTCACCGGTGTCCCGATCTCGGGCCAGGACGCGCAGCTGGGCGCCCTCCAGTTCATCCTCACCGGATGGCAGACGGGCACGGTGTGGAAGCCGGTCAAGCTCGAGGCGGATGCCGCGGTCGAGACGGCCGTCGCCCTGCTCAAGGGCGAGAAGCCCACGGCCGACCAGCAGCTCGAGGACGGCACGCCGTACATCGCGGTCACGCCGAACTCGGTCGGACCGGAGCAGGTGAAGGACGTCGTCGCCGGCGGTGACGCCAGCGCGGCGGACATCTGCAAGGGCGACGTCGCCGGTGCCTCGCTCGCCGACGCCTGCGCCAAGTACGGCGTGGAGTAAGCCGCCCGCGCGGGGGCGTCGCGTCTCGACGACGCGGCGCCCTCGCCTGTGCATCCCCACCAGCAAGGAAGCAAAGGCATGCCAGAACCGATCATCGAACTCGTGGGCGTGAAGAAGTCCTTCGGCCCCGTCACCGTCCTCAAGGGCGTGGACCTCAAGGTCTATCCCGGCAGGGTGACCGCACTCGTCGGCGACAACGGCGCCGGCAAGTCGACGCTCATCAAGGGCCTCGCGGGTGTCCAGCCCTACGACGAGGGCGAAGTCCTCATCGACGGGACCCACCAGGACCTGCACACGCCGCGGATCGCCTCCGCCCTCGGCATCGAGGTGGTCTACCAGGATCTCGCGCTGTGCGACAACCTCGACATCGTCCAGAACATGTTCCTCGGTCGCGAGGAGATGTCCGCCGGGACATTCGACGAGGGCCGCATGGAGAAGGAGGCGTCCGACACCCTGCGGTCGCTCTCCGTGCGCACGGTGAAGTCCGTGCGACAGAAGGTCTCGAGCCTGTCCGGCGGTCAGCGCCAGACGGTCGCGATCGCCCGCGCGGCGCTGAAGAAGGCGCGCGTCGTGATCCTCGACGAGCCCACGGCCGCTCTGGGCGTCGCGCAGACCGAGCAGGTGCTGAACCTGGTGAAGCGGCTCGCCGAGTCGGGGGTCGCGGTCATCCTCATCAGCCACAACCTCGCCGACGTGTTCGCCGTGGCCGACGACATCGCCGTGCTGTACCTCGGCCAGATGGTCGCGCAGCTCGACACGAAGGACACGAACCGCGACGACGTCGTCGGGTACATCACCGGCACGAAGACGCAGGGCGTCGAGATCGTCGGCACCAGCACCATCGAGACCGGAGGAGCGGCATGAGCAGCAACAGTCGGACGAACGCCGCACCCGACCCGGTCGCCGGCGACCTGATCGGCAGCGGCGTCGAGGGCGGACTGGGCGACCAGGTCCGCGCCTGGTGGCAGCGCGTCCGCGGCGGCGACATGGGCGCCCTCCCCGCCATCGGCGGGCTCGTGGTGCTCACCATCCTCTTCACGGCGCTGAGCCCCTACTTCCTCACCGAGCGCAACTTCGCGAACCTGTTCAACCAGGCGGCGCCCTACGTGCTGCTCGGCATGGCGCTCGTGTTCGTGCTGCTGCTCGGCGAGATCGACCTGTCCGCGGGCGTCACCGGCGGCGTCGGCATGGCGATCTTCGTCGTGCTGATGGCCAAGTTCGACGTGCCGTGGATCCCCGCCCTGCTGGCCGGGTTCGTCTTCGGCTTCGCGACGGGCTCGCTCATCGGCTTCTTCGTCGCGAGGGTCGGCATCCCGTCGTTCGTCGTGACGCTGGGCCTGTTCCTCGGCTACCAGGGGCTGGCGCTGCTCATCATCGGCGACGGCGGCATCTTCCGCGTGCAGGTCCCGGAGCTGCTGGCGCTGCAGAACGGCAACCTGCCGGTGTGGGGCGGCTGGGTCATGCTCGCGGTCATGCTCATCATCTCGGCTGCCACCTCGTTCTGGGACCGGGCACGGCGCACCCGCGCCGGCGTGCCGAACCGGGCGATCTCGCTGGTGTGGATCAAGCTCGCCGTGATCGCGGTGCTCGGCGGCGTGGTCGTGTACTACATGAACCTCGACCGCGGCCAGTCCGTGAACGCGGTGCAGGGCGTGCCGATCATCGTCCCGGTGACGCTCGTGATCCTGTGGATCGGCACGTTCGTGCTGGACCGCACGAAGTTCGGCCGGTACCTCTACGCGATCGGCGGCAACGCCGAGGCTGCGCGCCGCGCCGGCATCAAGGTCCGCTGGGTCAAGTGGTGGGCGTTCGTGATCTGCTCGACCCTGGCCGTCCTCTCCGGTCTGTTCAGCGTCACCCGTGTGGGGTCGGTGGACGCCACCGTCGGTCGCGACATCGTGCTCAGCGGCGTCGCGGCGGCCGTGGTCGGCGGCGTCAGCCTCTTCGGCGGACGCGGTCGCCTCGTCCACGCCGCGATCGGCGCGCTCGTGATCGCGATGATCACGAACGGCCTCGGCCTGCTGAACCTCCCGTCGGGCATCAACCTGCTCATCACGGGCGGCGTCCTCATCCTCGCGGCGACCGTCGACGCGGTGTCGCGTCTGCGCGCCGGCGGTGGGATGAGAACCTGACGGGGTCTCCCCCGGCATCCGTCTCCGCCGGGTCGCCCGCACTCCGTGCGCGGGCCGCCCGGCGGATTCGCGTCCGGACCTCCGACGACGGATGCCGCGGCGATAGGCTCCGAGGGTGACTGATCAGAACATCCCCGGGCTGCGCTGGGGCATCCTCGCCACCGGCGGCATCGCCCACGCCTTCGCCTCCGACCTGCGCACCGCCGGTCGTGATCTCGTCGCCGTCGGATCGCGCTCCGCCGGGGGCGCCGAGCGCTTCGCGGAGGAGTTCGGCATCCCCCGCGCGCACGCCTCCTACGAGGACCTCGTGGCCGACCCCGACGTCGACATCGTCTACGTCTCCACCCCGCACCCCTTCCACGCCGACAACGCGATCCTCGCCCTCGAGGCGGGCAAGCACGTGCTCGTGGAGAAGCCGTTCACGCTCAATCAGGCCGAGGCGGAGCGGGTGCGCGACGTCGCGGCGGCGCAGGGGCTCCTCGCGATGGAGGCCATGTGGACGCGCTATCTGCCGCACATGGTCCGCATCCGCGAGCTGGTCGCGGAGGGCGCGCTGGGCGAGATCCGGTCGCTGTTCGCCGACCACACGCAGCGCATCTCCACGGACCCCCGCCACCGTCTCAACGCGCTCGAGCTCGGCGGCGGCGCACTGCTGGACCTCGGCATCTACCCCATCTCGTTCACGTGGGACATCCTGGGCGCGCCGCAGACGATCGCCGCGGCCGCGCACATGGCGGAGACCGGCGCGGACGCGGATGTCGCAACCGTGTTCACGCACGCGTCGGGCGCCGTGTCGACATCCGTCTCCGGCTCGCGCGCGGCCGGCCCCAACACGGCGCACATCGTCGGCACCGAGGCCCGCATCGACATCGACCGCGTCTGGTACACCCCCACGTCCTTCCGCCTCATCGGCCCGGACGGCACCGTCCGCGAGGACTTCGTCTCGGACATCGAGGGCCGGGGGATGCAGTTCCAGGCCCTTGCCGCGGAGCGCCTGGTCGCCGAGGGCAACCTCGCCGGCGACATCCTCCCCATCCACGAGACCGTCGCCATCATGGGCACGCTGGACGAGATCCGCCGGCAGATCGGACTCGTGTACCCCGGCGGGAGGTGACGTGACGTCGCCCTCGGCGCTGCTGCGCCTGCCCGACGGGACGATCAAGCAGCGCGGACCGCTCACCGGCACGGAGGTGTGGACGGTGCCCGGACGCGCGCACCGGCCGATCGCCGTCCCGCACGAGGACCGGCACCGGCTGGCCGCCGACGAGGGACGACGCCTGTGCGCCTTCTGCGAGGATCGCTACCTGGAGACGACGCCGGAGAAGGACCGCCTCGTGCGGACCGACGACGGCGGTTACGCCCACGTGCCACGGGTGTCGGCCGACGCCCTGTTCGACACCGTCGCGGAGTTCCGCCGGTTCGGGAACCTCTTCGAGATCGTCTCGGCCGAGTACTGGCGCGAGAACTACGGGTTCCGGCAGCCCTCGGATGTCGTCCGGTGGGCGGACGAGTACCTCTCGACGCCGGCGGGCCGGGCCCACATCGAGCGGCTCGTCGCGGTGCGGGACGCGGCATCCGGGTCCGTGTCCGACGTCGAGGCGGGCGCGCTCGACCTCGTCGGCGGATCGCACGACGTGGTCGTCGCGCGCCGGCACGTGCACGACGACGCCGAGTGGTCGGACGACCTCGTCTCGGCGGGCGAGCTCACCCCGGACGAGCACGCAGCCTACATCGCCTTCGCCGTCGACGCCCTCGCCCGGATCGGCGCCGCGCAGCCGCACGCCAAGTACGTCTCGGTGTTCCAGAACTGGCTGCGCCCCGCCGGCGCCTCGTTCGAGCACCTGCACAAACAGCTCGTGGCCATCGACGAGTTCGGCCCGCAGGTGTCCCGCGAGATCGGGATGCTGGCGGCCGACCCCGCCCTGTATCAGCGCGAGATCGCCGCCCTCGCCCTGCGGGAGGGCCTCGTCGTCGCCGCGAACGACCACGCCGTCGCGTTCGCGGGCGTGGGGCACCGCTATCCGGCCTTCGAGGTCTACTCGCGCTCCCGCGCCCACCTCCCCCAGGCGCACGCGCCCGAAGAGGTCCGCGGCATGTCGGACCTCCTGCACGCCCTGCATGCCGCGACCGGCGTCCACGTGCCGACGAACGAGGAATGGCACTACCGTCCCGCGGGGGTGCACGCGCCGATGCCGTGGCGGATCGTGCTGAAGTGGCGCATCTCGATCCCCGCGGGCTTCGAGGGCGGCACGAAGATCTACGTCAACACGATCGACCCGTGGACGCTGCACGCGCGGGCCGTGGCGGCGATGCGCGAGCTGCGTGACGCCGGGCGCCTGGCGCCGGGCCTGCGCATCGGCGACGAGTGCGCGCCCGGGGATGCGCGCCTCGGCTACGCCGACTGAGCGCTCAGCGGCGAGTGGACCACCACGCCCACGCCACGAGCACGGGCTGGAAGAAGAGTCTGACCAGGCGCTTCCGATCGGTGTCGAGGCCGAACCCGTCACGTCGGCGGGTGTACTGCTCGACGTTGCCCGGGAAGACGGCGATGAAGAAGGCCGCCAGCAGCGCCCCGATGCGACGCCGCTCGGCCGGCAGGACGACGAGGGCTGCGCCGAACCCGATCTCCACGACGCCGGATGCCACGACGACGGCATCCTTGTCCAGGATCCTGCCGGTCCAGTCCGGGACCTGCGCCTGGAACTCCCGTCGCGCCCAGAAGAGGTGGCCGAGACCCGCGGCGATCATCGCGAGGGCGAGCAGCAGGCGGAGGAGGGTGCGCACGCGCTCCACCCCAGCACAGCCGACGCGGCGGGTCCACCCCTGGACGCCGCGTCGGGTCAGTGGTACCGGCCGCTGTAGGCGTTGATCGCCGGCTGACCGCCCAGGTGCGCGTAGAGGACGTTCGCGTCGCGGGGGATGTCGCCCCGGGTCACGAGCTCGATGAGGCCCGCCATCGACTTCCCTTCGTACACGGGGTCGAGGATCACGCCCTCGAGGCGACCGGTGAGGAAGATCGCCTCATCCGTGGACTCGACCGGGACGCCGTACTTCTCCCCTGCCCAGCCCTCGAGCACCTGGATCTCGTCGTCGCGCAGATCGCGCCCGACGCCGATCATCTCCGCGGTGCGCCGCGCGATCCGCGCCACCTGGTCGCGCGTCTCGTCGATCGTGGCGGAAGCGTCGATCCCGAGGACCCGGCGCGGCCGATCCCCGAAGTTCTCGAGCAGATCCGCGAATCCGGCGATCATGCCCGCGTGCGTCGAGCCGGTCACGGTGCAGACCACGATCGTGTCGAAGAACACGCCCAGCTGCTCCTCCTGCGCCCTGACCTCGTGCGCCCAGTTGGCGAAGCCGAGACCGCCGAGCGGATGATCCGATGCGCCCGCCGGGATGGCGTAGGGCGTCCCCCCGGACCGCTCGACGTCGGCGACGGCCTCCTTCCAGGAGTCCTTGAAGCCGATGCCGAAGCCGGCCGGCGACAGCCGCACGTCGGCGCCCATGAGCCGCGACAGGAGGATGTTGCCGACCCGGTCGTTGACGGCGTCGGGCCAGTCGACCCAGTGCTCCTGCACGAGCACGGCCTTCATCCCGAGGTGCGCCGCGACGGCCGCGACCTGCCGCGTGTGGTTGGACTGCACGCCGCCGATCGACACGAGGGTGTCGGCACCCTGCGCGAGGGCGTCCGGGACGAGGTACTCGAGCTTGCGGACCTTGTTGCCGCCGTACGCCAGACCGCTCGAGACATCCTCCCGCTTGGCCCAGATCCGCGCCCCGCCGAGGTGCGCGCTCAACCGATCGAGCGGATGGATCGGGCTCGGCCCGAAGGTGAGCGGATGGCGGGGGAAGTCGGCGAGGGGCATGCGGTCTCCGGGGTCGTCGTCGGCGGGATGTGTCAGCGGATCTCTTGGTGCGGCGCGTCGGCGGTCTCGGACAGGAGCCGCTCGAGCGTGAGCCAGTTCTCCCGCGTCGCCGTCGCGGCCGCCGCGCCGTCCCCCGTCTCCGCGAGCGCGATGATGCGCTCGTGGTCGGCGACGCTGCCGCGACCGGCGAGGCTCTCGAAGCGCATGCGCTCGAGCCGGCGCAGGAGGGGCGTCACCTGCTCCAAGAGACCCGGCAGGAGGGGGTTCGCGCTCGCCTCGACCGCCACCCGGTGGAAGTCGTCGTCGGCGGCGATCGCGGCGTCGACGTCACGGTCGCGCAGCGCCGCCGCGAAGCGCGCGTTGGCCTCGCGCATCGACGCGATGTCGTCCGCGGTCAGCTGCGGCACGGCCTCGCGCACGGCCAGCTCGTGGAGGGAGGCCGCGATGCGTTGCGCCGCGAGCGCGGTGCGCGCGTCCAGCGGGGACACCTCGGTGAGCTTGGCGCGCCGCGTCTGCACGAGCCCGGCCGCCTCCAGGCGCGCGATCGCCTCGCGGATCGGCGTGCGGCTCACGCCGAGCCAGGCCTCCAGCTCCGCGTCGCGCAGCCTGTCGCCGGGGGCGAGACGGCCGCTGACGATCGCGTCGCGCAGCTCGCGGTAGGCGTAGTCGCGCAGCGACGGCGGGCGTTCGGCCTGCGGCATCGAGGACGGCATGCAATATATTGCACACGACACGGGCGGTCCCGTCAATTCGTGACGATCACTCCCCGGCGATCAGCTCGTCGACCCACGCCGGGACGGTCACCGTCGCGGGCCCGAGGCGCACGTCGTCGAACGGGACGCCCCCGAAGGCGAGCGGATCACTCGCCTCGAGGTTGAGCTCGACCGTGCGGGCGCCGTACGCGGCGGCGAGTCCCGCATAGCCGGCCGCGGGGTACACGCTGCCGGAGGTCCCGATGCACGCGAAGACGTCGCACGCGGCGACCGCCTGCTCGATGCGGTCGAGACCGTACGGCATCTCGCCGAACCACACGACGTCGGGGCGCAGCATCCGCGCGCCGCACTCGGGGCACTCCGGCTCGTCGACGAGTTCGCCCGACCAGCGCGAGCGCCGCTCGCAGGCGGTGCACAGCGCCGAGCGCAGCTCACCGTGCATGTGCACGAGGTTGCGGGTGCCGGCCCGCTCGTGCAGGTCGTCCACGTTCTGCGTCACGACGAGAAGGCGCGCGCCGACGGCGTCCTCGAGGCGGGCGAGGGCGAGGTGCGCGGCGTTCGGGACCGCGGACGCCACCGCTCGCCGGCGTTCGTCGTAGAAGCGCTGCACCCGTGTGCGGTCACGGGCGAAGCCCTCGGGGGTCGCGACGTCCTCGACGCGGTGCCCCTCCCAGAGGCCGCCGGCGTCGCGGAACGTGCGCACGCCGCTCTCGGCGGAGATCCCCGCGCCGGTCAGGACCACGATGCGCCGCACGGCGCCGGACCCGATCAGTGGTGGGTGGCCTGGACGACGCGCAGCCGCTCCAGGACCTGGATGCGCAGCTCGGCGGGGGCGGTCTCCTTGCACGCCCGCGCGATGACCTCGGTCAGGGTGGTGGCCACGAGCGCCTCCTCCCGGCAGGCCTCGCAGTTCTCGAGGTGCTCGCGGATGTCCGCATGCTCGGTGCGGCACATCTCCTTGCGCAGATACTCCTCGAGGTCTGCCCGCGCCTTGTCACAGCCGCAGTCGGTCATTTCCTGCTCCTTGCCGCGGACTTCCCGCCGCGCTCGGGCGCAGCGGAGGCGATGCCCCGCTCCTTCGCGTACTCGGCAAGCAGCTCACGAAGCATCCGCCTGCCACGGTGCAGGCGGCTCATGACTGTGCCGATGGGTGTCTTCATGATGTCGGCGATCTCCTGGTAGGCGAAGCCCTCGACGTCCGCGAGGTACACCGCCAGCCGGAAATCCTCCGGAATCGCCTGGAGGGCGTCCTTGACGACGGATGCCGGCATCCGGTCGATCGCCTCCGCCTCGGCCGAGCGGGTGCTCGTCGCCGTGGTCGATTCCGCTCCCCCGAGCTGCCAGTCCTCGAGGTCGTCGATGGTGCCCTGATAGGGCTCCCGCTGCTTCTTGCGGTACGTGTTGATGTACGTGTTCGTCAGGATGCGGTACAGCCACGCCTTGAGGTTCGTGCCCTGCGTGAACGTGCGCCACGACGCGAACGCCTTGACGAAGGTCTCCTGCACGAGGTCGGCGGCATCCGACGGGTTGCGCGTCATGCGCATCGCGGCGCCGTACAGCTGGTCCATGAAGGGGAGCGCCTGCTCCTCGAACTCCGCCCGGGCGCGGGCGGTGCCCTCGTCGCCTGCGGCGGTCTCGTCGAGGGGCGACTCGTCTTGCCCGAGCGCGTCGAGGGGCGACCGGTCGGGTGCGTCGTCAGTCATCGCCGCCCAGTCTACGGCGGCGATCAGCGGCACCGAGGTGTCGATGATCGGCACCGGGACGTCGAGCGTCTCGGCGGGGCGTTCCAGCAGTGCCGGCATCGGTCTCCTTCGCAAGGGGTTCAGTAGGGTAGAACCCGATGACTGCCGACCGGTATTCCCGCGACTCCCCGTGGCCTGCGCCGACCGCGCCGGGCCCGCTCCGTGCGACGCTCACCCTGCCCGGGTCGAAGTCGCTGACCGGTCGCGAACTCGTGCTGTCCGCACTCGCCGACGGACCGGGACGCCTGCGCGCGCCCCTGTACTCGGACGACTCGCGGCGCATGACCGAGGCCCTGCGCGCGCTCGGCGTCGGAATCGAGCAGGAGCCCGGGAGCGGCGAGTTCGGCGACGACCTCGTCGTGACCCCCGCGCCGTTGCGCGGCGACGTCACGATCGACTGCGGTCAGGCCGGCACCGTCATGCGCTTCGTCGCGCCGCTGGCGGGTCTCGCGAAGGGCGATGTGGTCCTCACCGCGCACGAGAGCGCCCTGCATCGGCCGATGGGCGCCATGATCAAGGCGCTGCGCGACCTCGGCGTGGACGTCGACGACGGCGGCCACTGGGCGCTGCCGTTCACGGTCCGCGGCCACGGGCACATCCGCGGCGGCGAGGTGCAGATCGACGCGTCAGCGTCGAGCCAGTTCGTCTCCGGACTTCTCCTCGCAGCCCCGCGGTTCGACGTCGGGCTGCACCTCATCCACACCGGCGACCGGCTGCCGAGCCTCCCCCACATCGACATGACGATCGAGGCGCTCGGGCACCGCGGCGTGCACGTCGAGCGTCCCGCACCCAACGAGTGGGTCGTCGCGGCAGGGCCCGTGCGCGCGAAGGAGATCGCGATCGAGCCGGATCTCTCCAATGCGGCCCCGTTCCTCGCCGCCGCGATGGTCGCCGGCGGCGCGGTCTCGGTGACGGGCTGGCCCGCGCACTCGACGCAGCCGGGCGCCCTGCTCAGCGAGATCCTGTCGCTGCTCGGCGCGCGCGTGACCCGCCGCGGCGGATCGCTCACCGTCACCGGCGGACGCGGCATCGCCGGCGTCGACCTCGACCTGTCCGCCGCGGGCGAGCTCGCCCCCACTCTCGTGGGGCTCGCGGCCCTCGCCGACGCCCCCTCGACGTTCCACGGCATCGGCCACATCCGGCGCCACGAGACCGACCGCATCGCGGCGCTCGCCGCCGAGCTGCGCCGCCTCGGCGGCGAGGCGGAGGAGCTGGAGGACGGCATCCGCATCGTCCCGCGCCCCCTGCACGGAGGCGTGTGGCGGACCTACCACGACCACCGCATGGCCACGACCGGCGCCCTCCTGGGCCTGGCGGTCCCCGGCATCGAGATCGAGGACATCGGCACGACCGCCAAGACCCTCCCCCAGTTCGCCGACCTGTGGCACCGCATGCTGGCGGACGACGACGGCACGGACGACGCGGCCGCCTCCGCGGCGCTGCCGAGCGCCTCATGATCTGACGGACGACGCATGAGCTGGCTGGACGACCTCGACGACGACGAACCCGAGTTCGACGAGTCGGATGTGCGCGTCCGCCCGAATCCCAAGGGCAACCGTCCGCGCACCAAGCGCCGCCCGGCGCACGAGGACGCGCGCATCGCCCGCGTCCTGGGCGTCGACCGCGGGCGCTACACGATCCTCGTCGACGAGGACGGACCCGACGAGCACACCGCCCTCGCCGTGCGCGCCCGCGAGCTGCGCAAGACACCGATCGTGAACGGCGACCGCGCGCGCGTCGTGGGCGACACGAGCGGCGCCGAGGGCACGCTCGCCCGGATCGTCGGCATCGAGGAGCGCACGTCGCTGCTGCGCCGCAGCGCTGACGACACCGACCAGGTCGAGCGCGTCATCGTCGCCAACGCGGACCAGATGCTCATCGTCGTCGCCGCCGCCGACCCCGAGCCGCGGGCGCGCCTCGTCGACCGCTACCTCGTCGCGGCGCTGGACGCCGGCATCCGCCCGCTCCTGGTCGTGACCAAGACGGACCTCGCCGACCCCTCCGAGTTCCTGCACCACTTCGACGGACTCGACCTCGAGGTCTTCACGAGCGCGCGCGGCGAGATGCCGCTCGAGCGCATCGGCGCGGCACTCGTCGGTCACGTCACGGTGTTCGTCGGCCACTCGGGCGTGGGCAAGTCGACCCTCGTGAACGCCCTCGTGCCGACCGCCCAGCGCGCGACCGGCCACGTCAACGAGGTCACCGGCCGCGGCCGCCACACATCGAGCTCCACCGTGACCCTGCGCTACACCGGCGAGGGCGGGCGCGGCTGGGTCATCGACACCCCCGGCGTCCGCTCGTTCGGGCTCGGGCACGTGGATCCGGCCAGCATCCTGAAGGCGTTCACCGACCTCGCCGAGGTCGCGAAGGACTGCCCCCGCGGCTGCACGCACCTGCCGGACGCCCCCGACTGCGCCATCGCCGAGGCCGTCGCGGAGGGCCGCCTCGGCCCCACCGGCGCGGCGCGCCTGGACTCGCTGCAGCGCCTGCTGACGACGTTCGCCGAGCGGTCAGCGGGGTGGACGGCGGGGTCGTAGGCTGGATGCCGTGACGCAGCTGCAGCCCGGAGACACCGCCCCCGACTTCACCCTCACCGACCAGGACGGCACGCCCGTCTCGCTGTCGGATCTGCGCGGCCGCAAGGTGATCCTCTACTTCTACCCCGCCGCCATGACGCCGGGATGCACGACCCAGGCGTGCGACTTCCGCGACAGCCTCGCGTCGCTCCAGGGCGCCGGCTACACGGTGCTCGGCATCTCGCGCGACAGCACCGCCAAGCTCAAGGAGTTCGCCGAGCGCGACGGCCTGACCTTCCCGCTCCTCAGCGATCCCGACCACGCCGTCCACGACGCGTACGGCGCGTGGGGCGAGAAGCTCAACTACGGCAAGAAGATCGAGGGCGTGCTGCGCTCGACCTTCGTCCTCGACGAGAACGGCGTCATCCAGCACGCCCTCTACAACGTCAAGGCCACGGGGCACGTCGCGCGCCTGCGCAAGATGCTCGGCGTCGACGCCTGACCCCAGGGTCGGCAGGCCTGGTCGCGAGGCGGCAGGACGCCTCAGCCCGCGACGTCGTCCCGCTTCGGGCTGCGGCGCGCGGCCGAGAACACCAGCGCGAGGCACACGATCGCCGGCACGGCGAGCGCGAGCCCGATGAGCGGGTGCGCGTACTGGCCGGTCGCCGCGCCGAGGGCGATCGCGAGGATGAGTACCTGGGTCACGATCGCCCCGGAACGCCCCCATGAGCGACCGCGCAGGGTGCCGGCGGCGAACGCGAGCACGACGACGGCGCCGATCACCGTCAGCACCAGGAGCGCGACCGCGCTGACGACCGATCCGGTGTCGCCGGCCAGAAGCGCGAAGACCTGCCACACGGCGAGCGCGAGCACCCCGATCCCCTCCGCTGCGACGAGGAGCCCTGCGGCTCGCGTGAGGCCGTTTGTGGGACGTGGCGCGTGCGCCGCGGGCGTGTCCGCGCTCATATTGTGGGGATCCTCCAGGGCGTTCGGAGAAGACTCAGCAACCACTCCCGCTCAGTGGGTGAGATCTCTTGCTTCTCTCACTACTTCCATGAAACCATTGCCGATGGCCATGTGCTCCCACAGCGGCGTGGGGCGAGCAGTCTGCTCGCAACTCACACAGGGTACCCGAACCCGACGGGCGCCCCAGCATTCGCTGACTCACAAGCAACAAGGAGCATCACCATGGATTGGCGCGACAAGGCTGCCTGCCTGACGGTCGACCCCGAGCTGTTCTTCCCGGTCGGGAACACCGGCCCCGCGGTCGACCAGATCGAGAAGGCCAAGGCCGTCTGCGCACGCTGCACCGTCACCGAGGTGTGCCTGCAGTACGCCCTCGAGACCAGCCAGGACTCGGGCGTCTGGGGCGGCCTCTCCGAGGACGAGCGTCGCGCCCTCAAGCGCCGCGCCGCGCGCGCCCGCCGCGCCAGCTGAGCCGGGCGTGACGCCGCGCCGCGGCATCCGCTCTCAGCTCCCCTGACCCCGCTGGATGTAGCGCAGCGGGATGTCGATGGTCACCTCGGTGCCCGATCCCACGATCGTGTGCCAGTCGATGGTGCCGCCGAGCTCGCCCTGGATGAGGGTGCGCACGATCTGCGTGCCCAGGCCGCGCCCGACCTGCCCCTCGGGCAGCCCCACGCCCGAGTCGCGCACGCGCACCTCGAGGCGGTCGTCGCTGCGCTCGGCGAGGATCTCCACGGTGCCCTCCTTGCCGGCGAGGCCGTGCTCGACGGCGTTGGTCACGAGCTCCGTGAGCGCAAGCGCCAGCGGGGTCGCGTATTCGCTGGGCAGCGTGCCGAAGCGACCCGACGAGTGCGTCTGGGCGCGGGTGTTCGGCGCCGCGGCGACCTCGGCGACGAGCTTGAGCACGCGGTCGAAGACCTCGTCGAAGTCGACGTTCTGCGCGAGTCCCTCCGACAGCGTGTCGTGCACGACCGCGATCGCCGACACGCGACGCATGGCCTGCGTGAGAGCCTCGCGCGCCTCATCGGAGTGCGTGCGCCGCGCCTGGATGCGCAGGAGCGACGCCACCGTCTGCAGGTTGTTCTTGACGCGGTGGTGGATCTCGCGGATCGTCGCGTCCTTGGTGATGAGCTCCTGCTCCTGGTGGCGGATCTCCGTGACGTCGCGGCACAGGACGATCGCGCCGATGCGCGTCCCCTGATCGCGCAGCGGGATCGTGCGCAGCGACACCGAGACGCCGCGCGCCTCCATGTCGGTGCGCCACGGCGCGCGGCCGCTCACCACGAGCGGCAGGCTCTCG
>Ga0180216_1001800_pt1 | contig 18521 bp, 21 predicted proteins | sample eDN3rd37CBELigMG_FD_128879 | JGI IMG/M metagenome (GOLD analysis project Ga0180216, IMG submission 128879) | Enriched Miracle-Growth compost microbial communities from Emeryville, California, USA - eDNA 3rd pass 37_C BE-Lig MG (version 2)... ...
CGATCTTGCCGGTCGCCATCGTTGCCGTCCCTGGGCCATCCACCAACAAAGTTGGGCGAGAAACGACGCGCGTTTGTTGAGTGGATCACAACCTCACAGGCTGCGTCGCCGCGATCGCCGTTCGCCATCCTCGCCATTGCCTCTCCCTGCCGTCCCGAATCGTCCCGCTGGCGACCCCGGCCGCCGGCCGCGCCCCTACCCCGTGAACTCGAGATGGGCGTTTGTCGACCGCCGCCGCCATCGTTCTGCGTATCGAGGAGTCGCCGGAGCGTCCTGTCGCCCCTGTCCTCTTTCTCATCCGCTTGCCCGTGTTCGTGTTTTCGTTCCTCGTGTCCCTTTTCCGCGGCCTTCCTGCCGCGTCCTCGCCCGCGTCGTGTCCTCGCCCGCGTGCTTACCTCCTCCTGTCCCGCGCCGCCTGTCCCGCGCCTCCTGTCGATCGCCCGATCTGCCACTGTCGACCCTGTTCAACCCCGACAGAATTGGGTAGAATCGCGCCAAAAAAGGGCGAGGCGGCCGAGGACGCGCTGGAGAACGAGGAGCCGCCGAAGGAGGCGGGGCCTTGGAGGGCGTCAAAAGAGGCCAAGAAACGGCGGGGTTAAAAGGAGGGGAAGGAGGGGAAGGAGGGGCTAACATAGGATGGGCCAGTAACAACGTCAACGGCGGCGGGCAGCGGGGCCACACCTGGCAGAGGTTGGCGCAGCGGTGCACGAACCGACCCACGCGCGATTCCGGCTAGTGTCCATCCCGGCACTTCCGCGGAACAGGCCTGCCACAGCGCATTTTGGTCCTTGAGAGGTGGTAGGAAAATGACGACCCGCGACGTCCGGGCCGCCATGGCGGCCCGACTGCGCGAGCATTACAACGGCTCGGCCAACTATGAGTACGCCCATGCTCCGGCACCGTGAAGCACTTCGCTTCACCAACTCACCCCTTCGTGCCGAGCTCCCCTGCGCGTCTTGTCCGGCAGAGCCGGGCTGGCCAGCCTGAGCGAGGCGGAGCGCGAGGCGCTGGTGGTGAGCAACCACCTGATCGTCCGGCGAGCCCTGCTGAACGGGCCGGACTACTGCGCCACATGCTGGTACCGCCAGATCCACTGCGTCTGCAAGTACATCCCCAAAATCGAGTGCCCGTTCCGCTTCCTCATCTACATGCACTGCAAGGGTGCGCCCGTGCGGCCGCCCGCCTGCTGCACGCGGCAGTCGCCGCCTTCCTAACGCTGTCGCCCGTCTCCGCCTCGCGCCATGGCGCGCAACCTGCAGAGTACGGCCGCTTCAGCAATACCGGCAAGCTCCTGCTCGCCGCATTGCCCAACTCGGAGCTGTTCATTGCGGCGCACCCGCCCGACGAGGCGCGCCTGCGCGCCGAGCTGGACCGGTCCCGCGGGCGCTGCGCCGTGCTCTTCCCCTCGGCCAACGCTCTGAAGGTGCGCGGCGGTGAGCCGTTCCGTGGCGAGGGGGCATCGCTGCTGCGCCCGCGGACCCTGGCCGTCCCCGCCGCCGCCGCCGCTGCCGTCGCGCCCGCATACAGGCGTCGGAGTGGCTCGCGCAGGCGAAGCAGGACACGCCCGCGCCAGCGGACGGCACGGGCGCGACCAAAGAGCAGGTCCCGCTGACGATCGTCATCGTGGACGGCACCTGGGGCCAGGTACGCGCTCGTGTGCGCCGCGGAGCTTTGAAATGCGAACCTAATAGAGTCCGCCGCAATGGCATGACGTCCCCCGCTGTCGCCAGGCCCGGCGGATGGGGCTGCGGCTGCCTCCGGACCTGCCGCGGCTTGTCATCACGCCGGACGCACCGACGCTGAACGTCGTGCGGCAGCAATCGCGACACGACCGGATCTGCACGCTCGAAGCGACCGCCGTCCTGATCAAGGTGTGGCACGCGGTCGGCGCCGCTTGCGCTCAGATCCGTTGGGCTGCGGCTGACAGTCTTGCGTTTGACTGCGCGCTGGCGCCGGCACATCAGGACCTCGATCCGGCGTCGGACGTGCCGGACAAGCTGCTGGACATGCTGCAGAGCGTCGTTCGCGAAGAGCTCACCGTGCGTGGCCCCGCGCGGAACGGCCCCGAGCCCGGCGTGCCATGGCTCAGCGGTGTGTCCCATAGGTCGTCGCTGTCGATCGACGTGGGCAGATGACCGGCAAGGCGTCGATCCACCCCGAGTCGTTCCAAGACCGGCGGCTGCGGTCGGCGCCCAGCGGGAGCGACACCGACTGAGCCGCACTGCACTGCACTGCACTGCACGGTAACCCTAGCGATGCACCATTGCAAACAGTGTACCACTACGCCCTGTACAGGCCAGCCTCCACGAACTACATGGTGCGGCACGTCCGCCGCCGGTGCGACGCCTTTCGTCGTGCCGTTTCCGTGCGGGCGGTCTCGCACCGGCCGTTGCCGTTTGAGCAACCTTGGTCAGCCCACGGTCAGCCCGGGCGGGGCGCACGGAACGAGAACCGCGAGCAAAGGGGACGCCGGCCATGTGGCCCGTTCGCGGCGGCATGCGCGCATGCAGCGGGCTGGATGCCCCACGTCGTAGCGCCGCCGCGCTGTCCTTTCCTATGCTTGCGTGCCTGTGGGGGATGTCAGGGGAGGGTGCCTCATGGTGTGTGCGTGGTGGGGTTCCATAGTGGGTCGAGTGGGTTGCATGCGGATTCACCAATCACCGCGTTTTTTTTTCAGTGTTTTTTTTCTCTTCTGCCGTCGTCTCGCAAGAGCGCGGCGCTACCGACGCTCTGCATCGCCATCTGCCGATCGGCCACGGCCAGAGCGCTCTTGTAGACCCGCCGTCGCCTTCTTTCTCTCGTGCGGCAAGAGGAGCGCGGTGGCTGGCTTGACGAGCGTGGGGCGCGGGCGCTTCACTAGCACTTTTGCCACCGCCAGACGCCGCCGCGGCTCAGCCTGCCCCAGTGACGCACCCGCACCGAAGCACAGTGGGAACGGCGCAATCGCTCCGCCTACCGCTGCGTCGGGGTGGGGTGGAGGCGACTGAGCGAGAAGCGCGCTTATCGATCGCTGCTGCTTTCCTCCGCAAGCCGGCGCCAGACGCAAGTGGCGCGCGCGGCTCCTTTCCGTTTTTCCGTTGACGCACGGGCGCCGCGCTGCATCGGCGGCGCCGGGTGCCCGCAGGGCAGTCGTGCTGCGAACGACGTAACGACCGGTGGCGGTGGCTGGAGATAGGGACGGGGGCCCTGTCGGGACCGGCGCACGGGGGACACCTGTGCCGCGCGGAGCGGGCGTGCATCATGGCTGGCGGCGTCCACTGGGAGGCCCTCAAGGGCGGCTACGTGGACGAGAACCAACTAAGAGAGGTCGTGGCGCTGGATGACGACGACGACCACTCCTTCTCCCGCCAAATCGTCGAGAAGTGGTTCTCCCAGGTCGAGGAGAGCCTGCCCAAGCTGAAGCAGCACCTGTACGTGGGCTGGCGCCGCACGTGCTGACGTCCGCGGTGGGCGCGGGGGGCCATGTGGCGCGGTTAAGGCTGACGCGCGGGCGCGTACTGCGTGGGGAGGGGCGGCGCACCGGGGCGGCAGAGCGGCCAAGGAGCTGAGCGAGCTCTCCAAGCTGGCGCACTTTGTCAAGGGCAGCTCGGCCGCGCTGGGCGCCATGCGCGTCAAGGACGACTGCGAGGATCTGAAGCAGCTGGGCGACCTCAAGACGCCCGGGACCAAGGCGGACATTGACGAGGCGCAAGCGCTGCGCGTCATCCCCGAGCACATGAGCAAGTACGGCGGGGCTGCGGCTCCGGCGGGCCAGCGGTGCGACGGGCCAGCGCACTAACCAGCGGCGCGCTCCTCCGCCGTGGCCGCACGCTCGTGCGGCAGGCTCGAAGCCGACTATGCGGAAAGCAAGGCGCAGCTGCAGCGGTTCTACGGGTTATCCTGAGCCATGGCCGCGTGCCCATGCCGACGGCGGCCGGCGCCCGAGCGCGCCGCGGCGGCGGCGGTGGCGGGCTGCCCGAGAGGAACTCTCCCCTTGCCCGGCATTTTCTTTGAGCTCCAGCACCCGCGTAACACACTAGGAGTTTTTGTGCGGCTTGCTGCCCTCTGTCTCGACTATAATGCTGCAGTACGCCCACCCTGTACATTATGGACGTTGTTCGATGATGCACGATAAACGGTTACAGCATCTAGCGAGCGCACGGCTCCGCGGCGCCTGGCGTGCATGGGTCCGCAAGTCTAGGTCTATGTCCGCTGTACATGGTTCGCTTTTTACATGCCGCCGGCCTGCGCCGCCGGCGCCGCCGGCGTCGCCTGCTGCGTCCGGGCGAGGCCGCGGATCGAGATGTCGTACACGACCTCCTCGATCTTTTTGATGTCGTACTTGATCGCGTCAAAGCGCTTGCGCAGCGCGTCGTTCTTGAGGTTGAGCAGCTGGAAGCCCGCGTAGAGCTCGGCCACAAACCGCGAGATCACCAGCGGGCGCGCGTAGTCCTCCGCAATCACGCTGTTCACCGCCAGGCGCGCCTAGAGGACAGGCGCCGCAAATGGCATGGCGCGGAACGTTAGCGTCCACGCCCTCTTTGGCCGTCGTCGCCGCGCGGACCGTACGAGCTCGCTGCAGAGGTTGCACAGCGCAAACAAGAACTCCTCAATGTCAAAGTGAAACTCGGTCGTCACGTCCGCGCGCACTTTGGCACGTGGGATGGGCTGCCATGCACGGCCCAGGGTCAGCTCCTGGACCTGGCGGCAGCGCGCGAGCCGGCGAGCACGCGCGTACTGCCCAGCGCCGCCTCCATCTCGCTCAGGGTCACGCAGCGCTGCGTCTCCAGAAAGGTGGTCATGGCCACGAAGAAGCAGAGCTGCTGCACGACGTTGCGCCACTGGTCGTTGTACCTGGACACCCGCCGCCGTCGTGCCACCAGGCCGGCTCGACGTGTCGGCATGACGGCGCGCCCATTGCACCGGTCCCCCGTATTCGTCCGTACCGGTAGTAGCGCTCTGGCGGCACCAGGGCCTTGATCCGGTCCAGCTGGGCGCGCACGCCCTCGAACCGCGCCCGCACCTGGCTGCAGATGGCCGGCACTGCGTACGCAACCAAAATTGGAGGCGGGAGGAGGCGGTTAGTATCCGCGACCGCATCGGCCGTTGGGCAGGTCAAGCCCAGCACCGTCGGCGTTGCGGACGTGGGCGGCGGCCAAGACCGCGCTTATGGTGCGGGCCTCGGCCTCGAGGTCGCGGACGACGCTCCGGATGTTCTCGCGGGTGGCAGCCTCGGCCTCGAAGGTGGCCTGGAAGCGGGCGAACGCCGCGAGATCCAGGGCCGCCGGCGCGGCGCCGGCGCTGCCGGCGGGCGCGGGGCCGGCCGGCGCGGCGGCGCCCGTCGGGGTGACGTCCTCCATCCTCGTGGCCCTGCCCAGGCGCTCCGGCTTTTTCGCGCCAAAACTCGACCACTGTGACGTCGCGATGACGTCAGCGCCGCCCACGCCGGTCCACGTGGACCCGCCCTCCACGTAACGGCCGCGCATCCACCCATACGGAACGCGTCATCGAGACGTTCCGTTCCCAAAGTTTATCCGGTGCGATGCATAGCCGCCGGCATGGATTTGAACGCTGAAATTAGCGATGAACGGTTCTGACAGGGATTCTGACGGCAATGAAACCGAAATTTGTGTAACGGCCGGCGGGGGTGGGGCGCGGCGGTTCCGGCGGCCGAGCGCGACAGAATCGCGGCAGAATCGCCGCAGGGCGCTTGGCTGGCGCAGCGGCAGAATCGGGTGGAACCGGGTGGAACGGCGTCGCGGCCCGGCGGGCGGCAGAACCGTGGCAGAACCGTGGCAGAATCGTGGCAGAATCGCGGCAGAATCGCGGCAGAAACAGTTTCCAGCCGTCGCTCGCTTTTTTTTTCTTCTTTCGCCGCCGCCGCCGTTTCGCCCCAGCGACCGCCGCAAAGGTGCGCCCGCGCGCCGCGCGCCCCACTGCCCCCCCCCACCCACCGCGGTCTCCTCGGGCCGGGCTGCGCTCTCCTCTTGCGCGGTGCCACGGGGCCGCCTCGGGTGCCGCCCGGCGCGGCGTTGAAGCGAGTGCTGGCGGGCGGCGCGTCGTTTGCGGCGCTTTGGCGGCGCTCGCGCCGGAGCTGAGCGGGCCGTCCTGGATGTTGCGCCCCGCACCGGCGCGGACGTGGCGCGGAAGCGGTGGCGCCATGCCAGCGCGGCCAAGGAACGCGCGCGTGGCGCCGGCCGGCGGATCCCGGAGCCCGCGGACGGCGTGCGGACGCGGCTGCCGTGGAGGAGCTATCGGGACCCGGCGGGGTTCATGCGGAGGTTGAACCGCGGCCGATTGGGGCACCCGCGCTAGCCGGAGGGGGAGCGGGATGGGCCCGCCGGCGCGGGCGCGGGAGCTGTGGGCGTTCCGCGGACGTCGCGCGGACGTGGACAGGGCCGCGTGGAGGTACAATTTTCAGGGTTTGTTTACGTGATGACCGCATAGTTGCGGAACGCGGAGGCCGGCAGGCGCGAAGTGGAACGGCCCTTTCCCCCCGTCTGCATCGCCGGCTGCTGGTCCCGCACCCTGGACGCTCACCCCGCGGTGCTCCCTGTGTGACTCGCGCGCGCGCCGGCCGTCCGTGCCTGCCCGCCGCTGCAGATGGCCACCACTCCGGTCAAGTTCTCGGACATTGGCAAGTCCGTGTCGGACCTGCTGACCAAGGACATCCCGGTCAACTCCATCAAGGTGGAGGCCAACACCCAGACCGTCAGCGGTGTGGTGCGTGAGCAGCGCCTGTGGGCGCGCTGCCGCGAGGGCCAGCCGTGTTTGGTGCTCACCGCGCTCCGAGCGCGTTTCGCGGCGTGCGGTGCCGAGTATGCAGAAGTTCACCCTGTCGGGCAGCCGCGCCAACGAGACCGGTGCCACCTCGGCTGAGCTCAAGCTCAAGTACCACGACGCTGCCAACAGTACGCGCGGCGGGCGGAATCCGATGGTGCTCCCGCGGGACCCGCAAGCCAACCGCGCTGCGCGGCGCCCCGTTTTTATTGCGACGTATCGCTCCCCGCAGGCATCACCTTCACCGACTCGTACGACACCAACGGCGCGCTTAAGGCGTCGGCCGAGGTGAACGATGCTCCGGTGAAGGGCCTGCGCGCGGTGCTCGACACCGTCTTCTCGCCGAACGGCAAGAGCCCCTACGGCGTCCAGGTCTCGGGCGGCTACAAGCGCGAGTACCTCAACGCCAACGCGTCGGTGGACGTCCTCCAGGGCCCGACCATCAGCACCGACGTGACCGTCGGCACCCGCGAGCTCGCCTTTGGCGCCGCCGTCTCGTTCAAGGACAAGCCCAGCTACACCCTGGCGCTCACCTACGCGCAGCCCGACTACGTCGTCGCCTTCCACGCGCGCAACCAGCTGCAGAAGCTGAGCCTGTCGTACTTCCACCAGGTCGACGTCAAGCTCGCCGCGGGCGCCGTCGCCACCTACTCCCTGGACGGCAAGGAGGGCGTCGCCATCGAGGCGGGCGCAAGCTACATCATCGACAAGGACGCGTCGGTCAAGGTCCGCGTCAACAACGAGGCCAAGATCGGCCTCGGCTACAGCCAGCGCCTGCGGCCAGGCGTCAAGAGCACCGTCGGCGCCGTCATCGACACCAACAAGGGGACGACCCAGCTCGGCCTCAGCCTCAACCTCGACGCCTAAGCACGCCCCCTGCATCCCGCGGCCTCGCCTGGCCCGCGCTGAGGCCGTGTGACGTGTGCGGCGCGTCGTGAGGGAGCGGCGTGGAGGGTAGCTTTTTGTCTTGCGTCCGTCCCGGTTTTATCGAGAGGAGGAGGAGAATCCGAGCAGCTGCAACTGACAACCTACTTTCTGATTTATGCGGTCTGAGCTGAAAGGCGCCCCTCCCGCTGTGTGCCCGCATGGCGCCGTGCACTCCCCCCCAAACCCTTGTATTGATCACAGGCAATATATTCACCGGTTTGAGAGTATGTGTGCGCGCGCGGCGGTATCGTGCTGGGTTTTATTTCACAAGCGAGCGAAGGAGCAGTATTTACGTACAAGCCTTGGGCGGACCGCTAGTCTTTCTCGGCAATGCGCGTCAGGAAGCCCTCGATCTCTTCCTTGGTCAGCGTGCGGAACCGCGGCTGCTCCGCGGTGACGACGCCGACCTCGATGTCATCCGCCTTCAGGTCGACCGCCAGCACCGTCTGCAGCGTCGAGATCGCCAGCTGTGCGTGGCGCAAAAAAAAAAACTCGGGTCGCCGCAGGAAAAGGGTTATAGCCCCAGAATAAAGCTGTGCGACGGCACCGCCTCGACCAACTGGTACCTGGACGGTGTCGTCGTAGCTGAGGCTGTCCGCCTTCTTAAACTTCTTCTCCAATGCGGTCGTGGCCTCCTGGCTCTTGGTGCCGGCTGCGGTCGCCTTGTAGCCGATGTAGTAGCCGGCCGGGTCGCACTTGAAGACCTGCGGTCCCCGCTCGTCGTCGACGCCGATGAGGATCATGGCTGCGACCGGCTCGGCCACGCACAGACGGGGGCCCCGGGGAGGGCATCAGCTCATGGCGCCACGCCCAGGTGCGGCGACACACGGCGCGCGCGCGCGCGACGTACAGACGCCGAGGGGCCGCATGGAGGCGTACTGGGTGTACACCTGGTTCAGGTTCGCGATGCGCTTGGCCAGCTGGTCCACGGGCATTTCGTAGCCGTACTGGTACCGCCACTTGGCGGCCTCGTCCCGAGCGCGGGCGACCTGCGCCCGAGCGTCCGCTGGCGGCGCGTCACAACCCTCCTACGCAGGCGTGCGGCGGGGGTTAGGGACAGTGCAATGAAACACCCACCCACCCACAACACGAGCTCGACGCGACGCACCCGGCATGCCAGTCATGACGCAGCCAATGTAGGGCGTCAGCTGGAAGATGTGCGTCACGGTCGACGGGTCGACCAGCTTGTCCTGCGTGCAGCGCGGGCCACAGCGAGCGGGGGGGACGCGCGCGGTTTCAGCGTTCGCGGCACAACAACAGTCGTCGGGCGCGCGCGTTTCAGCATGCGTCCGCGCCCGTACCGGCACTTTCTTTTGCGTGGCGATGACGGCGCAGTTGGCGCCGCGCACGCCGAGCGAGGTCAGCCCGCCGGCGTTGATGGCCTTGAAGGCATACTCTGCGGCGTCGCGCGCGCACGATGGCGCCCGCGCCGCCGTGTGCCGCGTCAACGTCAGCGGATGGAAGGCGGCCCGGCGTCACCCGCCTTGCGCCCAGCCCGCAGCGCCGCGCCGCGCGCTCCGCGCCACCGTACCGACTTGGTAGAGCCGGCCTTCCAGCGAGAAAATGGTGATGTGCCGGTCGTAGCCGGTGCTCGTGCCGCGGCTCATCGTCGCGCGGCCTTCCAACGCGGCGCCGTCCGCAGCGTCCGCAGGCGATGGAGAGAAGGACCGATGACGTCACATTATGATGACGTCGGCGTCATAGAACGATGACATCAGCCCAATGATGATGTCATATAAGGACGTCATCAGAGGCCACCGCCCGGGCATTCCACGCGGACGACGCGGACGGCGCGGACGACGCGGACGACGCGGACGACGGACGCGAAGGACGACGGCGGCGGACGCTGGCGACGGCGGTGCAGGAGGGGAGGGAGGACGGGCAAGGAACGGCGAATGAAGAGGGAACGGCCAAAAGGAAAACGTTGAGAACGTTGTGAAAGCGCATGACTCTGGCCGAGGACGAGGTGGTCGAATCGCTAGCGTGAGGAGGGCGTTCGAGGCCAGGAAGAACGGCGAGACGGCCCCGACTAGGATGCTAAGGATAAGGACAACAAGACCGAGAACCGACGGCGACGACGAAGCAAGAAAGAGGGCACCGGCCGAAGCATCGGAGCGCGAGGTCGGACACGGCGAGATCTCCAGACACGCGTTCCACGTGGATGAGGGGTGTGCGAGATCTGTCCAACCACCGTTCTTGGACGCTGCACGAGCCGTCGTCATGGCGGACACCGACCCCGGCGAGCAGCCGCGGCGCCGGCCGGCCTTCTTGAGCGCCATTGGCGCGGCCGGCCGCGCCCTCCGCAAAATCGTCCCGACCGTGACCGACGCCACTGGCCGCAAGGTACCCGGTACTGCCGGGTCCCGCCCCCTGCCATGGGTTGCTGACGCAGACCGGAACTCGCACGCCGACCGTGCCTGGTGGTCGCCAGTACGCCGACGAGGACTTTGTGCGGCAGCGCGACGCCAAGGGCGCCGCCAGCCATGGCGAGCCCGACAAAGTCAAGAGCCCCCGCTTTGGCAACGGCCTGTTCATGGTCGAGGACTGGGGCGACGACACCCAGCCGGCCAAGGTCGGCGGCCACCCCCGTCCTTGTCCAACCCCGCCCGGCGTGCCTCTGTGCTCACTCGCGTTGCCGCCGGGTGGCGGGCTCCTGCGTATAGATCACCGAGTCGTTGTATGTGGGCTCGATGGACGCGGCCGAGCACTTGGAAAACCTCAAGGCGGCCGGCATTACCCACATTCTCAACCTCGCATCCATCCCCAACCGCTTCCCACAGGCAGGCATTCATTCATGCGTCCTGGGCTGGGGTAAGAACGCCGCGCATGCCAACACGCGACCCGAGCGCCCCCGCTTGATTCCGCCCGCCCGCAGCACTTCACGTACCGCGACATCGAGCTGGACGACGACCCCGACGCGGCCTTGGAGGACATCCTGCCGATGGCGCTGTCGTTCATCCGGGACGCGCTGGCGCAGAACGGCGTCGTCTTTGTGCACTGGTACGCCCCCGTGCCGCCGCGGTTGCGTCAGCTCGGGTCTCACCGGGCTCACCCTCCGCCTTCCCCTCCCTGGCGGATCCCGGAGTGCAGCATGGCGGGCGTGTCGCGGTCGGTGTCGGTCTGCATCGCCTACCTGCTGCTGAGCGGCCAGGAGACGTCGTACGACGCGGCGTACGCGCGGATACGGGAGGCGCGGCCGCAGGCGTGCCCGAACCCCGGCTTTGCGCGGCTCCTGCGCCGGCTCGCGCCGAGCTCGGACTATCACGCCAAACGCTCACCGCTGTGGCGCAGCAGCACCGCGTCGCAGACGGACAAGGTGTAGTGCAGTTTATTGTACAGTGTTGTCGGTCCCGGGTCACCCCATTTTGTACAGTCCCATCGATGATTGATTTACAGGCGCACCACCGGCGGAATGCCCAGGATGCGGAGGCCGTTGGCCAGCGTCACGCGCGCGCTGTGGAGCGCCACCAGGCGGGGCTGTGCCAGCCGCTCGGGCTGGCCCTTGATGCGCAGCGCGCCGGCGGCCTGCGTCGCGGCCTGCGCCAGCGTAAACAAGTAGCGCACCAGCGTGGACGGCTCGCGGCTGCAAAAAGCCGCACAAACGGAGCCAACGGCCCGCGGTCGCCGTGAGGCCGCCAGCGACCGCGCGGCAAGCGATGCAGTCATGCGCACGTACCGCTCAAAGGCCTCCTCCAAGACATCGGGAAACATGGCGATCGCGCGCACCAGCTCGTAGGCCTCGGGCTCGGTGAGGACGCCCGTGTCCACCGTGTACAGCCGCGGGATGGCGCTGGCGGCCTGCTGCTCGATGCTGCCGAGCGGCCAGAGATCCGTGCGAGCCCAAGCCGGCCGTGTTGGCAGAACGAACACACAAATGGGATCTTGGCGCAGTGTACACGGACCTGAGCAGGCGCGCATGGGTGTACTGCAGGTACGGTCCGCTCGCGCCGCGAAAATCGATGAGGCGGGCCCAGTTGAAGTCGTACTCCTTGGTCCGGCGGCACTGGAGGTCGTGCACGATGATGGCCGCGAGCGCGGTGCGCTCCACCGCCTCGTCCAGCAGGCCCGCCGCTTGCAGCGCCTCCATGCGCTGCGGGTCCTCCGCCACGACGCGCCGCATCGCCTTGATGCCTTCGCGCAGCAGGTCGCGCGCCAGCACCGTCCCGCCTGCCGCCCACAGCCGCATCCCACCGCATAGAATGACACACGCGACTCGAGTGCGTCAGCGATCCGTCCCCCATCTGCTTGGCCATGTTGCACAGGGCCGCAGACCTCGCCGGTTTTCGTGCACGCTGCCGACGGTCAGCAGCTGGAACGTGGGCCGCGGCGCCGCCAGCGACCCGGGCCGCTCCAGCGCCAGCGCGAGAATGGCCTGGACGGCCTCGTCCGGGTGCGTGCTGTCGTGCTGCGCCGCGACAATCGTGTGGTCCGTCGGATGCCGCCGCTGCTGTAGATAGGCGGCCACTGCGGAGTCACAAAGCCCACGCGAGCGCGTTTCTCGCTCGTTCACCATGCCGTCCTGCCCTCGGCACATCACATGGCGGCAAGCTCGCACCGGCCATGTCCAGCACCGGCTCCGCTTCGCCGTCCTCCGACTGCAGCTGCACGACACCGGCCGGGCCGCCCGTATCAAAGGCCACGCCAGAGAATCCCGTCTGGATCCGGCCGTGGGCGCGCAGGAGCTCTGCCGGGCGCCACGTCGAGGGCAGGGTCAGAGCATCGTCAGCGGCAGTACTGCGCTGGGCCGAAGAGCCGTTCGACGTACCGAGGAGCCGGGGCTGCTCGGCGGCCGCCTCCGCGGCGGTAATCCATGCGTCCGCCTGCCAGCCGTAGCTGCGGGCGACGGTGTCGTGCTCTGCTCGCGCCACGGTGCGGACCCGCTCCCAGACCGAGCGCGCTGCCGGATCGCCCTGGCGCAGCAGGCGCAGCTGCTGCCGCGCCGCGGTGGCGGTGAAAATGCTGCGCTGGTTGTCGCGGCGCGCCTGGTTGGCCACTTCGGTCAGGTGCCGGGCGCCCAGCGCACGCAGGCGCTCCTCCGACCCGAACCGGGCGAACCCGGTGGCCAAATAGCCTGCCGCCGCCCGCGGCGCGCGCGACGCTGCAGCGCGGGCGGTCAGGCGCAAGGTAGTCAGCGCTCCCGTCCACCACGCGGGCCACCGCACCGTAGGCTAGGTCCCAGTCGGCGAGGTGGCTCAGGCGGACGGCGCCGTAGCCCTGCGTCTCGCTCAGGTTGGCGAGCACTTGCGCCTGGAGGATACACCGCAGCGCCGCAAGGCCGATCGGCTTGCCGAGGCTGGGCGAGCGCACGACGACGGCGATGCCCGGCCGCGGGGCGTCGGGCGCTGCCAGCGGGAGCCGGTGGCCGTAGCGGTCGCCGTAGCGCTCCACGTCGCCCAGGACGGCCCGCAGGAACAGCGACCGCTGCAGCCGAAAGTTGACGTAGACCTCCGACGCTTCCGCGTGCTCTACGCGCGGCCGGCCCGTCTCTGCCACCGTCGCGGCGGCCAGCGCAGCCTGGACCTGGCGGGCGAGCTGCGCGGCCGTCTCCGGGTCGGCTGCGGATCCTGCGCCGTCGGCGTCGGTGGCGGCATCGGGCGGCGTGCTCGCCGTCGCGGTGGCCACGAGCAGCTTGGGCACGGTGAGCGCCCAGTCGCCGTGCGCGGGAAACCGCGGCCGGACGAGGAGCCGCGCGACGTCGGCGGCGGCCGCGCCGACCAGCGGCGCCACGAGCTCGGCGATCGCTGCCCGTGCCAGCATGGCCCTTTTTGCCCCCTGCGCCCTTTGCGTGGTTAGCCCTCGCCGCGCGACGGGGCGTGTGGGCGTCGGTGCTCGTCGTACCGAGCTTGGCGGCGGCGGCGGCGTACATGGCGGCGGCGGTGGTGTCCGCGTCGGCCGCCGGCGAAGGCGCCTTTTCCGAGTGGCGCGCCACTCTATCCGCCATTGCGCACGGGGACAATAGAGGAGAACTGTGCCCTTGCTAGCGAGGCAGCCGTCTGTGGAGGGTCCTGACGGGGACGCTGCCCCCGCCGGCGACCGACGGACGGCCGCCACGCCAGGCAGGTGAGCATGCGCGCCTTGCCTTGCCGCTTACCGGTATAGATACTAAAGTACAGCATGCTATTGTGCAGAATACAGTGGGAGGGCTGTACATGGGGTGACTTGGCGGGGGTCTATCCGCTTCAGGAGGGCGGCAGGTCGGCGAGGTCCAGCCGGTCAAAGCGCGCTTCGTCAAAGTAGTCGGCCCGCACGGTCCGCTTGGCAAAGAACCGCCCGTTCAGGGCTTGCACCGCTGTGAGGAGCGGACGGGGGCAACGCGCTCGGTGCACGTGCGTCAGCGAACGGCCGCCATCGCGCGGGGGCCAGGCAGCGCGCGCGTACCACGCGTGGCCATCTCGACCGCCGCGAACTTGACAAAGATGCGCACGGCCTCGTCGTCGGGCACGCGGCCGCCAGGCACCTGTGGCAGGATCGACCAAAAGACCGTTCGGCCGTCATGCTCAGCCTGCAGCGGCTGTTTGCCAACAATCGGGGCATGTGCGCAGCGGACCTCAAAGATGACGCACTGCAGCACCTTGCCAAACTTGGCACACTCTTCGGCGGTCTCTTCTTGCAGCGAATCGTCCACTTCGCCCGGCCCCACCATGTTCTGCGAGGGGGAGGCACCGCGGCCTCAGATGATCCGCGGCGTTATCACGCCTGGACATCCTACGGCTGGGCGGCCGGCCAACCCCGCACCTGGAGCAGGACGACGCGTGACGGCGGCGCCAGCGGGGGCCGGATGGTGGCGGCATGCGTTGGCGGCCGTCCTGCGGCGGCCGCCGGTAATGGTGGCGGCGTTGCTGCGCTGGCAGGCTCCTTGCCTGCACCCGTACATGCATCACGTAACCGGGTAAGGGCCGAATCAGCGCTCTTGCGCATTCTGCCATGATCGACGACCGCGGCCCGCACGCACCGTGCCCGGGCTTCCAGCCCATCTTGGCCAGCATGCGCTCACCAAAGCTCTTGCCTTCGCCGCCGGCCGGGACCGCTGAGGGTGAAGCGCTGAGCCGGGCACGCGCCAGGTACGCTTCCTCGCCCGTGGCCGCCTGGAACGGCGGCGGCCCCGCGGGCGTAGCACTCAGGCGAGCCCGCGCCAGGTACGCGTCCTCGCCAGTGGCCGCATTGTACGGCGGCGCTGCCGCGGCCGACGCACTGAAGCGGGCGCGCGCCAGGTACGCCTCTTCGCCGGTGGCCGCGTCCAACGGCGCCGGCGCCGCTGGAGGCGCTGTGCTCAGCCGCGCGCGCGCGAGGTAGGCTTCCTCGCCGGTCACGTCCGCCGCCCGTCCTGTGAGCGGCGGCGGCGGCGGCGGCGGCGGCGGGTACCGGGCCAGCTCTGCGTGTCGCCAGCACACACCAGGCCAGGCATGCCTTGTTAGCATGGCCTGGGGCGTGATGCCACGGAATCCGCGCGACACGCACCGCGCAGCCGCCGCTCCTCCAGCGCTTCCTCGTCAGTGCGCCGTCGCTTGTAGTCCGGGTCCCCCAGCTCGCGCTCGCGCAGCTTCCGCTCCTCCTCGGCCTTCTCCTTGAGCAGGTCGTAGTCGTTCGGCTTGGCCGGGTCGTACTCGTCCACGAACGTCGGCATGTCCACAAGCACCACCGGGCCCGGCTGCAAGAGCGGTCGTGAAGCACGGCACGTGAACGTTGGGACGATGGCCGCGGCGGCCGACGCCAAGGCGTGAGCCCCGCTCGCACCTTGGCCGGCTGGCCCGCCTCGGCGGCGCTGTCGGCGGTCGTTGCCGCAGCAGGCTGTGCGGGGGGCGCCGGCGCGAGCTTGGCGGCGAGCAGCACCGCCGGCACCGCGGGCCGGACCGGCGGCGCCTTGCGCTTGATCGGCGGCATCATCACGCGGGATTGTTGCACCCATCCTGTCGCGCCGGCCGCGAGAGTGGACGGAGCAGACAGGGTCAGTCCAACGTTCCTCTACACTTGGGGCTGCCGCAGGTGCGTCTACCTTGCAGGCTGGAGCTCACCGGCTTGCTCGCGGCGGCCGGGGCGTTGCTGGCGGGAGGCGGGGCGGAAGGAGCCGCGGCAGCTGAGCTGGACCCCGGCGCGTTGCCGCTGGGCCCGCCGCTGCTCCCATTGGAGGAGCCGCCGCCGCCACCGCTGCTGCTGCTGTTGCTGCTGCTGGTGCTGCCCCCACTGGTGCCAATGCCCGTGCCGGCCGCGACGGGCGGCGGCAGGTCCTCGTAGAGCGACATCTTGCGCGGTCGCCGTCCGCCGCCGCCGCCGCAGTTTCGCGCCACCGTCCCCTATGACGTCATCGGATCTGCACGTGATAAAAATATCACGTGATGTGTCAGGAGAATGTCAGAAACATGGATACGTCACGATGCCAAACTTGGAACGTGACGCGACGCCACCGAGCATGGAGGAGCAGGCTGAACCGGCACGGATGCCGGTGGGCTAGCATCGCGCCCTGCACACTGCCTGCGCTGGTTGGCCGCTGCATCATCGACGTATCTGCTGTGTATGGCGTCCGCTGTGTCGGCCGCCCTACTGTGTGGCCCGCATTGACTGGCACATGGGGCGGTCACAGTCTGACAGTGGTCGCTCGGCGTTCTGGAGAATGCACGGGGCTCGTGCCCCTCCAGTGCGTCCGCTAGGGTTTGGGGTGGAAACGCCATGGCACGGCCTAGGGTTTGGGGTAGGCAACGGCCTTGGCCGGCCGGGTAGGGTTTGGGGTAGGCCGGGCGCCTAGGACGCTGCCGCGCTTCTGCCAGTGTTCTGCCGGTGTTCTGCCGCCATTCTGCCGTTCGGCGCTTCTTTCTTGCTTCGCTTTTTCGTCGCAGGTGCGTCGCCGCCGCCGCCGCCGCCGCCGTAGCGGCCACGCGCCGCCGCTGCCCACGGCGAACGGGCCCGCCGCAGCACGCAGCACGCCCGGCAGCCGCAGCAGGACCTTAGGGGGACACCGAACCATGGGGAATTTGGCGGCACGGCGACGGGATGGGACGCGGACTGATCCTCTCTGCGCGCGACGCTGATCTAAGGGCGCGCAGGAGGCGCGCGATGCAGCGGCGCGGGGCAGGGCACGGGGAAGGACACGCAGCACCAAGGGCGGGCGGACGTAGAGGGCCGCCTTGGAAAGGCCCTTGGGCGGGCCGGTGCAGCGCCGTCGGCCGAGTGGAGGGCGGGGTGCGGACACCGAGCGCGTCCCCGCCACGTGCGGACCGAGATCACAACAGAAGCGCTGACGGCGACCTTGTGCTGGAAGGCGGTCGGGGGCGCGGACGGGCCACGCAGTTGCAGCGCGCACGCGATCCGCCAACATGCAGAACATCAAGTGCGTCGTCGTCGGCGACGGGTACGTGAGCCGGCCGCGGCGATGCGACCGGCACGCGCCGGGGCGTGCCACCAATAGCGAAGCACGCGGGGCGGAGCACGGGCCTGATATCCTTGCGCCGCGGCCGTCCGGTGCCCTGCCCTTCCCAGCGCCGTCGGCAAGACCTGCCTGCTCATCTCGTACACCACCAACGCCTTCCCCGGCGAGTACATCCCCACTGTGTGCGTCCCACCTTCCGCCATGGCCGGCGGCTACGGCAGCCTGGGTGGCGGCGGTGCGGCTCACCCGGCTCGACGTGGTCGCGGCGGATCCGCGCGCGGACGGTGGGGGGGCGGGCGACACAGGTTCGACAACTACTCGGCGAACGTGATGGTGGACAGCAAGCCCATCAACCTGGGCCTGTGGGATACCGCTGGCCAGGAGGACTACGACCGCCTCCGACCGCTCTCGTACCCTCAGACCGACGTCTTCCTCATCTGCTTCTCGCTGGTGGGGCCACCGTCGTTTGAGAACGTCAAGACCAAGTGGCACCCCGAGGTCACCCACCACTGCCCCAACACCCCGATCATCCTCGTCGGCACCAAGCTGGACTTGCGCGAGGATCCCGCCACCCTCGCCAGCCTGCGTGAGCGCAAGCTGCAGCCCATCTCCTACGCACAGGTGCGGCGCCCCGGCCCGGGCCGACGCGGCGGCGGCGCCCGCCGAAGCACAGCTGACCCAGTCGCTCGGTGCCATCCACGGATGCCCGGGCGCGCGCGCCGGCCGACAGGGCGTCCAGGTGGCGAAGGAGATCAATGCGGTCAAGTACCTCGAGTGCTCCGCACTGACCCAGAAGGGCCTCAAGACCGTCTTCGACGAGGCAATTCGGGCGGTCCTCTTCCCGACCACGACGGTCAAGCCCAAGGCCAAGCGTTGCACCGTCATGTGAGCAGCTGTACCACCATCTGCACGTGCTTGCATCTGATCGAGCAAGAAGTGGAGGGCCTTGATCGTCGCTTGCATGAAAAAGGAATAACAAAAAGGAGCAGATATAAAAACCAGTCTTACTGCAAGGAAAAGCAAGTGCCGCCTGTCTGCACGGGATCGGGTGCGAGGAATGCTGCAGGCCGGACTTTGTTCCTCTCCCCTTTGTCTCCGGTAGGCGAAAATTGTTGATTTACCGGTTTGTTTCTCGCGGTGCGCGGTCGCTGCTGGTGTCCCACGCTTGTACTACAACCTTTTCTGCGCCTGATGGGGCGCGCGCATTTTCCCAGTAAACACACCGGCAAACACCTGAATCGTCTAGGTGGTCGACTGTACACACTGTACAAGTGGGGGTGGGCAATCACCGCCGCCGCGGTGACCGGGAGCGGGAGCGGGCGCGATCGCGCGCGCGCTCCCGACCGCGGTCGCGATGGTCATGGTGCCGGTCCCGGTCCCGGTCGCGGTCGCGATGGTCGCGGCCACGGTCGCGCTCGTCCTGCCGTTCCCGATCACGATGCCTGTCTCGGTCGCAGTCCCGGTCCCGGTCGCG
>Ga0180216_1001801_pt1 | contig 18519 bp, 20 predicted proteins | sample eDN3rd37CBELigMG_FD_128879 | JGI IMG/M metagenome (GOLD analysis project Ga0180216, IMG submission 128879) | Enriched Miracle-Growth compost microbial communities from Emeryville, California, USA - eDNA 3rd pass 37_C BE-Lig MG (version 2)... ...
AACAAAGCCCCGCAGTCCCGTAAATCCCGATAAAAAATATAATTTTAAACATGGAGTTTCACCATCAAAAAAGACTATAAAAAGCAGAGAAGAAACAAGACATATAATAAGGAAGGAAAAAAATAAGGAATCGATAGAGAAGGGTCGAGGGAACTGTCACAAGAGCACGAAAGTCACTTGAAAAGAATCTGTCGCTCGAACGATCTTCCACCCAAAACGGTTAACTGACTATCTCCATACTGTGGGAGACATCTGGTTTCTTTATTTAGGACAGCCTTTTTCTGTTCGGAAAAACGGGAAATGCGGGGAACCCTTGACCTGACAACAAAAAAAGCGGGGGAGGTTTTCCCGCTCCCCGCTACGCTTGCAACACACTGCTCAATTGTTCTTCGTACCCATACTTCTTGAAAAACTCGGCCAAAGCTACCTCAATGATTACACGTTGGGTGACATTAAACTCCTTGCTGTAATCGCTCAGGAGAGTCATCAGCGAGGTCGGGAAACCAAGCGTTTTGTTGGCCTTGGCTCCTCGAAACTTGTACCGAGGCAGGGTTCCATCGTTCTCCGTTTCCAAAAGGTCAAACAGTTTGTTCTGCTTGGACAAGAGGTAGGCCAACAGCTGCTGGTAGTCTTCCAAGCCGTCTGCTGACTTGGAAGGTAGCTGTACTGCCGCCGTTTGCTCGTTTTTTTTCTTGGTGGAGAGGCTTTCACTGTACTCGTAGTTTTCTTGCTCACTACTCCAAACGTACCCTTGCCCCTTCATGTAGTCGCCCATTTCGTCGACGGTGGCAAACCCTTGCTTGATGGCTACCTGACGGATGTTGGCATTGCTTTGGCTCAGTTGACGAATGATTTGTCCAGCTTTGCTGTTCAAAAAACGAGACTCTTCCGCTGCTGACGTAGTTTCATCTTCTTCGGGAACAAACGTGTTACCGTTCCAACGCATCCCCCTTCTGCGGAAGTACTGGTCGATTGAAAACCACCCTTTGTGTCCAAAATGCTCGGTGATTTCTTGCTTACTTTTGCCTTCTGCCAGCAAAGCAAGCGTGGTTTTGATTTTTGAATCGTCGTATACGCTGGGATCAAACATGGTCATGGTTATTCCTCCTTAGAAATCAATGCGGTTCACGGCTTCTGCCAGATCGGTCTGCTGCACATGCAGGTACCTTGAGGTAGTCCGTATGTTTTCATGTCCTAACAGGCGTTGAATGACCGCCACATGGGTATCCTTTGTGACCAAGTAGCTGGCAAACGAGTGGCGCAAGATGTGACTAGTGACGTGTTTGGGGATGCCCGCTTCTTGGTAAGCTTCCTTCAACAGCCGATTGACGTACTGCTCACTCACTGTTCCCGTTTTCTTGAGGGCAAAGAAGAAGAGAGAATCGGTAGCAGGGCGGTATTTGGCTAGGTACTCCTTCATGTGCTGAATCAGCTTCTGATTCATCGGCACACGACGGTTTTTCCCGCCCTTACCATCAATCACTTGGACAAACCCTTCCTCCAGGTTCACGTCGCGCAGCGTGAGGTTGATGCATTCATTGACCCGAATGCCTGTGTGAGCCATCATCATGGCAAAGTGGTGAATGACTGGGTGCTTGATGGCCTGAATAATGGCTTCGATCTCGTCTTTGTTGAGGTAGGTACGTTCAAATTCCGGTACTTTTACCCTTTCCACGTCATCGACCGGATTTTCCTTTACCAGCTTCTTTTTCTTCAAGCAAGTAAAGAAGGTAGACAAGGCGTTGATCTTACGGTTGACCGTTCTCGGCTTACAGTCTCGTTCGTTGGTCAAGTATTCGACAAACGCTTCCACTTGGGGAAACATGACTTCGTCGACAAACACAGGGCCATTCGAGCGATCCGACAACCATCTCTGGAATTGGCTCACATCCATCTTGTACCCCCGCAAGGTTTCTTCTCGCATTCCCCTTGCCTTGAGCCAATCCAAAAAGAGCGGAATGGCCTGTGTGAACAACATGCTATCTATGGGAATCATCGTTTTCATGTCCGTATCCTCCTTGTTTTGGGTTGAAAGTGGTTGAGAAAGGAGGACTAAGCTCCCCTCCCCGTTTACACGTCCTCTTCATCAAGCGCAGGTTCATCTGGCAGCCTGCCCCTTCTGACAAGACCCTCTAGCTGTTCGTTCGGGATTTTTAGGTTGTACGTCGTATCTTCCTGCTTTTTGGGAGGTGTTTCACCAAGCGCTTTTTTTCGCTCCTGTTGTTCCGACTCATCAAAAATCCGTGTACGCATCGTAGATCGATCACTTTCGGTGACGAGCCATTTCCTCTCTTTCCATTCTCGAATCAAGCCCTTTGTATCCTCAAATCCTAGTTGCTTCAACTGCTGCTCCAGGACATGCTTGAGGAAAGCCACCTCGGTGTTGGCCCCCTGCGGGAACATTTTGCCCCAACAATTGATTGGATTGGAGTAGACCCCTTCGATGCGAAAATTGCTCTGATGCTGGATGATGAGCTGAACCATCAGCTTCCATGCTTTCAAACCAATGTCGCGCTCCCCACTGATGGCTTCCTCCTGTTGGACAAGGAAATCAAGGATGGCGTCAAGACGCAGATTGAGATCCAACGCTCGGTTGGCCAAATCTGCCGCTGTCAGGAGAATGGCGTACTTCTTTGCGATCCGTGTACGAAATGGCGTATCCGGCAAAACTTCTGCACAGCGTTCCTGCCACTCCTGCCATGTCTCGTCTATGATGCCAAGCCCTTGGTCGAACAGGTATCGTACAAATGTTTCACCAGCATGACCGTAGTTGTGCTGGACAACCTCCCGAATCGCATCTGCATGGGGGGCTGACTTGGTCCACTCAATGCCTTTGAAATCGAAGGCTCTGACAGTCAAGCCGACATTATGATTGGTTCGTTCAAAAATGGACAGCTCCCCTGTGGAAAGGACGACCAACGCCCACTGCCCTTGTTTGCGTTGTTGGATGGTATCTGTGAGGCGACCCTTTTCCTGGCCCGATGCCAACACATACAACATACTGGTCAAGGATGCTTCATTACTCATGGACAACTCATCGAGGACGACGGGGATTCCGAAGTTACCCCCCAGCATATTGATCATCGAATTGCTCGTTGCATTCCACGATTTCACAAGCCCCTTCATTTTGAAGGAAGGCTTGCCAAAGATCGAAACTTCAAGAAAAGTTCCCGTTGTTTTGCCCTTTGTACTTTTTCCACCTAAGTGAATGATCAGACTATCCACGTCATCGTACAGGTACGAAAGGTAGCCAACAATTGGTGAAGCAAAACCAGCAGACAACAAAAATTCCAGTGGTGCGTATCCGATCACATGTTCCCGAACCATCTTCAACCATGTGGCGAGGTCGCCCTTGGGCTTTAAATTGTAGTTGCCGTTTTCATTGTCATTGATGGCCTTGACTGTGTCGTTGGCGGAAATGATGCGGTGATGGCGAAAAACGAGCTGCTTTTGGTTGTCACGATGCCAGCCCACTTGATGGAAAACAGCTTTGTGCGGGGCACGTTTTTGTTGCTCACGTAAGTAGGTGGCAATCACTTTGACAAACTCATGTGGAATGTCGACGCCCTTGCCCATGAGCTTGATGAGCTCACTGGGAACGAGCTGACCCATCCCGATCCGAAGCTCTTGGTATGTTCCCTTGAACTTGTAGCAAAGATCAAGATGCACATCCTTGGTGTCCAGGTTCTGTACCGTCTGTTTGATAAACAACGGCTCGCAGACTTTCGTAATGGTTTCTTCGCCCGTTTTCTGGTCTGTTTTTTTCAGGAACAGCGCCTTGTTAGTTACGGTGAAATCCCCAAAGGAAAAGGTCTGGCTATTTTTGAGTGCTTCTTCCGTAATGTGGATGCGGTGGGATGACTTTTTCGGTTGGCTTGTCATGTTTGACTCCTTTCCAGGGGGAGGAGGGGAGTACCCTCCCCTGGTTTACTGGTATACATGTCACCCCTACGGCATCAGGAACGATACCATTCCGAACGGTCACATATATATAATTTCTACTTGAAATCGGATTCGTTCCATTTTCTGGCTACTATTCGTGCCTGGATCCACCAGAAGCATCACTTATCTGACGCAAACTTCGATTCCACAAATCTGATCAAAATCTTGCAAGGGTTTTATCTTGTTCTGGTAATCATGGTATAGCTTGATCATCGGGATACTATGGTACCTCAGTTCGCTATCATAGTAATCTTCTGTGGGGACAGGCGTGCTAAAATCTATGCTGATGAGCATCTTGAGAAAGTTATCACGCATTTTGTAAAACTCTTGCTCAGAGAGGAACCTTCTTGCTTCCGGTATCTCCCAAACGGCTGTCAGGGATTCGGGATCATACATAAGGGTAAGCGGAACCAAGGGGAGCTCCTTCAGTGCCTGTTGGAGCTCGGCAATCATTACTAAACGTTGTTCGGAGGTCAGTTGATCAACAGGCTGTCCCTTGTAATCCATGAAATGGACTTCAATGAACGGGCGGTAATTTCTATGGAAGTACTGGACTGCCTCGTTAAATGCCTCGTTCAAATCCTCATCATGAAAATCATCGAACATTTCAACGAGGTAGTTGGCCTTCATCTTCTCTTCCACGAGGTACTGGTCAACGAATTTCATTAAAGATCCCATAGCCAAATCCTGATCCCTCATTGCTTCCTGCCCCACCTTTGGTACTACCACTGGATGTTGAACTCCGAATGCTTTTGCTTGAATGCGGTTGTTTACTTGATTCTTCATGAACATTACCTCCATTTTTCTGGTGCAGTGATTGGATTTGAAAAAATCGGTGACATGCAATTGAGTTCCTTTACACTAAGTGCTTAGTAGAACCCTTTGGGAAAAGGATCACCTGTAATGCCTTTATCTGATCTAAAGTCATATACCAAAATGGAACGCCACAATTTCGATCGATGGTTGCTTAATTGATCTGTAATATGGCTATATTCTAGTTTTTCAGCTTGAATACTTACCCCAAACAATCTTTGGTAGAGAGCTTCCTCGTTGGTCAGTTTGTTCGCCTGATCATCCCATGTAAGGTCCATAATAGTCCCTTTCGTGAAACCAAACGTATTCAGGTAACTTTGGAAGTTTTCAAGTAAATTGTAGAAATCAATTGGGTTTTCGAAGAAAAAAGGAAATGGCGGATACCAGTGTGCTGTAATGCCATCATCAGAGATAAACGCCTCATTTGGAGGTAGTTCGAGCGCACTTAGCCGATTTATAAACGCTTGATACACCTCTTTTATTTCTTCCTTTGCAAAGTCAGTTAGTAAAGTCCCGTTATACGTTTGAAAATTAGCAGCTATTTGGTAGAGAGGAATTTTCCCATTGCACATCTCATGAATCAACTCAATATCCGAAACCGTCAAAATCACTTTATTGTGAACCATATTATTGACCTCCATATCCCTGGATTGAACAAGTGAATCTACTGCATGCTTTTGTCAAGAAACCAAGATTGAACAAAGAAGGGGGAGAAACATAAGTGCCCCTGAAATGCTCCTCCTTTCCGTATTAGTGAACAGCTGAATCATTTTTAGTCAGTGTCTGACTATCAAAACCTCGATTGTCGAGCTCCTTTTTGGAGACGCAAAAAGGACGCTCGTTAACAACAAGAATCCTTTCGTACAGACTTAAATAAGCCTGTGAGCACAACGGCTCTGAAAAAATTCCTCGTGTTAATGGGCGTCTCGTTACGGACTGCGTACTTGGTTACTGTCCGTATTAACTGACTGTTAGCTTGCTTCCCGGAATACATGTATTCCCGCAGGGGCTGCCTTTTGTCGAGGTATTTATTTGTAAACAAACTATATCACGTCACTTACACAGAATTCAAGTACTTTTTTTCGATAACGAAAATTAACTATTCCATCCTAACAACTGGGAAGGAACGGCTACATCTATTCAACTTTGTTTCCGATTCTATTGAGATAGTGGTGGATAGCTTCCGCTACCAGCCAACTGTAGCTGGGGATGTACCGCTCCTTTTTCAGCTTTTCCATTGTATCCATCAACTCTCGATCCACGTAGACCGTTAGCTTTTTATGCTGCTCATGAAAATCGGGCCGTTTTTGCAACCCAGGGTAGGAAGGGGAGGCATGAGCAATTCCAGTGATTTTTGACGTTTCACGTTCTGAAAAGCCCTGCCTAGACTGGCCCTTTGGATTTCGTCTGCTGCGACTCTCTTCTGCTGGTACAAAAAGATCCGCATCCTCTTCTTCCCAGCCATCTTCCATTTCCGTGCCTTCACTTTTGTCTGGAACCCAGTCATTGTTTACGTGGTGTTCATTCCCCCAGTTGATTCCATGTGTAGCTCCTTCTTGTTGGTTACTATTTTGTGTCCCTGTAAGGTTCCAATTCCGTTTCCGTCGTTCAAACATGGTATTCCCTCCATGACTTTTTTTGTAGTCGACACCGACGTCGACGTCGACTTTATGAAAATGTTTCTATGTATGTGAAAGCAAAAAAAAGAGGGCAAACACTGTCTGCCCATGTATCCCGGCAACTGTACCAGCCGGGACTCATCCGTTTACTGCAACAATGTGTGTAGATCTTCCGCAAGAAGCCCGTGCTCGTTCGCTACCTGAGCAATGGCTTCGTCCCTACTCATTCCATCAAGGACTCGTTCCGCTATGTCCCAGATCACAGCTTGAAGAACTGGATGCATGCCTGATTCCTCCTTTCCAAATGTGGTGTTTCGCGTTTACCGCCTCAGTATTCCTCCGGTAGTAAAGCTGTACTGTACGTCCCTGAATCGATGATCCAAACCGTAACTCCGATCGCTAGATTCTCGGTATGATCCACGTAAATCACTTCCTCATGGAAAGGCTGTTCCTGTCGGTTCAGTACCTTCTGCAACGGCTCCCCGTCTACCCATTCAGCCGAAAGTTCAAAGATTTGGAGGTGATCCAACTGATCTCCCCGTACCTGCCGTTTCTCAAGGATGCTCCACAGCATCCGCTGTAATTCAATCGGCACGACTTCATTGACCCCACGTGTCACGTATCTGTCCGTTGAAAACATTTTCCGCGCTTCCATCTTTACATGTACCCCTTTTCCTTTAGGCTTACGTAGGCACCCTCTACTCCCACCACAATGTGATCCAAAACAGTGATGCCCAGCAGTTCACCAGCTTCTTGAAGTCTTTTTGTTACTTCAATGTCTTCTCTGCTGGGAGTAGGGTCGCCGCTCGGATGGGAATGCGCTACAATGATGGATGCCGAATTGGAGAGAATCGCGATCTTAAATGTCTCACGGGGATGTACGATGGAAGCATCCAGTGAACCAACTGAAACCGTGTGAATAGCTGTTGGCTCATTTTTGGTATTCAGGCAGAGCAACAAGAACTGTTCCCGATCCGTTGCATCCAGAAACTGCCGAAATAGTCCTGCAGCATCGCTAGCCATTCTGATTCGTCTTTGCGGGTACAGGAGACTAGACTCCCGTACCATTTTTACCGAGACAATGCTGACTCGCTTAGCTGGTGTATGTCCTGTTTCAGTTACCACCGTATCGTTCATATGTTCTCCTCCCATTTCTGAGAAAAAGGGACTCCCCAAAACAGCGAGCTCCTAGTTCATTGTCTTTTCAACTACTCCTCAAGAAATCGCTGTATTTCAATCGCTTCTTTCATTTCGCGAATGCGTTTATTCGCCAGTTCGTCCAGTATCACCCGCACTCTGTCGATGTTGACTTGAATTTCTCCGCCTTCACACTCGATTTTCCGAATGAACAGCAGTCCGTTCATGACATACAAGATGCGTCTATCTTCAAGGTACAGCGGGTATCCTCCTTTTAACTCCCGCTTGAACTCCCGAATCAACTCTTCTTTGTTCATCTTCCTTCCCCCGTCCCTTGAAAAATAGCATCTCTTTCAGCCTGTTCTTCCAGCCAGGTTTTCATTTCATCGTCCGTTACAACTTCAAGAGGAAGGTAAAAGACCATCCCGTACTCATTGGTGTAAATGACCACGACCTTGTACCAGCACTCTCCGTTCCGTTCCACTTTCTCGACAAACTCCGGCAGGCTTCCTAGTAAACCTTCACGTTTGCGCTCCAGTCCCACCACGGACAAATCCCGTAGATTGTCGCCTTTCTCCAAGACAACCATGAAGCCGTACATGTCCAACGTGAAATCTTCGTCCAAACCGTCGAAGTCAAAAGCTTCTTTTAGTCCGGAAAACTCTTCCTTCAAGTAGGAAGTAAACGCATATGAAAACACCCGCGCCTGTCGCAGCAGTCGTACATCCTGAATGGTTTTGATTGTCCGCATCATTAATCCCTCCAGAAATGAAAAAGGGACTCCCTGTCTGCCGTAGCAGAAGGAAATCCCCGTTATTCGTTGGAAAATCAATTGATTGATTATTGCCAGAAAGTACGGAACAGCCATTTCCGAATGGCGACTCCGGCAATGCCACCGAAAGCCACGGACACCAAGAAATCAATGTCACTAGAGTTGAACATCCAGTAGATGGCACCAACCACAGCTCCGCCAATTGCCCATTTTACAATCATTTTCTTTTTCCCCTTCACTTTGTATTTGCGTTCATTTGTTACCGGCGATGATTAACTATTATTAATTTGGCTAGTCGCTTGACGAATGGTATCGTAATCATTGAAGGTTTTCCTCAAAAACATGACAGCCTCCATGTTTCCAAGAAGAAATCCGTCTACTGCCACGTAGGAAACCTCAAAGGTGCCATTATCCAAAAGCTCGAACTTGAGTTGCAACTCGTAGTTTTCCATTTCCGAGTAGTACAAACCAGAAAACTCTACGAATTTCTTCCCGTTCGATTCGCTGAACGTCCACTTTGGCTCCGAGTGCAAGTACTCTAGCACCTCACCCAGTGGTTCGGTCGAGTATTGCTGGAGCGAACTAGCTTTAATGGCCTCCACATACTTTTTGCCTGGTTCAACAGCTTCTTCAATTTTCCCCTGTACATCTACTCCCATCCATGAAGCGATGAACCACACCGCTAGGACGATGATCCCCAGACTCGTCATGAAGCTGTAGAATTTGTTCATGCCGTTGAGGATCTTTTTACCTGCTCCCATTCCTTGTACATCCTCCCTTGATGACTTTTGGCCTATCTAAACGTTTTTTCATTAGTTGTCGGAACATAGATGATTTCATCGAATCTAGTAGAATCTTCCTATATTATCTTATAGATGTTAATTGGTAGTCAATTACTATTTATAGTGTGTGTAAATGGTTTTTACCCTCTAGTACGCTTGACTAGAGGTGGTACCAAATGGAAGAGAGCACGAAACAACTTGCAAAAATGCTAGGTGAACGTATCCGCAGTCTCCGTCTGGAACAGGGGCTCAGCCAGGAACAACTCGGTGAGCGCTCTGGACTGCACACCAACTACATCGGTCAAATTGAGCGGGGAGAGAAGAACCTTACCCTCGAAACCCTGCTGAAAATTGCCCGCAGCCTTGGGACTTCCTTGGAGCAGCTCCTGCATTCCGTTGATCCGCTCGATGTTCAAACCCCTCTTGGGCAAATTGTCGTCATGCTCTCTGAACGTCCTGTGGCCGACCAAGCCCTTGTTTTAGCGTTGATGAAAACGGTTTTTTCTTGGGAAGAAGAAAAGCGGAAGTAAGTCACAGTGGACTTTCTTCCGCTTGTTTGTTTGCCGAGGGAAATTGGCAGGCGAGAACGGTCATTTCCCAGCGTACCGCAAAAATCTCCCTGCGCAGCTTTTCTTCCCGCTGTTGAATCCATTCGCACACTTCCTTGAGTGTATCCTGGCATGTTTCTCCCCGTTGTTTGTACAGTAGCTCATCCTTTAAGAGATACAACGCTTTCTCGCATGTCCTTGTACCCCGTATCAGCGTATCCTCCTTGCCAACAAGCTCTTCATATTTATCCTGTACGCTATTCATGGAATCCCTCCTGATTCATTTACAGCAAGGCTACAGCCTGCTCCTTGTCCTGTCTGCTGGTGTTGATGTAGTAGTGCGCCGTCGTCTGGATGTGAGCGTGTCCGGCAAGTTTCGAGACGGTGGTGAGTGGCACGCCTCTCTTGAGCAAGCGGGAGCAGAAGGTGTGGCGGAACTTGTGCGGGTACAGCTTGAAGCCGAGCTGCTTCTCCAAGCCTTCCAGCAGCGTGTTGACCGCGTCCTTGTGCATCTTCTCGGCTCGTTGACTGAGCAGTAGGTAGGGACTGTCCCGATGCTTGTTTTCCTGCCGTACTGTTCGGATGTACTCTTTAATCAGATCCACAAGATCAGGCCGAAGCGGAATCTCCCTGTACTTGCCACCCTTTCCCGTTACCCGAAGTGTATTTGTGAGGTAGTCCAAGTCACTAAGCTGGATGCCGCAAAGCTCGCTCACACGTACCCCTGTGTACAGTAGCAGCCAAACGATCAGGTGGTTACGCAGGATGACTTTACTCCTGTCCTGGACGAAAAAGAGCAGGTGGTTGACCTCCTGCTCCGAAAACACCTCTACTACACCCTCGCTTCCTGCGGCCACCTTGATCCTGTCTTTGCGCAGCGTGACGACTTGCTCAGTGGTCAGCTTACGGTCGATCAGGAACAGGTTGAACGCCTGTAGCGAATTGATTTTCTTGTTGATGGTGGCCACTGCGTACTTGTTTTCCATGAGGTGGTTTTTGTAGCTGGAGACGTAGAATCGTTTCAAGTCAGCGAGCTGCTCCACTCCCATTCCTGTCAGGAACGCACAAAACGCCTTTACGTCGCCAACGTACGACTCGATGGTTTTTGGCGCAATCCCGTTTTCTAAAAGGAACAGTTCAAACTCCTCGATTAGCTGCATTCATTCTCCCTCCTGAAACGCAAAAATGCCCTGCTGCCTTTTGATGGGCGCAGGGCGTGTTAGTCTCGGCTTACGGACGTAAACTTGCGAAAGGTACGCCAGATGGATGACTCATCTGGACTCCATGCCTGACGGACATTCTCTGGATCAAGAATGCGGTAATGCTCGGTGATGAGGTTTTTCTGTAGCTTCCAGCCGTTTTTCCTGTCCAGGGTGTCCCAGAAGAAGCTCCCTCCTAGTGTTTTGGTCGGTAGGTTCGGGAAAAGCATGTACAACAACTCCTTTGATTTTTTTGAACGTAAAATGCCCTGCATCTATTGATTGGACACAGGGCTGATTGTGAGAGCTGCTGTTTAGTGAAGCTGCTGTTTCAGTTTTTCGATTTCTTCCGTTGGCAATCCCGTTGCTTTTGCAACCATTTCAACAGTCATGTCCATCGCTAGCAGATTTTTGGCAACTTCCTTTGCCTTTTGACGCTCGCCTTCTGCCTTTGCGCCTTCAATCATGTTGAGCTCATCCTTCAATGCCATTTCCCGCATCTCATACAATTTACGGGCTTCTTTATCCTGATTTAGAAACTCAAGCACATTGACCGCCTTACGAATCGTCGGTTCGCTCATCGCCAATTCCTCCAGTTTCGTTTTGCTTTCTGCCTTCAAAAACAACATCCACTTGACCAGCAAATCGCTGGTTTCCTGATGCACTCCTGCTACCTTTGGCAATTCAAGAAAATGGATTTCCAGATCATCAGTTAGCACGAATCCTTCCTCATCTTCCCGCAACCGAAACACACTGTGGTAGCTGTCTGTCGGGAGGTACTCAAAGTCGATGATGCTGATTGTGACCGTCTTTTTGAGGTTCCGGTACGGCTCGCCTTCTGCCAATTGTCCCTCGTACATCTTTGCCCAGTAGTACAGGGAGCGTTTCTCCATGTCGTACTTGTTGTGCAGTTGTACTTCGATGTTGATCTGTTCACCTGTCTTCGTTTTCGCCCTTACATCGAGGATGGATGCCTTGTCGCCAACCTGATCGGCGTTGATGTGCGGGTCAACCAATGTAATCTCCTTGAGTTGACTTCCTTCCTCTGGCTTTAGCGTCGCGTTGAGAAAAGACAGCAACAGGTCTTTGTTTTCCTCAGTACCAAAAATCCGCTTGAACACGAAATCGACGATGGGATTCATTCGTTTGGTCACGCCATCACTCTCCCTTGTTCCGTACGTCATATATTTTTATATTTATTATACCACCGGAATGCTTTTCAGACACTCCAGCCAAAGCCTCCTTTCAGACATATTCCTATTAATAATATAGTATTGAAATCTTGATAAAACCGGATTGCTGATCTCTCCTTGAACTGAAAAAAGCCAGCTACCAAAAATCGGCGGCTGACTGCATTCTTTATAGTTTACAGTGAAGGGAAGTTGTCACGTTTTCTTGTCGTGGCTGGGAAGTTGCTGGTGGGCATGTGACGGGAAAGAAAATGTAGTGAGCTAGCAGAAAGTTTTTCAGTGAGTTCCTTAACAAAGTGAAAAAGCCTGCCTCTTTCGAGACAGACCCTTTCGACATTCTTCGGGTGGTGACAGGCACCCAATCCCTTACCTGGAGGATAGGAGCCCTTATGGGCTCTTTTTCTGTGCATAGAGGTGATTTTTATTGCAATAAATCCAAGCAAAAGGAAAAAGCCTGCCTCTTTCGAGACAGACCCTTTCGACATTTTTCGGGTGGTGACAGGCACCGATCCCTAATTAGTTGGGCTCTTTTTGAGATCTAAAGTTAGTTACTCAATACGACTGTCAGTGCACGGTCAACAGTAGTACCAGCATCTGCTTTAATTGTTGCGGTAATGGTCTTAGTAACACCAGTAGCTTCATCAGTAATCGTCAACTCTACAGGAATGTCTGCAGCAACAGCAGCAGCTTTACCGGTAGCGGTCAACTTGATTACATTGTTCTCAAGTACTTCAGCAGTAAAGGTTTTAACACCAGCATCTGCTGTCAAGTCTGTGTCAGATGTCACGTTAACATCTCCCAGATCTACCAGAGCATCGTCAAGAATAGAAGCAGCAGCGTTTTCTGCATATTCTCCACCAAAGTTGTTGTTAACAGTGAAGGAATCACTATTAGGCGCGAACTGCAGGTTGATTTCCTTATCTACAACCAGACCAGCTGGATTGATGTTATCAACCGCAGCAAGGTTCAGGATAAGCGGAATACCGTCAACAGATTCAATTGCAGTTGTACCATCAGCCAATTCTGCGTCAGCATCTGGAGTGAAGCTCAGTGGAGCATCTGGTGCAGCAGTAGCAGTATCAGCAGCTACTAAGCCAGAGAAGGTGATGGTTACTGTGTTACCATCCACATCATACTCCAAAGTATTAGCTGGGTCAGTACCAAAGAGAGTATCACCCGTCAAGGCACCAAACGCAGTTGTGATAGCAGTAGCGGTTACTCCGGAGTCACCTGCTGCAATCTTAGCAACCACATCAGGGTTGATTGCTTTGTTGAAGGTGATAGTCATGGACTCGTCGCCTTCGATGATTGCAGGATTTTCACCTTTGTCAAGACTTACACCAGTGATTCTGAAGGAGCTGGTAGTTACAGAACCATCAGTTACCAGAGCAGTGGAGAGGTTTTTCTTGAATTCTACAGTTACCTCTTCACCAGCAGGGATGTCAGTGCCAGCATCCAGAGTGATGGTAGCATATTCATCGCCAGTGTTAGCTACAGAATCAACTGTCAGCTCGGTACCTTTGGAAGTCTTAACTTTAAAGTCTGCTTTGTTAAGAGAGGACGCAGTCACATCCTTATCAAACGCAACCTTAATTACGTTTCCAGCTGTATCTGCATCAGCTACAAATGCGTTAGAGATTGCAGCACTTGTTGTATCTTGCAGAATCAGACCAGAGTTAGCAACAAGTTTGTTTCCAAAAATGTCCTTGGTACCGATGTTGCTAGCAGCGACCTTCAGACCATATGCATTTGTCAGGGTCAAGTCTTCTTTCAGCGTGATAGTGATAGTAGATGTATTGGCAGTTTTAACAGTGCTGTTCGCAAATGTTACGGACTGAACATACTTAGCCGTTTGATCTACGTTGTTCTCAAAGAGTCTGAAATCTGCTGGATTAACATTTCCGAGCAGTCCGTTTACTTTGATAGTTACTTGTTTCTTAGTCAAAGTAGTAGACGCTACGAAATCGTTGCTTCCGAGATCAAGTGCTGTTGCAGCAACTGGAGTAGCAGTGAACGGAGCAACAGTTTTTCCATCAGCAGTTTTAAGACCTACTGCTTGAATTTGGCTAGTTACTCGTACAGCACCTTTGTCTGCTTCAAGGATATACAACTCAGAGCTAACCTTTGTAACTTTAGCTCCAGCTACTTCAGCGAAGCTCTTCGTGCCTACTGGAGTAGTTACGATCCAGTTAGCTGTGTTGAGAAGAGACTCTTCAGATACAGAAGCGGAAGTAGTTTCGTTGATGTTCAGAAGAATTTGATCCTTAGTTTGTGTACCCGTTGCAGCGGATGCAGTTGCACCAGCTACCAATCCTGGCATGTTAGCTACGTTGATTACTTCGGATTTGTCAGCCAGTACACGACCCAACGAATCTTTCAGACCGGTTACTTTAACAGTGTAGTTACCTTGAGCAAGCGGGTTGTAAACATTGATCAAACGTACAGCATGATCGTCAGTGCCATCAGCCTTCTTACCATATTCTACACTCTTAACAAGAACAGCATTGCCGTCTTTGTCAGTGATTGGGTAGAAAGCACGACCTTTTGTCTTATCAGCTGTCGATGCATCGTCAGCAAACACTGTTGTTGCATCAGCGATTTCAACGTTCAGTTCAACCTTGAAAGTATCGGAATCTACCAATTTGATTGCACTTACAGCAGGTGTAATGGCATCAACGATAGTCTTCGTGAACTTAGCAGTTGGAGCTACGTTACCAGCAAAATCTTCTGCGCCTTTAACGAAGAAGTGTTTTTCTCCTCCAGGAATCAGGTTGAATTTCACTTTGAAAGTAGTAGCATCAATTTTCTCGAAAGATTGACCTACGTTGGAGTTGTTGCTTTCGGAACCATCTACATTCCAATAAACATTAGATGCATTGAAGGTTTTGATAGGCTTGTTGAATTTAACGATTACATACTCTTGACCCAGTACATCAAGCGAAGAAGCTTGTGGAACTGTAACGTCAGCAGAGTAGCTCAGTTCAACTTTTGCAGCAGCTGCAACATAACCAACATAGTCAACAACTTGGCGATCTTTGTTGAGATAAACGTTGTATTTAGTGCCTGGTTTCAGTTCACTACCTGCATTCAAAGTAATGATCCATACCTTGCCGTTTTCGCTGGAAGTAGCCGCAGCAACGTGTGGCAGAGCAGTATCCTCGGTACCATCAGCTTTTACTGGGAAAATTTCTACAGAAGAGTTAACACTTGCACCCAGTGTTTTAACAGGCTCACTGAATGTTACTTGTACTTGACTAGTGCTCAGAGACTTAACTTCAGTAACAGTTGGGATAGTTACATCGTTAAGAGTCGTCTTGGTTTCAACATCTACACCTAGCTTAGTGCCTGCAGCATCTTTAATTTCTTTGGATGCTTTAACAGTGTACTCGCTACCGTTGTTCAATGCAGCACCTAGAGTAAGGAGAACTTCCTTCTCGTTAAGCAACTGAACACCAGATACTGCTTTAGCTCCTTCGAGACCAGTAACAGTGTAGTTAGCAGTTTTCTCAGCAGAGATACGATCTACAGCTTTAGAGAAAGTTACTTTAACTTGAATACCGTTAATAGCACAACCCCAACCTGGAAATTTGGCGGAATTTTCAGAAACAAACCTCAAGCGGCTCAAGGATTTTGCAAAACGTGTTGCACAACCATTTGTAGAACGATAGAAAATGGAGTCACCAAGTTGCAAAAGAAAGGAAACCACGAGAAAGTGGAATCAACCATTTCCCAAAGACAGTTTTCCACCCCATTTTCACAAAAAGAGAGGCGCTCCCCAAGCAACCCAAGGGGTTTGCTCGTTGTCTTGGCCAACAAGTCCCATGTTGCTCGTTTTTTGTAGAGCATCTCCCACTCGTTGTTTTTCGCCTCACGCTCGAAGAAAAAAAGAAAACGGCAACCTCGAACCTCTTCGAACAGCGCTGCCGCTTCCCACAGTCCTCACCTTTCCCCTAGTAGCGTGTCAATCTCCCGCTCGTACCCGTACCGTCGAAAGAAGTCAATCAAAGCCACTTCAAAAACGTCGCGTTGATTGATGTTTTTCTCCTTCGCATACTCCTTGACCAGATTGTCCAACGTATTTGGTACGTGAATCGTTTTTGACGTAAGTATCCCAGGAACCATGTATCTTGGTAGCTTTGCTCCATTAGGGCCGGGCAGGATTAATCGAAACAGCTTTTCCTTGTTTCTCTCCATCAACTCAAGAAGTGGAAGAAAACGAGTGAAATCCACTTCCCCGGCATCCTGATCGTAACTAGATACACCCATCGGTGGTTCAACTCCAGTCCCAGCTTCCCCTGATACGACCATTGTTTGTCCGCGATTAATGACACCAGTTTCTTCAATGAGCCCAATCTTTTGAACATAATTTTTCTTATCCGTCGACCACTCGTACCCTTTACCCTTCATGTAGTCCGCCATTTCCCGATGGTCAGAAAAACCCAGTTGCTTTGCGATTACCACTGGATCAGCACCTTCCTTCTCAAAGAAGGAAAGTACACTAGCTACCTTCGGTGACGAAGCAATCGCTGAATGGATTGACTTTACATCCACACGACTAAACTCTGGGACGTACGTCTGTTTGACCCTATCCCAAATAAAGTTTTTGCGCCGCATGTAAATGTCCAGTGACTTGTAGTTTTTGTACCCGAACTCTGCGGCCAATTCATCCCTGGACTTTCCTTCCGCCAATCCACGCAAGATTGCGTTCACTCGTTCGTCGTAAACTGGTTTTTTATCCTCTGGTAATGACATGCAACACGCATCCTTTCCTTATTATATAGTGAAAATTACATGCTGGAAAAAAGGACGGGGCTGAGGGCCCCGTCTAGCAGGCTTACCTACAATACATTAACTGCTTCGCACAGTTCCTCAATGTTGCTGTGCGTATAAATACTGGTCACTTTCAATGATGAATGCCCCAACAGCTTCTGGATTTTGACCAGGTTCACTTCCTTCTTCACCAGTTGGCTGGCAAAGCTATGTCGCAGGATGTGTGCCGTCACTTTCTTTTTCCACTTCAGTTTGGTAACAGTTTCGCCAAGCACCCTGTTCACATATACCGGAGAAAGCATTCCCGTCTTGCCTGTGGCAAAGAAGTAATTGGACGATACCTTTGGCCGCTGCTTTTTAACATATTCGACCAATAAGGGAAGTAGCTTGTCCGAGATCGGAACGGTACGATCCTTGTTCCCTTTTCCCGCAATGACACGAATCCTCTTCTCGTCTAAATCTACTGTGTCTAACGTCAAATTCAGACATTCAGAAATACGCAGCCCTGTGTAGTACAAGGTCAAGACTACAAGTTTGATAAGCGGGTGTTCAATCGCATCGACCAGTTGCATGACTTCGGATTCAGACAGATGCGTCCGCTCCTTTTGCTGTAACTTTGGCGGTTCCACAGAAAGCGCTATATTCCGCTTCACAAACTCCTTCTTGTAGGCATAGTCAAAGAATGAACGAAGCGTGTACAATCTTCTTGAACGGCTAGCTGGTGCTTGCCCTTGCCTTTGCAATTGCTCCAGGAACGACTCCAAGTCACTAACCTTCACCTCCTCGATGTAAAAAGCCCCGTTGTACCTTTTTTCCATAAAACGAGTAAACATCTCTAAATCTTTGGAGTAGCCACTGATTGTTTCAGGACTCCGCTCAATCGCTTGCATGTGCTGGAGAAATTTCTGGACGACTTCAGTAAACAGGTACATCATGTCACTCTCCCTTTATATTCTTCATAGGAATAATATCTAACTGTAAAAGATTTCAAGACGTTTTTTTGTGGGACGCGACCCACCGCATCGACCCACGCTGGGTCGCGGCGAAGCCTTGCGTGTCAAGGAAAGACACCCCGCGACCCAGGAGACCCAATCATTTTTTTCTGATAAACATACATTTTTTTGTGAATTTGCCTGAAGTGAAATGCTCTTTTCCAATCTGTTTTTTTCCGCTGGAAACCAACCGCCCAAGGCTGTCTCGCTCATCTCGAGGGATCTGTACAGGTACGGGATCTTTCCAAACCGAACGAGAACGTGCTTTGGGATCTTTTTTTCAATGACACTCGCAAACAAGGTGGGTCGAGTGGGTCAGGGAAACAAAACCCTTGGGAGACATCTAATTTGCACGTCACCGGACGGGTCAGGGTAGTGGGACGCGTCCCTACACGGCTGCAGTTAATCCAGATCCGTCACATTTACCTCTGTGTAATCCTCTGCATCATCCGTACTTCGTATACCGACTGGCTTTGTTTTGCTGGTAACGAATGGAGAAGGGAGTGGTGCCCTTTTCAGCATCTCCAGCAAAGAATCGTCAAACAAGAAAATATGAACATCAAGGCGTGGTTTGTCGGGATCAACCTTCCGTTTTCTTGTCAGCTTTTTTTCTTCGTGATCCAAATAACCTTTGGCCTTCATTTTTTGAAGCACTACAGAGCTGTCATCGAATCCACCTTCATGCACGAGCCTGCGAAATGGCTCTTTCATGATCACGACTTCGACCCCTTTGCCAGGCTTGCGAGTAATGCTCC
>Ga0180216_1001802_pt1 | contig 18517 bp, 13 predicted proteins | sample eDN3rd37CBELigMG_FD_128879 | JGI IMG/M metagenome (GOLD analysis project Ga0180216, IMG submission 128879) | Enriched Miracle-Growth compost microbial communities from Emeryville, California, USA - eDNA 3rd pass 37_C BE-Lig MG (version 2)... ...
ACGTCACCGACCCGGTCCACCTGAACCGGCTCCAGGCCATCGCGCTCGAGAATGCCTCGACCGGCAGCCCGCCCGTGCAGCGCACCGCGGCGGCGTGCCTCGCCGCGCTCGGCCGCCTGGAGGCGCCGCGGCGCGACGCCATCGTGGACGCCCTGCTCGAAACCCTCACGCTGCGCACCTGCGAGGTGCTCGCCGCCGTCGCCGCAGCGCCCGAGGGCGCCAGCGGCGCGGCCACGGCACAGGCGCTCCTGGCGCTGCGGCCGGCGTGGCCCGTCGCCGTGCTCGCGAGCGTCGCCCTCGCGACCTCCGACGGCATGGCAGCTACCGCTGCCACGGGCGCCGGGGGAGATGCCGGGCGGGCCTGGCTTGGGGCGCCCGCGGCGGTGGACCAGGCCGCCGACCTGCTGCCCCTGGGTACCCTCGAGCTGGTCGGGACGCGCGCCCAGTGGAGCAACGCCGGCGAGCTGCAGGGCCTGCTGGTCGCCGTGCGCGCCGTGGCAGGGCCCACCGACCGCACCTGGACGGCAGCCCAGGCGGCGACGCCGCGCGGGCCCCTGCGGCTGGCCGCGCTCGGGTGGGCCGCGCTGGCCCTGGTGCACGCGGCCGACCCCGCGGTGGCGACTGCCGCCGTCGAGCTGTGTGCGGGCGCTGAGCTGTGGCGCGCGCTGGGCGCCGCCGAGACCGCCGGCGCTGCGCCCGGGTGGCGGCTGCCGCTGTGGCGCGCGCTGCTCCAGCAGCTGCTGACCGTCCCGGCGCACGGGGCCACGCGGGCGTTTGTGGCGCTGGACGGCGCATGCTTGGAGGGTGCGGCGGCGGCTCTCGAAGCGGAGCCCGCCCTCGCGTGCCGGCCGCTGGCGCTCGCGGGCGCCGTGCTGCGACACGCGGCCACTCTCACGCGCGTGCCGCTGGCGACGGCGCTCGCGGCGCTGGACGGGCCGGACGAGGACCCACTGGTGCGCGGCCACGTCGCCGTCGCCCTGGGCACCGCGGTGGCCGCGCTGCTGCGCTATCGGGGAGTCCAGGCGGTGGAAACGGACGATAGGGCGTGGGCCGAGGCGACGCTGCAGCGCCTCCGGCGCCTGCTGTGCGACGCGGTGCCGGCGGTGCGGCGGCGCGCCGTGGCGGGCGCGCGCGCAGCCTTAGCCGAGCTGCTGCCCTCCGCCCTCGCGGTCCCCTGGGGCCTGCACGTCGTCGAGGATCTGCTGGACCTGGTGGTGCGCGACTCGTACTGGCTCGTGCGCGCCGACGCGGCGCTGGCGCTGGCCAACCTGCTGCAGCGGTGGTGCGACCACGCCCTTTGCGGGGCGGCGCGCTCGTTCTGCGCAGTTTCGGCGCCCAGGGCGCTCTAACGTTTTAGTGCCTGCTGCGTGCGTGAGGCGGAGGGCGCGTCTAGGGGGGCTCAGTGCTTGGAGGCGCTCGAGGCGCTCTCGGCCGCTGCGTCGGGGCGGCGGCCGGGCGCATTTGTGCACCGCGCGCTGACCGCCACGCTGCGCCTGCTGTCCCGCGGCCCGCCCAGCCGCCTGGTGCCGACGCTCCTAGAACTGCTCGCGGCGCTCGTCGCCGCGGCGCCGCCGGGCGCTGCCGCCGGTGCGGCGGCGGTGCTGGTCGCGCGCGCCCCGCCCGACGCGCTCCTGCCCCACTGCCGCCTCGACGTCATCGCGGGCCGCGCCGCCGAGGCCGCGGCGCTGGCAGTCCTGCCGAGTCCGGTGCCGCGGCAAGGTGGGGCAGCAGCGCCCGAGCCAGCGGCGCTCATCGACACGACGTCGCACGCGATGGCGGCACTGGTGAGCTTGCTGATGGACACCGCCGGGGCGCACGTGGGCTTGCCCGTCGCGGTCGACCGACGCCTAGACCTCGGCGGCGGTGCACGCGACCGCGGCGCGGGCGGCGTCCCCAGCGGGCCAGGCGGCAGCAGTGGCGGTGGCGGCGGTGCTGGCGGCAGCGATGGCAGCAGCGCCGAGCGCCACACCCTACTGCCGCCATTGTGTGCCGCGGTCGGCACGCTCCTCCTGCCGGCGCTGTTCCCCGAGCTGCCTCCCGCCAGCATGCTAGCCTTTCCGCCCCCGCCAGCGCTCCTGCTGCTGCACGCCCTGCCGCGCGCCCTGCCGGGCAGCTCGCCGGTGGCGGTGGTCGCCGATCCTGCAGGCACGGCGGAGGTGCCGCGCCGGGACCCCCAGCTGGCCGTCGCCGAGTGGGCCGACGACGTGGCGCCGCTGGCGCTGCACGCGCTGGCCACCGTCACGCCGCTCGCGCTGGACCTGCCGGCCCACTCGACCGTGCTGGCCCTGCTGACCGTGCTCCTGGGCCCCCGGAGCTACGAAGGCCGGCCGCCGCGGCCCACCACCGTGCGCCTGGCGACGGCGCTGTTGGGCCACGCCGTGCGGTGCTTGCGGGCGCTGAGCGCCGCGCTGGCGTGCACCCCGCCGGCGGCGGTGGTCGGCGGCGCCGGCAGCTCGCCAGGCAAGGCTGCCGCCGCGGGGCCCGCGCGGGCCGGACCCGGGTCCAGCGCCGCGGACAGCGCCGCCGGCGGCAGCGGCGTCGCGTCAGGGGCCGGCGGCGACCGCTACCCGGTGCCCATTCCGGAGCTGCCCATCCCGCCCGCGCCGCCCTCGGGCAGCGCGGCCAACGCGGAGCCTGCGATAGCGCCAGCCGCTCCGGCCGATGGGGTGGATCCTGGTTTCCTGGCCGGCGTGAGCGCGGGCCCGACCGCGCATCCGGGCGAGCTGGGCGCCGCGGCCGACCACTACCACGCCCTCGCCGCCGCGTTGCAGCAAGCCTACCGCGTCTGGTCGATCAGCCTACCGCGCAGCAGCCCCACTCCCACCCCGCCGAGCGGGCCCGCCCCGGCGTTTGTGGTCCCCGACGGCGGGGCCACGCCGGCCACCGCTGCACCGGCACCGGCGGCGGTTGACGCGGCGCCATCATTGTGGGTGCGGTCGATGGCGGCGGCCGGAACTTTCTCCGAGGGGGCGGCACGCGCCTCGCTGCACGCGGCCCTCGCCGATGCGGCGGGCGTGGGCTGCTGGCGCACCGATCCGCTATCAGACGACCCGCTCTCCCGGTGGGCGGGCGACGTGCTGGACGCGCTCGCGGCCGCGACGTTTCACCTCGCGTGGGCGTGCGCACCAGCCCCGGCAACGGTCCCGCCGGCGCCCGCCGCGCTCGCCGCACGAGCGGCCGTGGTGGCTGCGGTGCCCACGGTGACCCGGTGGATCAAGGACAGCTTTCGGTTCGCGCCAGCGTCCGCGAGCTTGGCGAGCGCCGGCGTGCTCCAACTCGCGGTGTCCAGCATGACGCGGGGCCTCCCGCCGCTTCTGCCGCCCGGCTTGGGAGTGGATCCGGTTCCGGCTGCGCCCGGTCGCACGGAGCGCTCCACCTCCGTGGCGCGGTCGGACGACCTTGGCAGCGGCGCGCGCAGCCGCACCGTCAGCCGGAGTAGCGTCGACAGCGCCAGCAGCAGCGCCAGCAGCAGCTACAGCGGACGCGCTGGCACGTCCACGCGCGGTGCGCATGCCACGCCGCCGCCACCGCTCGACGATGCCGCCGCCACCGAGCTCGCCTTTTCGAGCCCCGTGCGCACCGTCGACGAGGCCGTCCGACTCAGTGCGGTGGCAGTGCGCATGGCCAGCGCTCCGCCTGCGGCCCGGGCCGGCCCGTCGGTCAGCGCCGCCGGCAGCGCGAGCGAGGAGTCGCCGCCGCCGCCACCGTTGCCCGAGGTGGTGCGGCCGGGCAGCGGCGCCGGCGGTGTGACCCCGGCTGACGTGCCAGCGGATGCCGTGGCTACCGCCGCCGATCAAGCCGACCGGCCGCTTCCATTGGCGGTGGCGGGGCCCGTCGGGCCGGCGCCCACAGCGTCCGTGGTCGCTGCCGTGCGTGGCCGGGTGGTCGTCGTCGGGGGCCGCACCGTTAGCACCGGGCCGACGCCGCTGGAGGCTGCTAGCGGCAGCGGTGCGGACGGCCCCGGTGGAGCAACCACGCCGACCGGCGCCGTGGTCGAGCAGCCGCACGAGCCGCCCTCGCCCGAGCGGCGATCGCTGCCGGGGTCCATGTCCCCCGTGGCGGCGGCCACGTCGACGGCGGCGGCGCGTGGCCCGAGCACGGCGCTCGAGTCGGCGCGGGCGGTTGCCTCGTCATCGCTGCTGGCAGGCTCGGCCAGCCCGACGGCGACCAAGGCCGCCACCGGCAAGCGCCGCTCGGCCTCCCGCGCGTCCCTCGCGGACGCGCCGCCCGCCGCGGCAGGGGCAGCGCCGGCGCCCGCGCCGGCGGCGCTGCAGCAGCTCACCCGCCTCGGCGCGCACTTCCAGCCGCTCGTCAATGCGGCGTTCCGCCTCGCGCTGCCCCGGCGCGATTCGCCCTCGGCGCCCGCGGCGCTCTACCTGCTGCGCGTGGCGCTCGCGCACGCGCACATCAACTTTTTGACCCGCGCCCAGGTCGCCAACCTCTGGCGCCTGGCGACGGACGTGAGCCTCCCGGCGACACAGTGCGCCGACCCAGCCCGCTTCCTGCCGGCGGCCGCCGAGCTCCTCCTGCTGTACGCGCTGGTGGCGCCGGTGGCCGGCGCCGACCCGCTGCCGGCGTCGCCCAAAGCAGGCGCACCCGCCGGCGGCCGTGCTCGGCTCCCGACCGTCGGTGGCGCCTCCGCCATGGTGATGGGGCCGGAGGCGGCACGGGAGCGTGCCGAGGCGCACCTCCCGGTCGCGCCGCCCCCCACCGTTGATACGGCCGTGGCTGCCCTGGTGAGAGCTGCCGACGCCGCGCTCAGCCGAGCGCTGACCGCGCACGACGCATCGCCGTGGTTGCAGGGCCGCGTGCGCGCACTGCTGCCCGTGGTGCAGCTGCTGGCGGTGGCGTCCGGCGGCCTGACCGGCAGCGACGTCGTCGCGGCGGCGACCCGCCGCACAATCGTGGGCGCCACGCTGGACCGCCTGCCGCTGTACAGCATGAAGGAGCGGGTGCTGGATCTGTGCACTCGGCTGGTACCTCTGGGCGACGTGGCCGGCCTCACGGCCGTCCTGGCGCTGTGGCCCTCGTCCGGCGACGACGGTGCCCCCGCGCCGCGGCAGCCATTGAGCTCGCTGGTGTTCGACGCGATCGCGTCGGGGCCCAACGGGGGCCACCCACGGCCGCAACCGCCGGCCGACGACCCCTGCGCGGTGGCGGCATGGTCCGTACTGCTGGCGAGCGCGCCAGGCGACGCGCTCGGGCCGCTGGACGCTCTGCTGCACCGCGCGGATGTTGCGGTGGCCGCGATGCTACCGGCCGAGCAGGCCGCGCGCCTGACGCTGTTGGCGCTGGTCGCCGTCGCCCTCAGTCGTGTCGTCGTCGTCGCGCCCGCGCCCGCGCCCGCGCCCGCAGAGCATGCCGACTCGCCGTGGGACGTGGCCACGGCCAAGCGGCTGGGCACGTGGTGCGCTCTGGCCGTGCAAATGGCCGCGCGCGCCGCTGCCGTCCAGCCGTCGTCGGCTGCCTGGCTGCTGGCAACGGTGGACCACCTCTTGCGCACCATGGACGGCAGCAGCCCGAGCGACGTGTATGGCGCTCTCGTCAAGCCCGTGGCCGCCGCCTTGGCTGCGGTAGACGCCACCGTTGCCTCGGCGGCGGCGGCGGCGCCTGCGGCCGTCGGGGTGGGCGTTTGGTGGCTGCGGCTGTGGCAGCGTTGCGGCGCTTCGGCCGACCACATGGCCGCCGGGCCGTGGGCGACCGTCCTTGGCAACGCCGCGCCGCCGCCGGCGTGGGGTCCGTTGGTGCTGGCGGCGGCGCTGCGGGCGGCGTGGCCGGTTGTTGACGCCGCCACGCTTGGCACGCCGCCCACGGCAACTCCGGCGTGGTCCGCCGTGAGCGAGCGCGCCGAGCTTGCGCACCGGTGGCTGCACACAACCAACGCGAGCGCGAGCCCTGCACGGGCGGCGGCACGGTCGTTGTACCCGCGCAACGCGCGTTGGGCGGACGCCGTTGCACGGCGCATGCACGCATCGACTGGCGGCGCCGCAGCCAGCAGCAGCGGCACAGCCGCCGCGGGTGCCGACACTGGCGCTACGTCGTCGTCGGCGACACTCGTGATCCCTCGCCTGACGTCGTGGGCGTCGGTGTGGCCGCTCCTGGCCCCCGCTTGGCACCGCGAGCTCGCCGCGCCGTCGTGGCCCGTGCTCGCGGGTGGGCCCTTGCCCAACTCGATCCAGGGCGTGCGCATTGTGTTCTTGCGGCCGTTCCTGCACTCGGTGCTGTCCGAGGGTGCCGACGCTGTAGCTGCCGTGCTCAGCGCCGCGCGCCAGCCGGCGATCGCCGCTCCCGGCAGTAGCAGCGACGCTGCCGCGGCCGCGGCGGCGTGGGCGCTGTGGACGAGCATGGTGCACGTGCTCCTGCGGCTGCATTTGTCAATGGACCGCGAGATTGGTGGTGGCAGCGGCGGCGCCACGGCTGGGCCGGCCCCAACGACGCCGCTGGCGGGCGACGATGCCCCGGCCGATGGCTACGGCGACGGCTTGGAGGGCGTGCTGCTGGCGGAGCTCGACCGCGTGCTGTCTCACTGTGAGCGGGAGCCGGCGCTCGGCGTCGGCGATCTGGGCCACGCGGTTGCCGCGACCGCGCCGCTGTTGTCGGACCACGAGCCCCTGCACCTGCTGAGCCGGGTGGGCCTCGCCCGCGTGCTGGCGCTATGGGCGCGCTGGGTCGAAACGGCGGCCGGAGCCACGGAGGCGCCGCTGGCACCGGCCACGGAGCGGGCCATTGGGCGCGGCGCCGCCAAGCTGGCGGCCTGGTGGGTCGAGCTGACGAGCTCGCCATCCAAGCTGGCGCGGACGCTGCGGGAGGGCGAGCGCCTCGGCTCGCCGTCGTTGCCGGTGGCCGGTTTGCCGGCGCTGCCGGGCCGAGCGGCGGCGGGCGCTGGAAACAGCGGCAGCGGCGGCGGCGGCGGCGGCGACGTCGCTGCTGCCTGGCAGCGCTGCGAAGCCGCCCTGTTGCGATGGCTGCACCGGCACTCGCCGCCGGTTGTGCAGGTGGCGATGGGAGCGCCTACCGCCGGCACGCCGCCGGCAGCGGCTCTGGGGGCGTGGTGGACGGGGCGCGCGTCCTTGCCTGACGTGCAGCTTGCAAGCGCTTGCGCTGGGAACGGCAGCCTTGCCAACGCCCTGATGACCGCCAGCGCGGGCGGCGTGAACGGCCTGAGGCTGTTGACGCTCTCGCGCGCATCGGTCGACCTGCTGGGCTACCACCTGTGCCGCCTGCACCTCACGGACCTGTACGTCGCGGCCGCGACCGCGTCGCTGCGCGAGGCCGGCGCAGCGGGTGGCGGTGGCGGTGCCGGCGGCGGCGGGCTCAGTCAGGCGACGACGACTGCGGCCGCGTCTGAAGAAGCCCGGCTGGCGGTGGCGTCGGCCAAGGTGCGCGAAAGTCTCTGGCCGCCACCAGCGGAGCCGACGGCGGAGGACGACCTGCCGGCCAAAGGTGACCTGCTCCAGGTTGCCGGCGTCCTGGCGGCGGCGCGCCAGCTCGGCTGGACCCGCAGCGGCCAGCTGGCCCTGCTGGCGCATGTGGCGCGCGCGTGCTTGTGGTCCGACGCCGGCCGGGACGCGCTCCCCACCGCCCTGGGCCCCGGTGGCCGCTTGGCCGACGCCCTGACGCCATCCTCCGACTGGGTGCTGCTTGCGCCGTCGGCGGTCAGGGCCGGCGGCGGCGGCGGCCGGGCCTCCGTCTCGGCGGGCAGCAGCGCACGCGGCGGCGGATCGCGGCCCGAGACACCAGGCGCGGTCGGCGCGCCGTGGTTCCGTCGGCCGTCGGCGGGCGCTACCGCGGCCGTGCTGCCTGAGGACGTCGCTGCCGAGATCGTCGCCCTGCGCGCCACGCTGGTGCCACTCTTGCAGGTGCATCGAAAAAGCGCAGACCATGCTGCTGGAGCGCCATGAGTGCTAACGCGCCGGGCCGGCCGCCCGTTCCACCCTTCGCGAGGGGGCATACAGGCGATGTGCTGCGTGCCGGGCGCGCCGGCGCTGCCGCTCGTTCACTTCCCCCGCGAGCCTCGCGCCAGCGGCTTCCTGCGGAACCGCCTGGGCATTCGGCTGGTGCGCACGCGTCGGACGCTGGACCGCGGCGCCGATGCGCTGACGTCGCTGGACGACGTAGCCGCCGGGCGCCTCGCCTTTGATCCGTCGCCGGCCGCGATCGAGTCGTGGCTGGGCGCCAGCGTGACGATGGTACGGCGGAGGGGGGCAATCCATAGCAACCCCGCTGAAGCAAGGTAAGGCGGGGAGGACGCCCGCTGATTTGCGGCGCGCCAGCTGGCATGGGATGGGTGCGCACTCTCCTAGTCGCACGGCCGGTCGGCGTGGGCGCGGCACAACCCCGAGCGGCCACCCGGGCCGACCGCCACACGCTTGTCGGCCTCGCAGGTGCCGGTGACGGCGCTGCTCCGCGTGTCGACCCCGCTCGCCGACAGCGGCAGTGGCTCCGGCCGCAGCAAGGCCCGCGAGGCCTCGGCGAATGCGATCACTGCCAGCGGCCGCGCGGTCGCGCCGGTTGGCCAGGGCGACCGCGCCCTCGCTCGTGCCCTGGCGGAGGCGTCGTCCACCGGCCTCTGGGAGGCTGTGAACGCGGCCGGCCCGGCGTCGCAGCCCGCCGCCGAGCTGGCTGCGCCAACAAAGTCCAGCCCGCGCCTCGAGGCACCGCTGCCACCGGTGCCTACGGGCAGCAGCGCCACGTTCCTGGAGCTGTCGGCGCCAGCGGGGTCGGCGGGCGCGGCTGCGACTGCCGCTGTCCCATTGCTGGTCCTGCTGATGCGCCAGCAGGCGGTGGAAGATGTACGCCGCGGACGTGCAAAGAGTGGCGGCCGCGGAGGCTGCGAACTGACTGACGCCTGCCTTCCACCGTGTTGCACCCTGGCGGTTGGCACAAACGACCGTACAGCTTTCGCAGTTGCTGCCGTCGCTCCTGCCGATGCTGGAAGAGTACATGCTGCACGGCGCGGGCCTGGCGGCGCCGGTTGCGCAGGAGGCCGTGCGGGCCGCCGTGCTGGTGTCGGACTGCTTCCGCGAGGCGGCGCAGCTGCAGTGGCTGCTGCGGATGATGGGCGTGTACCTGCGAGCGTACGACGTGCCGGACGATCCGCTTGTGATGGGCTGGGTGTTTGTGGGTGTCTGCAAGGTATCCCTGCAGGCGCCGCGGGAGTAGTTCAGTCGCCTTCACCGTCAGACTTACGTACGTAGCTCCCGCGTTTGATTTCGGCCGTGCGCAGGCGCTGGCCGCGTCCGACGCCGCCAACGTCGGCACGCACACTGCCTACTTGTCCGACCTCGTGAGCACCGCTGAGCGGCTCCTGCAGCCGGGCCAGGCGCCGTCCACCGCCGCACACGTGCTGATGGGCGTGATGTACCTGCTGGACGGCCAGGCCATGGCGGTACAAACCGGGAGCCACGGGCGCCCACGGTGGTCCGCGGCTACTAACGCGCCAGTCTGTCCGTCTTGGTGTGATTTTCGCGAGCCAGCTGGTGCGCGCGGTTCTGCCGCACGTCATCGCGTTTCTCGGCCGCCACCTGTTCCCCGAAACGGGCCCCGCGGCCACGGCGGCCGCCGCCGCTGCGGGCGCCAGCGCCTCGGGCGCAGCGGGCGCAGTGGGCGGCGGCACCTCGGTCTTTGGGAGCGCGGCGGGCCTGGCCGTGAGCGCGCTCGCTACGGCCGCTTCTGTGCTGGGCGGCGCGCCCGGCCGCACACCGACGTCGGACAGCGCCGCGGCCAGCAACGCTGGGTGCCGGCCGCCGGGCCCCCTGCCGTCGCCCGTGCTGGCGCTCGCGGTGGTGACGGCAACGAGCCTGGTGGAGCTCGTGCCCAACATCGACAGCTACTCGGCCGACTTTACCAACCAGCTCGTGGCTGCGCTGATCAGCCTGGCGAACCGGCCCAGCTGCCCCGAGCATGTACGTCGGCGACGCCGACGCCGCTGACCAGGCGGGGCCACGCGCGACGCTCACCCGGCCGTGCGAAAGGTCGTGCAGCGGTGGTTCTCCTCAGGTGTACAATGCCATTGTGCGGAGCTTGGAGCGGCTGCTCATCACGTTTGAGCTCTCTCCCGTCCTGCGCGACGCCGTCGCGCTTCTGGCGGAAGCGACCTCTGACCCGAACGCCGACGCCACCGCGGCGGGCCGCGCACACCGCCTCGCCAGCACGGGCCTGCTGCTGTCCAGCCTCTACACCACGGTGGTGACGTTCGCACCGCAGTCCGAGCCGGACGCGCTGCCGCGGTCCGGCCCCGCGGCGTCGACAGCGGCGGCGCACATTGCCAGTGGTCGGTCGCTCTCGCAACTGGCGCACCGCAAGGTCGCGCCGTTGCTGAACCAGGTCATGCGCGCCTCCCGAACGGACGGCCTCCTACTCTCTGAGTACGCGGCGGTCGCGGGAACGGCTACTCTCGCGGCAAGAGGCTGCGCCGGCTCACACGGGGGCGCTTCCCTTGTCGCACATGGCGGACGCGGCGCGCCAGGGTGCTCCCGCTCGTGCTCCTGGACTGCTTCCCCTTGGAGCCGCTCCTGTCGGTGGTCGTAGGCGAGTTCCTCAACGCCACGCGCCCGCAACGGCACATCGCGGTCGTGCTCTTCCGAGTACGCCGTACTGCAGTTTACCGGCGGGCGACGAGAGCCGCGAGGCTTACAGCTCACGTGTTGGCCGCGGGCGATTTTGCCTGCATCTTGTCGCGGCGCAGGTGCTGCGGCGGCTGAGCGCGAACCAAAAGGGCCACCAAGTGGCCGTCAAGTGGATCCTGATGACGCTCAACCCGTTCCTGCAAAAGGGCACCACCTTGGCCGCGTGGTCGCTGGCTTGCCTCTTTGTGGGCGCGAACCGGGACCCGTGGAGCCGCACGTTGTACGCATGTCGCGCCACGTGGCAGCGCGCAGCCGGCCGCGCACGCGTCGCTGACCGCGATTGCCTTGTCTATGGCAGCTGCCATGCAGGCAACCGTTGCTCCTGGCGCACGCCACTGAGTCCGCCATGGCCGCTCTCGCGGACACAGAAAAACTGCTGCTGCTGATTCCCGCGATGCAGTTCTTTGAGCACGAGGTGCGTGCAATGCGCACCTTGTCAGCCGATCGCGGGGCTGCGGCGTGATGGGTGACCCCCGCCCCCCGACATCGCTCCCTTGCGCAACCACTCGGCGTATCTAGCTGCACGAGCCACTGGAACGCCAAGAGTTTGTGTCGATCATCGCGGCCCATGCGGATCGGTCGCCGTGGATGGAACTGGCCGTGCTCTGCAAGCAGGCGCTGCATGCCGGCGGCGCCACCGCGGAGCTGCACTTTAGCGGTGGCGACGAGATCTAATTCGACTGCAATGTACATTTGTCTGTCCAGCACATACTGTAACAACCGTTGTAAAGATGCACACGATCGATGCTGCCCGACTATGCCTGCTCCTCCGGCTTGGGCCGCTTCTCCGCCGGCGCCTCGGCGGCAGGCCTGCGCTTGCGCACCAGGTTGGTAAGGTCGTGCACGGCCGCCGGCGCCTCCGGCGCAGCCGGGGCCGCTCCCGAGGCGCCGTTCGCCGCGGGCGTGGGCTGGCCAAAGCCCTCGGTGGTGACGGGCGCCGCGTTGCGCAGGTTGGCGAGCGCGCGCAAGCTGGCGTCGCTGTCCTGCGCCTCCGATTTGAGGTCCGAGATCTGCCGCCGTGGTGTGCCAACGCAGGCCGGGCGGACCGACGGGCACAGCGTCAGCGCCCTGCTCCCGTGCTGCGCGCTGCCCTGGATTGCAGAGAAAAGCCATGCCTTGTCCTGCAGCGACGTGAGCAGGCCCTGCAGGTCCTCGATCTCGAGCGCGGCCTCTTCGACGCTCGTGGGGGGCACCTCGGGGATCAGTGGCGCGGGCCGCCGCGCGGTTTCCTCGTCCGCGTCGCCCCCGGCTGCGCGGCCCTTGCCCTTGTCTGCCGGCTGGCCACTCAGGATGGCCTGCTGCGCCTGGAGCCACGCCAAGCGCTGCTGGATAATGCTGACGGCGGCCTCGACGTGCTGAATCGCCTCGGGGAAGTTGCGCATGGTCTCCAACGCCAGGGCCAGCTTGAACTCAGTGGGAACGCACGCCCATCAAGTACGTAAACCGAAGCAATCGCCGTGTTAAGGAAGTGTCCGCATGCGGCACCAGAGGCACGGGCATCAAAACATGGTTGGGGGAGCGGATATGTTTCAGCAAGGAAGCGCGAGATGGGTTCGTAGAGCCGCCGCTGGAGCTGCAAGCACGTGGTGTAGTCCCGGGCCGCCAGGTCGAACGTCTCTGCGGTTCCGAGTGGTATCCACGGCCGACGCCCCACTCGATTAGCGCCCGACGCAGCGGCCAGCGCCACCTGACCGTATACTGCACGCGCACCGTTCTCAATCGACAGATCGGCCAGCGTCGCGTGCACGTCGGCCAGGCGCTCCAAGGACGGTGCGTCCTGCGCGTGCTCGAGGATCACGCGCGCCGTCTCGAGGGCCTCCCAAGCAACCTGCTTGTCGTCCACGGCGTCCTCCGCCTCTGAGACCCCAGCCGCGCCACCGAGGCCAGACTGCAGGCGCCCGTCAGCGACGGCCGCTCAACGCAGTGCCTCGCTGACGTGCCCGGCGAGCGCGGACCGGTCCCGCCCGCGGCGCCGTCCGCGGAGCCAGACGCTTGGGCACCTTCCGCCTTGTCGCCAGCGGCCGCGCCACTGGCGGGACGGTCGTCGTCGTCGTCGTCGTCGTCGTCGTCGTCGTCGTTGGCGGCGGCCGCCTCGCCAGCCTCGCCGCCAAAGAGCTGCTGGTTGCTTGCAATGTTGAGCGTCAGGGCGCGCCCATAGAGGTAGTACAGGTCGGCGCACTCGCGAGCCAGCGTGCCGTAGCGCTCCGTTCTGCCGGCGGGTGCCACCCACACCCAAACCGTACGCGGTTGGTTAATGGACGGATGCGGGCCCATAGAGCGGCGATACCGGCCGACGTACGTGAGCACCAGCGCGGCACTAAAGTCCTGTGCCGCCGCTTCGTACTGCTCCTCTCGCAGCTTGCGGCGGCCTTCGTCGCGGAGCCGCTGCACCTTGGCCGCGAACTCGTCGACGGCGGGCGCCGTCGCCCCGGCCGCGTCGTTGGATTCGACTGCCGCCATGGCGCCGGTAGCGGCCGTGTGGCGGGGCAGGCTCCTGCACCACGTCCCTGTTGTGTTCCACTGTAAAGAGCACGTTGTCGGTGTCCCCCGGTCGTCCTGCCCCTCGTCCTCGGCGCTTGTCGTTGTCCACGTCGGCCCGTCGTCGTCGTCGTCGTCGTCGTCGTCGTCGTCGTCGTCGTAGTCGTCGTCGTCCGCGTTTTTTTTTTTGAATCGAACCAAAGTTGCAGTTTCGCGCCAAAAGTTCCCCCCGACCGCTTTTTCAAACCGTACCCCCCAAAGCCGACAACGACACCGCCGACGGCGCAGCGGACGGCGCAGCAGACGACGACGACGACGACGACGACGACGACGACGACGTCGTCGTGGACGAGGAGGCTGGCCGCCGACCAGGGCGAGGACGGACCGCCCGACAACGGCGCGGAGGTCAAGCGCTGCGCGGCTGCCAGCGACGACGCTCCGCGCTGGTACGTCCAGGACGACGGCCAGAGCACAGAGACGTCGCCCGGGCAGCCTGCGTGGAAACCGACCGGACGGCGGCCTGGCAGCACGACCGGTGTTGAGGCCGCTACCGCCTTCCAGCGGTGGTGGAAGCCAGCGGCATGGCCGGTGCGGGTAACCCGCCGCCCGACGAGCCGGGCCGGCCGGGCGAGGTCGTGTCCCGCATTATCAAACTGGGCGACAAGGTGGGGGGCGCACGGGCCCCACATGAAGTCGATCCTGGGCTGCGCGTCTCTCCTGCTGACGCTGAAGGCAGTTTCCTGGGCTCGCACTGGAGGTCGCAACCACAGCCGTCGCAAACCGCGGCGGACATTGAGAGTCTGCTGTCCAGCGCGGCGGCCGACTTTGCGGCCGAGCCGAGCCAGGTTGCCTCCATTCTGGCCACCTGGTACGCCGCCTTGGTGTACCGCAGATCACCCCGCCCCGGTCCTGACGGCTGCTCGGGTTGCGCTACGGGCTGGGGGGAGCGGTCCGGCCAGCATTGTCGACATTCCCGGCAAGTCGGCCGCGTACGCGACTGCCTTTGGAGCGCTGAGTGCGGCCGAGCCGGCGACGCGGCCCGTGCTGGTGGACGCCATCCAGCAGGCGTGGCGCGGCGTGCTCACGCCGCAGGACGGCCTCGCGCACCGGCTCCGCAGCTTGGTGCGCCCCGGCCAGAGTGGCGCATTCGACGCGTTCGTGCGCACTGACCGAACCACCGTCCGCTGCTTGCGCGCGTCGTGCCGTCCAGCTGCGGTTCCTGGTCCAGCTAGGTCCCGTTCGCTTCGCCACGCCGGACGCCGTGCTGACGCTGGTGGAGGACCTGCTGACGACGGCGCTGGCGGCGCGGTCGTCGGCCGCCGCCGACACGCTGGTGGACGCCGTCCTGCAATCGCTGCCCTGGGTAAGGCGCCGTCCGAGCGTCGCGTTCCTGGACGACACGTGCGGCCACCTCATCCGGGATCTGGTCCGCTTGTCGCACGGGATGGCCCGCCTTGGCTAGGCAGGCGCGTGGCTGCAAGAGGCGCGGCCGCAAGAGTTCTCGCGCGTGGACACGCTGCTGGCGACGTACATGGGCGAGCGCGAGGTGGTGCTCCCGGAGGCGACGCGCCGGTTCCACGCAACTGCCGCCGACGAAGCGGACCTCGGGCCGGCCCCCGTCGTGGACACGGAGGTACCGCGGCGGCGCGCGGTCGACGCGGCCCGACAATGCGATTCTAACAGAGCCAAGGTTGTTGTCGCGGCGCTGCGACGCCGGCACAGGCGCTGTCTGCGCTGTGGACCGTGTACCGAGCCGCGGCGGTCGATTGGCAGGTGCCGTAGCCATCACACACGCCGCTGTGGACGACTTGCATCGCGCGGACTAAACGTCATAGGCGACATTGCGATACCGCGGTTGCGGTGCCATCGCAGGCGCTGAACTTGCCGCGGCCGTACCGGCACGTCACCAATCTCTTGGCAAAGGCGGTGCCGGTACGCTGGGCCTCTCCACGGGCGGCGCCCCATAGCCCCGTCTCACACGGGCGTGGGCCGCCATCGTTCTTGGAGCGAAGGTGCCCTCGGCAGAGCGACCTGGGGCACCTGCCGCCGCCGTCGTTGGAGGCCTGGAACGCCTGGTTCGCCACGCGGCCGTCGCACGTCCCCGCGCGCGAACGGCACTTTGCCGTCTTTGACCGCATTCCGGTTCGCGCCATCGCGCGCCTACGCGGGTGCCCCGTTTAATGGAGCGCGCTACTGACGTTATGCGCTCTGATGACGCACGGTGGCTGGGTGGCACCTAGCGCGGCGTGGCCGCGGCCGGCGGCCGGGAGGCCGTCCCGCTGGCGTGGCAGTTAACGGCCGGCGTGATGCACGACACGCTCTACTTTTTCGAAGTCAACCACGGCGTGTGCGCCCAGCGCCTGTCTGCGGTCGTTGTGCCGGGCCTGCCCCTGGAGCGTGTCGTTGTCGAGGTCAGTGGCGCATGTGGCGCACAAGGTGGCGTAGTCGGATTCAGCGTGACTGATGGCGGCGGCTCGCAGAGTGCGTGTGCACGGCGCGCGCGTGGCCTGGCAGCTGCTGGTCGGGCAGCTGCTCACGGTGCCCGCGCCGCCCTTCCTGTCGGTCTACTACCAGTCGGTGCTGCTGGATCTGTGCAAAGGCCTGCCGTCGCTGTACGAGCCGGCGGTACGTACGCATAGCTTAGAGCACTGGAAAGAGCGCGTCGACCGATCGGCTCACGCTGGGGCGGGCGTGGTGCGGACGCCCGCGCGCTGCTGCGGCAGATTGTCGACGTGGTGGAGAAGCTGTACAGCCGGCTGCGCTTCCTGGACGGCGCGCTCGTGCACCGGCTGGGCGAATGGCTCGCCTTTCACATCAGCAGCTTTGACTTTAACTTTCCCTGGCGGATATGGTATGTCGGCTCAGGACAAGCAACGGTGTGCGCGGCTACGTCCCCCAACCACATTGCGTCGCGGTGGCGTGCGGTGGGTGTGGCAGGCTGTCGGCGCGCGACGACTACGACCAGGGCCGCGATACCGTCGAGGTGGCGTTGGTGCGCCACGTGCTTGCACGGCTCGTCCGGTGCGAGACCCCGCGCGTTGGACGCGTGTTTTCAAGGCCGGACCGTTCTTAATGCTGCAATGCGGACCTAGCTCGGGCGCGACGTTGCAGGCTGGCGTACTTTGACCGGATCGACGACGTGATCGATCCAGAGCTGCGGCCGCTGATGCCGCCGCGGCCGCGGCGCAACTTTGAGCTCCAATCCGCCGACATCGGTGCGCATCGTGCCGAACGGAGGAGCAGGACGGGTGACAGCGAATCCTGACGCTGGCACACGGGTGGCTTTGGGCCCGTCGTTCCATTTCCGCGCGCGCTAGCCGAATCGCCGCTGGGCCGCCGCGCCGCGGAGCTGGTCGACCTGTTGCGCGCGAAGCGCGACGTGGCCGACCTGCAAGCCCTGCTGCTGCCGGGGCCAGAGCAGAAGGCGGCCGAGGTCGCAGAGGCGGCGGACGGCGAGGAGGCCGTGTACAGCGAGATCCAGCCGTCGCTGTTCAAGGGCATCACGCCCGAGGCGGCCACCGAGCTCTTCACGCCCTGCGTCCTCGAGGTGGGCTCCACGCCCTTCTCCCACCTGCTCAACACCCCCGAACGGTGTGTGTGTGGGGGGGGGGGAGCACGAAACTTGCGCGACGCAAGGGCGCAGCGGGTCTGACGGTGTTAGCCATGTGCCCCTCACAATGTGCGAGCCGCGTTCAGGTATCTGCCCTTGTTGCACGCCCTGAACGACACGCTGGACCAGCGGCTGCGCACCCTGAACCAGATCGCCACGTACTGGCGCTACGACGATCTGGTACGTTGCCACGGTACACGTCGCAGGATCAACCGACGCCGTCGCTCATCCGCCGCCTTGAGGCCAGCGTGTGCGGGGCCGGTTCCACGTGCGCACAGTACCTGGCGCTGGTCATCGACAAGTGGATGGCGTACCGCGTGCTGGACGCACGGTCGATCGTCCTCTGGACGCTGGATCCGGATCGGGCCGAGTTGGTGGCCAGGTACCGCCGGGCGCCGAGCCGGCGCAAATGCCTTGGTCGCCGCTGTGTCTCTGACGCCGCGCCAACGCGCCGTGCGGCGACGAGGACGGTCAGCGCAACCTTGTGGGAGATCTTGTATGCCGCGCTGGACAAGGTGATCGAGCGCGCCAGCATTGTGCGCACGCGCTGGGAAGCCGACCCTCAGAGCACGCGGCTGTCGTCGCTGCTGGACACTGCCGACCGCGACGTCCACACCATCTTTCTGACGGTGGCGGAGGTACGGCGCTCCATGCCCTGGCTACTCCGTCGACACGTCGGCGCTCACGCGTGGCTGCTTCCGTTTGCGGCTTCGGCCCCACGATCGCCAGCGCTTCATCGACCTGTACAAGGCCCTCACTGACGCTCCGGGCCTCGAGGCGCAGTGGGTGCTCGACTACTTTGTCGACACCGGCCGCCGCGTACGCGGCGACGCGCCGGAGCGCTCCAGGTGCTCATGGCGCGTGCCACTGACACCTTGCGAACAAGGCACGCTTGGGGTGGGGGCCCATGCCAGTATGCTGGCGTGCTGGCGCGCTACCCGGCGACGGTCGCGGCACTGGACGGCCTGCTGGAGCGTGGCACCGGCGCACCGGTGCAGCTACAGGGCGCGTACGGCGCTTTCCGACCGCTCATGACGGCGGGCAGCAAACCCCGCGCAAGCTAGATCTGCATGTACAGAACACGCTGCATAGAGATGCATGTATTGGGTGGGCGCTGGCCCCCCATTTACAACAGATGCGGACTCATCACGGAGGGAAAAAAAAAAGATCGCGGATGCACGGGGCGGTGCACCGAGGTTTATTGCGAGGTCGCCAGCAGCGGCTTCTTCTCAAACTGCGTCGGCGCTTGGATGTTCATGGTGCACAGCACGGCCGGCACGAGGAGCAGGACGAAAATGACCACGGACACGATGCCCATCCAGACCGCCGGCGAGACAAAGTTGTACTGCTCAAAGATCTTGGCCGACACGTTCTCGTCCGCCGCGGCGGCCGTCAGCGCCAGCAGGTCCTCGGGCACGGCGCGGAGCTCGCGGCCACGGAACGACTGCGCATCCACCGCCAGGCGAGCGCGCGAGGTGGTAAACCGCATTAGAGTGGGCGGTTATGGACCGCACGGCGGAAGGTCCTGACGTACCCGAATGCGGGTCGGCGGCTCCTCGGCGCGCGGCGGCTGGGGCCCGCTGATGTACGCAGCGACAAACGGCGCCGAGCCCTGACCGAACGCGGCCAGCACCGCACGCAGGGTCGCCTCTAAAGGTGGCGGAAGCGCTTCGTCGACGTCGGCACGCCGTGAGTGCCGTCGATGAAAGCATTAAATTGGTCAACGCGGCGCCCGACGCACCAGGGTTCTCAAAGCGGGTGAGGTCCACCTGGTAGATGATCGGCGCGCCGCTGCGGGCAG
>Ga0180216_1001805_pt1 | contig 18504 bp, 17 predicted proteins | sample eDN3rd37CBELigMG_FD_128879 | JGI IMG/M metagenome (GOLD analysis project Ga0180216, IMG submission 128879) | Enriched Miracle-Growth compost microbial communities from Emeryville, California, USA - eDNA 3rd pass 37_C BE-Lig MG (version 2)... ...
CAGCGAACGCTGGGATCTCCTTTGACCGCAATCGACTTGGCCCTGGCTTCCAGGCTGCGCAGAAAAACGGCAGACGCAGGAGCACGACAAGAGCGCTCAAGCCTGAGCGCGAGCGGGCGGCGGGGCGCGCAGGGCGCGGGCTCGCGAGGGCCAGAGCCCCCTCCCCGCGCCCTCATCAGTGCGGCCCACCGCCGCTGCTCTCGCTGGAGCGGCCCCAATCCTCATTAGCCCGGGCAATGATGTAAGCGTGGATCGCGTCCACTTCGTCGGGCTTGAGCAAGTCGGCGAAGCTCGCCATGCCCTTGTCCTGATAGAGACCATTGAGCACGATGTCGTTGAACTTGCCGTGCGTCTCGCGCGTCATCCGGCGCAGGTCCTTGACGCCACCAATCGCCTGCTGGCCGTGGCACTGGGCACAGGTGTTGGCGAAGAGTTGCGCGCCGCGGGCAATGGTCGCCTCGCTGGCCGTCACCGGCGGCGGATCGGGGATCTGTTCATCGGCCTTGAGCGGCGGCAGTGTCACCTTGCCGTCCAGCTTGAAGACGAGCAGCCGGGCCGAAGCGCGCGGCAGCTCGATACCGGCGCCCCGCTCGATCTGCGCGGCGCCGCCGCCCCAGCCGGCATTCACGGCGATATATTGCACGCCATCCAGCATATAGGTGATCGGCCCGGCGACCGGCGCGCTCTGCACCGGCATTTCCCACAGCAGCTTGCCATTGCGGGCATCGAACGCTGCAAAGGTCTGCCGCGTCGTCCCCTCGAACACGAGGTCGCTGCCCGTCACCATCACGCCGCCATTGCCGTGGCGCGGCAGCGGCACTTTCCAGGCCGCTTCCTGTTTCACCGGGTCCCAGGCGACGAGGAAGGTCTTTTCCATGGCGTCGATCTGCTTCTGCATCTCGGCGCGCTTCTTGAGCGCATCGCCGGTATAGCCACCCCAGCCGCTGTTGGAGCGGAAGGGCTTGGGCGTCCAATTGGGATCATAGGCATAGCCGAAGCCGCTCTCGAAGCTGGGGAAATACGCAAGCTTCGTGCGCGGCGAATAGGCCATGGGGAACCAGTTGTGCCCGCCGCCCGGCCCCGGATAGACCAGCAGCGGGTCGGTGCCGTAATGCATGCCGGGGTTGACGACCATCTTGCCGGTCTTCTCGTCGACCCGGCCCCAATTCACCGGCACATAAGGCTTGGCGGAGATGAACTTGCCGCTCGCCGCGTCCAGCACATAGAAAAAGCCGTTCTTGGGCGCCTGCATCACCACCCGACGCGTCTTGCCGGCAATGGGCAGGTCCGCCAGCGTGATCGTGCTGGTGCAGGTATAGTCCCAATCCTCCTCGGGCACCTGCTGGTAATGCCATTTATATTCGCCTGTCGTCGCATCGACCGCCACGATAGAGCAGACAAACAGATTGTCGCCCTGGCTGTTCGAACGATAATGCCAGCTATTGGAGCTGCCATTGCCAGTGCCGACATAGACGAGATTGAGCTTGGGATCGTAGGCGATCGAATCCCACGGATTGGCGCCGCCGCCGAGTTGCTTCCAGAGCCCCTTGTCATCCCAGGTCTTGCGGATCATCGGCATGATGCTGTCCGATGCTTCGCCATCCGGCTTGTCCTGCGGATTGGGCGTCAGGAAAAATTTCCACAGCTTCTTGCCGGTTTCCGCGTCCCAGGCTGCGACAAAGCCGCGCACACCCAGGTCGCCGCCCGACTGGCCGACCACCACCTTGCCATCGAACACGCGGGGCGCGCCGGTGATGGAATAGGGCATGTCGTGATCGAACGCCTGCGTCGTCCACACTGGATCGCCGGTGCGCGCATCGAGCGCGATGATGCGCCCATCGAGCGTGGCGATGATGACCTTGCCCTTCCACAGGGCAAGGCCGCGCGACACCGGCTCGCAGCAGGCATAACGGCCATATTCGCGCGGCACCTTGGGGTCGTAGGTCCACAGCCTTTTGCCGGTGCGCGCATCATAAGCGATGGTGATGTTCCAGGGCAGTGTGTTGTAGAGCACGCCGTCCGCATAGAGCGGCGTCGCTTCCACGCCCCGAAAGGTATCCAGCTCGTCATACCAGGCAATGCCCAGCCGGCTCACATTGCTGGCGTCGATCTGGGTGAGCGGGGAGTAGCGCTGCGCATCATAAGTGCGCCCGTCATGCAGCCAGTCGGCGCCATCCTGCCCCTGCGCGGCCATGCGCGCGCTATCCACGGCGGCGGGACCGGAGCCCGTATCCGCCGTGGCGAGGCCGAGGCAGGACAGGGCGGCGAATGTGGTCACGACAGGCGCCGAAAGGCGCCGCCAGGAAGAGGTGCGCATAGACTGCTATTCCTTGGGCGGTTCGGCGATCGGCTGGCTGCCGTCGGCGAGGCGACCGATCTTGCGCCATTGCTCCTGCGCAGCGCTGCCGGGCGGGCCGGCATACGCGCCCACTTCGTCCATCTCCGGCTTGAAGACCTTGCCGGTCACCGGATTGGGATAGTGGAACGGCGCGATATAATAAGCCGGATAGGTGAGATAGACCGTGGAAGGCGGCAGATCCGGCGGCGGATCGAACTTGTCCGGCCAGGTGTTGTTGAGCGCGTTTTTGCCCCAGCCTTCCCAATTGGTGTACATGGTGAAGGGGCCGGAGAGGCGGCTGATCTTCCAGACGCCGTTTTCCTTGCGATATTCGTTCTCGTAGAGCGGCAGGCCCCAGCCGGCATTGCTCATCACCCAGGCCCGCGAGCGGATCCAGCCGGTCTTTCCGTCCGTGCCGATGTCGGGAATGGTCTGGAATTGCATGTGGTTGGCGAGCAGGCCGGGCTTGGCGCCATCCGGGCCGAACGCGGTCTGCATATATTCAAGCACGCGCTTCTTGCCCAGGAACAGGCCCTTACCGCCAATCTCCAGCGTCGCATCCTCGGTGAACAGCTCGGAGAGCTGGACCCACTGGCCTTTGTCGACGAAATAGCCGTAGAGGCGCTGGAGCCGTTCGATCTGGTTGAGCCCCTCCAGCCGTTCGATGCGCTGGTCGAGCGCATCCAACTTCTCCGCGGCGGTCTGGGCCTGAGCAGGCACTGCGCTCGCCAGCCCGATTCCAGCCAGGGCTCCCAGCAACACAGTCGTGTTCTTTTGGGTCAGGGTCTTCATGCCGATCACAGCCATCACTTCCTTCCCACCACGTCGTCGGCGGGCTGCGGCAAGTCCTTGAGCGGCTTGCCCGTCACCGGATGATCGAAATTGAAGGGCGGAATATAAGCGGCCGGGAACGACCGATAGACCTCGCTGGGCGGTGCATCGGGCGGGAACAGCGCGCTCGGACCCTCCATAGGCAGCGCGGACTTCATGAAGCCGCCGTCATAGTCGGTCTGTGCGGTCACATAGAAATGGAGCCGCGCGATCTTCCAGACGCCGCCTTCCTTCACATAATCGGCATTGGTGATACCAACGCCCCAGATGCCGTTGGCGCCGGGCGTAGCGAGTTGCATCATGCCCTGCCAGCGACCCGTCGCCGTCTTGCCGTCCGGTGCCACCACCACATAGGGCTGCAGCATCATGTGCGTGTTGAGATAACCGCGCGCAAGGCCCTGCGGGCCGAACAGCAGCATGGCGCGCTGGATGCGGGCGGGCCCCACATAGACGCCGCGCTGGCCATATTCAAAGCTGCCCTTGGCGCTGAACAGCGCCGCCGCCTGATCCCACAGGCCCTTGTCGAAATAATAGCCATAGGTGGCCTGGAGGTTCTCGATGGCGTCCTGATCCTCCAGCAGCGTAACGCGCTGCTCGTAGGCCTCCAGCCGCTGCCGCAAACCGGCGTCGTCCTGCGCCGCGAGCGGCGAAAGGGCCAGCGGCGCGGCGAGGCCGAGCAACAAGGCTCCGGCGATGATTGCGCGCATGGTCATTTCCGCGCCTCCCCTACACTCTTGCCTGTCACCGGATTGGGCGCCCGGAACGGGGGCACCTGCGGCTCCGGGAACGGCCGGTCAGTCGTGGTGGACGGCCGATCGGGCGGGAAGTCCCGCGCAGTCTGGCTCTGCGTGAGCCCCTCGCCCGGCTGGAGCCGCGCCCAGCCCTTCGCATAAGGCGCCACGAAATTCACATGGAGCCGCAGCGCACGGATTTTCCAGACGCCACCTTCCTTCACATAATCATTCTCATAGATGCCATCGCGCCACTCGGCATGCTTCTTATATTGGCCGAGCATGCCGAGATCGCGCCAGCGCGCCGTCGCTGTCGCCCCATCCGCCGAGACGTTGACCACCGGCTGGAGCGTCACCCATTCGTTGAGCTGGCCGTAGATGAGGCCTTGCTGGCCGCCATGCAGCTTCATCAAATAATCGCGAATACGCGCCTTGCCGACATAGACGCCATCCATGCCAATCTCGATGGTGCCATTGTCGGCGAAAAGGTCCGCTGCCTCGTCCCACAGGCCGCGGTCGACATAGAAGCCGAAGGCGCGCTGCAATTTCTTGACCGCCCGCGCCGCCTCCAGCTTCTCGACGCGCGTGGTGAGCGCATCGATTTGTGCATCGAGTGTCTGCGCTGGTGCCGGCATGGCGGCCAGCATGAGCCCGGCCAGCGCGAGTGACGACGCCAGCCCTCTCACTGCGCCGCTCCGATGGGGATAGCCTTCATCACGAACGGGCCGGGGTCCTTGTCGCGCAGTTCCGGGTCGAACATGTAGTTAATCATGCCGCTCACGGCATAAGCGGTGTCACCGACATGGGTGACCGAGGCCGGCCCCTGGAAGGCGTCGCTCAGCACCGTCACCGCCACATCGTCGCCCGTGATGGTGAGCAGCGCGATGCGGTTGTTGCCGGTCTCCGCCTGGAGCAGCTTATTGTCCTTGTAGGGCCGCAGCCCGTCCGGTCCCTTGAGCGGCGCGGAGACGTTGAGCGTCGTCAGGCTCTGATAATTGCCGCTCGCGTCGCGATTGACGCGCAGGAAGGTGTTGGCGCGCGTGTTGTTGACGTAAAGCGTGTTGTCGGCAGAGAAGGCGATGCCGTCCACGCCGTTGAGCGCGGCATCCTGCACTTCCAGCTTCACCTCCCTGGCGCCCGGCGCGATGCTGAAGATGCGCCCACCGGCCGTCTCGGCGATATAGACCTTGCCATCATGCCCTACGGCGATGTCGTTGCAGGTCGCGTTCGGTCCCGGGAGCACATAGCGCGCCTTGAACGCGCCGGACGTGAGATCGAAGGCGATCGCGGCGGAATCGCCGCTTGAGCCGGGCCCGAAGCCGGGGATGGAGCAGACCCAGAGCGTGTTGCTCGCATCATGCGCCAGAACACCCAGCAACTGCTTGATCTGGTTGGTGGCGTCCGGCCTGATCCAGGCCACGGCCCGGTCGCTCCCGGCCGGGGCGCGGAAGACAATACCCTTGGTGCTGCCGGCGTAGAGATTGCCCGCCGCATCGGCACTGATGCTCTCGGTAAAGACCTTCGTGTCGTCGATGAGCACGTCCTTGCCGGCCGCGCTGGCAGCGCCGGGCAACGCCGCAAGAGCCATGCCCGGGACGAGGAGCCGGGCGAGTGTGCGTCTGGTCATGGTCACGGTCTTGGTCCTCTCGGTTCCGGCCAGGGCGGCGGCATGAGATAGGGCAGTTCGGTGGCAATGGTCTCGACCCGCGCGATTGCCCCGCCCTCGATCTTGAAGACGGACATGAAGCCGACGCTGCGCGGATAGGTCGCTTCCGCCTTGTAGCTCTTGCCGTCTGTGGCGGTGAATTCGGTTCGCTCGGCCGGCAGGTCGCGCGTGCCGGTGGCCACCACGAGGCCGCGCGTGGCATCATAGGCCACGATGCGACGGCGCACGCCCTCGAACTCGCCGAACAGGCCGCGCGCGAAGCTGGTTGCGCAGTCACCTGTTTCGCGGCCCGTGGCAGGCAGGTTGCCGGTCATTGGCACGCCGTTTTCGATGAGCCGGCAGCCCTTGGCGAAGGCTGGCGCCGGGCCGCCCCCGCCCTGCGCATCGAAGAAGGCGTGAACGAGCCCCCGCATCACCGCGCGCGGCGTCTCCTTGCCCTTGGCGACGGGTGCGGCGAAGGCGGGATCGGAGCGGAAGGTCAGTGGGTCACCGAAGGGCGGACGGCCCTGCTTGCGGCGTGTGAGTGCGGCGACGCGCGCGATGCGGTCGCCCCGCGCGGTCAACTCCAGCGCATGGAAGGCAGGCTGGCCATGCTCGTCCAGGGAGCCCAGCCAGACGACCTTGCCCGCTTCGGCATCCGCCACGATCAACGGCGCAGGGCCGTGCGCCGTGGCGGTCGCCCAGGTGCCGTCGCCGACCATGATAGGAACGCCATTCTCCGCAAAGCGCACGCGCTGTGCCCAGGGCAGCGAGGCGCCGTCCTGCCGCACCTGCGCATCCACATAGCGCCGCGCCAGATCGGTGAGGCAGGCCGTATCGCAAGGCTGTGGCCGCCCTTCGCGCGGCGGCACCATGAGCGGCACCGATCCGAACGGCCGCAGCAGCGGCTTGGGCGCTTCCTCCGGCGTGGGAGTCTGCGCCATGGCGGGGAGCGCCAGCGCCGCCAGCGAAAGGCCCAGGACGGCGCGCCGCGTCTTCTCCATAGCCCGCCTCACTGTCCCAGCTCCGAATATTGCCGCCCGTCCGCCCAGGGATTGTGCATGGCATAGGGCACATAGGTGAAGACGGTCTCGATGCGCTGGATAGCGCCATCCTTCACACGGAAGGCCTCCAGCAGCGTGATGGAGTTGGGCCATTTGAGCGCCGTCTTCATCTCGCCGCCATTGCCGATGGGGTAATGATCGAAGCTGTTGTCATGATCGAAAAAGCCCGAGGCGACGACGATTCCCCGCTCGGTATCGACCAGCGGGAAACGCCGCTCGCGCACGCGCTTGTTGATGTAATAGAGGCCAAGCAGGAACTGATTGCGGCAGCCCGCCGCGATGGCCGCGGCATTGCCGCCGCCTCCGCCCGGCGGCGGCGCGGTGGTGCTGATGCCGTTCTCCAGCCGCCCGCAATCCTGTGTGAAGGGTGCGAAGACCATGCCGTCATTGCGCTCGACCGTGTTGAAATAGCTCTGCGCCACCGCGATCAGCCGCTCGCGCGAACGCCGCTCAATGGGTGGCAGCACCTGCTGGAACTCGGGATCGTGCGTCACCTTGTCGATGGGGCCGAAGGGAGCGGGCAGGCCGGTGTTGCGGTGAACGACCGTCTCCACCTGATCGATCAAACCGCCCGAGACGCGGATGCGCATGGCGTAATAAGCGGGTTCGCCATGCTCCCAGACGACGCCGAACCACGCGGCATTACCTGTTTCGGCATCCGCCACCTCCAGCGCATCCGGCGCGACCTTGCTCACCGATTTCCACAGGCCCTTGCCCATGGGAATGATCACATTGTTTTCGGTGAAGCGCACATGGCGCGCGAGCGGCGCGGCCTTGGGGTCCTGCTTTGCCAGCGCGTCCATATATTGGCGCTGCTTGGCGATCAGGCAGTCGCGATCGCAACTGAGCGTGAGCACAGCGCTCGGCTGGCCGGGAAGCTGCGCGACCGCGGGCGTCGTTCCAAGCCCCGCCACGAAGACACTGGCCAGCATGGCACCCGCCGCCCATGATCCTCGAAGCCGCATCATCGATCCTCCCCCACATCCGCGATCAACCTCGTCTCCGCGCCGCCGGTCTTTGCCATCGCGCCGGTCGCGGATTCGGGCGGACAATATGACGAGCGCGCGCGGTTTGTCACGCATGCGCCACGATTTTTGTCTTCAAGCTAATATTTAGCGGGCTAACCTAAATGCTGGCCACCTCCGACCATGAAGCGTTACAGATAGGAATCCGCCGATATTCGTTTGACCGCACCCCCGCGCCTGTGGCAATCGCGCCCTCCGCGCGGGTGTAGCTCAATGGTAGAGCAGCAGCTTCCCAAGCTGACGACGGGGGTTCGATTCCCCTCACCCGCTCCATTTCCCTGTCCATCGACGCTCGCATTCGTCTAGACAGCCCCCTAAAATCCAAGGTATTTAGCGGTTATCAGGCCGCAAGCGTTCACCCGCGTTCGCATTCAGCCACCAGCCGTTGGGGGTATGATTGGGGGGTATATGCAAAATGGCCAAGTCGATACCCCCACGCTTGGGGGTATATTGGGGGTATAGACCCCGGAAAGGCTGGCAATCCCGTGGCTTTGACCGATGTGACAATTCGCAATGCCAAGCCCGGCGCAAAGGCGATCAAGCTGGCGGACGGCGGTGGGATGTTCCTTCTCATCACGCCAGCTGGGGGCAAGCTCTGGCGGCTCAAATATCGCGTCGAGGGCCGAGAGAAGCTGTTGGCCATCGGAAGCTATCCCGAGATTGGCTTGGGCGAGGCGCGGCGACGCCGGGAGGAAGCGCGGGAACTGATTGCGCTCGGCAAAGATCCCTCGCGTGAAAAGCAGCGTGACAAGCTGCGCGCGCGCATACAGGCGGCGGATACGTTCCAAGCGATCTGCAACGAATATTGTGAGAAGCGGAAGCGCGACGGCGCCAAGGGCTGGGCACCAGCGACCGCAACCCGGAGTGAATATCTGCTGTCTCTCGTTTGCGGGTCCATCGGCAAATTGCCCATTGGCGAGATTGAACCGGCGGACATTCTGGCTGCCATTCGCAGGATAGAAGGCAAGGGAAAGCTGGAAAGTGCCCGGCGCAGCCTGCAACTGGCTGGCGCGGTGTTTCGCTATGCGGTTGCCACGGCGCGGTTGGCATCAGACCCCACCCGTGATTTGCGCGGCGCGCTTACCGCGCCAACGGTTACGCATTACGGCGCAATCACCGATGCAAAGAAGGCGGGCGAACTGCTGCGCGCCATCGACGATTATGACGGCAGCGGCACAACCAAGCTGGCCCTGCAAATCGCGCCGCATGTCTTTGTTCGCCCGGGCGAACTGCGCCATGCCGAATGGAGCGAAATCGACCTGGATGGCGCGCTTTGGATCATCCCGGCGGGCAAGATGAAGATGCGCAAGGCCCATCACGTTCCGCTATCCCGTCAAGCTGTGGGCCTTTTTCGTGAGCTATGGGCTGCCACCGGTCCTGATGGGTATGTATTCCCTTCGATCCGCACGCGGACGCGCCCGATGAGCGAAAACACCATCAATGCTGGGTTGCGGCGGCTGGGCTATGCCAGCGACGAGATGACGGCGCACGGCTTCCGGGCGATGGCGTCAACGCTGCTCAATGAAAGCGGCAAGTGGAACCCGGACGCAATCGAGCGTGCCCTTGCCCACGGCGACACCGATAAGGTACGTGCGGCCTATCATCGCGGCGCGCACTGGCAAGAGCGGGTGGCCATGGCCCAGTGGTGGAGCGACTATCTGGACACGCTTCGCAAGGGCGCGGAAATCGTACCATTTTCGGGAAAGCGGGCCGGTTAATCGCGAACATCCGTTGCTCGCTCGCCTTGGGCGGTGGAGTAATGCGCGCCAAGCCTCTGGCACCAATGATCCATTCGCCCTGCACGCGAGAGCGTGGCAACGCTGCACAGGCGGTCGAAACTTTACTTGCGCTTGTTCGATTTTCGTTTCTGTTTGGATTCCTTCCCAGAGGTCGCTTTACCAAACTCTTTTTCAAATTCTTCTTTGGTCAAAATTTTAGTCTTATTTGTTTTATGATCCCAGTTTTCCCGCTCATCCCTGCACCGTTCCGTGAACGCCGCGCCCGCTGCTTTAGCCTTTTCCTCTCCCTTTCTGGGCTTTCGGCGCTTAGGCGCATTCCAAGTAAACCAGCCCGATTCTGCGCCGATGACAGTATTCCCCCCGAGGAAGTTGCCTTTTCCCATATTGAATCGATCCACTTAGACAAACCTGTTGTTAGATTTGCCGGACGACGGTGAAAAATACCTTTCTGCGGGCTGAACCAGCCTTCGCGCATTTCGCGAATCCAGCTCAGCAAACACGATCTCTGCGCGGACAAGACCGGGGGTAGTTTCAATGTCGAGCGCGACGGAATGGGAAACCGGCGCGCAAGCCATGAGCCATCGCTAACACAGAATTTTGCTTTAGGCGGACGGCAGCGTGGGAAGGTCATCGTGCGCGCGGCGCGTGGCTTTGGATACGGGGCTGGTGACAGGCTTGGCGCGGACAGGTTAGGCGGCTACAGCGGCAGCGCTTGGCATCGTGCGAGACTCCGGCGGGCGAATTATCGGCAAGCGCTGCGGGACAAGCCGGAACATCGGCGCAAAGGCGAAGCAGAAGCATGATTGACGAAGTGCGCGCGCTCTGGCGGCGATGGTGCGATCATGGCGGGGACTTCCCACCCGAATGCCGGGGCATGACCTGTGGCGCGCTGACCCGCACCGGCACGTTCTGCAAACGGCGCGACCTGTATCGGTCCGGGCGCTGCAAGCTCCATGGCGGTCTTTCCACCGGGCCGCGAACAGCCAAGGGCAAGCGGCGCTCTGCCAGCAACGGACACAAACCCCATGAGAGGGTGAAGAACGCTAATGATTTAGGAAAATCTCGCTTCCCCACTGTGCGCCGGCTCGGAGGCTGACAATGGGCGGATGGGGGTCCGGGCGATGCGCCGGCAGGCCCACGGCCGATTCCTCTCTACGCATTGATTTGGCGTGGATGCTCCGCACAGGCCACGCCAAGGAAGGTTCGTGGCGTAGCGGCACCGTGCATTGGAATTGTGGCGGTAAGCCATCCGGTTCCATCAGCTACCAGGCAATCATGGATAGGCCGGGCAAGGAGCGGCTGGAATTATCCTACACGCGCGGCCACGGCGATGATCGGGAGCAAGTCCACCAGACGGTTCGCCTGTGCCATACGGTGCCCCATTATGGCGGCAAGCGATGGTGGTTGATCTGTCCCTTTAGGGGCATTCGTGTCGCCAAACTCTACCTGCCGCCGGGTGGCGACCGCTTCGCGTCCCGACAGGCATGGCGTCTGGCTTATCGTATCCAGCGTGTCGCGAGGCACGATCGCGCCAGCGAGCGACTGTTTCGTTTCCAGCGCAAACTGGGGGGCGAAATGGGTCTGGGCGCTTTCCCGCAACGCCCCAAGGGCATGTGGCAGCGGACATGGGAGCGGCACCTTGAACGCTATTGGGAGTTGGAGGAAGCTGCCGACGCAGAACTGTCCGTTGCGCTGGCTAGGATACTGGGCCGATGCAGATAACCATCAAGATCCCAGTCGGGCGAATCGCGCCTAGCGCCCACTTTTGGGGGTATGAATGGGGGTATGTTGAACAACCTCTTATCACAAAACCACGTAATACAGCCATTTTATGGATGTTTCGCGGTTCCCCTCACCTCCGCGGGCATATCGCTCGGTAGGCCGGCGGCACCGGCCTGCTGGATCACGACGCCGTAAACCGCGCCGGTGCGATGCAGGCCATGGAGAGCGAGCCCATTGCGTAGCCACGCACCAGCCGCTCGGCGACCGTTCCCTCCGCCGCCACCAAGCCGGCAAGGTAGAGCAGCGGCATGGAGTAACCCGGCGTCGGCACGGGCAGCGGATCATCGGGATGCTCCGTCAGCCTGAAGATGGCTCCGGAATTGTCGGCAGCTGGGCCATGGCCGCTTCGTCGAACCGCTTGGTCGGTCGAACGCGGCATCGGCCGGCGCCATCGCACGCGCAGGAGATTGTGCACCACATTGCCGCTGCCCAGGATTCTCTCTCCCGTAACGGTGCGAGGCAGCGCGAGATCGACATCTCAGACCACGCGAATGATGAACCGACGTTTCTCGGCCGCCACCGCGCATCGCGAGCCTTCAGAGCAGGCCCAACTCCCGGAAGCTCAGCGCCTTGCCGCCGCGCGCCACGATCGCGTGATCGACGAGCACCACGCCGACGCTGACGCACATGCGATGGAGTTGGCGGGTCGCTTCGATATCCTGCGCGCTGGGGTGTAAGGCGCCGGAGGGATGATTGTGCGCAATGACGAGATAGCGCGCGGCATGATCGAGCGCGCCGCGCAGCACCTCGCCCCGACCGGCCACCACCTGACGCAGACAGCCCTGCCAGATCCGCTCGGCACGAAAGGCGCCCGCCTCGTCATAATAGAGGCAGACCAGCATTTCGCGAGGCGCGCCGGCGAGCCGCCGCACAAGATAGGGGTCAACCGGCGGGCGCGCCGGGAAGGCGGCAGCGCGCGGCCCCACGCTGCCCGCCCGCACCTGCTGCGTCGCGCCCTTGAGCGGTGGCTGCGCGCGACGCCGTACGATGCGGCGGAAGGCGCGATACCCCTCGGCAAAGACAAGCGCGACATGTGCTGCCACTGCTCAAACCCCGGCAACCCGGCTTGCCACTGCCTCGGCCACCGCGCGCGCATGAATGCGGCAGCGCGGGCGGCCGACAGCACTGGACAAGCCCAGCGAATAAACCTGCAAAAAGGCGGAGAGCCGGCCAGTCCACCCCCGGCCCAAAATCCGTAACCCAAGCCCATCCTAGACAGGGCGGGAGAGGTATTCCGCTACGAATAGGCCCATTTTGGTGTTCGTCGACCCGACTGCAACGGCGCAGCACGTCCGGGCGGGGCATCCAACCAGCAAAATCGGCCGCTTCATGCGGCCCCGGTCGGCCACAGCGGCGAGCCTGGCCATACCCCTCGTCGCAGTGAATCGACGCGCACCCTTAGCAGTCACGCCTTCGGGCGACATGGCCGGTGGCTCGGAAGCAGCCAGCGGGGTCTACCCGGCCCACGATCAAAACTCTGCGAAAATCAAATTCAATTTTGCTACCAAAATGGATGATTATTGTCTGATTTTTGAAAGGCCTATCCTCTCCGGCAGCCTCCATCGCGAAGCGGCCCGCTCCCGGATGGACGTGATCTCCGCTTTCATCTCGCTTCGGTGCCTGCCTTCATAGCGGCCTGCTCCGCAGTTTGACAGCGGCTCGCGCAGCCGCCAAAGGCCGGCGCCGATGCGCGCGCCGCATCCACGGGGGAGGATCACAAGATTATGGCGGGGCCGGGCAAGCGGCAATCGATCTATTTCGTGCTCGTGACCATCTTCATCGATGCCATGGGCTATGGCATCGCGAGCCCAGTGCTGCCGCGCCTCATCATGGACATCGGCCAAGTGGACGTCAGCCGCGCCATCCAGTTCGGTGGCCTGATGACGCTCTCCTACGCCGTGCTGCAATTCTTCATGGGGCCTATTGCCGGCAATCTCTCGGACCGCTTCGGACGGCGGCCGATCCTGCTGGTGGCGCTAAGCGGCCTTGTGCTCGATTATCTGCTGCTCGCGACGGCCCAGAGCCTCACACTGCTCTTCATTGGCCAGATGCTGGGCGGCATGTTCGGCGGCACCATCGGCACCTGCCAGGCGGCCATCGCCGACATGACGAAGAAGGAGGATCGCGCCCATAATTTCAGCCTGGTGGGCGCCGCCTTCGGCCTCGGCTTCATCGTCGGTCCGGCGATCGGCGGCCTGCTGGGCGATTTCGGCGAGCGCGTGCCCTTCTATGCGGCGGCGGGGCTTACTTTCTGCAACCTGCTCTATGGCTGGTTCGTCTTTCCCGATACGCTGTCTGAGGCAGATCGCCGGGCGTTCGTGTGGAAGCGGGCCAATCCGCTGGGTGCCTGGCAATCGATGCGGGCCATGCCGGGTATGAGCGCGGCCGTGCTGGTCGTGATGCTGTGGTATGTCGCCAGCGCGGTCTATCCGCTCACCTGGCCCTATTACGGCATTGCCCGTTTCGAATGGTCGAACGGCATGATCGGCGCCTCGCTGGCGGCAGTGGGCTGCGTGACCGCGCTCAGCCAGACCTTCCTCACACGTCGTGTCGTGGCGCGCCACGGCGAATATCGGGCGGCGCTGTTCGGGATGATCGGCGGGCTCGCCACCTTCCTCGCTTATGCCTTCGCCACGCAGAGCTGGATGGCCTTCATCATCATGATCGGCTTCGTGCCGCAATCGCTGGTGGCGCCCAGCATGATGGCAATCCTCTCCAACCGCGCCAGCGCCGACGCGCAGGGCGAGGTGCAGGGCATCGCTGCCATGGCACAGGGCATCGGCGGCATGATCGCGCCCATTCTCATCAACCCAACCATGGCCTATTTCACCGCGCCCGACGCGCCGATCCGGTTCGCAGGCGCGGGGTTCATCGTGGCAGCCGTTTTTGCATTCGCCGCGCTGCTGCGGCTGGTGACGCTGCGCAGGAGCAGCCGCCCGGAAGCGCTGACGCCCGGCTAGGTTGGCGGTATCTTGGTCATCTGAGGTTTATCGCAGCGTCATTCCAGCCTCTCCCTTCACCCGGCCCTCCCAGCGAGAGTTGAGATCTTGGGCGCATGAGATTCCAGCTTTCGGTGGGATGACGGGAGTCCCGTGGGATAGGCCCGCCCTGGGCTCCTGCGCAGGCAAGCCGGTTCTCCCAAGCAAGCGGTCAAATGCCGCCCTCAATCACCACAAGGTTCGCCGCCGTCAGCGCGGCCATCAAATCGATCACACAGGCGTCCAGCAAGGCCGGATCGGGCGAGCGGATCACGAAATTGGCGCCCACCCGCCCCTCGCGGAAGAAGGGATAGCTGCCAATCTGGCAGCCCTCATGTGTGCGCTCGGCCTGCGCGAGGATGTCCGCCACTTCGCTCTCCATCACCCAGCCGCCGATGGTGCGGCTGAGGAGCGGCGCGCCGCCTTCGAGCTGGCCGGTTAGTGTCTCGAGCATGGCCGCGGTGATCGCAGGCACGCCAGCCATGATGAAGATGGACCCCACGCGGATGCCCGGTGCGCCGGAGGTGCCATTGGGAATCAGCTCGGCGCCCTGCGGCACGCGCGCCATGCGCAGCCGAGCCGGATTGAGCCCGCCACGCGGCGCATAATAAGCCTCCAGGATCGCCCGTGCCTCCGGATGCACGATCACCGGCACGCCGAGCGCGGTGGCGATGGCATCCACGGTGATGTCGTCATGCGTCGGGCCGATGCCGCCGGTGGTAAAGAGATAGTCATGCGCCGCCGCCAGCGCCGTCACGGCTCCCCCGATGGCCGCCATGTCGTCCGCCACCACGCGCACTTCTTTGAGCCGGATGCCCTGCACGTTAAGCCAGGTGGCGATCTGCGCAACATTGCGGTCCTGCGTCCGCCCGGAAAGAATCTCATCGCCGATGATGACCAGAGCAGCGGTCCACACGCGCTCGTCCGGCGCGCTGCGATCCGCCTCTTCCTTCCGCGTCTCCGCCATCGTCCGCCCGTCTCCCGCAAAAGCGACTTGCCTCTCGCCACTTGGACCCTGTGCGCCTATATCGCAAGCCATGACCACTTATGTGACCCCGACCGACGAGATCGCCACCGTTCGCACCTCCGCCATCAAGCTGCACGGGCCCGAGGGCTTCGCCGGCATGCGCAAGGCCGGGCGCCTTGCCGCCGAGCTGCTGGACGCAGTGGTGCCGCTGATCCGCCCCGGTGTGGCAACCAGCGAAATCGACGACTTCATTCGCCAGCGCACGCTGGAAGCAGGCGCGGTGCCAGCCACCATGGGCTATCACGGCTATCAGTATAGCTGCTGCATCAGCCTCAACAATGTAATCTGCCACGGCATGCCGAGCCCGGAGCGCCTGCTGCGCGAGGGCGACATCCTCAATATCGACGTGACGCCGCTGGTCGACGGCTGGCATGGCGACACCAGCCGCATGTATCTGGTGGGCGAGGTGCCCATCAAAGCGCGCCGGCTGGTCGAAATCACCTATGAGTGCCTGATGCTCGGCATCGAGCAGGCGAGGCCCGGCAACACGCTGGGAGACATCGGCCACGCCATCCAGACCCATGCCGAGCGGCACCGCTACGGCGTGGTGCGCGATTTCTGCGGCCATGGGCTGGGCCGCGTCTTCCACGACGCGCCCGAAGTCATCCATGTCGGCCGCCCCGGCACCGGCCCCGAGCTGCGGCCGGGCATGATCTTCACCATCGAACCGATGATTAACGGCGGCAAGCCGGGCGTGCGCATGCTCGACGACGGCTGGACGGCGGTCACGCGCGATCGCACTCTCTCCGCCCAGTTCGAGCATTCGATCGGCATTACCGAGGATGGCTGCGAGATCTTCACCTCAAGTCCTGCCGGGCTCCACCATCCGCCTTATTAACCGCCGCGCCCTTCGCAGCACGCAAGAGCCGTGCTGCACCGCGCAAATCACTGCCCATTTTTTAGGCAGAGGCGCTCGAAACTGCCCGAAATCCGGGCAATATCGACAAGATTGCACAAAGCCGCCAATGCTGCGCTGGTGATTCGCGTGGCGACAGGATAGCAACACTCTCGCGGCCCTGAGTCATGGCCGCTGGCCCATGAAGCCGAAAGTGTTGCTGAATGTCGCGCCGGGTCCCTGCGGGGCCATGGCGACGCGCGGATGAAGAGGTGAGTAAGGCATGAAAAAGATCGAGGCGATCATCAAGCCCTTCAAGCTGGACGAGGTGAAGGAAGCGCTTCACGAAGTCGGCGTGTCGGGCATCACGGTGACCGAGGCCAAGGGGTTTGGCCGCCAGAAGGGCCACACGGAGCTCTATCGTGGCGCCGAATATGTGGTCGACTTCCTGCCCAAGGTGAAGCTGGAAGCCGTGGTGGAAGACGCCATGGCCGAGCGCGTGGTGGAGGCGATTGCCAACGCCGCCAAGACCGGCCGCATCGGCGATGGTAAGATTTTCGTCATGCCGGTGGAGAAGGCCGTGCGCATCCGCACTGGCGAACTCGACGAATCCGCCATCTGATCCAGTCCGATCCATTTGAACTTATCGCAACACGAAGAAGGCTAAGAGGAAGGTAGCGAGGTCATGGCCAATACGCCGAAAGACATTCTCAAGATGATCGAGGAGCAGGAGATCGAGTGGGTCGACCTGCGCTTCACCGACCCCAAGGGCAAGTGGCAGCACCTCACCATGGTCGCCGGCCTGCTGGGCGAGGACGAGCTGACCGACGGCCTGATGTTCGACGGCTCCTCCATTGAGGGCTGGAAGGTCATCAACGAGTCCGACATGGTGCTCAAGCCCGACCTCGACGCCGTCTATGTCGATCCGTTCAGCGCCACGCCGATGCTGATCCTCTTCTGCAACATCGTCGAGCCCTCGACGGGCGAGCTGTACGGCCGCGATCCGCGGTCCACCGCGCTGCGCGCCGAGTCCTATGTAAAGGCGGCCGGCTTCGGCGATACCGTCTATGTGGGTCCGGAAGCCGAGTTCTTCATGTTCGACGACGTGCGGTTCAACTCGGACTACAGCGAGTCCTTCTACAAGATCGACGACGTCGAGCTGCCGACCAACACCGGCCGGGAGTACGAGAGCGGCAACCTGGCCCATCGCCCGCGTGCCAAGGGCGGCTACTTCCCCGTCGCGCCGGTCGATCCCTGCACGGACATCCGCGCCGAGATGGTCTCCACCATGATCGAGATGGGCCTGCCTTGCGACAAGCATCATCACGAGGTGGCCGCCGCACAGCACGAGCTGGGCCTCACCTTCGGCACGCTGGTGCAGACGGCCGACCGCATGCAGATCTATAAATATGTCGTGATGATGGTCGCCCAGGCCTACGGCAAGACCGCGACCTTCATGCCCAAGCCCATCGCGCAGGACAATGGATCGGGCATGCACACGCATATGTCAATTTGGGAGAACGGCAAGCCGCTCTTCGCGGGCAACGGCTATGCCGGTCTTTCCGACACCTGCCTCTATTTCATCGGCGGCGTCATCAAGCATGCCAAGGCGCTCAACGCCTTCACCAACCCGACCACCAACAGCTACAAGCGGCTGGTGCCGGGCTTCGAGGCCCCCGTGCTGCTCGCTTACTCGGCCCGCAACCGTTCGGCCTCGTGCCGCATCCCCTATGGCACAGGCCCCAAATCCAAGCGCGTCGAGTTCCGCTTCCCGGACGCGATGGCCAATCCCTATCTCTGCTATGCGGCGCTGCTCATGGCGGGCCTGGACGGCATCGAGAACAAGATCCACCCCGGCGACGCGATGGACAAGAACCTCTACGATCTGCCGCCCGAGGAGCTGAGCCAGGTGCCCACGGTCTGCGGGTCGCTGCGTGAGGCACTCAACAGCCTGAAGGACGATCACGACTTCCTGCTCAAGGGCGACGTGTTCACCAAGGATCAGGTGGAAGCCTATATCGAGCTGAAGTGGCCGGAAGTGTACCGCTGGGAAATGGCGCCCAGCCCGGTCGAGTTCGACATGTATTACAGCGCCTGATCGCGCAGCCCGCACAAGCGGCACGAAAGGCCCCGGACAGTGACGTCCGGGGCCTTTCTCGTTGGCTCACGCATGGATAAGGGAATCGCACTGCTGAGACAGCCCTTCCGCAGCGTCAAATCGAACGGGGCGTCCCAGCGCGTCCAAGCCGGCAAGCCGGGCACTGATGACCGCAATTTCGGCCTCGTGAGCGGCGCATATCCTTGAGCTGGTCGCCGCCTACCGGATCGGGACGCGCTGAACTGGATGGCTTCCTTAAGAGCCCGAACGATTTCCTCTTCCCAATCTGATTTCGGACAAGATCATCCGTCCTCGCGACCGATGACTGCCAAAGCGCGCCTGTCCGCGTTGCGGTTTGGCGCTCCAGCCCTATGTATGCAGGACGTACAGATTCTGGCAGGAGCGGCCCCA
>Ga0180216_1001808_pt1 | contig 18499 bp, 17 predicted proteins | sample eDN3rd37CBELigMG_FD_128879 | JGI IMG/M metagenome (GOLD analysis project Ga0180216, IMG submission 128879) | Enriched Miracle-Growth compost microbial communities from Emeryville, California, USA - eDNA 3rd pass 37_C BE-Lig MG (version 2)... ...
CTCGACCGGATGGGTCGGCAGGCCGGCATCGGCGGCAGTGAGGCGGCGCATGGCGATGGTCTCGCCGTCGCGCACCTCGGCCACGTCGTTGCCGCCGGCCAGGCTCAGCTCGTCCAGGCCCTCGTCGCCGGAGATGACCATGGCATGATCGGTTCCCAGCGCGGCGAGCGCGCGGGCATAGATGGGCACATAGGCCGGCCGGGCGATGCCGATGAGCTGACGCCGCACGCCAGCCGGATTGGCGAGAGGGCCCATCAGGTTGAAGATGGTGCGCTGCCCCAGCGCGCGCCGCAGTGGGCCCAACCGGGCAAGCGAGGGATGATGCTTCTGCGCGAAGAGGAAGCAGATGCCGAGATCGGCGAGGCTGCGCTCCGCGGTTTGCGCCGCCACGTCGAGATCGAGCCCCAGCGCCTCCAGCGTGTCCGCCGCACCGGCCTTGGAGGACGCGGCGCGATTGCCGTGTTTGGCGACCGGCACTTCGCAGGCGGCGACCACCAGGCTGACGGCGGTGGAAACGTTCAGCGTATGATGCCCGTCGCCGCCAGTCCCGCACACGTCGATGGCGTTGGCGGGCGCGGTGATGGGGATGAGCCGCTCCCGCAGGGCGCGGGCGGCGGCGGCGATCTCCACATCGGTCTCACCCCGCTCGGAGAGGGCAATGAGGAAGGGCCCGACGATCTCGTCGGACACCGTGCCGTCGAGCATCGCGGCAAAGGCGGCGGCGGCCTCGTCGGCGGAGAGGGGCAGGGCGGGATCAGGCAGAGTGCGCATGGCAGCATCCCATAAGGGCGGACCAGCCCAAAAGTCGAGCGCTTCCCTTATTCCTGCCGGAAAAGAGCGGCCGTCCAAGAAAGCGCAGCCTTGCGCCACCTAGAAAGGTAGGGATCCGACCAGATGTCCGGTCTGTCCTCCCATTGCCGAAGAAATCAGCCGGTGAGTCCGTCCCAATCTTCAAGCCGGCCTGGTGCGTGGACCGTCCACGCAAGTTCCTCGACCGTGAAGTTCGTCTTCGCCGCGTTTCGCAACATCGATGTCGTGACCCAGTTGTCGAAATGGTCAGCACCGCCTCGCGAAACTGGCACACGATGATCAATCGTAGGAAAAAGCTCATAATAAGCGAAGTGACAAGAATCCGACTTCCAGTTGGATTGAAAGGGAAATGCTTCAGGCACAAGCCACGAAAGCAACCGCAAAGTGCCGGGAAAGACGAGCTTCTGGCCGGAATAGCGGTCGATGAAGCCGTCCCGTGTGAACACGTCCATGCATTGCGCGGCCGTATAGCGGCGGCCCGCGTTTAACGTAGGCTGGAAAGGATAATGCGCGTTTAGAAGGGCCGCTGCATCGTTCGGAGAGGCCGTCTCGATCGCGGCGCAGGCCCGGGCTATGACATCAGCCTTAGCAGACACGTCTTAGGCCCGCTCCCTCACCTTCATGCCCGCCGCCTTCATGAAATTGGCGAGCATGGCATGGCCGTGTTCGGTGGCGATGCTCTCGGGATGGAACTGGACGCTGTGGATGGGCAGTGTCTCGTGACGGAAGCCCATGACAGAGCCGTCGTCGCTGGTGGCATTGACCAGCAGGCAGGCGGGGATGTCCTCCACGATCAGCGAATGATAGCGGGTTGCGATGAAGGGCGAGGGCAGGTCCTCGAACAGACCGGTGCCGTCATGGGTGACGGGCGAGGTCTTGCCATGCATCAGTCCGCCGCGCACCACCTTGCCGCCGAAATGCTGGCCGATGGTCTGGTGGCCCAGGCACACGCCGAGCAGCGGCTTGCCCGCGTCGGCGCAGGCCGCGACGAGATCGAGGCTGATCCCCGCTTCGTTGGGGGTGCATGGCCCCGGCGAGAGCAGGAAGGCCTGCGCGCCGGACGACAGCGCCTGGCCAGCCGAAAGCACATCATTGCGGGCCACTTCCACCTCGGCGCCCAGTTCCATCAGATAATGGACGAGGTTCCAGGTGAAGCTGTCATAATTGTCGATGACGAGGATCATGGCCGCACATCTAGGCGCCGCCGATCCTGCGCGCAAGGCGCCAGCGATGCGCGGGGCGGCGGCATGTGCCGGCTCGGCCTGAGCCTTCAGCGATCTGCGGCTGTGCGGATCGAAGGCGCGGGGAACCGTGCGAACAAAGCGGAAGCGAGGCGACCGGCAATGGCCTGCTCGGTCCAGCGCGAGTCGCCGGCGCGCGTGGCGATCTGGGCGTGGCCTTCCCACAGGGGCTGGTCGCTCGCGGCATCGAGGATGCGGACCTCGAGCCGCGTCGAGATGAGCGCCTTGCGCGGTTTGGACAGGTCCACCGCGAGCCCCATGCCGACCATGGAGCCATAGGTGCCGGCGCCCACGGTCATCGAGCCGCTGACCGGCTTGCGCTTCTGCTCTTCGGGCACCAGTTCGTCGCGCAGGATGCGGATTTCGGCGCGCTGGCCGCCGGCCGGATCGGGCGCCGCGGTCTCGTAACCGGCCTTCACGAGCTGATCGATCAGCGCGGCCTCATAGATGGGCAGGTCGCTCGCGCCGCGCGCATCGGGCGGGAGATCGGTGCGCGGGGCGACGACGATTGCGCCGTGGCCCAGGAGAGCGGCAGCGCCATCGGCTAGGAAGCTGTCGGCATCCACCTGGCCTTCGCGCTCGTCGCGCTGGCTGTTGAGGCGTTGGGTCGACGAGGCGCGATCCCAGCCGGGCCCGTCCCAGCCCGCCCGCCCCCAGTCCCAGCCGCCGGGGCGGACCTGGGCGGATGCCGCGCCGCCGCCGAGCAGGAGGAGCAGCACCGCGATGGAAAGAGGGCGCGTGACGAGCATGGGGAAGATCCTCGGCGCGACGCATCCTCGTGCGCCGCCCAGTGAAGCTAGAACCGTACGCCTTGACCGCCCATGAATGGCGGGTCGTCGGGTAACAAGTGGCCGTACCGCCGTTATCGGCAGGAGAGGCAGGGCTCGGCATCGCTCACTTCGATCTGGAGCGTCACATGGTCGATATGGAAGCGCTGTTCCATCTCGCCGGCGATGCGGCGCAGGAAGGCGTCCCCCGGATGGCCGCCGGGCATGACCAGATGAGCCGTGAGTGCCGTCTCGGTGGTGCCGAGCGGCCAGATGTGGAGATCGTGCACGGCGCTCACGCCCGGCTCGTCGCCGAGATAGGCCTCGACCGCGCCATGATCGATGCCGGGCGGCACACCCAGCAGGCTCATCTTCACGGAGTTCTTGAGCAGACCCCAGGTGCCGACGGCAATCACGGCCACGATGATAAGGCTGGTCACCGGGTCGATCCAGAGCAGGCCGGTGAGGCCGATCAGTATGCCCGAGATCAGCACGCCCGCCGAGACCAGCGCGTCCGCCGCCATGTGGAGGAAGGCGCCCCGGATATTGAGATCGTTCTTGCGGCCGGAGACAAAGAGCAACGCCGTGGCCGTGTTGATGACAATGCCGATCGCCGAGACGATGATGACGACGCCGCCATCGACCGGCGCGGGGTTCCGCAGGCGCTGCACCGCCTCCATGGCAATGGCGCCGATGGCGACCAGCAGCAGCGCGGCGTTGAACAGCGCGGCCAGAATGGACGAGCTCTTGAAGCCATAAGTAAAACGGGCGCTGGGGCTGCGGCCGGCGAGGATCGTGGCGCCCCACGCCATGACCAGACCCAGTACATCGGAGAGATTGTGCCCGGCATCCGCGACCAGCGCCATGGAGCCGGAGAGCAGGCCATAGGCCCCTTCCACCAGGACGAAGGCAAGGTTGAGCGTGACACCGATGGCGAAGGCGCGGCCATAACCGGCCGGCGCGTGGCTGTGGCCATGGCCGTGCGCATGCGATGCGACCCCTGTGCCGGATGCGCCACGCTCCGACCCATGCCCATGGCTGTGATGGCTGTGCGCGCCGTGCATGGCTCATGCCTTCGGTCTTTTGCCGGGTGAGGTCAACCGTTCCGGCGCGGCTCGCCTGGAGGGCGGCGCATCACAGCGCCTGCGCCGCCGCCCAGCCGCTGGCCCAGGCCCACTGAAAATTATAGCCGCCGAGCCAGCCGGTCACGTCGACTGCCTCGCCGATCACATAGAGGCCCGGTAGCTTGCGGGCTTCCATCGTTTGGGACGAAAGCTCGGCCGTGCTGACGCCGCCCGCGGTCACTTCCGCCTTGGCGAATCCCTCCGTCCCGCTCGGCTCGAAGCGCCAGGCCGCCAACATCCGCTCCGCCGCCGTCAACCGGGCATCGGTGAGCGTGGCGAGCGCACCGGAGAGAGCGAGACGCTGCGCCAGCGCCTCGGCCAGCCGATCGGGCAGGGCGCTGGCCAGCAGCTTCTGGAAGGCTGTGCGCGGTGTGGTGCGCTTGGCTTGCCGCAGCCAGCCGTCGTCATGGTCCGGCAGAAAATCGATGGTCAGGGCCTCGCCGCGGCGCCAGCAGGACGAGATTTGCAGAATCGCCGGGCCGGAGAGACCCCGGTGCGTGAACAAGGCGGCCTCGCGGAACGCCGCCTTGCCTGCCCGCGCGATGACCTCGGCCGAAACGCCGGAGAGCGAGCGGAACAGCAGATCGTCTCCCCGCAGCGTCAGTGGCACCAGCGCCGGGCGCGGTTCGACGACCTTGAGGTGGAAGCGGCGCGCCAGCTCATAAGCGAACCCCGAGGCACCCATTTGCGGGATCGAGGGGCCGCCGGTCGCGATCACCAGCGCGGGTGCGTGCACGGTGTGGCCGTCTCGGCTGACGCGGAACTGCCCATCGCCGTGGTCGACAGCGGTGATGGGGTGGCCCAAGGCCAGCTCAACCGGGCCGCGCGCACACTCGTCGAGCAGCATGTCGACGATCTGGCGCGCGGAGCCGTCGCAGAAGAGCTGGCCGAGCGTCTTCTCGTGCCAGGCAATGCCGTGGCGCTCGACCATGGCGAGGAAGTCGGCCGGCGTGAAGCGCGCCAGCGGGGAGCGGACGAAATGCGGGTTGGCTGAGAGAAAACGGTCGGGGGCGGTCCCGATATTGGTGAAGTTGCACCGCCCGCCGCCCGAGATCAGGATCTTTTTGCCCGGCTTGTCGGCATGATCGATGACGAGGACGCGCCGGCCGCGCTGCCCTGCCATGGCGGCACACAGGAGCCCTGCGGCGCCGGCGCCCAGCACGATGGCGTCATAGGTCTGTGCCGGCATGGCCCGCTCAACCTTTTCGTTGGCGGATGGACCCGCGCGTCTCTCCGCTGAGCGGTCCGATCAAGCTTCGGGTCAGGCGAGGGAGGTGCGGGAGCGTCATTCTGTCCTGCTGGAGGGAGCTGTCCGCGCAGCGCGGCGGGCGTGGCGTTCCTTGCGGCCGATAGGCGTCTCCCTATACCAGTGCAAGAGACCGGCAGGCGTGGCCCGGGGCGTCGCCGCGTTGATCCATTCGCGTGTCTGCCCCGGTGGCCCCGCTAGAGCTTCCCAAGCGGCTTGGCCATTGGGTTGGGAATGGCTAGGTTGGCCGGGCCGCCGGGCAGGCAGACGTGAAGCAGCGCGCTTCCAGGTCATGGACCCGGCTGCGTATAGGTCGATTGCTCCGGCTGTGTGGAAGAGGAGATTCTTCATGCGTCTTGCTGCCCTGCCATTGCTTCTGGTCATCGCGTCGCCGGCCCTCGCCGCCGATCAGTTCGACCTGGCCTGCCAGGGGACGCGCACTGCCCAGCGCGGCGGCGCCGCGGAGCCTTACAGCTTCCGCGTCCATGTTGATCTTACCGCGCAGAAATGGTGCGAGGAGACCTGCGAGACGGTGCAGCCGATGGTGTCCGTGGATGACGACAAGCTGGTGTTCGTCGACGATGCGACGCTCAACACGCGCCTCGATCTGGTGCGGGAAGTGACGTTCGACCGCAAGACGAACAGCTTCGTCCATCATTTCTCACAGTTTCGTCCCACGGATGCGTATCTCAGCGTCAAAGCCCAGTGCACCACGGAGGCGTTCACGCCGTTCCCGGCGGGGAAATAGGCGCCTCGGCGGGGGAATGGTTATCTGGCGCGCCCGGATAGTCAAATCGCGCCGCATGGGGCTGCCGGGTTCGGAATAGATCCGAGCGTTCTGTCTCCCGCCGTCTTGTCCTGACAGGATCGGCCCAGTTTGTGGTCCTGCGCAGGCAGGAGCCCAAGATAGTTTGCTCGATACCAACCTATTTAACGATGCGATCCGACCCAACGGGCCCCGGTCTATCCGACCCCATCCCATCTATGCCAAGCAATCTGATCCGATGGCCCAGACGGGCGCCCCGTCTTGCGCTTGATTACTGTCCGAAGCGGCCCTCGCGCGCGACCTTCACGGCCTCGCGTCCGGCGGCGAAAAGCGCGCCGGATTTGGCCTCGCACTCGCGCTGCTCATAGGCGGGCTCTGAATCCGCCACGATGCCGGCGCCGGCCTGTACGTGCATGACGCCGTCCTTGATGAGCGCGGTACGCAGGACGATGCAGCTATCCATGTTGCCGTCCGGCGAGAAATAGCCGACGCCGCCGGCATAGGGCCCGCGCGTCTCCGGCTCCAGTTCGGCGATGATCTGGCAGGCCCGCACCTTGGGTGCGCCCGAGACCGTGCCGGCCGGGAAGCCCGCGAACAACGCGTCGAGCGCGTCCCTGCGTGGATCGAGCCCGCCGACCACGTTCGAGACGATGTGCATTACATGGCTGTAGAACTCGACCATGTAGCTGTCCGTCACCTTGACCGTGCCGGCGGCGGCGACCCGGCCCACATCGTTGCGGCCTAGGTCCAGCAGCATGAGGTGCTCGGCGCGTTCCTTGGGATCGGCAAGCAATGAGGCACGGTTCTCGGCATCCTCGCTCGCCGTCTTGCCGCGCGGGCGGGTGCCGGCAATGGGGCGGATGGTCACTTCCCCGTCGCGCAGCCGCACGAGGATTTCCGGGCTGGACCCGGTGAGCGCGAAGCCGGGCAGGTCCAGATGGTAGAGGAATGGCGAGGGATTGATCCGCCGCAGCGCGCGATAGAGATCGATGGGCGGCAGCGTGAAGGGCGTGGTGAAGCGCTGCGCCAGCACCACCTGGAAGATGTCGCCGGCGACGATATAGTCCTTCGCCTTCAGCACCATGTCGCGGTAGCGCGCCGGATCCATCATCGGCGTCTGCACGATGTCGGCGGGGTCGACCTCCGGCGCCGTCGGGCGGGGCAGGGGCGCGGCGAGCTGGGCGGCGACGGCGTCGATCCGCTCGCTTGCGGTGGCGAGGGCCCGGTCGATCGCTTCGGCATTTGTGCCTGTCTCACCCGTCCAGACCGGCGCGACCAGATAGAGCGCGTCGGCCAGCCGGTCGAACACCAGCACGACGGTCGGCCGCACGAACAGCATGTCGGGCGTGCCGAGGCCATTGTCGGCCGGGCGCGGCAGGGTCTCGACCAGGCCGATGGTCTCATAGGCGAAATAGCCGACCAGACAGGCGAGTGCTGGCGGCAGCTCCGGGTCGACCTCCGCGCGGCATTCGGCGACGAGCGCGCGCAGGGCGGCGAGCGGATCGGCCTCCAGCGGCGCGAAAGCCTCGCGATCCGTGCGCCAGTGGCGGTTGATCTCCGATTGCCGGCCAAAAGCGCGAAAGACGAGATCCGGCGCAATGCCGATAAGGCTATAGCGCCCGCGCACCGCGCCGCCCTCGACGGATTCGAGGATGAAGTCGCCGCGCCCCGGCTCGATCAGCTTGATCGCTGCTGAAACCGGCGTCTCGGTATCGGCGATGATGCGTTGCCAGACGAGGGTGGAGCGCCCCTGGGCGAGGGCGGCGCGTGCGGCGGCGTGGCTGTCTTGCGCGGGGCTGGTCAAGGTGCGGCCTTACTGCGCCAGGCCATTGGCCTCGCGCAGCGCCTTTTCGACGGCGGCGATGGCGGTCAGGTTGCGCGATACCTTGAGATCCCGCTCGATCGCGCCGATGAGCTGGGTCATATATTCATTGCCCAGCACATTGGCGAGGCCGGCGCGGGTCGAATCCATCAGCTGCGTATTGGGCCGCGGATCCTCCGGCGTCACTTTCGCCAACCGCACCACGACGAAGCCCAGATTGTTCTCCATCGCCACGACACGCGCAGAATTGACCTGCATGGTGAGCAGCGCGCGCAGCGGCGGCGGCGCGCCGGTCTGCTGGTTGAGCTGGATGCGGCGCACGGCGAGCGGCTGGCGCGGCAGACCGGCGATGCCGGCTTGCTTGAGCGCTTCCTCGGGCGCCACGCCCTTGTTCATGAGCGCGGACGCCTTGTTGGCGGCCTCGCGCGCCTTGGCCGCGCCTTGGGAGAGGCGCCAGGCGAGCACGGCGGCCTCGCGCACTTCGGTGAGCGGCGGCGGACCGGCCGCAACCGTATCACCCGGAATTAGGATGGCGATCTGCTCGTCCGGCTTCACCGGCACGATCTGCGGGTCGTCCGATCCGCTCATCGCAAAGCCGGGCTTGAGCAATGCCTGCACCGTCTCGTCGGCCTGGTAGGCCGGGTCGCGCAGATTGCGGCCCTCGCCGGTGAGGAGCGGCGTCTCGGCGATCTGGAGGTCGTTTTCCTTGGCGAGGTCGGTGAGCGTGGCGCCTTCGCCCAGCCGGCCGTCGAGCTGGTTCACGAAATCGGCGAACAGCTCCTTGGCCTTGCGCTCACGCAGCTCGGCGGTCAGTTCGGGCCGCACCTGCTCCAGCGCCTTGCCGGGCACACTGCGGATGTCGTCGACATGGATCAGCGCCCAGCCCAGTGCCGTGCGGAACGGCCCGACGAGTTGGCCCTTGCCGGCGGCGAAGGCGGCCTTGGCGGCATCGGCGCTGGTCTGCGATGCTATAGCGGCCTGCTCGGCGGCCTGAGTGCGCGATGCGGACAACCCGGCCTCACGGGCCAGATCGGCGAGCGTCTTGCCGCCTGCTGCCTTGGCGGCGAAATCCTTGGCCTGCGCTTCGGTCGGCAGAATAAGCTGGCTCAGGTCGCGCGCCTGGCTGGCGGCGAACTCCTTGGCGCGCGCCTTGTAGGCGTCCGCGATCTCCGCCTCGGTGGGCGCCGCCTGCGCGTCGAAGCGCTCGCGCGAAAGCAGCACATAGCGCAGCTTGCGCTGCTCGGGCAGGGCGAACTCGTCCGGATTGGCGGTGTAGAAGGCCCGGAGTTGTGCGTCGGTCGGCGCCTTTTCGGGCGCGAAGCGCTGCGAGGGGACGGCGAACATCTCGCCCTCGCGCAGCTCGATCAGCATGGCGGCATAAGGCGGCACCATCGTCTCGGGCGTGCGCGCGCCGGCGGCGGCCGCCATCAGCAGATGCTGGCGGATGATCTGGCCAGTGAAGTCTTCGCGCACTTCCTGTTCGCTGACGCGGTTCTGGCTGAGTATGCTGCGGAACTGGGTCTCGCTGAACACGCCGGTCGCGTCGGCAAAGGCGGGCGTGCGCGCAATCTCGGCATCGACCAGCTTCTTGCTGATCCGCACGCCATGCTTCTGGCCATAAGCGATGAGCGCCTTCACCGAGATCATCTCGTCGAGCACCTGCTGCATGCCGCCCTGCGCCAGGAACTCGGCCATGGTCAGTTCCGGCTGCTCCTGTCGGACGCGTTCGAAGAAGCGCTGGGTGCGGGTCTGGAGGTCGTTCGCGGTGATCGTATCGCCGCTGATCTTGGCGACCTGCGCGGAATTCTGGCCGAGCATGCTGCCGACCGAGCCGGACATGTCGGCCGCCGCAAAGGCGAAGCCGAGCAGCAGCAGCAGCCCCAAAGCGAGATAGCCCCCGATCTTGGTGCGCACCATGCGCCGGAAGAATTGCATGTCCGTCAGTCCGCCTGTCTGCTGTGATCCGTGCCTAGAGCCAGCCGCTTTAGGGCCCCGCATGGCTGGCATCAAGCGCGCAGTGCCCCGTTGCCGCCCCGCCGGGGTCTGGCGTTGCCCGAAAGGCTGGACAAAGCCGCCCGCGCCGTCCATCGCCCTCGCTTCATCACTATGTCCAGCCAGTGCAGAGGGGAAGACGAGCCATGACGCAGCGACGCAAGCTGATCGCGGGCAACTGGAAAATGAACGGATTAAAGGCGCAACTGACCGAAGTGAGCGCTATCGACGCGCTCGCTGCGGGGCGCGGCGACGTGGATGTGGCGCTGTTCGTGCCTGCGACGCTCATCGCCGCCGCAGCGCCGTTGGCGCCGCACATGGTTATTGGCGGGCAGGACTGCCATCAGGCCGAATCCGGTGCCTATACTGGCAATGTCTCGGCGGCGATGCTTGTCGAGGCCGGCGCGCGCGGGACCATCGTGGGTCATAGCGAGCGCCGCGCCTACCAGCATGAGAGCAGCGCCGATGTTGCCGCCAAGGCGGCCCAGGCGCACAAGCACGGCCTTCAGGTGGTGCTCTGCGTGGGCGAGACGCTGGAGACGCGCGAGCAGGGCGACGACATCGCCCATGCCTTCGTCTCGGACCAACTCGTCGCCTCGCTGCCCGAGGGCGCCGATCCGGCCTGGCTGGTGATCGCCTATGAGCCGGTCTGGGCGATCGGCACCGGCAAGGTCGCCACGCCCGCGCAGGTCGCTGCCATGCACAAGGCCCTGCGCGCCACGCTCATCAAGATGCTGGGCGAGCCCGCCGGCAATGCCATGCGCATCCTCTACGGCGGCTCGGTGAGCGGCGACAATGCCGCCGACCTGCTCCACACCGACAATGTCGACGGCGCCCTTGTCGGCGGCGCCAGCCTGAGCGCCGCCAAATTCGCGCCGATCATCGCGGCGGCATAGAAGGATCGCGGGCGGCATAGAAGGAAAGTAGCTGGGGCTGGCTTGCCATATGCAGGCCAGCCCAGTATGAGATTTCACGATGCGGTTTGGGGGAAACCGTTGAGTGAAATACTTCACTGAAATCGTCGGGCTGAGAATCTATCTCGCCCTGTGGGTTGCAGTTGGGCATGGGCTGCAACTGGCCGGATTTCTTGCACCTACAAATCTGCTGATGGACATTCTGCTGTCGGGCAGTGACGCGGTCGCCGTGTTCATGATTGTCAGCGGTTTCGTCATCACCAACCTTCTGCTCAGCAAGCAGGAGAGTTATGCACGCTATATTACGCGGCGCTTCTTCCGGCTCTATCCCGCCTATGTGGTGTGTTGCATCATCGGCTATTTTCTGGCCGACGATTGGGTTCGGATCGTCGATGAAGCTCCCTGGCGTGCCATGGAGGGCTGGGCGAATTATGCAGCCGGTGTGCACGAGTTGCGCGATGAGGTGACCTTGCGCCTGGCGCCTCATATCGCCCTGCATGCCACGATGCTTCACGGCCTGGTTCCCGTGGAAGTGCTCAATCGCGCGGCGATGACCTTTGTTCCCGCGGCCTGGAGCATTTCACTCGAATGGCAATTCTATCTCGTTGCGCCGCTGGTGCTGATCGCGGTGCGCCGGCCCGCGGCCCTGGCAGCCGCCGCGCTTATCTCCCTGCTGGTCCATTACGCTTATTATCATGGCTGGTTTGGCAGCTATAATATCGGCTCCATGCTCGCCGGTGCGACCCCTTGGTTCGCGATCGGCATTGCCTCGCGCCTGAGCTACGATCGGCTGGCGGCGCTCACCGTGTCGCCGGCGGCCGCCGCAGCCGTTGCCACCTTCGCTCTTCTGACGCTCACAAACAGGTGGATGCCGACGCTCGTCTGGTGCGTCTTCTACAGCTATTGCCTGTGGGGCCGGCATGGGGGCGTGGACGGGCGGCTGTTCCGGCTCGCTTTCACCAGTCGCCCGACCATGCTGTTAGGTGAGGCGAGCTATTCGCTTTATCTCATCCATCGGCCAATGCAGGTCCTGCTTGGCGCGCTCGCTCTGGGGACGATTGCGACCGACCGAACCAGCATGCTCGCCATCCAGTTTGCGGCAATCGCCGTGGCGTTGCCGCTGAGCGTGGCCATGTATTTCTTCATCGAGCGGCCCGGCGTTCGTCTGGGAGCTGCGGTTGCGCGACGCTTGCCGGGGGCCGGCGCTCCGGCCCGGCCTTCGCCCGCACCGAGCAGCGTCTGAGGCAGCCCGGCAGGGCATGGTTCGTCAGGCTGGGGCGGGCAGTGCTTAGTCCAGCTTGCGTACGCCCAGCAGCTCGATCTTGAAAAACAGCGTCGCGCCCCCCGGGATGGGGCCGGCGCCTTCGGGGCCGTAGCCCAGGTCTGACGGGACCGCGATCTCGATGGTGTCGCCCACGCCCATCTGCGGCACGGCGAGCTGCCAGGCGGGGATCAGCCGGGCGAGCGGGAAGGTGGCGGGTTCGCCCCGCTCGAAGCTGCTGTCGAACACGGTGCCGTCGACCAGCCGGCCTTCATAATGCAGCGTGATGAGGTCGCTGACGGCGGGATGCGCACCCGACCCATCGCCGCTGATCGGTCGCCAGCGCAGGCCGTAAGGCAGCACGCGCCAGCCATCTTGCCAGCGCAGTTCCGCCAGCGCGAGCATCTGCTGGTTATGCCAGGCCGCATCCTGAGCGGTGTCCGGGGTGGCCGGCCGCTGCGGCACCGGGTCCGGCGTGGAAGCAAACACGTCGCCATCCTGCGCGTGGAGCCCCGAGGGGAGCGTCATGGCCGCCAGAGCCGCCAAGCTAATCCGTTTCCAATGCCGCACGGGGATTGTCCTTCATCCAAAACGCGTTTGCGGCCCCATTGCGGCAAAGCGCGCGCGGGTCAAATGGGGAAAGCATGGTGCGTCGCAATTTGACCAGCGGCGCAGTATGACGGCGCCATGACCAGCCTCACTGCCTCCGCCATCGTCTGCGCCGTGCGTGCGCATGGCGAGCATGGCGCGATCGTGAGGGTGATGACGGCGGAGGCGGGGCTGCTCGGCGGCTATGTGCCGGGCGGGCGGTCGAGCCGGATGCGGCCGGTGCTGCTGCCGGGCAATATCGTGCGCGGCACCTTCCGTGCCCGCACGGCGGACCAGCTCGCCAGCCTGTCGGTGGAGTTGGAACGCAGCCGTGGGCCACTACTGACCGAGCCGCTGCCCGCCGCCGCCATCGATTGGGCCTGCGCGCTCACCGCCGCCGCGCTTCCGGAGGGGCAGCCCTATCCGGCGATCTTCTCTGCCCTGTCCGCGGTGCTCGATGCCATCGAGGCGGCCCCGGCCGCACGCGGTTGGGCCGTGGCACTGGTGCGCTACGAACTGCTGCTGCTCGCCGAGCTGGGGTTTGGCCTCGATCTCTCCGAATGTGCAGCGACCGGCGCACGCAAGGGGCTTGCTTATGTGAGCCCACGCACCGGCCGGGCGGTCAGCGCGATGGGCGCGCAGGGCCTTGAGCGCCGGCTGCTGCCGTTGCCGCCCTTTCTCACGCAAGGCGGCGCGGCGGACTGGGACGACATTCTTGCCGGCCTCGCGCTGACCGGGCGATTCGTCGCGCAATCGCTGCTGAGCGAACGGCGCGCCGATGTGCTCGCCGCGCGCGAGCGGCTGGTGGAGCGGCTGAAAAGAGCGGTTGCGTAACGAAATCCGATGCGGCTAGGGCGTCGCTTTCAGATCGAAGCGTCCACGCGGATCGGACCAGGAAAGGGATGACCATGCTCGTTGCAGTGCTCGCCGGAGACGGTATCGGCCCCGAGGTGACGGCGCAGGCGCGCCGCGTGCTCGATGCGCTCGCCATTCCGGGCCTCGCCTTCGAGGAAGCGCTGGTTGGCGGCGTCGCCTACAAGAAGCAGGGCCATCCGCTGCCGCCCGAGACGCTGGACCTTGCCCGGCGCGCCGACGCCATCCTGTTCGGCGCGGTGGGCGATCCGGATTGCGACGCTCTCGAGCGGCATCTGCGCCCCGAGCAAGCGATCCTGGGCCTGCGCAAGGAGCTGACGCTCTTCTCCAACATGCGCCCGGCGCGCTGTTTTCCCGAGCTGGCCAATGCTTCCACGCTGCGGCCGGAAATCGCCAGCGCCATCGACCTCCTGATCGTGCGCGAGCTGAATGGCGACGTCTATTTTGGTGACAAGGGCATGCGCAAGACGCCCGAGGGCCTGCGCGAAGGCTATGATATCATGTCCTACAACGAGGCCGAGGTGCGCCGCATTGCGCACAGCGCCTTCAAGGCGGCGCGAGCGCGGCGCGGGCTGCTCTGCTCGGTGGACAAGGCCAATGTGCTGGAGACGAGTCAGCTCTGGCGCGACGTGGTGATTGAAGTGCATGCCGATTATCCGGACGTGCAGCTGAGCCACATGTATGTCGACAACGCCGCCATGCAGCTCGTGCGTAATCCCGGCCAGTTCGACGTGATTGTCACCGGCAATCTCTTCGGCGACATCCTCTCGGACCAGGCGAGCATGTGCGTGGGTTCCATCGGCCTGCTGGCCTCGGCCTCGCTCGATGCGGACGGCAAGGGGCTCTACGAGCCTATTCACGGCTCTGCGCCGGATATTGCCGGGCAGGGCAAGGCCAATCCGCTAGCGACGATCCTCTCGGCGGCGATGATGCTGCGCTTTTCGCTGGGTCTGGCCGAGCCGGCCGACCGCATCGAGCATGCGGTGGCCAAGGCGCTGGCCGGCGGGGCGCGGACGGCCGACCTCGCCGGTGCCATGACGACAGCGGAGATGGGCGACGCGGTGATCGCCGCGCTTTAGAGGGGATAGAGTCGGGGGTACCCCTGCGCAAGCACGCGCCCAGGCCCGGCCGAACGCCGTGGTTGCCCCTGGACTCCGCTTTCGTAAGAGGCGCTCAGGGTTGAGTCGGAAGCGGCCGCTGCCGCGAAGGTGGCTCAAACATCCCGTGTTCCACCGTTCCGGAGTCGCGCAGTCTCTTCCGGCGAGCGGTCGGGTAATTCACACAAATCCGCGCGTCCCTGCTCATGCCGAGGCGGCCATTGCGGAGCGCCGGGTCACGCCTTAGAGCGTGTCTCGATCCGATTGACTCGGACCTACGCCCTATTTTCTTTTGTTCTCCGCATTTTCCGAGCGGTGGATGCGCTCATCCGATCCGGAAATGCTCAAGAAGGCCGCCCATGAAGAGAGACGCAGGACAGGACCGTTCCATCACGCGCCACTGGCGCCCCGCCACGCGCGCCGTGCGCGGGGGCACCTGGCGCAGCGAGCAGGGGGAGACGAGCGAAGCGATTTTCCTCACTTCCGGCTACAGCTACGACAGCGCTGAAACCGTCGCCGCCCGCTTCAGCGGCGAGCAGCAGGGCATGACCTACAGCCGTCTTCAGAACCCCACGGTTGCGATGGTGGAAGAGCGGATCGCCCTGCTGGAAGGCGCGGAAGCCTGCCGCATGCAGTCAAGCGGTATGGCGGCGATGACCGCAGCGCTGCTCTGCCAGGTCAAGACCGGCGACCATGTCGTGGGCGCCAAGGCCGCCTTTGGCTCCTGCCGCTGGCTGCTCGACAGCCTGCTCCCGCGCTTCGGCGTCGAGACGACCGTGATCGACGGGCGCGACAATGATGCGTGGGAGAAGGCGATCCGGCCGAACACCAAGGTCTTCTTTTTCGAGACGCCGGCCAATCCGACCATGGATATCGTCGACATGGCGCATGTCTGTGCGCTGGCAAAGGCGCACAGCATCACGACGGTGGTGGACAATGCCTTCGCCACGCCCGTGCTCCAGCGTCCGCTGGAGTTCGGCGCAGACGTGGTTGCCTATTCCGCCACCAAGCTGATGGACGGGCAGGGTCGTGTGCTGGCCGGCGCCGTCTGCGGGTCGGAACAGTGGATCAACGACGTGCTGCTGCCCTTCCAGCGCAATACCGGCCCTAATTGCTCGCCCTTCAACGCCTGGGTGGTGCTCAAGGGGTTGGAGACGCTGCCGCTGCGGGCGCGCGCCCAGTCCGAAAATGCGCTGGCGGTAGGCCGTTTCCTGGAAAAGCGGGTGCCACGCATTCTCCATCCCGGCCTCCCCAGCCATCCCCAGCACGCGCTTGCAATGCGCCAGATGGCCGCCTGCGGGCCCATCTTCGCCTTCTTCGTGGATGGCGGGCGGGCGCAGGCCATGGCGCTGCTCAATGCGCTGGAACTGATCGACATCTCCAACAATATCGGCGACAGCCGCTCGCTTATGACGCATCCCGCCACCACTACCCATCACAATATGGGGCCGGAAGGGCGCGCCGAAGCGGGTGTGGAAGAGGGCATGCTGCGCCTCAATGTCGGCCTGGAGGACGTGCAGGACCTTATCGACGATCTCGATCGGGCATTGACCGCCGTCGGGCTTTGACTAGCGTTGCGGGGGCAGGCCGCTTGAGGACCGCTGTCATGATGGACTCGCTTTTTCCCTATGCTGCGACCACGCACGATGTGACGGTGCGCGTGGTGGCGACGCTCGCACCCGAGAAATCCGAGCCCGATCAGGGACGCTGGTTCTGGACCTATCATATTCGCATCGAGAATGGCCGGACGGCGCCTGTGCAACTGCTCATGCGCCGTTGGATCATCAGCGACGGGCGCGGCGCGCTCTACCATCGCGAGGGCGAGGGCGTGGTCGGCGAGCAGCCGGTCATCCAGCCGGGCAGCAGCTATGACTACGTTTCCGGCTGCCCGCTGGCGACGCCCACGGGCTGGATGGAAGGGAGCTACATCATGCTGGGCGGCGATGGCAGCATGATGGAAGTGCACATTCCCCGCTTCGCGCTACTGGCCGGGACAATGCAGGGATGAAGCGCACACACCTGCCGCTCAACGGCCTGCGCGTTTTCGATGCGGCCGCCCGCCATCTGAGCTTCACGCGCGCCGCCGACGAGCTGGCGGTGACACCCGCCGCCGTGGGTCAGCAGATCCGTGCGTTGGAGGACATGCTGGGCGTGGTGCTGTTTCGTCGCACCCCGCGTGGGCTGGAGCTGACGGCGGAGGCCGAGGCCGGCCTGCCGGCGCTGCGCAATGCCTTTCTGGAGCTGGAGGAATCGGTGCGCGCCATGCAGGCGGGCCAGACCTCGCAGCATCTCACCATCGCCGCGCCGCGCGACTTCACGGCCAAGTGGCTCCATGCGCGGCTTGCCGCCTACGCGGCGAGCGAGGCGGGACTCCAGTTCCTGCTGGTCGCGGCCGACGAGGCGCTCGATTTCACCGAGGCCAATCTGGACCTCGCCATCCGCCTGGCCGATGGCCCGGGCGAGCATGAGGGGGTCAAGCTCGGCGAGGCGCGCTTCGTCACGGTCGCGGCGCTCGATGGCAAGGGAGCCGACGCGCCGATCGCCTGGCCGGGCTGCCCGGTCGAGGAGGGCAAGGCGGTGATGCGCGTCGCGGATGCCGGCCTCGCCATCGATGCGGCGGCGAGCGGCTTTGGCCGCGCCTGCGTGCCCGAGTTGCTGGCCCATGCGGATATCGAGGCGGGCCGGGTGGCCGTCGTCGGTGCGCCGCGCGGCGGGCAGGGCTATTGGCTCATCGCGCCGCTGCCCCAGTGGCGGCAGAAGAAGGTGAAGGCGCTGGTCGCGGCGCTCACCGCATGAGCGAAAAGGCGCCGTCCAGCCATGAGGAAGGCAAGATGACCGGCGAGCCCACGCATCGCATCCGCTTCGAGGATGGCGCCTTCCTGGCTCTCGTCCTCGTCGTCACCATTGCGTTCGGCATGGTGCTGCGGCCCTTTTTCGGCGCGATCCTCTGGGCACTCATCCTCGCCCTGCTGTTCGGGCCGCTCAACAAGAGGATCCTCGCGCGCTATCCCCGCCGGGAGAACACGGCCGCGCTGCTGACGCTGCTCGTCATCCTGCTCATTGTCATCATCCCGGCGATCCTGCTCACCGCCGCGCTGATCCAGGAGTTTCTGCTGGTCTACAACCAGATCCAGTCGGGCGAGATCAACATTCCGGTGATGTTCGAGAAGGCGATGGCCTCGCTGCCGCGCTGGCTCTCCTCCTGGCTTGCCTCGGCCGGCTGGACCGACTTTTCCACCGTGCGCGATTCGATCAGCGAGGGTCTCTCGGGTCAGGTGCAAACGCTGGCGGGCCGGGCGCTGCTTGTGGGGCAGGGGACGTTCAATTTCCTGCTGATGCTCGGCATCATGCTCTATCTTACGTTCTTCCTGCTACGGGATGGTGACGCGCTCCAGAGGCGCGTGGTCGGCGCCATCCCGCTTGAACGCCACCAGCGTGATGCAGTGGTGCGGAATTTCACGGTGGTGATCCGCGCCACGGTGAAAGGCAGCCTCGTCGTCGCCATTGTGCAGGGCATCATCGGCGGGTTGGTCTTCTGGGCACTGGGCATCAATGGCGCGCTGCTCTGGGGCGTGGTGATGGGGGCCTTCTCCCTCATCCCGGCCGTAGGCACGGGTATCGTCTGGGTGCCCGTCGCTTTCTATCTCTTCGCCACCGGCGCCTATATCAAGGGCGCCATCCTGGTCTTCTGCGGCGTGTTCGTGATTGGCCTCGTTGATAATTTCCTGCGCCCCATCCTGGTGGGACGCGATACGCGCATGCCGGATTATGTGGTGCTCATTTCTACGCTGGGCGGCCTGCAACTCTTCGGGGTGAGCGGCTTCGTCATCGGCCCGGTCGTCGCCGCTTTGTTCATCGGTACCTGGAACATCTTCACGCGCACCTGGCGCAAGCCCAGCCCGGACGGCACGGCGGAAACCATCGAGGTGCCGGCCCCGCCGAGGAAACGGCGGGGGCCGACGGGCAAAAGCGCGGTGAAACCGGGCTGACGTAGCGGC
>Ga0180216_1001809_pt1 | contig 18479 bp, 16 predicted proteins | sample eDN3rd37CBELigMG_FD_128879 | JGI IMG/M metagenome (GOLD analysis project Ga0180216, IMG submission 128879) | Enriched Miracle-Growth compost microbial communities from Emeryville, California, USA - eDNA 3rd pass 37_C BE-Lig MG (version 2)... ...
CGCCGTCCAGTCTCGGTGGGAGGCGAATGGCGGCAGCGGCTTCACCTATGTCGTATTCGGCATAGCTGTGCTGAAACAGCGTTGCCACGCGGTCGCCAATTACAAGATCTTGGACCCCGCTTCCAACCGCGTCGATCACGCCCCAGCCCTCGTGGCCGAGGCTGCCCGGCTCTGTCGGGAAGGTCATCCAGGCAGGCCCTGCCCACGGGACAAGATTGGAGGCGCAAACCCCACAGCCTTCAAGCCTTACCCGAATCTGACCGGGGCCGGGCTCAGGCAGTTCGATCTCCTCAATACCGAGCTGTCCCGGACCGGTTACGACGGCGGCCTTCATCGTTCGAGCCAGCGTGATCGCGCCCATAGCGGTATCTCCGCGGTTGTAAGTTCAGGCTGCGGGCCGCATCCGCGACTGGCGGAACCGCGCGCGTGCCCCCGACGCTTAAACCAGTGAACGGAGAATATGTTCCTTTGTCCGGCTTCCGCGTCGCCTTTTTCCGCTTAGGCAGTCCGGCTTCGCAGCCATCGGAATACGAGCGACTCGCCCGTGTCGAGGCCCTTGAACGGCTTTCGAAACCGGCGGCGGATGGCAGCGGTTTCATCAGCCAGCCTTTCCTCGTCCCACGCGGCTATGACTTCCGGGTGGATGTAGCAGCGGCGGCAAACTGTGCGTGTGTTGTGCAATCGGCTGGCCACGACATCGATGGTCTGATTGAGGGCCTGCGCTGCCGCCCGTTTGCTCAAAGGTCTTTCGGTTTGCGCCAGGAGCAGAGCGGCCAATGTCGTGCCACCCCATGTTCTGAAATGCTTCGACGTGAATTCAGATCCTGCTGCGGCCCGTATGTAGTCGTTGACGTCCTGGGAGCTGACGGTTCTGCGCGAACCGTTGTCGCCGATGTACTGGAACAGCTGCTGTCCGGGGAGTTCCTGGATCTCGCGTAGAATTCGCGCGATCCGCCGGTCGACCAGCTTCAGTTTCCACTCCTGTCCGGACTTGCCGACGAACGAGAACCGGAGGCTCGATCCTTCAATCTGGAGGTGTTTCGAGCGCAAGGTTGTCAGGCCGAAACTGTTGTTTTCGCGGCTGTACGTGTCGTTACCGATGCGGATCATGGTGTTGTCCAGCATCCATACGACCGAGGCGATGACCCGTTCGCGTGGCATGTTTGGGCGGCGCAGGTCGCGATCAACCTGATCGCGCAGGCGAGGCAGACTTTCTGCGAAGCTGACAAGGCTGGAAAACTTCACCTGATCACGGCAGGCCATCCAGTCGGAATGATAGCGATACTGCTTGCGGCCGCGGTCATCGCGCCCAGTCGCCTGGATGTGCCCGGAAGGATCGGGAGAGATCCACACATCCGTCCAGGCGGGCGGAATGGCAAGTCTGGCGATCCGGGCAATTTCCGCCTGGTCGGTCAAGCGCTGCCCGTTCGGCAGCAGGTACATGAAGCCCTTGCCCGCTCGCCGGCGGCTTATACCCTTTTCCGTGTCGCTGACATAACGCAGATCGGCGTAACTTGCGGCGGTTTCCGGATCGCGGAGTTTGTACAAAAGATCGGCTTCGAGGTTCATCATTGCCGTTATCGCCAAACAGGAACGCGTCACGTGTGCCGATAGCCGGGCGGAGGGTTCGTCGCCGCATGCACATCAAGGAGATTCGTGACGCCTACGCCTCACAACAGGAGACTGCTAATCCACCTCGAAGGGCTATTGTTCCTCGCAGGTGAGAAAAATCTGCGTGACCTCTGGAACTGATCCAGCAACTGCTCCCGCCCGTCGTGTCACGACATGCTGGAGTGGGGACGATAGTCCGTCCGGGTTCGTCTTAGTCGGGTATTCCCGGCGACAAATTCGAACCAGTCGATCGTATTGCTGATCCCGACTTCCAGGGGCACGGTTGGCTGCCAGTTGAGCAGGGTACGGGCGCGGGCAATATCCGGTTTCCGACGGCGCGGATCGTCCTGCGGCAGGGGCAGATGGACGATCGGTGAAGGGGAGGATACCTGGCGCCGCACCATGTCGGCCAGCTCGTTGACGGTGAACTCGGAAGGATTGCCCAGGTTTACCGGTGCCGCCGGGTTCGGCTCGACATTCATGAGCGCTATCAGCCCCTCGACCAGATCCGAAACATAACAGAACGACCGGGTCTGCTCACCGCTACCGTAGATCGTCAACGGACGGGCTGCGAGTGCCTGACAGATGAAGTTCGAGACGATGCGCCCGTCGTCAGGCTGCATCCGCGGACCATAGGTATTGAAGATCCTTGTTATGCGGGCGTCGGCCCAGCCGTAGCGCAGAAAATCAGAGCAGAGGGACTCCGCCGCACGCTTGCCCTCATCGTAGCAGGCGCGTGGGCCCGTGCAGTTCACGTGACCGAAATAGTCTTCCTGTTGCGGATGTTGTTCGGGATCGCCGTAGACCTCGCTGGTCGAAGCCTGCAGGAAGCGTGCGTCATTCCTTTCAGCCAGGCGCAGCAGATTCGAGACCCCGACGACGCTCGTCAGCATGGTATGGACCGCGTCCGCCTGGTAGCGCGGCGGGGAAGCTGCGCACGCGAGATTGTAAATCTGATCTACAGGTTTTTCGATGTCGAGCGGTTGGCAGATATCCTGCTCTATGAGATGGAATCTCGGGTGATTCCTCAGTGGTATGACGTTGTCCCGTGAACCCGTGATAAAGCTGTCGACGCAGATCACCGTGTGATCCTGTTTGAGCAGCGCGTCGCATAGATGGGAACCTATGAAACCGGCACCGCCGGCAACAATGATCGTCGTTCCCTCTGTCTTGCTGCTATGACGACTCATGCACAGTCTCTCTGGAAAGATGTTTTTGGATTGTTGGCTGGACCGACGGTCCGGCGCACAAGTGCGGCAATACATGGCTCACGAGTTCGCGGGCACGTGCCTCACCGGTATGACGTGCCAGCACACGGTCCCGCGCATTGCGGGCGATGGTCCTGCGTGAACTTTCGGACAGCCCGGTCAACGCATCCAGGACATCCCCGGTTTCATCGGCGATCAGCAGCGCTCTGCCATCCGGCAGCAGTTCGTGAAGGCCGTTCCAGCGATCGGTTATGACCGGCGTGGCGCAGGCGGCCGCTTCGAACAGGCGTACGCTAGGTGACCATCCGGCGGCGACCATGTCCGCCCGCGTGACATTCAGGGTGAAGCGCTGGCGCGTATAGAAATCAGCGTGCTGTCCTGACGGCAGATGCTCGATGCGCTCGACATTTCGCGGCCAGTCGATGTCTGTCGGGAACTGACTCCCCGCTACAACAAACCTGCACTCCGGCAAGCGCCGTGCCGGTTCGATCAGCAGCCGCTCAAGGGCTGGCTGGCGGTCAGGGCTGTAGGTTCCGAGATAGCCGAGATCCCATTCGATCTCCGAGGTTATCGGATAGTACTTCGCCGGATCGACCGAGCAGTAGAGGACAGCGGCCCGTGTTGCGCCATACCGGTCTTCGAGGCGCCCCAAAACGGGTCCGCCGGAAAATGAGAAGTACACGTCGAAAAGTGGTATCTGGCGCCGCCGCAGGTACTCCTCGTCGTAATTGTCGAGCCTAGACATCGTTACCGGAGTGTCGATGTCATAGAAGCAGAGAACGCGAGGTTTCAGGGCCGCGACCTGATCGATCACGTCACCGCCTTCAGGGACATAGGAGCCGATGAGAACCACGTCGGCGTTTACGATGGCTCCCTTGAAGCGCCCCAGGTCGTTGAGGCTGTCGTAATATTCAAGAGTGCAGAAGTCCGGGTCGGGCAGATCGCAATTGGCTGCGTACCAGTCCCTTGTGCGTTCAAGGAACAGAACCTTGTGGCCCTGGGCGTGCAGCCCCCGTAGGAGGGATCGATAGGTGGTCGCATGGCCATTGCCCCACGAGGACGACAGAGACAGGCCCAGGACGACGATGTTGAGCGATGCGTTCATCGGGCGACCTCCATGCTCGGCTTGCGGAGGCAGTCGGCGAGGATCTGGTGCACTTCACGGGCACGGCGGGCGTAGGTGTGTTGGCGCAGAATGCGCGCCCGGGCCCGCTGGCCGATTTCGCGCGCTTGAGCTGGCGTCAGCCATGTAAGAATTTCTGCAACTTCCTGCCCGTCTCGTGCGGTCAGAACTTCCTCGCCATCGGTAAGGAACAGCTCCAATCCTTGCCAGGTGTCAGTAATCAGGCAGGCTCCTGCGCCGGCTGCCTCGAAGACGCGGGTTGCCGGAGAAAAGCCATTGGCCGCCATGCTTTCCCGACTAATGTTCAGGACTGCCCGGGGGGTGACGTTGAAGGCATTGTGATCGCGCGTCGAAAGATGCCCCAGATAACTCACGTTTGTCGGTCTGGGTTTGTCTCCCCAGCCTGAGCCACACAGCAGGAACTTCTGCGAAGGCAGCAAAGCAGCCGCTCTGAAGAAGAATTCGTCGACACGCGCTTCACGATCAGGCAGGCGATTGCCGAGGAAAGCAAGATCGCAGACGAACCGTGAATCTGGCGAGACGGGATAATGCGCTTCAGGATCGAGGGCGTTGTAAATGGGGACGCATCGCGCGGCGCCCAGCTCGCGATAGGTGTTCACGACCGGGTCACCGCCGCCGTAGGTCAGCACAAGATCAAGCCTGCGGATCTGCCGGTGCATCGGGTGGCTGGCGTCTGCCTTAAGTTCGGCCAGCGTCGCGGGAGCATCGACGTCCCAGAAGATTTTAAGGGCGCGTGGATGAGCAGCGTTCAGCACCCGCTCCAGGAGCACGTCGTCCATGAATCCGACGCCACTCGCCTTGATGACCACGTCGGCCAGCGCAGCTTCTGACGTGACTGCCCGAAGGGCCTCGGTCGTGGGTTTATACACCACTACCCGGCACCACTCGGGCGCATCAATGTCCCGATGCTGCTGACGGTCGTGTACATCAGGTTCGAAGAATGTGATGTGGTGGCCAAGCTCGGACAGAGCCTGCAACAAGCCTCGATAATAGGTGGCGGCACCGTTCCAGTAGCTGGACAGTATGCTTGAGCCATAGAATGCGATCTTCATTCTGCCGCCTCCCTGCTTGCCAGCTGCCGGCGCACGCGCAAGGTGCCGATCCTGGCTATGGTGGTGAGAAGTTCATCGATACGCTGTCGGCAGGTATGCCGGGCCTTGATTGTCTCAAGCCCGGCAGCTGCTAGGTCCCGCCTTTGCTCGCCATCCTGCAAAAGCCCGTACAACTTTCGCGACAGATCTTCGCCATCGCGGGCAAATAGAAAGTCCTTGCCCGGACGGAATAGATTTTCGACATCGTCCCATGGTGCCGAGATCAACGGGATACCGCAGGCCAGGGCCTCAAACATGCGGATCGTCGGAATGCCGGGCAGAGCATCCACGTAGTGCCGCCGGGGAATGTGGAGAGTTGCACGGTGCCGGGCAAACGCTGCCGGTGCATCGGCGTTCGCGATCCAGCCTCCGTATTCGAGTTCGGTTGCCTGCAGCGACGCGAGCGCCTCCGATGGATAGCGGACGCCGCGCACTGATCCGGAAAGTCGCAGGCGACGGGCGGGTTCAACAAGGAACTCGTGAATTTCGGCAGATCGCTCGTCGTCGCCCCAGTTTCCGATCCAGATGAGGTCCTTGCCTTTCGGGATTTCTGGGAATGGGCGGAACAAACGTGTGTCAGCTGCTTCATGCCAGGTCACAACCTGGCTGCCCCAGCCGGCATCGAGGTAGCGCTGCCGCAGCGATTCTCCGAACGCCAGCACGCAATCGCAGGCGCTGAGATCCAACGCAGCGATATCCGGTTCCGCTGAGACCGCACGGTGATGTGTATCGTGGAACAGGAGCGTGAAATCACCACCGCTGGCTTTCGCCCTGCCGATGCGTGCCACCAGCTCCGGATCCGACCATTCGTGAACGATGACGACGTCGGCATTGGACAACGCTTCCTCGTGATCGAACTTCGCGCCGTAAATCTGTGCTGTGAGTTCAGGAAATGCGGCATGGAAGCGGGCGATGGCAGCCGGACCCTGATTGGTCACGAGCATTCGTCGGCTCCAACTGTCATCCGGTTCAAGCGCCACCGCCTCGTGGCCGAGCGCAAGCAATTCGCGCATGACGCCACGTAGAAAGTGGGCATTGCCGTGGTTCCAGTCGGAGATGACGGAGTGAGTGTAGAAGAGGAAGCGCATATCAGCCCCCGATCGGTACAGGGACTGGCGAGGACGCGCGCATAAGCCTGCGATAGAGGCGGGCCATATGCTTTGCCTGGCGCGAGGGAACGAACTGCCGAGACCGCATGTAGGCGCGCCATGCCAGATCGCGACGCAACTGCTCATCAGCGGTGAGCCGGCCAATTGCGCTGGCGAGTGCGTCCGGGTTGCGTGGATCGAAAAAGACCGCTGCACCATCCCATAGCTCGCGGTAGGTCGGGATGTCGGCGAGCAGCAGCGCCGTTTTCGATCGCGCCGCCTCGAGTGTGGCAAGGCCGAAGGGCTCATAAAGCGAGGGGGATACGAACACGGCGGCCCGGCGCATGTAGTCGAGCAGCTGATCGTGCGGGATCTCTCCGGTATTTCGGGCGAAGCAAATATCGATTTGCTGTCCGTTGGGACCGGTTGTCGGTCCTGCCATAACGAGAGGCCATGGCACGGCGCTTGCTACCCTGTCGAGTAGAAGCCCGTTCTTGCTTTCATCCCACCATCGCGCCGCGGCGAAGATGAAGTTCTCCTTTGCCTCGCCAGGAACCGAGGCGGCGATCGCGTTATGCACGACTCCAAGGTTCGGCAGGGGGCCATATTCCTGTTCCAGGTCGTTGGCGTGGCTTCTGCTTGGCGCGATTACGATCGGAGCATGGCGCAAACCCCCAGCAATCCTCTGCTGCAGCCAGTGCCACGATGGCGGCAATGGCTCGGTACGCATTGCGCGCCACCACGTCATGGGGCACGAGTGCGATGTGACCAGCAGAGGTTTGTCGAGGTTCAGGCCGAATGCCTGTGATGGCAGATTGAGATGTACAACGTCGACGGAATAGTGCTTTGCGAGCTGTTCGAGTTTGTGGGGCAAGGCCTCGAGCTGGCGTTCGCTTTCAGCCATCCAGTCGAGGATTTCACCGAACGGCACGAGCGTGCCAAAATGTTCCGCTTCTCTGGTCTGAGCGGTATTTGGCGGCGGGCCGACGACGGCGAAAATCACAGCGACGCCTTCAAACCGCAGGGCCGCTGCGAGCTCCATCGCGTAGCGCCAGACGCCGCCCACCGCGTCTATCGTCATCAATACCCGTATCGCCTTCCCTCCGCTGCCAGCGGGATCAGGGTCCGCCGCACGGCGGAGTTCGAGGATGCCTTTGCTCATGCCGGGATCCTCACAGCTGCATGGAGATTAATGCGCTTCAGTCCGCGGCTTTCCTTCAGCCAGCTGGCCAGATCCCTGAGGCCCTCGCGCCAGGAGATTGTTGCCCGCCATCCCAGCTGACGTTCCAGCAGTCGCGTGTCGGCGACGAAGTAGAGCTGATCGCCCTGTCTCCAGCTGAACTGTTCAATCGGGATTTCGCCGCCGGTGAGTCTGGCAATCTCCTTCAGCACGGCAAGCAGGCTGACTGCGTTGTTCGGGCCACCGCCCAGATTGAAAGCCTGACCATTGGCGCGGGTCATCTGGCTCAATACCGTGCGGTAAGCGGCCACTGCATCACGGACATGCAGGATGTCGCGGACCTGTTTACCGTCGCCGAAAATGTTGATGGTTCGCCCTTCGGCAGCGCTGATCAGGAAGTGCGCCACCCAGCCCTGATCCTCGGTGCTGAACTGATGTGGTCCGTATATGCAGCTCATGCGCAGGACGGCTGTGGGGATCCCGAAAGAGGCGGCGTAATCGAGAACGTACTGATCGGCTACTCCCTTGGAACAACCGTAGGGGGTGCAGAAGCCGAGCCTGCTGTTCTCGGATATGCCGTGAATACGGATGACCTTGTCGGCGGGTGCGTAGCAATCGTCCAACTCGATCAGCTTCAGATCCTGAAGATTGCCATACACCTTGTTCGTGCTGGCGAAGATGACCGGTGCCCGCGCTCCGGTCTGGCGCACAGCCTCCAGCACGTTGAGGGAGCCGCGCGCGTTCACCTCAAAATCTTCGAGCGGCTGATTGAGGCTCGTTGTTACTGCCGTCTGGGCTGCGAGATGAAATACGGCTTTCGCATTGCGGACTGCATCCTGTACGGCGGCGAAGTCGCGGACATCGGCGCGAAAGAGATGAACTTTGTCCCGGTGACGTTCCTGCAGCCAAGCAAGGTTGTGTTCCACACCGAGCCTGCTGAGATTGTCGAGGATGATGACATCCTGGCTTTCACTCAGAAAACTGTCGGCCAGATTACTGCCGATGAAACCGCTGCCACCGGTGATGACGATTGGTGCTGCCCTGGTGGTGCGATGGCTCTTGGGGGTTCGGGATGTCATGAGATCAGCCCCCGCCCTTCGAGCTGGCGACACATCTCGGGTCCACCATCGGTTGCAGAAGTTCCGCGGACCCAGGATGCCAGTTCCGCGAAAGAATCCTCGAGCCGGTAACGCGGCTTGTAACCGAGTAGCCTGTGAGCCCTGGAGATGTCAGCGAAACAATGCCGGATATCGCCGAAGCGTGCCTTGTTCAGAATATCGGGCTGCAGATGCGACACACCCATTGCTTCCGCGAGAAGATGTGCAACATCCTTGATGGCGTAAGACGAACCACCGCCAATGTTGATCGGCTGACCGGATGCTGCGGGTTCTTCCAGTGCCAGACGGAAAGCACGGGCCACGTCCTTGACGTGCACGAAATCGCGCCGCTGATTGCCATCCTCGAACGTTAATGGCCGCTGGCCATTGGCCAGCCGTGAAGCGAAATTGGCAAGAACGCCCGTGTACGGATTAGACAGCGCCTGACCTGGTCCATATACATTGAACAGTCGCAGCGCCACGGCTTCCCGATCATAGGCTTCGGCAAATATCAGGCAGGCGCGTTCCTGAGTGTACTTGGTCAGAGCGTAGATCGATGCGAGCGCAACCGGCTTTTCCTCGCTGGTCGGAACGGGATTGAGAGTGCTCCCGTCACTGTCGGCCGGGTCCCAGTGGCCGGGCCTAATCCGTCGCCGGTCGCGCTGAGCGTTGGATCGCAGCTCACCGCTGCAGGTCCTATACAGGCCTTCTCCATAGACGCTCATGGATGAAGCAACGACGAGGCGCCGGACGGGATAATCGATCAGGTTTTCGAGCAGGACTGCCGTGCCCAGATCGTTTGTGCCGATGTAGCGGCTGATCTCATACATGGACTGACCGACACCGACTTCGGCCGCCAGGTGAATTACGCAATCGACGCCTTTCAGTGCCTGCCGCACGGCTCTCGGGTCGCGAACGTCGCCTTCGATTTGTTCAACGTTGCCATCAAGGAAGACTCTTGCTTCTCCGTGCACCTGCGGAACCAGGCTATCGAGAACGCGAACTGAATAGTTGCTATGCAAAAGTTCGTTGACCAGATGGCGGCCAATAAAACCACACCCCCCAGTTATAAGTACGCTTTTGCTCACGTTCGCTCCGAATTGCTGAAGTTCGCTTACAGAATGAACAGCTTTGTCTCCCTTTTTGTTCCCGCGCCTAGATCGATTGCAGAAAGTTAGTGCAAAGACCGAATCGCCAACGCCGATATCAAATTTATGATTCGCAAAAGTCCTTTGCCGATGCACAGCTACGAGGCTTCAAAAATCATCTAAAGAGCTGGAGATTGAACGCCTTGGAACGTTTTGGCAGTCCTTGCGGTTTAACGCCTGTATTGCGGAGTATTCTCATGAGCACAGCCAGAACGACGACGGACCACGACGTGATCAGGAAATGGGCCGAGGCTCGGGACGGGCACCCGGCAATTATCCGGACGGGTTCAGAGGGTGGTGTCCTCAGGATCGACTTCGGTGAACGGGAAGACAATCTCGAACCGATTTCCTGGGATGAATTCTTCCAGATATTCGATGAGAATGAATTGAACTTTCTGTATCAGGAAAAGACCGGCGGCGGCGAAGAAAGCCGTTTCAACAAATTCGTAAATCGCAATGAATAATGGTTAAGATCTGCCACGTATGCGGATCTTGTCAACGTCAAGCGAAAGAGAACATCAGCCTTTGGGTTTCCGGCGCCCAGGATCGATTGGGTCGACCGGGGTCCGCCCTCTAACTCGGCCTACTTGTCCCCTTTATTCTCGGGCGTTGGCTTGCCGAAACTGAACGGGCGCGTGTGGGCCCACGGCTCGGGGGTGCTGATGATCTGGGCAGGAACCTGCTCAATCTTGAAGGTATCGCGGGAGACGGTATTACCCCAAGCCTGCCGCTCCTCGTTACTGATCGAGAGAATGTAGGCGACCATGTCCCAGATGGATTCCTCGGCCAGCATCTGGTTCCAGGCCGGCATTCCACGGGGCCGCCCCTGTGCGATGCTAAGGAAAATGTTGATCGGGTCAGAACCGTAGATGAATTCGGAGTTGCTCAATGCCGGGCCCATCCCGCCCCCGCCGTTCGGCGCGTGGCAGCCGACGCAATTCATCTGGTTATAAAGATCCATTCCACGCTGGATCGCTTCCGCGTTCCTCAGGTCCGGAATTGGAGGGCGCTCATCGTTGCTCGTGTCGCCGATACGCAGATTTGTAACGGGTGTGTCCAGGAGCTGGCTGGCCGAAGGGGTTGCTCCTTCTTCCTGCGCAAAGGAGGAGCTGACGGCAAATGGCAGACCCAGAGCTAACAGCGCCGTGGTGACATTCAGCAGCGAGGAAAAAAACCGTTGGTTCGCCATGGAAAAATCCCTATCTGCCGAGTTTGCATGAAGCCTGCTATTGCAAGGGCACGCCATAGGATGAAAGAAGCTCGGTAATCTGCGCACCGTTTTCCGCTATGAAGCGGTCGAGTTCTGCCTTGAGCTCGTTATCGTCCTTGCGCACGCCCATTGAGATCGAGAACGTAAAGACCTGCGGTGTGAACCGGGCCGTATCTTCAATCGGCACAACCCGTAGCGGTACGGGGGAGAGCTTCGCGAAGTAGCCGGCCATAGGACCCCAGGCCGCTGCTATGTCGATGTCTCCGCGCGCAACCGCATCAATGATGCGCCGTGGCGGACTGTCTTCCCGATAGTCGCCGTAGAGCGAAAAGCCGATCACATTGTCGGTGATATGCTGTGCGGCAAGCGCGTGCGCCGGGGGCGTGTTGGCACCGTCGTCGCCGACCAGCTGCACGCCGACCTTAAGGTGCTTCAGTTCAGGCGCGGCCATCGAATCGAAGGTTAAGGATCTGTCTGCGCGGCTGATCAGAACGTAGGTGGAGCGATAATAGGGCTTGGTCGTCGCAATCATGTCGAGATCCGGCACCCCCATGATGACATCGCATTTGCCGGCATTGAGGCTGTTGCGAATGAAGCCGCGCCGCTGTGCCCACCAGAAATAGGAAAGCTCGCGGCCGAGCTTTTCAGCCAACAGCTCGGCCAGTTTGTTTTCAAAACCTTCTCCCCTGCTGTTCGAGAACGGGAGATTGTTTGGATCGCTACAGACCCGCAGCGTGTCGGGGCTGGCAACTTCCTGTGCGTTTGAAGCGGACCCTGCAAGGCCTGTCAGCAGCAGGATGCCTGTGGCGAACAACGCTTTGCGACAGGACCTGGCGTATGACCCCGGCAGGAACATCATTGGGCACCGGTTCTGTCTTCAGCCGGGTCCCCATTTGAAGGAGTGGAAGCCTGGCGTTTCAAGATTCCGGGAGGTAATGCGAAGACGAGCAGCGTACTGCCGCCCATTGTGTAGCCTGGAAGATCCTGCGTCGCTCCGACGAATCCCAGCGCACTGTTTCTGACCCGCGGATCCATTTCAGCGGCCGCCAAGGCACCGGACCAGCCGCCAACACCTGACAGGATCGCAACATACTGGCGACCATCGGAGCCTTTATAGGTGGTCGGCTGCCCGATGATCCCGGACGGTGCTCGGAACTGCCAGAGCACTTCGCCTGACCGTGCATCGACAGCTTTGAACCAGCGATCCATGGTGCCGTAGAAGGCCACGTCCCCTGCGGTCACCACCGTGCCGCTCCATACGGGGAAGTTTTCCTTGATCTGCCAGACCTGCTTCCCGGCAACCAGATCCCAGGCCATGAATGCACCGCGATGCCCGCCCGGTCCTGCGTACATGTCGACCGTTGCGCCCAGATACGGTGTCCCCGCGATATAACCCGCCTCCGATGCCTTGAAGCTCATGCAAAGGTGCTGGTGCGGGACATAGAGAAGCCTGGTGCGCGGCGACCAGGCGGTGGGTTGCCAATCCTTGGCTCCGGGTGCCGCCGGGCAGATGTCCGTGATCGTCTTGCCGTCTTTCGGCTCTTTGTCCTCGTTGGGGATGATGCGGCCTGTCTTCAGATCCACGCCCTTGTAGGCCGTTACGGTGTCAAAGGGGTTCGCCGAAAGTACCTCTCCGGTCGCGCGGTCGATGATATACATGAAGCCGGTGCGGCCTGGCCTCACGAGAACCTTGCGCGTCTGGCCATCTATTTCGAGATCGAGGAGCACCAGCTCGTTGATGCCATCGTGATCAAACAGGTCGTGTGGTGAGGTCTGATAGGCCCACTTCGCGGCGCCGGTATCGGGATCACGTGCAAAGATGGTGGTGGCCCAAAGATTGTCGCCGGGCCGTTGTTCGTGATTCCACGGTCCCGGATTGCCCGTGCCGTAGTAGACGAGATCGAGTTCGGGATCGTAGGAGATCCAGCCCCAGACGGTTCCGCCGCCCTGCTGCCACGCGCCCGGCGGCCATGTCTTTTCGCCGAGATCCTTGCCCCTCATCCAGTCATACATTGGCTTGAAATCATCGCCGATCAGAACGTCCTTGTCGGGGCCGGTGCTGTAGGCTCGCCAGACGATCTCGCCGGTTTCGATATTCAAAGCCGTGAGCCATCCGCGCACGCCCATTTCGCCGCCACTATTGCCGACAAGAACCTTGTCCTTCACGACAAGCGGAGCCATCGTCATGGTCTCGCCGCGATTAATCTCGCCGAGCTTCGTATGCCAGACTTCCTTGCCTGTCTTCGCGTCCACCGCCACGGTGTGATTGTCGAGCGTGTTGAAAAAGATCTTGCCGTTCGCATAGGCAGCGCCGCGATTGACGACATCGCAGCAGGCGACGCCCTCGGCGGCTATGTCTGTTGGCGGCTTGAACACCCATTTGAGCTCGCCTGTGGTGGCATCAAGAGCGAACAGGTTATTGGGATGCGGACCCACGACGTACATGGTGCCATCAACCACGAGCGGTGCTGCTTCCTGCCCGCGATTGACCCCGATCGAGAACGTCCATGCCAGCTGCAGATCTTTGACGTTGTTGCGGTTGATCTGATCAAGCTCGCTGTAACGCGTAGAGGAATGATTCTTCGCCGGCATGACCCATTGGTCGGGATCTGCGCTGAGCGTTTCCAGGTCTTCGGCGCTTGCGGCAAATGACGAGCAGAGCAGGCTTGCAGTGATCCACGTGACGGAGATTGTCGTCCGGAAGCAGGAGATAGCCATCTTGCCTTGCCCTCACCATCCGTGTTGCAGCACGTCTGTGTGCTAATTCAGCAACGATGCGTTGGTTCCCGGGCTTTCGGACGGAAAATCAAGCGCAGCGGTTGACCACAGACGCGTGCCATCTCGTCCGGCCACTCAAACTCCTCGGCATCAGAAATTCCATGTATTTATTAGTTAACTCAAGTTAACGTGGTGGATATCTATTGAAACAATCGAAATTGTTACTATGTATATAAATGTACATCCAATATGCAAAGTATATCAAAGGAGGTTTGATGTTGACTTATGCTACCCTTAACGATCTCAATTCGAATGCACGAAAAACGTCTATCGAGCTGCTAAATGCTCGTCTGGCTGACGCCATTGATCTATCGCTAATCGCCAAGCAGGCCCACTGGAACGTCAAGGGGCCGCAATTCATCGCCTTTCACGAGATGTTGGACGACTTCAGAGCCAATCTCGACGAGCATGTCGATCTGCTGGCTGAACGTGCGGTCCAGCTCGGGGGTACAGCCTTGGGTACCAGCCAGATCGTCGCTGAAAAGACGCCGCTGGAGCCCTATCCTACGGACATCTACAAGACGAAGGATCACCTGGCAGCCCTGATCGAGCGTTATTCGCTGGCAGCCAGTAAGGCGCGTAAAGCCATTGCCGAGGCCGAGGAAGCCGGGGACGCGGGTACCGCCGACCTGTTCACCGGCTATTCCCAGTCGCTCGACAAGTCACTCTGGCTGCTTGAGGCGCATACGCAAGAGGCGCACTAGCGCCCGGCGGCCGCGCCGATGTGTGGCGCATTGTTCCGGTCTTTGAAGGGCCACTCCGGCCGATGCGCACTTCATGCGATCTTAGTGACGCAAGTCAGCCAGGTCGCAAAATACAAATTCGATGAAATCCGACCGGTCTTGCTGTTTTAAAAAACTGGAAGCATGGGACCGCCTGGCTTCCGGTTGTCCAGTAGAAGGAGGAAATCGCTTAAAGTTAGAGGGTAATGTGAAAGATCGCGCGCGTATTTTATGGTTCTTCTGGCCGACTGCCATATTCACTGTATCTGTTGCTGTATATCTATTTCCCGAGCTGGCGTTCCAGCAGCTGGCGTCCGATCCCGATCCCAACGCGATGCAGCGACTGAGTGCGGCGGTTGCCTTCTATTCCTGTGCCTGGCTTCTGGCGAGGATCTTTGGGGCAGCACTGAAGAAGACGGGTCGCCGTAAGGTTCCAAGACTTCTCAGGGAACTGATCGCAGCGGCCTTGTTCCTGGTGGCAACGATTGCGACGCTAGCGATGCTGCTCGGCCAATCCGCAGGTGGTGCTCTTGCCAGTTCCGGCCTGGTGATTGCCATCCTAGGTTTCGCCATCCGTAATGTGTTGGCGGACGTGCTATCCGGGATCGCGCTTGGTCTGGAGGCTCCGTTCAGGATCGGCGACTGGATCGAGATCAATGGGGATATTCGCGGGTGCGTTGTGGAAATAGGATGGCGCACTACGCGTCTTCGAACGTGCAATGACATCTACATGATCTTTCCCAACAGCCAGATTTCCCGGCAGAAACTGACCAACTACAGCGCACCGCGAAAGCATTACCGCGCATCGCTCGAGATCGCTCTGGGGCACGACATTCCGGTTTGTGAGGGCAAGAAGATGCTGGCTGCTGCCGCCGCGTCGACCGACAACATCATGGAGACGCCGAAGCCAGACGTGCGCGTGTTGTCTTACAGCAAGGACGAGGTGAGATACGCAATCCGCTATTGGGTGCCGAGCTTCGTCGGCGATATCGATTGCCGCGATGCCATTCTGGTCGCTGTGGATGCGGCGATCCGCGAGCGTGGTGGGGCAGCCCCAGTCCGGCGTATGAAATTTGTGCCGACGGATGAAACGCTGGCGGTGGCAGGTAGCTAAGCCCGGCGATCAGGTCGAAGCTTTCCGTCTTGCGGGAATGTGATCCCGGGAACAACTCGCCCTATATGGGCTGGCGGTCAAAGGCGCGAAAGAGTGCGCTTGCGTCGCCAAAAAAAAGCGACCGGTCGCTTTACGACCGGTCGCCTCAGACATTGTCTTCAGAGCCTGCTTAGGCAGCTGCTGCCTTCTGGTAGTAGGACCTGAGACCGCTCAGGACAGCTTCCTTGTTGACGTCGGCGCCCATTGCAATCATTTCGTCGGCAAAGCGCGAAACGATGTCAGAGATCTGCTCTTCCGAAAGCTGGTTCAGGATGCCGATGCGAACCTGAACAGGCTCAGACAGCGTCGGCCAGATGCCGAAGCCCTTTTCGCGAGCCGAAGCAACGAGGTCCTTCTCCTTGCCGCGCAGCTTCTCTGGCAGGTTGAGAACGACGAGGCTCGTCATGTCGGACGTGACTTCGCAACCCATGGCTTCAACAGCCTGCCGCAGAGCGCGCTCGTGATAGGCATAGTCGGCAGCCTTGTTGGCGCGACCATGGCTGAGAATGATGCGAAGTGCCTCGTGGAATGCGGCGACCGCGTAGCACGAATGGGTCTGATGGTAGACGGCGTTCGGCACGTCCTTGCCGTCGACGATGCCCCAGTGACGTGCGTCGAGGATCGGGTGATGGACATAGGTGCGGCAACCGCGGGTCCGAACCACCTCGATGGCCTTGTCGGTGAAGCTGACCGGCGCATAGGTGAGCGGCAGCGACAGCACGCCCTTCTGCGGGCACGAGGCCCAGGCCACAACGCCCGGATAGTCGTCGATGTTGAAGTCCGCGACGCCAAGGCTCGACACAGCGTCGACGATGCCCATCACGCCGTGCTTGAGGCAGGCGTCCGAGAAGCCCTTGAGGTCGTTGATGCGACCAGAGCCGGTTTCCCAGTGAGCCATGAACGCCCACATCGGCTTGTGCTCAGCCAGAGCCTTATCGACGATTTCGCCGGTTACCGGCTGGCCATGAGGCGTGTTCACGATGGTGACGCTCGAGGCCTGCGGATCCAGAGGATTGGCAGCCAGTTCCTCGGCGGTTGCAGCCTTCATACGGATGGTCTGGCTGTCGATGCCGGAGAACGTGCCGTTCGGGAAGGAAACGACCTTGTCGCCCGGAAGGATCATCGAGAGCACGCAATCGAGGCCCGAGAAGCCCGTGCCGGCCACACCGAACGTGTAGACGTTCTTGGTGCCCCAGAGCTCGCGCAGCATCTCCTTGGCTTCAATCATGCCGCGGACGACGTCCTTCTGCATGTGGTCGGCCATGCCCGTCTTGGTGAAGCGCTCGAGAACGCGGGGATCCGTGTTGCCCGGTCCCGGACCAGCAGCCAGAGTCTCCGGAATTTCAAGGGTGGGGTATATCGTCATAATAACCTCTGCATTGCGTTCGATGTTAGATGTGAGGCTGTCCGAGGTTCGGCAGCTTCCTTCGGCTGCGCTACCAAGAGAACGTAAGAATACGACCGGCCTTCGACTCGTCAAATCGGAGAGACCGATCCATTACTCTATGAGGTGATCTGCACAAGTCCAGATGCCCACCGCATCGGGGGTATCCAGCTTGCTGACGTGCGCTTTCTGTTTTCAGTACCAAGAACTATCATGAAAGTGAAAAAATTTGCAGTTGGTTCAACCAGCCTGGCTATCCTAGCATGCCACCGGCTTTCGAGAATGGCCATGCCCTTGTGACGAACTGCGCGAAGGCGCCGCGGAGGACCGGCTGGAGGGAGCTGCGGCGCAGTTCAGTTCATGTTTCGTCTAACCCATTTGCTCTGAATTCTGTTTCGTCCTGAAATGGCGATCCCGGAAGGACTCGAACCTCCAACCCCTTGGTTCGAAGCCAAGTGCTCTATCCGTTGAGCTACGGGACCGGAGTTCAAGTTTGAGGCGTGTTACCTCTTCAGGTCAAGTCTGCCAGGAACAATCAACGTTACCGATCATAGGGTTGCGTGCAAGGGGCAGAGAGCATCGCGCGTTTCGCTAGTTCTTGATCTGGTATCCTGTCTTGAAGATCCAGGCGGTAATGGCGAGGCAGACCAGGAGAAAGCCCAGTGTCATGGCGAGGCTCAAGCCAAGGTTAACGTCCGCTATCCCGTAAAAACTCCAGCGGAAACCACTGACGAGATACACTACGGGATTAAACAGTGTCACCGTCTGCCAGAATGGCGGCAACATGCCGATCGAGTAGAACGTTCCGCCCAGGAATGTCAGCGGAGTTATTACAAGCAGCGGGATGATCTGGAGCTTTTCGAAGCCATCTGCCCATATGCCGATGATGAACCCGAGAAGACTGAAGCTGACGGACGTCAGGATCAGAAAGGTGAGCATCCAGACGGGATGGGCGATCTGGATTGGGACAAAAAGCCACGCCGTCCCGAGAATGATCAGGCCAAGCAAAATCGACTTCGTGGCCGCAGCACCTACGAATCCGATGACGATCTCGAAATAGGAGATCGGCGCGGACAGCAGCTCATAGATCGAACCGGTGAATTTCGGGAAGTAGATGCCAAAGGATGCGTTGGCGATGCTCTGGGTCAGGATCTGCAGCATGATCAACCCCGGCACGATGAAGGCGCCATAACTGATGCCGTCGATCTCGGTGATGCGCGAGCCGATGGCGCCGCCGAATACCACGAAGTAGAGCGATGTCGAGAGGACCGGTGAGACGATGGTCTGCATCAGCGTGCGCCGGGCACGTGCCATCTCGAACATGTAGATTGATTGTACGGCTCTGAAATTCATGCGGGTCGTTTCACCAGGCTGACGAAGATCTGTTCCAGCGAGCTTTGCGTTGTGCTGAGGTCCTTGAACTTGATGCCTGCATCGCTGAGCTCGGCCAGCAGCGATGTGATGCCGGTATGGTTGCCTTGCGTGTCGTAGGTGTAGATCAGCTCCATGGCATCGTCCGAAAGCGTAAGCCCGCGTGCGGCGAGGGAATCGGGTATTTTCTCAAGCGGCTGATGCAGCTGGAGGATGAGCTGTTTCTTGCCGAGCTTCCGCATGAGCGTGATCTTGTCTTCGACAAGGATGAGCTCGCCATGATTGATTACACCG
>Ga0180216_1001810_pt1 | contig 18478 bp, 23 predicted proteins | sample eDN3rd37CBELigMG_FD_128879 | JGI IMG/M metagenome (GOLD analysis project Ga0180216, IMG submission 128879) | Enriched Miracle-Growth compost microbial communities from Emeryville, California, USA - eDNA 3rd pass 37_C BE-Lig MG (version 2)... ...
AGCCAACAGCAGCGTGCCACCCGCGTGCCGATGACGTCAACGGCGATCTCGTTTCTGATACGTCTCTGACTCGCTTCTGACAGACTCCATAATTATTGAATTATTATCATCTGTCTGCCTGCCCCGGCGAAGTCCACTGCCACTGGCGGTGCGCTGCCACTCGCTGCCACGTTGCTGCTTTGCATTGCTGCTGTGCTTGCTGCGGCTTGCTTTGTTGTAGGTGCTTCATCTACCGTAGACACTGCCTCGGCGCGGCGACGGAAAGGTTACGGCTGACGATACGGTCTGGTACGGTGTGTGCGCTCTGCGACGGCCGCACTTGTAGTGTTACTGTGCAGTGCACTCAAGGAGAACTGTATTGGCAGCACAGGGCTAGATATACAGACTGACTCCAGCAAGGTGCCCGCAGGGCGGCCCAGTAACGATGACGTACATGCCCGCGGCGCCTGCGCTACTCACTCACCCAACGGCCGAAATGCATCGCGCAGTTGCACGGCCGTCCGTCGATCGCCTAGTCTGCCTCAAAGCTCTTGCGGATGCTCACGCATGACTGCAGCATGAAGTGGGTCTGTACAGCACAGAATCCTACCCGGATGCGATTGCAACAGACTAATGCAATTGCATGTAAAAATCAGGCGTAGTAGCCCGGCGACACGAGCAGATCGGTCAGCATGCTCAGCTGGTCGTCGGTGAACGCCAGCTTGTCCAGGTGCCACGTGTCCTGATGCGTCCGCCGGAACTCGGCCAGCGTCTTTTTCACCGTGTTCTGGAGGGCCGTCACGACATCGAACGCGCACAGCGCGTCAGCATCCACGAGAAACGGCCCCACGCCGGCTACTCTAGGCGGTCGCCTGACCTGGATGGGCGCGGGGTCGTTGACGCGCAGCGCGATGGCCTCGATCACGTCCGGCAGCCACGCCGGCAGCTCGTACGGGAAGGCCAGAATCAGCGATGCAAGACCCAGCACCGCGGCGTGCTGCCGGATGATGGCCTCGGGGCTCGCCCCGGCCTTGGGCAGGCGCGCGCGCGACGCCGCGACAAAGCGCTCCTGAACAACATGTAATGAGCGGACGAAATTCTGGCAGGGAACTCCAGCGTCAGCCAACAGCAACCGGCAGCGGCCCAGACAAAGTATCGGAGGGTCGCATCCATACCCGCAGGCGGTCCGTGTGCGCCGGCGACGCGCAGCGCAAGATGCCCGACAGGGAGACGCAGGCCAACTCGCGCACCTGGGCAATGTACGCAGAAGCAGCGTCCGTTGCTACGCCAACACGGTTAGCTGGGGCGGGGCGAGCCCATCGATGCAATCGCAGGTCATGCCCGTACCTCGATCTGCGCGTCGCTCAGGACCGCCACCAGCAGGTCGATCACGCCCGTCATCATCTCCTCCGAAAGTTCAAACACGTGGCGGAACACGACGTTCTGCGCCCAGCGGTCGGCCGCGTCATGTCCCACCGCAGCCGCGTCAGCCATTGTGCATACGTCTGATGCCGGCATGTCGGCCAACCGCATACCTCGAGGACGGGCAGCACGCTGCGGCGCACGTGCCACGACTCGAAGCGCGTGATCTCGCTCAGCGCTGCGAGGATGTTGGCGAGCATGTCGGGCGTGTACGCCTGCTGCGCCACCATGTTCAGCACCGCCTTGGCCATCGCCTGGAGCCAGGGCACCACGCAGGGCCTGCCGACTTCCATCTTAGCGACGATCCAGCACTCCCCCGCCGCCCCGTGCGCCAAGAACGAGTGTCGCACCTGCAAGTCGCGGTCCTCGTTGTCGATCATGAAGAAGATGTGGCGCAGCAGCTTGAGCATGTGGCGGTGTACCGCGCGGCTGCGGACGCTGCTCAGGGCGCTGAACAGCCAGCTCAGGACTGCGCGGCCGGCGACAGGCCACGCGACAGCCGACACTCGCACGCGACGTTAGCCAGTTCGGCCCTGGACGGCGACCGCGCCGGGGTGGCGCACGCGCAGTACCGGTCTTGCTGGTGCGCACGTAGACGGTCGGATTGGCGAGCGCCTCCTGCGGCGGCACCTGGCGGTGCGCCTCGCGTTCCACCTCTGGCGCGCGCCCGGGGCAGCACCTTCACCACGGGCAGCGTGAGCCCACGCGTCGCGCACCCCACTGTGCCGGTTCCAAGGCACGCACCGAGCTGGGCCACGAGGTTGTCCACGAACGACTCCACCTCGGCAGGGTACTCGAGCGGCGCGTAGCGCGTCGGGTGGTAGAGCGCCTGCAGCACCTCGCAGAGCACAACGCCCAGCTGGTCGCGCACCTGCTTGTACGGGTGCGCGACGCTGCCGGCCACCTGCGCCAGCATCTGCGCCGCGTGCCGCCCAGCGCCAGCAAAAAGCCACACAGCAACGGATATCAGCGAGCGCGCTCAACGTACCGTTACCGCTTGCCCGCGTTTGATTGTACCTTGAGCGCCCAGTCCGGCCGCCGCCACGACGTCGTGCTCAGGAGCGTCCGCTGGAAGGACAGCTTGCGCGCTTCCCCAAAGGACGACGCGCGCGTCGGGTCGAGCGGCTGGGCCATCAGGTCGTCGGTGAGCCACCGCAGCCGACGCGGGTCCAGCTTGGACTGCGAAGTCGGCGCCCGTACTAAGCAGAAGCGGACGGGGGTCAGAGACTGTTCGGCAATCCGTGACCACTTTCGATCGATCAGCGAATCACGCAAGTCCACGAACCGTGGCGTAGCGCAGTGCTTCCACCCAGTCGGCGAGCGTGTCGGGCGTGACCGCATCCAGGACACCCAGAAGCAGCGGCTTCAGATATGCGGCCGCCACGTTCTGCGCTTCCAGCGGCCTGTGCGCCAGGAAGACGCCACCGGGCGCGCCTAACGTGCGTGAGTATCTTTCTCTGGGGCGGGGCTGCCTGACGCTCGGTGGGTGCGCCAGGTGCACGCACCAGAGCTTCATGCCGCGCAACAGGCCCGCGACAATCTCGGCCGCGGCGCGCTGCGACGAGCGCTCGGTCGCCTGCAAGCAGATGCGCTCCAAGTGGCTCTTCATGGCGTCCAGCACGGCGGGGCCGTAGTGCCGGAAGACCGCCTTGAAGAACTGCGCGTTGCCCCCGTTGAACCGCTCCGCACCGGCCTGCTCCTGCGACAGGTAGCCAATGGCCGCCGTCCAAAACGCCGCGCTGCCAACACGCGCGTCCAGCTTGTCCACGTGGAAGCCTGCGCAGACGCCGGTACAGCGTAGATGGTTGGCTTAGATGATGAGTCCGTGTCGTTCGCTCGCCTGAGGATCCGCGGCCTGCGCCACCGCACCGGCCTGCACCGGCCGCGTGCGACCGAAGATGTAGACGGGGTACAGCGGCGGCCACGCCGCCCAACCGGTGTGGAGCTCGTCGAGCAGGAACTCGGACGGTCCGCTGATGGCGCGCGCCGCTTCCTAGAGGCAGGACAGCACCGGCGCGGTGAGCAGCGAGAGGACGTGATGCGCTGTCACCGTTGGTGAGAGCGCACCTCGGGATGGTGTCGGCAGCGACGGCAACGGGCGCGGCCTGGAAGGCCTGCAGCAGCTGCTCCGTTTGCTCCCGCGCACCCTGGAACCGCATGCCGGCCGCTCGACGCTGCACAATGGCAGCTGAGCCACCAGATAGACCGTCGATCGCGCGGGAGGGTGCCGCACTGCCGTACGTCCGGACCAAGCGGCCCGCGGGCCAGCAGCTTGTGCTGCGCCCGGACAGCGGGGGATTGCAGGTCGTCCAGCTGCGCGGTGGGGTCGATGGGTGCCTTCAAAAAGTACAGCACGCGCGTCACCGCGGCCATGCCGACCAGGCGCGCCGGCGGCAGCTCGCTCACCACGGCGCCGTAGAACCTGGCATGCAGCCATCGAGAAGCCGTCCGGCACTGGCATCAGATAGCCGGCGCATCGGTAGCGCGCCAGCTACATGACATTGCGCAGCCGCACCAGTCCAAATCAAAGGCGGCAGCGCCGACGTCGTCGCGCAGCACGAGCTCCAAAAAGTTGGCCGACATGAGCTCGAAGCGCCAGTGCAACTTGGCGTCGCGCAGGTTCGCGGTGAGAGCGTTCACCTTGAGGCCGGGCCATCGGCAAGACGGCGGACAGGGCCAATGAGCTGCTGCGCCGCCCGCCCGCCACACCTAACCCCCCAAACCAGCCGCCTTCACCGCACCAGCTCGCTGTAGATCTCGATGTCGGGCCGCCGCGGCTTGCGCGGCGCGGCAGCGGCCATGGCGTCGGCGGCCAAGGGCCGGCCCAGGCTGCGCTGGCGGTCCAGGTATGCCTGGGAGCGGGATGGCAACGCAAGCGCAGCGACTGCTACCGCATGAGATGCAGTGGGCGGGCCATGGGCACGGTGGCCGTGGCGGACCTTGGCGAGCGCCGCGGCGTTGGGCGGCGACGTCCTCGAAAGCGTCAGCTGGTAGTACTTGCTGGCAAAGCTGGTGAACGTTCCGCGGATCAGCTCTTGCACCGACGCCTGCGGCGTACGCATGCAGCACACAAAAGGCCATGCGATGAGCAGGCGCCGGGCCGCGCACCAGGTGGCACCGGTGCTGCGGCGTACCTTTTCGTCGTATTGGGCGCGCGCGAGCGTCAGCATAAAGCTGGACTGGTGCCGCCACGTGCGCAGGCACATGTTCATGAACGGCGCCATCTGGAGCGTGAACAGCGCGCCCTTGATGACGCGGTGGTCGACCTCTGAACGACGTCGCCCAGCAGCGAAGCAGCGAGCTGGACGGCTTGAGTTTGCAAACCAAACGAAGACAACACGCCCGTGAGGGCGGGGGTTCGCCGCACCCTTGTGGTTGAGCGCCGCGAAGGCGGTCTGCAGCAAAGCGTGCTTTTGTGCGGGAAAGGAGCTCACGCACGCCGCCAACGTCGCCTGCGCTTTCCTGATTCGGCACCACCAGACCGCGGCACAAACAACGACTCAACCCGCGGTCACCCCAACCGCCGGCGCTGCGTGGGGAGGCCCCATCAATGCTGGCGCTGCGCACTTGCGGAGCGCCGAGTACGCGTTGAAAATGGCCAGGCGCGCCAGGTCTTGCAGCAGTGTCTTGTGCAGATCGGTGCACGGCGTCGCCGTGGTGTTCATCGCCAGCCGATTCAGGTGCACGATGTTGACGCGTTTGGCTGGTCGCCACCAGGGAGGGGTGATGAGTTTGGTTGGATCCTGCGTCAGCACCAACGCGCAGGCCGCGGCGTCACGCGGATCGCGGGCCGCGCCGTACCAAACAGGAACCGGATGGTGGCCTTGTCGCTCACGAGGCGGTTCCGGAGCAGCTGCTTGAGGTACTTGTAGCCGCGGTGGCGCTGCACCACCTTCTTGTGGATCGCACCGCGGTAGCTGAGAAAGACCCGGATCGCCTGCGCCGCGATCGTGATCGTGACCGCTTGCGGTCATGCATGCTCAGCGCACGGTCCCCGCACGTCCCCGCGAGCGCTGGCAGGGCCCTGCGGGCCGGACCTTGAGCAGAACGCGCATGATCTTGTGGTCGTCTTCGTAGTACGTCGACAAGTGCAGCACCAGGCCGTGCAGCGCCCGCCCCACGGCGGCGACGAGGCTATCGACGTCACGCGCCCGGAGGTCGTTGCTCGACGTGATGCAGTAGCCAGCCATCACCGCGCGGCGGCGGCGTTGGTAGCTGCGCGAGCAGCTGCTAAAGTGTTGTGGCGTTGCTCAACGGTCAGGCAGCTGCCGGAGAGGTCTCTTTGAGCGCTGCGCGCGGCCGCACCTCTCCATGTCGTCGTCGGCGCGACCGTCCAGGGGAATGCCATCGGGCGAGGTGGCCATGCCGGTCGGGACGGCCGGCGACGGCACCGCACTGGCGCCGGCAGGGTCCGGCGCACGCAGAGTCGCCATGCCCAGCAGGCCGTAGCGCAGCGTGTAGATGCTGCGCGTGAGCTGCTGCAGCTCGGCCTTCTTCGCCGCGGGGCCTGCCGCGGCTGCCGCCCCGTTCTTGTCGGCGCTGGCAAAGACGCCCTCGACGTGGTGCACCTCGGGCTCCACAAACGCTGTCCGCGAGGACGCCATCAACCCCAGGCCGGGCACAACGTTAACGTTGTTGTGCGCGCAGGGCGCTTGGCGGTTACGGCGACGCCGACGTACTGTGGACAAGCCGAAGGGCCAGCTCAATCTCCGCCTCCGTCGGCGTGTGCCAGTCCAGCTGCTGGTTGCGCGCATCGGCCGGCATGCCCCATGCGCGGTAGTGCGTCCGGCGGTACTCTGTTCAAGTAGCGCGCACGTCGCCACACCAACAGCGACGCATGAGGGAGCGACGACGGCGTCAATCCCCGTAAACCCGACGCCACGCTCCGCGTACCGGTGCTCGTCCACACGGCCGGGGCGACCGACCGGTAGTCCTTGGGGTACACCGCGGTGAGCGTCCGCAGCAGTTGGCGGAGCAGCTTGGCCGCCAGCTTGGTGGCTGGGGCGGGCTCAACCCGAAGCGGCGCGGGGGGAGGAAGCGTCAGTCCCGGTCAGAAACGAGGTGCAGCAAAAACCCTGGCGCGCGCTGACCTGGGCGGCGCGGCAGGGCCAGGGTTGTCCGCAGCACGGCGATCAGATCGTCCGCATACGGCAGGACCGCCGCGCCCCTGGCACTCGCTCGGCCTCTCAGGCGGGAAAGGAGCCGCGCGTGAGCGGCGTCCCAAGTGCAACGCGACGGGCAGGTGCAAGCGTACGCAAACTTGACCGCGTGGTGCAAAATGGTCTGGAACCACGTCAGCGTGCGGTCGGCCTGGTCCGGCGCCTCCGGGTCCATGCCGCTGCCGCTGGCCACTTCGTCGGCAATCCGCGCGCAGCACAGCGGAATCAAGCGCTGTTGTGGCGATGCACGCGCTGCGGGCGAGCGACGTGAGCCCTTTGCCATCAGCGGGGCGGAAAGGTGTTACGGCTCACCAAAGCGCACCTTCAGGGCGACCTCAGGGTACGCAAACACGATCGAGGCGCACATGCCGCCTAAGCCATGAACGAGATGCACCGCTTGCAAGCGCCGGCGCTTAGCCACCGCACTAACAGCGTTTCGTTCTAGGGCGCCCTGCGGCTGCGCCGTACCGACAATGCGGCGGGCACTGGGGATCACGGAGGTGCTGATGAAGCGCACGATGCGGTCCAGGCACAGTGCGTGGTAGTCGGGCATCAGCTGCCCAAACAGGATTTCGTTGGTGTTCTGCGTTTGCCCGTCACCACCGCAATCGCGAAATGACGGGTTCAGCACCTGCTCGCAGGCCGGGCGTGCTCTCGCCGCGGGCCTACCATGATGGTGCGCGCGAGGCCGTTCTCGACGCTAAACACCGACGTCTTGCCTTCGCGCTCGTCGGGCAGGTTCTCGAACTGACGGCACCCCCACGCCAAACGCACAGGAAGGTTCCCCTCGCGCCCCGTCAGTGAGTCAGCAGAGTCGCTGGCGTTTGTGCGCACGCGCGCGCCGCACCAGAGCGAACAGGCGGGACAGGTAGCCCTCGAGCCAGCCCTCCATCGGTGCGCCCGTGCTGAAGAACACCTCGCGCTCCACGTCGTCGTCGGGCGCCGTACCGCCGGCCGCGGCGCAGCTGCCAAACGTCACCGTAGAGGCAACGTTGGCGATGAACTGGCGTTGCACGCCGGCTCCATGGGATGGCGGGTTGGTGTGGTGGCCGTTAGCATGAACTCACACACATGGCGGCGCGAGGTAGGCCCGTACCTGGAACGCGGCAAACGTCTTGGTGGGGTCGTTCATGTCGATGCCGGGGAGCATGAGCTCCATGATGGGCATCAGCTGGACCGCGCCGGCGGGGTACAGGGAGCGCGTGCACAGCGACCGCGCGACGCTCGCAAGCGCGCCCATGATGGACAGGGTCCGATGGCTCTGCGGTCGTTGGGTGGACGAGCCGGTTCACACACGGTCAGCGCAAAGGTCAGCTTGGTCTACGAGCCATCAAACATGGGAGCTTGCCGCTACCTCGGTGAGCCCTTCGAGCGCGGGGCCGGCCTGCTCCAGCAGCTTGGGAAAGAGCGCCTCGGGGGCCGCGTCTGCGCAATTGCGTCGCGCGAGCGTAGCAGCCCAGATCAGCGCCTCGCGCGGTTGGGTTCACCGGCGCCTGCTGCGGCCGGGCGCGTACTCGCCAGCTGGACCAGCGCTTGGTTGGCCGTCATCACGACCATGGGGCTCTTGGAAAACAGCACCAGCAGGAGCAGCGGCTGCACGTGGCTCGCCAGCTCGGCCAGCATGGCGCGCGTCAATACCGCCTCGGGCGGCGTGGGCAGTTCGCCCGCCGTCTCTGGTAATCGGGCGACGGCACACGGTCAGCGCCTAGAATGAGCGGCTGCGGCATGGGTGCCGCCAGCGGGCGATCAGCGCGCTCCGCACCGCGCCGAACGCGCTCCATGGCGGTCACCAGGAGCTGCTCCAGCACCTTGGCGATGCCGCCGGACCACGGCCCGGCGTTGGACGGATGCGCGAACGGCTCGAGCGCCTGGCCGCGTGTACCATTCAGCGGCCGAAAGCGCAGCGCGCTCAATGAGCGCGGCACGCGCATCGACCCAGACGCCGCCTTCGCGCCCTCGCACCTGCATCAGCTTGCGGACGTGCTCCATTGCGTCGGGGCCCGGCGTGAGGCTGTAGACAAGGAAGCGGGCAATGGTGCGGTGCCGGTCCTGCCACGCCACGCCACCGAACCGCCACGGCACGCCGCATTAGCCGCGGGAGGGACCGCCCGGCTCATCGTAGGCGTGGGGCCACGCACAATGGGCAGCTTCATGAAGACGTGGCAGTTGGTCGGCAGGTCGTGGTTCGGAATGGGCGGCGGCCGGTTCGAGCCGACGCTCACGCCGAACGTCTGCAGGATGATGGAGTTGATGAAGCCGCGGTACGGCGTCCAATCGAACCGGCCCGTGGTGTCCTCGGCCACCCTGGACGCCCCACCCGCCGTGCGTTCGCCCCCTCGCTCTCTAAACGTCACAAGCTGCGCCGGTCGCCACGAGAGGCGCCCGCGGCCCTCGGTCCGTACCGCGCCATGAGGAACAGCCACTGCAGGTTCCAGTCGCGCAGGTTCTGCACCCACGACCACACGTTCATCATCTCGGGCAGCCAGGCTTGCACGGCGGCCACGTCGTTGGTCGGGAGGAAGCGCGTCAGGTAGCACTGCGCCTTGTACAGCTGCGCGCTGCCGGGGAACAGCATCGGGCGGAACTCGGCGAGCATCTCGGGCGCGGCGTCCGCGGCAAAGTATCGGCGCGCGTAGCTCAGCAGGAACATGAGGGCAGGGCCGTGCCGCCTGCGTACCGCCGAATCCAATCAGGCAGCAACCAATCGCGGTTAGCCGCCAACGGCGAGCGGCGCAGGGCCCGGCGTCGCGCTTTTGAGGTGGTACTTTTCGTCAACGTAGGACCGGCTGCGGCTGCTGGTGAAGTAGATGCCCTCGATGACGTTGTAGAGCGGCCGCCACGGCAGGACTAGGTCCGTCTGCATCAGTTCCTTGCGCTTCCTGCGAAGAGCCGCCGTCGCGTCCACCGTGGTGGGGCGGCGGCGTCAGCGGACCGCGAGCAGCTCGGGAGCGAGCGCGGCGCGGCCGGGCGTACTTGATGAGGCGCACCACGATGCCGGCCAGCAGCGCCTGCTCGTGCATGTCCACGGCCGGCGCGGTGGCGGTGGCGTACAGGAGCCGAATGAGCTCGACGCGGCGGTCCAGCGGCAGCGGGTGCTTGAGATCCAGCCATCTGGGTGTGGTGGCGCAACAAGCAGGGCGAGGGCGCGCGCGGGTTCGGTCAGCGACCGGGTCGTGGCAGACGGGCGCGGCCACGGCCATGGCCCGGGGGCGCCGTACCGGCTCAGCGTCTTGACGCCGTGGACAATGCCCGCGGGGTCGTTGTCCAGGACGCTCTGGGCCAGGCCGTCGGTGATCTCGTCCAGGTACGCGGCGGCCTCGCGGTCGAGCGCGCCGTCGGCGTTGTATGGCAGGAAGGTGGCGTAGCTGCCGGTCGCGTTGATGTCCGGCCGGGCCGGGCCATCCACCTCCATGGCGGCGGCCATGGTGGCGGCCGCACTAGTGCCGCGCGATGGCCTGCCGGCAGCGCGGGTACGGGGTGGGGCAGGCGGCTGGGTCAAGCGCCATACGAGAGGCCCGCCGCGGGGCAGAGGCAGGAAGCGCCGTACCACGCGGTTACTCATCCGCGAGGCGACGGAGCAGTGGCTGGGGGGGAGGGGGGGCTTCAGCGACGTGGTCCTTGACCAGGCTGGCGGGCGGGTGCGGGGCGGATGTAGTGTGCGGTTGTGCGGTGGCCGTCGGTGTCAGCGCCGTTGCAGGGTGTTGCAGGCGGCCCGTGGCGGTGCGAACGCCGGTCGGCTCGCCGCGGCCTTCTTCTCGGGCTCCCTGCTGGCAATCCCCCCCTGTGTCGCTGCGCACCGTCGGGTTCGCGGGCGTCCTGTGTGACCCGATCGACGGCCGTCGCCGTCGTCCGCGCCGTCCGCGTCCTCGAAAAGCTTCGCCGCGCTGACGTTGTTCGTTTGTGGTTGACGTCATCCGCCCGTCGCCGGGCCGCGCTGGGCACAGCACTGACAGCGCAGGGCGCGCGGCGCATGGCCCCGCTATGCTGCGGGGCATGCGCTGGGCCGCGGGCAGGGACACGGCATGGTACGCGCTGCGCTCTTCAAGCAAGGCTATATCTATGCTCAGCGGCTTCATGAACTGGGGCCCAGCCGGTGCGGTGGAGCGCGTATCGAGCACGCTGGCAGGCCTAGACCGACCGCATGCGGGAACGATACGACCGTGCACGAATGGCGCACTCCGTGGATGAACGTTGCGGGGCGTGTACGTACGTGCGATCCACGGCCTTCTTCCTGCATGGTTAGAGAGCGCGTATGCTCGTTATCCAGTATTAGAAGCCCATCCGTGCAAGGTGCGGCTAGTGCAGCGGGCCAGTCAGCATAGGGGCCCTCCATGATGGGACAGCGTATGAAGGACACGCATGGTCGTCGGGCGGCTCTGGCGTCGTGTGTGCGACTGCGGACATGCACGGTGCAGCTGCGTACATGCATGCATCGGTGCATGAGCTGAGGGCTCGCTTGCGGGTCGCTACCGTCGTGTGCTCGTGGACCGTGCCGCCGTCGTGGCGTCGTCTTGCAAGCCACGTCATCGATGCGTTTTTCCGGGCTAGCCAAGTCGGCGTCCGTGTCTCGTTCCTGGCCGCACCACGCAAGTGAACGACAAACCACCGCGACGAACGAGGGCCGCCGCGCGTGCCGCACGACACGTACAAGACGGGGTGTGCGGTGAAAGAAGCAAGAGAAATCGACAGGGCGTCGTCGTTTCACTGGTTCGGTGGTGGCGCGCTTGGCGGCGCCACGGCGACGCGTGGACGGTGTGCAGGCGGACGCAGCATTTCCGGGAGCCACGAGCGGCGCGCGAGGAGCGGCCCTACGACGACGCGCAGACGTTGGAGAGGGAAGAAGTGAACGCCTGGCTGGTTGCTGGACGCTGGAGCGGCATCGTCGGCATTGTCAGCATCGTGTGCTGCCAAGGAACGGGGCGTCGCTCTTTCTGTCGCTCCTTTGTGGGCGACCAGGTCGGCGAAGCGAAAGCGCTGCGCTGGGTTTGTGCACTGCAGTGCCTGCATTGGTGCTCCTTGACGGCGCTGGGGAGGCGGTAACGTTCGTGTCGCACTGGCGCAGCAGCCCCGGTTGTCCGCTCGCTCTGCACCTCGTGACCGCCAACGCGCCCTTCCTGCCCCAAGGGCAAGATCCTGCGCTACCGCCGCGGTAGTCTCCCGTTGCCTGCGGCGCAGCCGCGCACCGCCGCCAACGAGCACCTTGTTCACAGGGTGATGCGGCGCCAGCCCGGCGTCGTTTGGCAGAACCAGCACCATGGCCTCCTTGTGGGCGCGGCTCAAGCGCGTGAACTGGGACGACACGCTCGCATACTCGACCGTCAAGACCGTCACCGTGCGCGACTACCGCCTGGGCCTCGTCCACTACTTTTGCCTGCTCTTAATTGGCCTGTACATCATCGTGTGGTCGGTACGTAGACGGCCACGCGCCTCGGCGTGGCGTGGTCCGTGCCGGAGCGTCGCTAATGGAGCCCGAGCGGCCCGCCTACTTGCCTGGCCGTTCCTCCCCGCAGCTGCTCATCAACAAGCGGTACCTCTGGCGCGAGGACGTCTACGGCTCCTTCCGTCTGTCCCTGCGCCGCGTACGCCCTGACCGGGTCGGGTACGCCCTACGCCGCGGCGCCATGCTTATGCGTGGCAGAAACCTTGCCCGGCGTATGCCCTTCCACAGCCACCGAACGGCTTCACCCCGGCCGAGCACCTGCCGTACTGTCTGCAGAACCAGACCAGCTACCTGGGTCACCAGAACTACAACTGCCGCTACCTGCCGGAGAGCCTGGTCGTGTACGTGCATCGCCACGGCCGGGTGAGCCCGGGCTTCAGCATGAATGGGCCGCATTCACCAGCATCCATCGGATCCACCTGCGCCTGCGCGCGCCTTTGCAGGTTTCCAACCACGGAGGAGAATGCGATGCTGGTGTCGACGCGCATCACCGAGTCCGTCCTCAGCGCGCTGGATTCCAACGGCGACGCGTGTAACTTTACCACCCCCGACTGCTCCTTTGTCAACGTCACCGAGCCCACCACCATTTATGCCGCCGACATTGAGCAGTTCACAGTACGCGCCTTGCGCCCACGACGCGGACACGGCCAGGTTCGTCCCGGTGCTGACCGCCGCCGATGGGCACGCGCGCCGGGTCCATGTATCAACCCTGGCCGCACAGCTGCTCATCGACCATGCGATCTACGCCACGGAGACCGGCCTGCAGCGCAACGCCATCGACATGAACGGCAAGCTGCTGGGCCTCGACGGCAACCCGTTTCCGCTGCCGGACAACGGCATCGAGCACGTGGGCGTCATCGGCCAGTACGACGTCATCTCGATCAAGAACCTGCTGGCCGCCGCCGGCTGCAACTCGCTCGACGTAGACGGTATGGCGGGCCTGCACCGGGCGGATGCGACGCGGCGGACCACCCTAGAATAGTACCCGGCGGCCGTGGCGTCGGCGCGGGTACGCGGCCCCGCAGGCTTGCAGGATGACAAGAACGAGTCGTGGCGCTACAGCGGCACGGTCCTCCTCATCGTGATCACCTACAGCAACGAGGTCACGTTCGACACCAATTACGTCGAGTACACCGTGCGGGTCCGCCAGGTGGCCAACACCGAGTTCAAGACCGAGCAGGCCATCTACCTGGGCAGCTCCTCGACCGAGTACGACAACTGGAACCGCCACGGCATCCGCATCATCATTGCGCGCGAAGGTACGGCGCCGCTCGGGCCGAAGCGACAATGGTGGACTGGCCGTTGTTGACGGTGACTTGCGTGGACCGCTGCGCACACCGCGCATGCAGGACAACTGGGCGTGTTCGACTTCCACACGTTCTTGGTGACGGTGTTCGCGGGCTCGGCGCTCAGCTGGCTGGCCAGCTGGCTTGTGGACCTGCTCGCCTTCAACGTCCTGCCCGAGAAGGTGATCTACCGCGAGTACAAGACACAGCTCACGCCCGCAGGTGCGCCTGCGGCATGCCAAGCCGGGTGCGCCGGGCGTGCCGCCTCACGCTGTTCCGGCTGCCGTGGCGGGTGGGCGCCGTGTGGCCCACGCAGTGACGCAACACCTGGCGGTGCAGAAGGAGATCCACGGCCTCGCCGCGGGGGGCCTCGCGGGCGCCACCACCACGACGTCGTCGCCGATGGTCCTGCAGACGATCGCGCCGTCCGAGGCCTCCGAGTCCACTGCCGCCCCATGACGAGTCATGCACACGCATGTACAGCTTGTACCAATCCCTTTTTTGTTGTTCTATGTTGCTTTCCTGTTGTTTACTTATCTTGTTGTTGTTTTTCTAGTTTCATTGAGATTGCTATATATACGACGGTTCCTTACAGTGAAAAGTGCGCGAAGGTACACATGCCGGAACCATGGTGCACTCGGCCGCGGCGGGGTGCGTCTACCCGATGACGACCTTGGCGCCGTCCTCGACAAAGTCGTAGACCGGCACCTCGAGGTTGAGCGGCGCCGGGCCCTTGCGGATCCGCCCCGACGTGTCGTAGTGCGAGCCGTGGCACGGGCAGAACCAGCCGCCAAAGTCGCCGGCGTCGCCGAGCGGCACGCAGCCGAGGTGCGTGCACACGCCCATGACGACGAGCCACTCCGGCTTGGTGACGCGGGCGCTGTCCGGCTGCGGGTCGCGGAGCACGCTCATGTCGACGTCGTTGGCGGCCTGGATCTCCTCCGCGGTGCGGTGGCGGATGAAAACGGGCTTGCCGCGCCACTTGATGATGAGGTTCTTGCCCTCGGGGATGGCGCTCAGGTCGACCTCGACCTTGGCCAGCGCCAGCACGTCGGCCGACGCCGACAGCGAGCTGATGAAGTCGATGACCATGTTCTTGGCCACGACGGCGCCGGTGAAGCCGGTGGCGCCGGCGATCAGGTAGGTGAACGCGCGGCGGGTCTCGTCGCCAGCGACGCCGTTGTCCTTCGGGGTGTAGTGGCTAAAGTCCGGCACCTTGGTGGTGTCGGTCGTGACCGACGCGGTCGACGCGCGGCGCTGCTGGACGAGGTGGCCGGCAAAGTCGCTGGTGTTGACCGCCACCGTCGCGCGGTTGAAGCGCGTGAAGGCGCCCTGGCGGTGCGCCGCCGTCCGCGACGCCTCCCGGTAGCCGGCGAGGGTCGAGACCGCGGCCGCGGCCGGGGCGTGCGACGCGGGCGACGCCGCAAAGCCTGCGGAAGCGCACCGCCGGACTACCCAACGAAACCTACATGAGCGCGATGGGGGGCGGCTGGTCCGCAGGCGGCGCACCGCGGCCCAAGCCCTACCGGCGTTGGCGGCCGACGACGCCAGCGGCGACGAGTTCAGCCGCACCGTGCTGGTGAGCGCACGGCCAAGCCGCGACGCGGCCGAGTCCAGGCGAAACATGGTTGCTTCGTGGGACACACGCGCACCAGCGCGAAAACCTAGCAGGTGGCCGAGCAAAAACGGAGGAGAAAGGCGCGGTGTCAGCAAAGGCGGCCGCCGCGCCAATGAGAAGCCATGGCACCAAATAGCGTCGGCCGCTCTCACATGCAGCGCTCGACGCCGCATTGGTGTCCACTGGTCTGCACTGGTCTGCACTGGTCTACTCCCTCCTCAGGCCTTTCGCGACGTCCGCCCATATGGCTGCTTCCTTCACCCCACCACTTGCGCCTTGCGCGCGGTGGAGGAGCAGCGGCCGCGGAACCTGCAACGTTTTCGGTCTTGTTACCTGTTCTCCGACCTCGCCGCCGCTCCCGCATCTCTGTCCTCGTCCTACTTCCGCTGCTGGCCTCGCCCGCCTACGAGGACCTTTTGTCCGCCTCCGGTTCTGAGAACCGCAGCGCAGGCAGCCAGAGCAAGGCAGACCGCTGCCGCGTCTGCTCCGCACCTCGTCCGCTTTGCGGCTTATCCCGCTTTCTCCTGCGTCTCCTCTTCATCGCTGCCTGAGCTTTCTGCCTTTCTGCGCCACGTTCTTAGAGTTCGTCTTTCCCGTAAGGCGCCCAGCAGAGCAGGCAGGGCGACAGATGCGCCATAAAAGTCACCTCCCTTCGCCCCGTTCCGATGCCTTTCTCCCACTCCACGACGCATCCCCTTCCTGCGCCGCCCGCTCGCGCTCGTTCGCGGTGGCTCAGCACCGCCGCCGGCCCGCCCGCCGTCCGCCGTCCGCGCCGCCTTCCGTCGTCCTTCCGCCGCCCGCCGCCGTTCGCGCGCACCACGCGACCGCGAAGAGGAAAAACGAACCAGCGGCAGAAAAACGGCAGAATGACAGAAAAGCGGCAGACACACCGGCAGAACCGTCCTTCCGCCGGGCCACCGGCAGCATCGCGGCAGAATTGCGGCAGAATTGCGGTAGAATCGCGGCAGAAGTGGGTGGAACTGGCGGAGCTGCGGCAGAGAAATGGCAGAACGGGGTGGAATGGTCACGTTTCTGCCGCGTCCTCTGCCACGATTCTGCCACGATTCTGCCGGCCTAAGGGCGCGGTCGATATGCCAAACCCTAGTGGTCACAAATTGGTGAGGCTTTGTCACTGTTTGTCTGCCACGGAGACTGGCACTGGCAGACTGGTCGACAGAGCATGCCACCACGATTTCAAGGGATTGCGGTTGCGCAGTTGCGCCAATCAACTCATATAGCACCACAGCGACGATTGTTGGATTGGCAACGGGACACTGCGGAGTAAGAGTGCCCATGGCCATTCTCTCGATCGGTCTGTCCGAAACTGCAGAAATTTAACACAACCACACGGTGGCTCGATTCCTAGAACGTACCGGGTTGCCTGGTTTGCGCTTCCGTTACCACACGGTGGCTCGATTCCTAAAACGTACCGGGTTTGCCCGGTTTGCGCTTCCGTCCGCCAGCTAGCCCGATTCCTGCACGCTTTGGGAAGCTTCCGCCGGTTTCTCGAGAACCAATCGGGCCACATCGGGTGCATGCCACTGCCAAGTTTGGAAGGGATCGGCTCCGCAAAACGCGGTTCCATCGTGCGTGCTACTGGTTGACGTTCCCCACACCGGTCCCCACGGTCGCACACGGCAGAACCACCGGCAGAATCCGCCATACCACAGCGCGAGCAAAGCGGTGGCGAGGGTGGAACCAGGGTTGAATCGCCGCCGCACGTGCAGCCGCGACCGCACCGGTCGCCCCACGCCATTTCTGTGCAATACCGGTACCGCTGCTCGCCGCTCTGGCCGTCCCACGCAACGCCTACCGGCGCTTCCGCCGCCAGCATCGAAAATGGCAGCTGTGGACAGGAGCGTCTTTTTCACCGAGAACGGCAAGATCACGCAACGTTCAACATGGCGCTGAGCGAGATCTTCAGCATCTTTGGTACGCGAAAGAGCCGCGCGAAAAAGCCGTTTGAACGTTGTGGCTGAATCGCCAAAACATGGTGGCCGAATCCACTAAGCGCTCCACCACACCGTCTTTTGTACATGACCGCCGCAGACGAGGCCCGCATTTTCGCGTGGACCGACGAGGCGCTCGACAAGTTCGCCGTGGCGATTGGGGGCGCGCCCTTCGACGCCGACACCAAGGAGCTGCTGAAGAACTATGGCGTCTCGCCGGACGGGTAAGACGTCCGGGCCACCGTCACCGGTCCTGTCCTCCTAAAGTCCGGTCTGCTGCGCCAGATCTTAACAATGCGGGGCTCGTTGCACGGCGGCTCGGCGCACGGCTACGCAGCCTGTTCCCCGTCGAAGCGTTTGTGGCGTGGTACAAAACCAAGGCCGACAGTACGTGCGCCGTGCGGGCGGCGTATTAGCGTCGGCCGCCGCCCAGTCGCCCAAGTTCGCTGACACTCCCCCTTGGTATCCGGTCTGCATGTTGCATCTTCAGACGACCCCCAGGGGACGTTGGAGGAGCTGAACAAGCTCGGCTACGAGCTCAAGGGCAATCTGATCGTCCAGAAGAAGTAAACGCCGCCGTTTACTACCTGGGCGTTCAGCCCTGGCGCCGGCCGACGGTCGCGTGCGGCGAGGCATCGCCGCTTTAGCCCCTCTCCGATTTACTGGAGGAGGTAGCACCAAGCCCTTTTTTGTCTTTTAGCCACTTGACCCTCTCCCAATTTGTGCTGGGCTGTAGCCTGTCGCGCCTAATACCACTACCGATCGGGCTTGCAAGGCAGTGCGAATTGGCGTTCCACCAGAACGGCGCATGCGCCATACGCCCACGCCGTCCGGCGGCCGCTGCCAGCGGTGCACGCACGCATGCTGCGATGCGGCGTCCGGTCCGTCATGTCGACCCGCGCTTCCGTCTTCTCGGCACTCAGGGCCGAGGGCTTGCCCACGGCCTCGCGCCGGCGCAGACGCCAGCCCAAAGGCAGGAAGGACGCCGCAAGAAGCAGGCAAGGCGGTGCTGGTCCGTGCGGACCACGCCGCCCGGTGCCTACCCGATGACGTCATTGGACCACATGGCGGCGGCACCCGCCACGGACGCGATCGGCCTGGCTGTGCCACGGGGTGGACGCTGCTGGCGACGGGACACGGCCGAGGCCACGGCCGAGACCGCGCAGTTGCCGCTGGAGATCGCGAGAATGGGCCCACAGGACGCGCGTCCCGCGGCGGCCGCGCCGCCGGCCGCCGACGCCGTCGACGACGACGACGACCTGACCGACATTGACGTGCTGCTCACGGACGACGACGCCCCGACGCCCGCGTTTGAGGCCGCCCTGACCGAGATCTTTAAGCGGTTCGGTACGCCGAGGGCGCCCTGCGGGAGGCCGAGCTGCGGCGCCGCACGCCGCCTGACGCGGTCGGGCCGAACGGCGGCACGGTTTCGCCCCCCCCAAGACGTGGACAAGGACGGCGCCCTGAACGACGCCGAGCTGGACGCGTTCGCGACCGAGCTCAACGGCAAGCCGTTCCCGCCCGAGGACAAGGAAGAGATCCGGACCTACTTTCAGGTCACCAGCAGCGGGTGCGCAGCTGGAGGGTGGCCCGGCCCGCACGTGCCACGGGCCGACGCCCGCGCT